>Ga0105046_10007566_pt1 | contig 17091 bp, 13 predicted proteins | sample MAT03_FD_78385 | JGI IMG/M metagenome (GOLD analysis project Ga0105046, IMG submission 78385) | Freshwater microbial communities from Lake Fryxell liftoff mats and glacier meltwater in Antarctica - MAT-03 (megahit assembly) | ecosystem: Environmental > Aquatic > Freshwater > Ice > Liftoff...
AAGCCGGGATGGCGTTCAAGGTACTAGACGAGCAAGTGGAAAGTATCAGCGGCCACGTTTCGATCAGCACCGTGCATTTGGCCAAGGGGCTGGAATTCCGTGCGGTCGCGGTGATGGCGTGTGATGACGATATTGTTCCGCTGCAAGCGCGTATCGAAACCGTCGGAGACGACGCCGACCTGCGCGAGGTCTACGAAACCGAACGCCATCTGCTTTACGTCGCCTGCACCCGCGCGCGCGACCAGCTGCTGCTCACCGCGGTGGCGCCTGCGTCGGAGTTTTTGGATGATATGTGAGCGCACTGGTTGAATAAGAAGTCGATCGACGCAGCGCCCTACAGGTTGGACATGACGGCTGGGGCGGTCGTTGGGTTGGCTGCGCGCTTGGAAGGACATCAAGCCGGCCAAAGGGATGGCCGCCTGCGGCAATCTGGAGTTCGGTCTGCCGAGCCTGTTTGTGGCCATCGCTGAAGCGGCGGAAGAGCGCCGCAGCGCGGTTGCTATTTGGGTGAGAATTTAGTCCGGCGACGCGGCCGAAAGCCAGTTAATCGAATCGGATTGGCGCGGTGCAGACTGCGCAGCGCAGCGGCGACTGGTTTATCAACGCGTTGGATTTCCCAAGCCCAAAAGCGTCTTCGCCACTACACTTGAAGCGTCCTTGCCCTTTTTTGCGAAGTATTTACCCATGTCGAGACGAACACTGCTGGTTTTTCCGGCCTTGCCCTACGCCAACGGTGCCACCCACTTGGGCCACATGGTCGAGCACATTCAGGTCGATATCTGGCAGCGCGCGATGCGTTTGTGCGGGCACACCGTTTACTTTCTTTGCGCCGACGACACCCACGGCACGCCGATCATGCTGCGTGCGGAAAAAGAGGGCATCACGCCCGAGGCGTTGATTGCTCGGGTGGGGGCCGAGCGGATCGCCGATTTCAACGGATTTGGCATCCATTACGACCACTATTCCTCGACCAATCGGCCGGCCACGCGGGAGGTGGCCTACGAGCTGTATCGCCGCCACCAGGCCGCGGGCACGATTGAAACGCGCACCATCAAACAGCTGTTTGATCCCGAACGCGCAATGTTTTTGCCCGATCGCTATGTGCGTGGCCAGTGCCCGAAATGCGGGGCGCTTGATCAGTACGGCGATGGCTGCGAGGAGTGCGGCGCGGCCTATGCGCCCACCGATTTGATCAACCCCTATTCGAGCGTGTCCGGGGCCAAGCCGATTGAGAAAGAATCGCTGCATTACTTCCTCAAGCTTGCCGATTTTGAGCCCTTTTTGCGCGAGTGGACGCGCTCTGGCCGTTTGCAGCCGGAAGTAGCCAACAAGCTGGATGAGTGGTTCAAAGACGGCCTGCGCTCTTGGGATATTTCCCGCGATGCGCCTTATTTTGGCTTTGAGATTCCCGATGCGCCGGGCAAGTTCTTTTATGTTTGGTGGGATGCGCCGATTGGCTATTTGGGCACGCTGAAAGAGTTTTGCGAGCGCGAGCAGCTCGATTTCTGGGCGCTGCTGGCGCCTGATTCCGCGGCAGAAATTATCCACTTCATCGGCAAAGACATCGTCTATTTCCACACCCTGTTTTGGCCGGCGGTATTGCACGGCGCGGGGCTCAAAACCCCGGCGCAGGTGAACGTGCACGGCATGCTGACCGTAGGCGGCGAGAAGATGAGCAAAACGCGCGGAACCTTTGTCACCGCGCGCACCTATCTTGATCACCTTGATCCGGAGTACTACCGCTATTACCTGGCCTACAAGCTGTCGCCCACGCTTGCCGACATCGACTGGAACTTAAGCGATTTCGTGAATCGGGTGAATGCCGATTTGGTCGGCAAAGTGGTCAACATCGCCAGCCGCTGCGCCGGCTTTATCGAAAAGCGCTTTGCCGGGCGCTTGGCCGATACGCTGCCTGATCCGCAAATGCTGATCCGCTTTGCGCAGGCAAGGCCCGAGATTGAAGCGGCCTTCGAGGCCCGCGATTTCGCCCGCGCGACGCGCATGATCATGGCGCTTGCCGACGAGGCCAACCAGTACATCGACCAGAACAAACCCTGGGTGATTTGCAAAGACGCCGCGCGCGATCCGGAACTTCAGCAGGTGTGCACGCAGGGGATCAATTTGTTCCGCGCGCTGATGATTTATCTGAAACCCATCGTGCCCAAATTGGCGCAAGCGAGTGAGGCGTTCCTGCAGGCGCCGGTGCGTGCGTTTGCCGATGTTGATGGGGCGTTGGTTGGTGCGTTGATTGCGCCGTTTACGCCGCTGTTGACGCGGGTTGATCCCAAGTCGCTGGATGCAATGATTGAGGCGTCCAAGGAAACCATGCCGGCGGCGCCTGCGTCCGCGCCTGAGGTGAAGGCGGCGCCTGCGGCGGCTGCTGCAGCAGCGCTTGAACCCACCATCGGCATTGATGATTTCAACAAGATCGACCTTCGGATTGCGCGCATCGTCCACGCCGAGGCAGTCGAGGGAGCCGACAAACTGCTGCGCCTCAAACTCGACATTGGCAGCGGCGAACGCCAGGTTTTCGCCGGCATCAAGAGCGCCTATCGCCCCGAGGATTTGGTTGGGCGTTTAACCGTGATGGTCGCCAATTTGGCCCCACGCAAGATGCGCTTTGGCGAATCGCAAGGCATGGTTTTGGCCGCCAGTGGAGAAGCTGCGGGCTTGTTCTTGCTACAGCCAGACAGCGGCGCTGAGCCGGGCATGCGGGTTAAATAAGGGCGCACACGGGGCGCTTATTCGAACCCGTTTGCAAAGATCCCATCACAGTTGCTGACGACAAACAGGCCCGGCGAGCCGACATCGCGGACGTTGGCGATTGTCGGGTTCGACTGCACGGAACCATAAATATCGCCAACGCTTGAGAGCACCCAAGCCGCAATGGTGTCTTCTCCCAGCGCAGCGCAGGGTGCTTGTCCACTGAAGTTCTGAGCGCGAATGGTGCCCGGAAAGGTCTGGTCGCCAAACGCCAGACGGTCGATCAGCGTGCCGGTTGAGTCATACAAATGGATCTGGTCGCTGCGCCCGTAGTTGGCTCCGCCCACGCCCACGACGCCGAGCTGGCCCAAAATCTTGACGCCAGCGCCGAGGTTCCAGGCGCTCCGAAAGGCTGCAGCCAGGCTCTCGGTGATGATCAGCGTTTGGTTCGGCGCGAGCGTGCCTGCGGGCGCCAGCGCAAAGCCGGGCAGGCCGATCTGGTCGTCTTTGAGGACCCAACCCGTCAAGTCGATGGTCTGCGCGCTGCGGTTGGTGATCTCGACATACTCGCCGTGGTTCGCCGAGTACACAAACTCGGTGATCTGAAGCGGCTGATTGCTGCCTAGGTTAAAGACGATTTCGAGCGGGGCGCGCTCGGCAAGCGCGGGCAAGAATCGAAGCGAGTTAAAGCCGTTGCCGGCGCTCGCCATGACGTAGTACTGCACCCGCAACCCGGGTACGCCCGCGATCGGCAGGCGCACGCCATAGCGGCCATCCGCGGCCGCGCCGTCGCCGGATAGGCCATCGTCTTGCATCAGCAAACGCTGATAGGCATCGGCGCGATTGGGTCGATAGAAGAGTTCAACCCTGCTGATGCCGCCTATGTTGGCCGCCACGTTGACTGCGACAAAGACCGTGGAGTTTGGCGCAGGCGTGGCGTTGCTCGGCTGCAGGCTGGTGATGCTTGGGCCGGTTACTGCAAGCTCGGGATTGGTTGCGGCGTTCGCTAAGAACGCGGCGCGGCCGTCGATGAATTGGCGGATGCCGGCTAGGCTGCCGCCAGCTAGGCCGCCGAGGTTTTGCCCGGTTAGGCCGTTGACCAGTTGGATCGTGTTGCTGCCGAAGCCGTCAACGAAATTCTGCGTGCTGTAGATTTTTTTCGTGTCGGCCGCAACCGCTGCTTCGATCAGCGCGCGGCGCGCCTCGAACCGGCTTTGGAAATAGTTCGCCCAGTTCAAGTCGGCCATCGCCACGCGATAGTGCGCCATGTAGCGCTGGCGCCATTCCGGAACCGCGAGAATCCGGCTCAACACGGGCTTGCTGGCCTGGCTGAAGTTCCGGTTGATGGCCCAGTTGGTCTGCGTCCAGGTTTCATTTGCGTCTCGCTGCAGCAGGTGCGTGCGGCCATCTAACGGGTCGCGATAGGTCAGAAAGTCGCAGCCCTTGTTGATGTAGGAATCGTCGTCGGTCAGCATGTTTTCAAGCACGAGGGTCCAGATCGACGGATCGATCGCCAGAGCGCGATCCATTTGCCGCATCTGGGTTTCGTTGCCAAGCGCGTCCTGGGTGATGATTCTTGTTAATTCAATGAATTGGGCGGTCGCCTGCGGCAGCGTCAGCCCGCCGGTTTCCTGTATTTCATAGCTTGAGTTGAGCGTCGGGCTAAAGTTCAAGCCCGGGCCAATCGGGTTGTTGGCGCAGCGCACGCGCAGGCCGTCGGCGCTGCTGAAATAGCCTCTGAGCATGCCTTTGTCGGGCTGCTGGACGTTGTTGTAAACACCCCAATTTGCGCCGTTGATGCGCACGATGGCGCTGTTTGCGCGCGGATTCGGCACGAACTGCGCCAGAAAATTGCTGAACTCCACCTCACGCGTAAACGTCGGGTCGCGCCAGCCGTTGTTGAGGTTGATCGTGTCAAAGCCCATCAGGGTCTGGTTCGGGTCAACAAAATCCATTTCCAGCTTCAGCGAGAACTTTTGTGAATTCGCCGGAAGCCCGGTAAACGAGGTGTTGCCGCGAATGCGAATGCCTACATTGAGATAGGTTTGACCGTCCACAACCAGCGTGCCGGCCAGATCGATCTCGGCGGCATAGTTTTGGCGCAGCAGCGCCTCCCAGTTGGGTTGGGTGAAGGTGATATTGAAGGTGCGAACGACGTTCGGGTCGTAAAGGCCCTGCGCGCTGACGGCGCCTGAAAACGCTAAAAGCGCTGCGAGCAAACAAAAAGTCTTAAGCGTGCGCATGGCAAACATCCGGGCAATCAGAGCGCCAAGAGCATACGCCAGCCGCTGAAATTTGCGCGCGCTGCGGGGCTTAAAGATCTGCCATCACAGCGGCTGCAGCGATTCATCAGCGAGGCCGATCAGCACCGCATCGCCGCTGCTGCGCGATAGCTTGAAGTGACCAAAGCGCGCGCTCTCATAGCGCTTCGCGCTGCCTTCTTCGAAAAAGAAGGCGTTGGTGCCCAACCACACCTGCTGACCGCGAAAGCGGTAGCGCAGCGACAGCGCGCTGTGGGCGCTGTCGGCTGGGCTCAAGTGCGCGACGCCGCGTTCGTCGAGCGAAATCGGCGCGTAGGCGATCTGGCCTCTGAGGGCGCCTTGCGTCCCGGCTTTGGAACGCTCAAGTTCATCTGCCAGGGCGAAGCGCAGCGTCATGTAATCGCCCTGCAGGATCGCGCGCGGGTCGATCGGCGCGAGCGCGAGATAAATATCGAGACCGGTCGCAGCGGTGTGCTCTTTGCGCGCGACCAGGCCATTGACCAAGGCCAGCACCAGCACACAGGCGAGCACCAGCACGATGCGGTCGAGGCGCTTGCGGGTTGCCTTCATGCGCGCCGCCAGCGCGTTTGGGCAAGCGCGCGTGCACCCAGACAGAGCGCGCCGATGGCCATCATCACGATCGATTTCATCAGCAAAGACAGGCCCAAATCGTAGTAGAACCAGCTCAAGTGGATGAAGGCGCAAAGCGTCGTAAAGCCGATCAGTGCTGCACTGTGCAGCCTAAATCCGGCAGCGACCATGAAAGCCGCCGCCAGCGCCGAGAGCAGCGGCCACAGCCCGGCGAACGACGCGTTACTGCTGCCAATCAGGCCGGGCGCATAGGCCAACGCGGTGGCGCTGGCAATGCCGACGATCAGCCCGCGCGCGATTGGCAGCCCAATTTGCTGCCAGCGATCGACGCCGATGCTTGCCATTTTGCGCAGCAGCCACCAGAGCGCGGCGCCCGGGATCAGCCAGGTGCAAAGCCACAGCCCGACCTGCCACAAAAGGTCGCTCGCGCCTAACTTAGCTTGCGTCGCAGAACTCCCCCAGAAATCGCCCCAATTGCCTTGGCCTTCGAGCAGTCGCAGCCAAATTGCCCACGCAATCAGCGCAAACAGCGTGCTCAAACTGCGATGCATTCGATTCGGCATCAGCGCGGCGAGCGCGCTCTGCACCAACAGTGCGCTCAGGGCAAGGCTTAGCGCAGAACTGGCCTTCCCGCTTAACCCGAAGATCAGCAGGCATTGTCCAGCGATGCTGATGCACAGGCCAAGCTGGGCCAAAAACCCGCTGTGGCGGTCCGCCAGCAATAAACCGAACGCCGCGCCCAACAGCAGCGCACCGAGCGCTGCGGCTGCGGCGGCCGACTTTGGGGTAAACACGAGCGCCATGCCAAGCAGCAAAAGAATCCCGGCGAACCAGGCCGATACACCGAGCAAGGCGCCGAGGTACCAGGGTCGCGCGCTGGCCGAAGGGGTGTCGACGTCGCTCATTGCTTTGCCTGCGAGAGCGCACGCTGCCAATGTTGATGAAGCTTGAGCAGCGCAAAGACCAAGCCCGCGGTCGTGCCCAGCACCCAAAACGACAGCACGAAGAACGCCGATTCGTTCTCCCACTTGATCTGCGTCACCGCGTAAACCACGCTGAGATAAATCAGGCTGCTGCCAAGCAGCGCCAGTGGAAAAATATCCTTTAAGCGCGCGCGGAGCGCAATCGCAACGAGCGCCGCGCAGAGCATCAGATAGAGCGCGGCATTGAGCGGCGCGATGGTTTGGGCCGAGTTCCAACCCATTTGCAGCGCGATGGCTTGGCTGCCGATGGCGGCGCCGAGCGCCAGCAATACGCGGCTGAGCCATTCAGCGGCCGCCACCCGCCGCAGCGCCAGCGCAAGGCCTGTGTTGGCGAACGCAAGCAGCAGCCACGCCGATGATGTCCCGCTGTCGTGCCCGCTGCCCACAATCAGCGCAAGGCGATCAAAGCCACCCAAGGTGTCCACAAAGAGTCCAAAGCCGATATTGGCGATCAGTGCCCACAGCGCCCAATGCGCGGGATGCCGCGACAGCCAGGCAAATGGCAGCGCAACAGTGGCCCAGGTTAGAAACAGCTCATAGGTGTCGGCACCGGTTTGATAGGTCTGCCCATACAGGCCGAGCAGCACACCGCCCAGCACCGTAAGAGCGGCCAGCGCGGCCTGTCGCCACAGACTCTCAGCGCGCGCGTTCCAAGCAACCACAGCAGAGAGCAAAAACAACGCTTCGAACAGTGAAAACCGCTGCCAGCGATTCATCAGCTGCCAGTTGGCCGCCAGAAAAAACACCCCACCCGCGCTCAGGCTGCTGATGCCGGCTAACCCCAGCGCGTTCAGCGTAAAACGCCGCCACTGCGCAGTGCTGGGCGGATCAAACTCAGGCGGGACGAACTCGGCATGCATAGGCGTCACCATCGGGTATCCGGTGCGGCAAGCAAAACACACGGGCACCATCCTGTCCAAGAGCACGCAAAGCGTTGCCGGCGCACGGTGTTCGGTTTGAGCCTAGGTGCTGCGCCAGATCAGCGTGGCCTGGCGCCCGCTTGCTTGGCCGTCGCGGCGCCAAGAATAAAAATTCGCGGGGTCGCTGAAGGTGCAAAAGCCACCGCCGTAGACCGCGCTCACGCCCACGCCCGCCAAACGCAGCCGCGCCAGCGCGTATAGGTCGGCCAGCCAGCGTCCGGCTGCTGAGCGCACAAAGGCCTGCTCGGCGGCTTGGTCCAGCGCTACAAACTGCGCGCGTACCTCTTCGCCCACTTCAAAGGCGCGCGGGCCAATTGCGGGGCCCAACCACGCAATCAATTGATCGGGCTGGCTTTGGCAGCTTTGCACGCAGGCCTCAATCACGCCGGCGCACAAGCCGCGCCAGCCGGCATGAATCGCGGCCACTTCCGAGCCGTCGCGCGCGCAGAGCAGCACCGGCAGGCAATCGGCGCTGAGTACCGCACACGCCTGCATGGGCTGCCGGCTAAATACGGCGTCGGCCGTGGCTTCGGCATTTGGGGCGGACACAACCGCGGTGCCGTGCACCTGTTTCAAGAACGCGATTTCAGCCAGCCCGAGCCGGGCCGCCAAGCAGTCGCGGTTGGCGCGCACCCGTTCGCCGTCGTCAAGGGTGTTCAGCCCCAGATTGCAGCGGTCGAATGGCGCAACGCTTGCGCCCGCAAGGCGCCGAGTGCTGGCATAGGCGTGGATATTGGGCGGCGCCGGCCAATCGGCAGCAATCAGCCCGTCGAGATCAATCGCGGCCGCCATGCTCGCGCGATTCCTGGCGCAGGACGTCGATGAGTCGGTTGAGATCCTGCGGCCGCGGCGCCTGCACAGACACCTGCTTTTTGCTCACGGGATGCGAAAACTCAAGCAATTCCGCGTGCAGCGCCTGGCGCCGAAATCCACGCAGCGCAAGGATCAGCTCCTCGCTCGCGCCTTTGGGCAGCTTGAGTGCGCCACCGTAAACCGGATCACCCACGATCGGGTGGCGGATATAGGCCATGTGCACCCGAATCTGATGGGTGCGCCCGGTTTCAAGCTGGCAGCGCAGGTGCGTGTGCGCGCGAAAGCGTTCGAGCACGCGGTAGTGGGTGATCGCCTCGCGCCCATCTTCAACAACCGCTTGGCGCAGCCGGTCAGACGGATGCCGCCCCAGCGGTGCATCGACGGTTGAGCCTGAAATGAGCGCGCCATGGACCACCGCTTCGTACTGCCGGTGCATTTCGCGCGCCTGTAATTCGGCCACCAGCGCGGTGTGCGCCTTGAGCGTTTTTGCGACCACCAGCGCGCCCGAGGTGTCTTTGTCCAGGCGGTGAATAATGCCGGCGCGCGGCAGCGCTGCTTGGCTTTCGGCGTGGTGCAGCAGCGCATTTTCGAGCGTGCCATCGGGCACGCCCGCGCCGGGGTGCACGATCAGCCCGGGTGGCTTGTTGACCACCAGCACGTGGCGGTCTTCAAACAGAATATCGAGCGCAATCGGCTGCGCGCTGGCGCGCGACATGGTCTCAAGCTGCGTTTCGAGCGAAAGCGTTTCTCCGCCGATCAGGAGGTCGCGCGGGCGCATCGCGGCACCATTGACTTTGAGCGCACCGGCCTCAATCCAGCCTTTGAGTTTGGAGCGCGAATAGTCGGTAAAGACCTGCGCGGCCACTTGATCCAAGCGCATTCCCCCCATTTCAGACGGGACGTGGGCTTCTACGGCGATGCTTTCTTGAGTCACGTCATTCCACTTAGCGGGGCATTAACAGCCATCTACGCTACCATTGCCGACTTAATTTCGCGAAAAGCGCATGACCATGACTGCAATGAAGCCATCGATCCATTCCCACTGCCTGCGCGCGCTGGCCCTGCTGCTGGTGGTCTTTTTGAGCGCATGTTCGAGCAAAGGCGGGCCTGGCGCTGAAACCGAAAGGCTGCCGGCCGATGAGCTCTACAAAGAAGCCAAACAGGCGATGGACAACGGCAATTTTGATAAGTCCGCGCGCTATTTCCAGCGCCTGCAGGCGCGCTTTCCGTTCGGTCAGATCTCAGAGCAGGCGCAGCTTGATTTGGCCTACAGCCAATACCGCAACCGCAAACCCGACGAAGCGATCGCCACGGCCAACCGCTTTATCAAGACCTATCCCACCCATCCAAACGTCGAGTACGCCTACTACATCAAGGGCCTGGTTAACTTCGAACGCGACCGCGGCTTTGTGGAGCGCTACCTGCCAATTGAAGGCTCCGAGCGCGATCAAGCATACGGCCGCCAATCGTTCATCGATTTCGCAGAGCTGATCAAGCGTTTTCCCAATTCTCGCTACGCGCCGGATGCTCGCCAGCGCATGACCCATCTGCGCGAGTCGCTGGCCACCTACGAAATGGCGGTCGCCAAGTATTATTTTCGGCGCGGCGCCTATGTGGCCTCCGCCAACCGCGCCAAATACGTGGTGGAGAACTTCCAGCAAACCCCGCAAACCGCCGATGCCTTAGCGCTGATGGTTGAGAGCTACCGCAACCTCGGCAAGACTGAACTGGCGCAAGACGCCGAAAGCGTGCTCAAGCTCAATTTCCCTGAGCATCCGCTTTTGACCGGCCGCGCCTCCGACCGCGACGCCTGGTACAAGCGCCTGTGGCCGTTTGGCAAGAAAACAGCCTCCTGATGAGCAACACCATGCGCCTGAGCGTGGTGATCCCTTGTCTTAACGAGTCCGAAACGATCGGAATCGTGGTCGAAAAAGCGCTTAAGGGCCTGCGTGCTTCGGGCTTAACGGGCGAGGTGCTGGTCGCCGACAACGGCTCGACCGACGGCTCGCGCGAGATTGCGCAAAATCTGGGCGCACGCGTGGTTCCGGTACCCGAGCGCGGCTACGGCGCGGCCTTGATGGGCGGCATTGATGCAGCGCAGGGCGAGTTCGTGATCATGGGCGACGCCGATGATTCCTACGATTTTCTGGAGATTCCCAAATTCACCGCGCAGCTGCTTGCAGGCCATGAGCTGGTAATGGGCTGCCGCCTGCCCGGCGGTGGCGGCACGATCGCAGCGGGCGCCATGCCGCTGCTGCATCGCCTGTGGGGCAACCCGATGTTTTCGTGGATGGCGCGGCGGATGTTCCGCTATCCAGGCAACGATGTTTACTGCGGCCTGCGCGGTTTCAGCAAGGCGCTCTATCAGCGCTTGAACCAGCGCTGCACCGGGATGGAGTTCGCGGTTGAAATGCTGATTCGGGCCAGTTTGCAGGGCTGCAAATTTGCCGAAGTACCGATCACCCTGCACCGCGACGGGCGCAAGCTGGCGCGCCCGCACCTGCGCACTTTTCGCGACGGCTGGCGCACTTTGCGCTTGTTCTTGCTGTTCAGTCCGCGCTGGCTGTACGTGTTGCCCGCATTGCTGCTTTTGCTGTTCGGCGCGCTCGGCTACGCTTTGAGCTTGCCGCGGGTCAGCATCGGCGGCGCGACGCTGGATGTACATACTCTCTTGATTGCATCTCTCGGTTTGATCGTGGGCGCGCAGCTAATGACCTTCGGCGCCGCCACGCGCGTTTACGCCGGCGAAGAAGGCTTTCTCCCGCGCAACCGCAGGCTGGAGCGAATTCTCCTGTGGTTCAGCGTCGAGCGGGTTTTGCTTGGCGCGGGCTTGGTGGCGCTGCTGGGCTTAAGCATCATCGCTTGGCTGATCTGGCTCTGGGCCAGCAACGGTTTCGGCGCGCTCGACTATCCCTACACGCTGCGCCGCCTGATCCCTGCGGTCACCGCCATCGCGCTGGCGGTGCAATCGGTATTCGCCGCATTTTTCCTGAACCTGCTGTTGATGCCGCGGCGGCGCTAAAGACCTAGCGACAAACGCGATGTGATCAACCAGGCGTTTGCTCAGCGCTTTTTTGACGGAAGCGCAACCCAAGCCTAACAATTCATTTGGGGCCACGGTTTTAAGGGCCCAGTCACCACGAGCGCACACCTGCATGCGGGCTGCGCGTTGGTTTCATTTCCGGCCATAATCGCGGCTTGGTTCACAGGTCGCCGCGCTCGCACGGACTGACTTTCATTTATTCGAGGGGATGCCATGTCTCAAGACGCGCTCAAAACAGATATCGATCCGCTGGAAACCCAAGACTGGCTGGACTCCTTGAGTTCAGTCATCAACGCTGACGGCGCCGATCGCGCGCACTATCTGCTCGAACGGATGATCGAAGTGACCCGCCGCGCCGGCGCGCACTTGCCCTTTGACCTGACCACCGCCTACATCAACACGATCGCGCCGCAGCTGGAAACGCGTTCGCCGGGCGATGCCGCGATCGAAGCGCGCATTCGCGCGATCCTGCGCTGGAACGCGATGGCGATGGTGGTGCGGACCAATCGCCAGCCGGGCGAACTCGGCGGCCACATCGCAAGTTTTGCCTCTTCGGCGACGCTGTACGACGTTGGCTTCAACCACTTTTTTCATGCGCCCACCGATACACACGGCGGCGATTTGCTCTACATCCAAGGCCATTCCGCGACCGGCATTTATGCGCGCGCTTATTTGGAAGGCAGGCTCAGCGCCGAACAGCTGGACAACTTCCGCCGCGAAGTAGACGGCAAAGGAATTTCGAGCTATCCGCATCCTTGGCTGATGCCGGATTTCTGGCAGCTGCCGACCGTCTCGATGGGCTTGGGCCCGCTGATGGCGATCTATCAGGCCCGATTCCTCAAGTACCTGCACAACCGCGGGCTGGCCGACACCTCCAAGCGCCGGGTCTGGTGCTTCATGGGCGATGGCGAATCGGACGAGCCAGAAAGCTTGGGCGCGATCTCGCTGGCGGGTCGCGAAAAACTCGACAATTTGGTGTTCGTGGTCAACTGCAATCTGCAGCGCCTAGACGGGCCGGTGCGCGGCAACGGCAAGATCGTGCAGGAGCTTGAAGGCGTTTTCCGCGGGGCGGGCTGGCAGGTGATCAAGCTGCTCTGGGGCAGCTATTGGGACCCACTATTGGCGCGCGACAGCAAAGGCCTGCTGCGCAAACGCATGGAAGAATGCGTGGACGGCGACTACCAGCGCATGAAAGCCAACGATGGTGCGTATGTGCGCGAGCACTTCTTCGGCAAGTATCCGGAACTGCGCGAAATGGTCGCCAACATGACCGACGCGGACATCTGGAAACTCAATCGCGGCGGCCACGATCCGCACAAGATTTATGCCGCGTACCACTTAGCCACACACACGGTTGGCCTGCCCACCGTGGTGCTCGCCAAGACCGTCAAAGGCTATGGCATGGGCCAGGCGGGTGAAGGCAAGAACATCACCCACCAGCAGAAAAAAATGGACACCGCCTCAATCAAAGGCTTCCGCGATCGCTTTAGCGTGCCGGTGCCCGATAGCGAGCTTGAAGAGGTGCCGTTTTACCACCCGGGCGAGGATTCCCCCGAGGTCAAATACATGCGCGAACGGCGCGCCGCGCTGGGCGGCTCGCTGCCGATCCGCAAACCATCCACAGAGGTGCTGCAGGTTCCCGCTTTAAGCGCGTTTAGCGCCGTGACCGCAAGCACCGGCGAGCGCGAAATCTCAACCACCATGGCCTTTGTGCGCGCGCTCAATGTTGCGCTCAAAGACAAAGTGATCGGGCCCCGCATCGTGCCGATCGTCGCTGACGAAGCGCGCACCTTCGGCATGGAGGGGCTGTTCCGTCAAATCGGCATTTACTCGCCGCACGGGCAGACCTATCAACCGGTCGATTCCGACCAGCTGATGTTCTACAAAGAAGACATCAAAGGGCAGCTGCTGCAAGAGGGCATCACCGAAGCCGGCGCGATGTCGAGCTGGATCGCCGCGGCGACCAGCTACGCCAATTCCAACCTGCAGATGATGCCGTTTTTTATCTACTACTCGATGTTCGGCTTCCAGCGCGTTGGTGATCTGTGCTGGGCCGCGGGCGATATGCGTGCGCGCGGCTTTTTGATTGGCGGCACCTCCGGCCGCACCACTCTGAACGGCGAAGGCTTACAGCACGAAGACGGCCATTCGCACCTGCTCGCAGGCGCGATTCCCAACTGCAAAGCCTACGACCCCACCTTCAGCTATGAGCTGGCGGTGATCATGCAAGACGGGCTCAAACGGATGCTGACCGATCACGAAGACGTCTATTACTACTTGACCGTGATGAACGAAAACTACCCGCACCCGGCCCTGCCCACAGGCGCTGAGGAAGGGATTTTGCGCGGCATGTATTGCTTTAAGGAGGGCAATGAGCGCGCCAAGCTCAAGGTCAATCTGCTCGGCAGCGGCGCGATCCTGCGTGAATCGATTGCCGCGGCGGAATTGCTCGAAGCCGATTTCAAGGTCAGCGCAACGATCTTCTCGTGCACCAGCTTCAACGAATTAGCCCGCGACGGCCAGGCCTGCGAGCGCAGCGAACGCATTGGCGCAGGCAAAGCGGAGCCCTACGTGACGCAGCAGCTCAAGGGCCGTTTGGGGCCGGTGATTGCGGCCACCGACTACGTGCGCGCTTTTAGCGAGCAGATTCGCGCGTTCGTTCCACAGCGCTACCTAACGCTTGGAACCGATGGGTTCGGCCGCTCGGATACCCGCGCCAAATTGCGCCACTTCTTTGAAGTCGATCGCTTTTACATCGCGCACGCCGCGATCAAAGCGCTGGTCGACGAAGGCGCGCTTAAACCGGCTGATCTCAAGCGCGCGACCGAGCTCTATGCGATTCGCCGCGACAAGCCCAACCCGGTCGGCGTTTAGGCCAGGCGCGCATCAGCCCCATGGCTCGCGAATCCATCCATGAGTTTCTGCTGAGCTACTGCGCGGCGTTCAATCGCTTTGATCCCGCAGCGGTGAGCGCGCACTATGCGCTGCCCGCGCAGCTCGCGACCAAGGATGGGCAGATCAGCCTGCGCACCCCGGCCGAAGCAATTGCCAATTCCACGGCATTGGTAGCGATGTACAAGAACTGGGGCTATAGCGAGGCGCAGCTGGAATCGGCCCAAATCGACGAACTCGGTGAGCGCTTTGCGACGGCCTTGGTGCAGTGGGAGGTGCGCCGGCACGGCAAGTTGGAACCCTGGCGATTTCGCACCCATTACACCGTCTCGCGGGTAAGCGGTAGCTGGAAAATCATTCACGCCGTTGCTTTTGAAGACCTCCGCATGCACCCGCTGCGCGGCGCCTTTGTCAGCCCCGCCGCACCCAACTCCAATCCTTGATTCAGAGCGAAGCCATGAGCGCCACAGCCGTTTTTGTTCCAGACATCGGTGATGCCAAAGACGTCGATGTGATTGAGGTCGCGATCAAAGTTGGTGACAGCGTTGCGATCGACCAGACCTTAATCACCCTCGAAGGCGACAAGGCCACGATGGAAGTGCCCTCCAGCCTCGCCGGCATCGTCCGCGAGGTGCTGGTCAAGGTGGGTGACAAGGTGTCTGCGGGTTCGCAGGTGGCCATGGTTGACGCGGCAGCGGCTGCGCCTACAGCCTCGGCGCCCGCGGTCGAAGAAAGCAAACCCGCACCTGCAACCGCACCTGCACCTGCACCTGCACCTGCACCCGCAGCCGCACCCGCTGCGCAGCCCGCAGCCGTCGCGGCGCCTGCGCCCAGCGTTCTTGCCAGCGCGCCGGTTACGGCGGTGCCCGCGATCGCTCCGAATGCGCCACTCGCGCACGCAACGCCGGCGATTCGTCTTTATGCCCGCGAGCTCGGCGTGGACTTGAGCCGCGTCCCAGGTAACGGCCGCAAGGGACGCATCACCCGCGAGGACGTTCAGGCCTTCGTCAAAGGTGCCCTGAGCGCAGCACCATCCGCAGCCCCAGCGTCCGCTGGCGGTGGCGGTGGCGGTGGCGGACTGAATCTGCTGCCTTGGCCCAAGGTCGATTTCGCCAGGTTTGGCGCGGTTGAGAGCAAGCCCCTTTCCCGGATCAAAAAACTGTCCGGGGCCAATCTCGCGCGCAACTGGGCGATGATTCCGCACGTTACCCAGCACGACGAAGCCGATATCACCGAGATGGAGGCCTTCCGCAAAGCCGAGGGCGAAAAGCTCAAAGACGTCAAGCTGACCCCGCTGGTTTTTCTGATCAAGGCGGTGGTTATGGCGCTCAAGGCCTATCCCAATTTCAATGCGTCGCTGGATGATTCCGGCGAAAACCTGATCTTGAAAAAATACTTCCACATCGGCGTGGCCGTCGATACGCCCGATGGTTTGGTGGTTCCGGTGATCCGCGACGCCGACCAGAAAGGCCTGCTCCAGCTGGCCCGCGAGCTGGGCGAAATCTCGCTCAAGGCGCGCGACAAGAAGCTCAGCCCAGCCGATATGCAGGGCGGCTGTTTCTCGATCTCAAGCCTCGGCGGCATTGGCGGCGTGGGTTTCAGCCCGATCGTGAATGCGCCGGAAGTGGCGATTCTTGGCGTCTCCAAAGCGCAGATCAAGCCGGTCTGGAACGGCCACGAGTTCACCCCGCGCCTGCTGTGTCCGCTGTCGTTGAGCTACGACCACCGCGTCATCGACGGCGCCCAGGCCGCACGCTTCACGGTGTACTTAAGCCAGATGCTGGGCGACTTACGGCGCTTGCTGCTTTAGGGCCGTTTTCAAGACCGTGAGCGAGCAAACACCCGCACCCGATACCGCCAAGCGCGCGGGGCGAGGCATGCTGTGGCTGGGCTGGATTGGGGCGCTCGCTTTTGGCACCTATGTGTTCTCGGGCGCCATCGAGCGCCAGCACAACCCCAACCAGACGCTAAGCGGCGAACGCGGCGAAGGCTCGGCCGAGGTCGCTTTGCAGCGCAACCGCTTCGGCCACTACGTGGCGTTAGGGGAGATCAATCAGGCAACCGTGCAGTTCATGCTCGACACCGGGGCAACCACCATTGCCGTGCCCGGTGAGCTGGCGCAGACGCTCGGCTTAAAGCGCGGCCCGCCGATTCAGGTGCAAACCGCCAACGGCACCGCGCGCGCTTATCTCACCGTGCTCGACGAGGTGCGCCTGGGGCCCATTGTGATGCGCGACCTGCGCGCGACCATCACCCCCGGCATGGACGGCAACGATGTCCTGCTCGGCATGAACTTTCTAAAGCACCTTGAGCTGACCCAGCGCGGCGATGTGCTGACCCTCAAGCAGCACGCCGACCCGTAAATTCAAAGGCCAAGCGCAACATCGGCATTCAGTTCACGACCACCACTTTTCCAACCGTGCGCCGAGCGGCCAGATCAGCCAGCGCGTGCTTGAGTTCGCGCATCGGATAGACCTTGGAAATGTTCGGGCGGATCTGCCCTGCGCCCAGCATTTTCAGCAGCGCGCCTAAGATGCGCTGGGCGCCGGCGGGATCGCGGCGGGTGTGCTCGCCCCAAAATACGCCAATCGCGGACGCTTGTTTGAGCAGCAAAAAGTTCGCCGGGATGGCCGGAATTTCAGCGCTGGCATAGCCGACGCTGAGATAGCGTCCGCGCCAGGCCAAACGCCGGATTGCGGCCAGCGCAACGGCGCCGCCGACCATGTCCACGACGACGTCAAAGCCCTCCGCGTTTTCGGATTTGAGCCAGCGCTTGAGCGCCTCTGCAGCGCCATCTTCAGCGTAGCCAAAAGCGGCATCTGCGCCCTCCGCCAAACAGGCGCTAAGCTTTTCTTCCGAGGCCACACCAACCACCCGCGCACCGT
>Ga0105046_10007567_pt1 | contig 17089 bp, 15 predicted proteins | sample MAT03_FD_78385 | JGI IMG/M metagenome (GOLD analysis project Ga0105046, IMG submission 78385) | Freshwater microbial communities from Lake Fryxell liftoff mats and glacier meltwater in Antarctica - MAT-03 (megahit assembly) | ecosystem: Environmental > Aquatic > Freshwater > Ice > Liftoff...
AAGGCCGCGAAATCCTACCAGCAGGCCGTGCGTTTGGACCCGAACTACCAGCCCGCCGTGGAAGGCCTCGCGCGCACCAAGACGCCTTGAGCCTCAACGCCGGTCTTCCCTTTCAAACGAAAAAGATGGAATTGCCCCAATGATCAAGCGATTTGCTTCAGTTTTTGCCGCGACCCTCGTTGGAGCGTTCCTCGCCGGCCCGACCAGCGCCGACAACGTCAAGCTTGGCCTTCTGACCTGTGAAATCGACGGCGGCACCGCCGTCATCATCGCCTCCCACAAGGGGCTGTCCTGCACCTTCAAATCCTCGCGCGGCGGCGGCAGGGACCACTATACGGGCATGATCTCGAAAATCGGGGTGGACATTGGCGTCACCCATCAGGGGTCGCTGCAATGGGCGGTCCTGGCGCTGAGCGGCAAGCAAAAGGACGGCGCGCTCGCTGGCGACTACATCGGTGCGACGGCCGAAGCGAGCGTGGTGACCGGCGGCGGCGCCAACCTGCTCGTCGGCGGCTTCGAGCGGTCCTTCACGCTGCAGCCGCTCAGCGTCCAGGCGCAGACCGGCGTGAACCTTGCCGTGACCGTGACCTCGATGAAGCTGGTCCATTCGCTGAAATAGACTGCCTGCCGGGCACCTTTCGCCAGGCAAGCCGGAACCAGGAACCTCCTTGGAAGTTATCTGACATTCCAAGGAGGTATCACGTGAAAAATCTTCTCATTGCAGCGGCTTCCGCCGCGTTCCTAGTAGGCGCCGCATCAGCGCACGCGCAGGACAGGGGCGTCGAACTTGGCATGCTTGATTGCAAGGTCGATGGCGGCACCGGCTTTATCGTCGGCTCCACCAAGGACGTGACCTGCACCTACACGCCCGCCGACAAGACGTTCGCACCCGAGAACTACAACGGCGTCATCAACAAGTTCGGTCTCGACATCGGCGTGACCGGCGAGACGTGGATAACCTGGGGCGTTCTCGCGCCCAGCAGCGATGTGTATGCGCCCGGCGCACTGGCGGGCGACTATATCGGCGCGACTGCCGAGGCGACGGCCGCTGTTGGCGCCGGAGCCAACCTGTTGATCGGCGGCTCCAACAAGACGTTTACGCTCCAGCCGCTCAGCATTCAGGCCCAGACCGGCGTCAACCTCGCGGTCGGCATTGCCGAATTCAAGCTGCGGCCAAGCGCCGGCTGATTCCACCACCCACGAACGAAAAGCCCGGCTTGAGCCGGGCTTTTCGTGTCCCAGTGGTTGCCGCCGATCAGTGGTCCATCGCCTTGACGATCTCTTCCGTCATCTTCTTGGCGTCGCCGAGCAGCATCATGGTGCCGTCCTTGTAGAACAGCGTGTTGTCGATGCCTGCATAGCCCGATCCGAGCGAGCGTTTGACGAAGAGGCAGGTGCGCGCCTTGTCGACGTCCAGGATCGGCATGCCGTAGATCGGCGACGACTTGTCGTCGCGCGCCGACGGGTTGGTGACGTCGTTGGCGCCGATGACATAAGCCACGTCCGCTTGCGCGAACTCTGAGTTGATGTCTTCCAGTTCGAACACCTCGTCATAAGGCACGTTGGCTTCGGCAAGGAGCACGTTCATGTGGCCGGGCATGCGGCCAGCGACTGGGTGGATTGCGTATTTCACCTCCACGCCCTTCGCCTTCAGCTTGTCGGTCATCTCGCGCAGCGCATGCTGCGCCTGCGCCACGGCCATGCCGTAGCCCGGCACGATGATCACCTTCTGGGCGTTGGCCATCAGGTAGGCGGCATCGTCGGCCGAACCCTGCTTGACGGTGCGCTGGATACCGTCGTCGACCGCTGCGGCCGTCTCGCCGCCGAAGCCGCCGAGGATGACCGAAATGAAGCTCCGGTTCATGCCTTTGCACATGATGTAGGACAGGATCGCGCCCGACGAGCCGACCAGCGCGCCGGTGATGATCAGCGCCAGGTTGCCGAGCGTGAACCCGAGTGCCGCCGCCGCCCAGCCGGAATAGCTGTTCAGCATCGACACCACCACCGGCATGTCGGCGCCGCCGATCGGGATGATGAGCAACACGCCGAGCGCCAAGGACACCGCGACGATCAGCCAGAAGATGGTCAAGCTCTCGGTCGCCACGAGCAGCACGATCAGCACGACGAGGGCTATGCCGAGCGCAGCGTTGACGACATGGCGGGCGGGCAGCATGATCGGCTTGCCCGACATGCGGCCGTCGAGCTTCAGGAAGGCGATAATGGAGCCTGTGAAGGTGATGGCGCCGATCGCCACGCCAAGGCTCATCTCGATCAAAGCCTGGCTGTGGATGTCGGAAACAGTGCCGATGCCGAAGCTTTCGGGCGCATACATGGCGGCCGCCGCGACCATGACCGCGGCAAGGCCGACGAGGCTGTGGAAAGCTGCCACGAGCTGCGGCATCGAGGTCATGGCGATGCGCCGCGCGGTGATCGCGCCAACGCTGCCACCGATTGCGAGGCCAAGCACGATCAGCCCTAAGCCGCCGGCGCTGGGCGTCGCCAACGCCAGCGTGGTGGCGATGGCGATGCCCATGCCGATCATGCCGTAGAGGTTGCCCTGGCGGCTGGTCGTTGGATGCGACAGGCCCCTCAGCGCCAGGATGAACAGGATGCCGGAGACTAGATAGAGGAAGGAGGCGACGTTGGCGTTCACGCTCAGCGTTCCTTCTTCTTGTACATGGCGAGCATGCGCTGGGTGACCAGGAAGCCGCCAAAGATGTTGACCGCCGCGAGCACCAAGGCGACGAAACCGAACCCGGTCGCAAGGCCCGAAGCCGAGATGCCGACGGCCAGCAGCGCGCCGACCACGATGACCGACGAGATGGCGTTGGTGACGGCCATCAGAGGCGTGTGCAGCGCCGGCGTCACCGACCAGACCACATAGTAGCCGACGAAGATCGCCAGCACGAAGATGGCGAGGCGGAACACGAAGGGATCGATGACGCCGCCGGAAGCCGCATGGACGGCGTCGGCGATGCCACCATCGCCACTCGGCGAATTGGCCAGGTCCTGCACGCCGAGACGAACGGCCGCGGCGGCCTGTTCGAGCTGGTCGAGAGCTTTTTGCAGGGTGGTCTGTTCCATCACGCGGTCCCCTTCCCGGTTCCAGGCTTCTTCGGCGCCGCCGGCTTCCTGGCAGCCTTCTTCGGCGCGGTTTCGGCTTCGGCCACCAGCGTTGTCGCGGGGATCGCAGCGGGCTCGACGACAGGCGCTGCCGGCGATGCGATCCTTGCGAAGGCCGGATGCACGATCTTGCCGCCGTCGGTCAGCATGGTCGCCTTGACCAGTTCGTCCTCGCGGTTGATGGCGAAGCTCTTCGCTGCCTTGTCGACCATCGTCTCGACGAAGGCGAAGAGGTTCCTGGCATAGAGCAGCGAGGCCGAGGCGGCCACGCGGCCGGGCACATTGAGGTGGCCGACGATCTTCACGTCGTTTGCGGTCGTCACCACCTTGCCGGCGACCGCACCCTCGACGTTGCCGCCGCGCTCCACCGCTAGGTCTACGATAACGGAGCCGGGCTTCATCGAGGCCACCATTGCGGCCGATACCAGCTTCGGCGCCGGACGTCCGGGAATGAGCGCGGTGGTGATGACGATATCCTGCTTGGCTATGTGCTCGGCCGTCAGCGCGGCCTGCTTGGCTTGGTATTCCCTAGACATTTCCTTGGCGTAGCCGCCGGCGGTCTCGGCTGCCTTGAACTCGTCGTCCTCGACAGCGAGGAACTTTGCGCCAAGCGAGGCGACCTGCTCCTTGGCTGCAGGCCGCACGTCGGTCGCGGTGACCACCGCGCCCATGCGGCGCGCCGTGGCGATCGCCTGCAGGCCGGCGACGCCGACGCCCATGATGAACACCTTGGCGGCCGGAACCGTCCCGGCGGCCGTCATCATCATCGGAAGCGCCCGGTCATACTCGGCTGCTGCATCTATCACGGCCTGGTATCCGGCGAGGTTTGCCTGCGAGGAAAGCACGTCCATCACCTGCGCTCGGCTGATGCGCGGCATGAACTCCATCGCGAAGGCCGTCACCCCGGCCTCGGCCATCGCGGCGACAGCCGCGTCGTTGCCATGGGGATCCATCGTGGCAATAACGGCGGCGCCCTTCTTGTAGCCCTCGAGTTCAGCCTCCGTCGGCCTGCGCACCTTGAGCACCAGATCGGCCCGGCCAGCGTCGGACGCCTTGCCGATCGTCGCCCCGCCCTTTGCAAACTCGTCGTCGACGATGCGCGAGGCGAGCCCCGCGCCGGCCTCCACGACGACGTCGAAACCAAGCGCGGCAAGACGCTTCACCGTATCGGGTGACGCCGCAACCCTGGGCTCACCGCCTTCGACTTCACGAGGAATGAATACGATCTGTCCCACCGTCAATCCTTTCGGCCGGAACTTTACCCAGCGTTACGCAGCAGCCGCAGGCGGCTGCGACGAATAAACGTGCCCGAAGCGCTAGCGCAGGAAGAACCAGCCGACCGCGCAGATCAGGATGAGGAGAATGGTCGCGGAGAAGAAGCCCGCGCTGGTGAAAAAGCCGAACGCCATGGCGACAAGCAGCGCCGCGCAAAACAGCGACCCGTATTTCGCCAGCGCGATAAAACCGGCATAGGTCCTGTCGTGCTCGGGATAGTCCATCTGCGCGCCCGTTTCGACGGGTCCGGTCGGCGAGTGGTCGGCCATGTGATCCTCCGGATGGTTCTCAAGCGCACATAACGAAAAGCCGGGCCAAGGGCAATGGCGGTATTTCCGAGATTCCTGCGACAAGAACGTCAGCTGCAGCCGTCATTCATCGTCCAGGGCGGATGCGCTTCGGCATATTGGTCCGCTTCGGTCATCACCAGCGAGGTCACGGCCGCACGATCGGCATGCAGCAGGGCCGAGACCGAGACGAACTGCCGGCCGTCCCATTCCAGCATCCATGCGCCGCCATTGCCCGAATGGTCCGAACAGGAGGTTGCGAATGGCGCGATCATGCCCGTCATCCCGATCCGGGCAAGCCGCGCTTCGTCGATGTCGAGGTTCTCGAAGCCCCAGCGCAGTTGGCTGGCATCGATGAGCCTTGTGTTGAAATGCTCCTGCGCCGTCCTGATGGCCTCCACCGTGAACATCGAGATCAGCACGCCGCGCTGATAGAAGACCCAGTCGAACTGCCCTTCTTCAATCTCCGTCTTCTTTGGGTCGAGCACATACTTGCGGATGTCGAGCATCGCCGGCGCGTCGGAAACCGGTGTGTTCCACGACAGCACGCGGTAACCCCTGCCGGCTTCGCCGACGCTTTTCATGTCGCCGTCATTGCCGGACCACCAGATACCGAGAAACTTCTCCATCGGAAAGCCGACTTTCACCGCCTCGGTCAGCGCACCGGCGTTCATCGTGCCCCATCCCCATAGAAGCACGTAGTCTGGGTTTTGCGACTGGATTTGCTGCCACTGCGCCGACTGGTTCTGCATCTCCTTGATCCCGACCGGTACGGGCAGCAGCGAGAAGCCGTGCCTTTCCGCGAGCGACTGGAGGAAAGGGATCGGTTCCTTGCCGTAGGGCGAGTCGAGATAGAGGAGAACGATCTTCTTTTCCCTGAGACCTTCAAGATTGCCGTCCGAAAGATAGTTCAACATCATCGACGCGCCGTCCCAATAGGAGAGCGGCGGGTTGAACGCCCACTTGAAAACCTTGCCGTCGGACATCGGCGAAAAGCCGTAGCCCGGTGCGAGGATCGGGATCTTGTCGGTGTTCGAACGGGCCAGAAGTTCCAGCGTGAGGCCGGTCGACCACGGCTGCACAAGCAGTGCGGTCGCCTTGGTGCGTTCGTAGCATTCGACGCCCTTTTCGGTCGAATAGCCTGTCTCGCATTCCTCGTAGCCTAGCCGCACGCCGTTGATGCCGCCGTCGCGCTCGTTGATCATCATCATGTAGTCGCGCTGGCCGTTCATGAGCGGAACGCCGGTCGGGGCGAACGGGCCGGTGCGGTAGGACAGGTTGGGCAGGCTTACAATGTCTGCGGTGCGGGCAGGCACAACGCCAAGGGCGGACATGAGCAGCAAGACCAAGGGAGCCGCCGCGCGGGTCCACACATTGCTCATCGGACAGGTCTCCTTCAGCCGGGCTCGATCCGTCCCTACAGGACAAACTGCCCTTGGAGAAGGACCCGGGACGGCGGATTGGCCGCCGTCAGTTCGCCAGTTGCGGAAACAGGCCGATCAGTCCGATGACGATCAGATAGAGCGCCACGATGTAGTTGAGCAATCGCGGCATGATCAGAATCACGACGCCGGCAATGAGCGAAATCAACGGAGTGAGCGGCAGGGTCGCAATGTCCATGGCATTTATCCTCGCGGTCTACGCGACTCAGCGCTCCTTGCCTGATCGCTTGCGGCAGACAACGACGAATCGATCGGAAAGTTCAATGCAGCGAGCAGCGCTGGCTATGCGGCGTCGCGGAAATATTTGGCGGTCGGCAGGATCGTCAGCGGCGCAAGTTCCCCTTTGGCCGGCTTGGCAAACAGCATGCGCTGCTCGACTGGCGTCGACTTGAAGAACGGGAAGCGCTTGAGGATGGGCTCGCGGTTGATCGCGCAATTGGCGTCGTAGAACATCACGGGCACGTTGAACGGCGGATATGCTCTCGGCTCGCCGACCTGAGTGGCGCCAAAGATGCGCCGGTAGAACGCGGTATGCTCTTCCCTGACGACGCCGACACAGGCAGTGGCGTCGAAATAGACGCTCGCGACCAGACCGAGGCGCAGCGTCAGGTAAGGCAGGGCGCGGAGCGGCGACTTGTAGTGCGGTTCGCCGGCGAACAGGGTCGGATTGATGAAGCTTTCGCCGCGCAGCAGGCGCGGCATCAGGACGTCGCCGAATGTCTTCATGGCCGGCCCGTAGGGCTCGGCCTGGCTGATGTGATGGATGCGGACCGTGCTGGCAAGTTCGCCATCGATGAACACACCGAACCGGTAGCAGTTGGACGTGTCGTCCAGATCGTCGGTTACCGTCTGTTCTCCGGATTCGTCGATGAACCCATGCAGCCTGTAGGCCTTGTAGCGAAGGCGCTGGATGGCCTCGATATCCTCACCGGTTTGGCAGCGGCGGTATTCGGTGCGCTCGAGCAGGGCCGCCACCTTGCTGGCGAACGATGACGCATGGCCTTGTTCACTTTCCGCTTCGGCCAACTGGCGAAACGCCGTCAACTGCGCATTCATACTCTAACCCCACAGGTCACCGTACAATCAGCGTACGACAATCACAAATTATGTAAACTTTTAAATTGGTTGCAAGATATTTACGGTCGGTTAACCTTAACAAAACGTAAATTTACTCAATTGCGAGCGACATTCCGTTGACCAGGATTTTTTGTCGCAGGGCGTGCGAGGACGTCAGAGCGTGACGGTGCGCCTCGGTTCGCCGAGCTCCTTGGCGAAAGGCCAGACGGTGCTGGCCATGGTCTCGATGCCGGACGCGGTCAGCGCCGACCCGAACAGGAATCCCTGGACAAGATCTGGTTTGACATCTTGCGATATCACCTTGAGCTGCTCGAAGGTTTCGACCCCTTCGATCGTAACGGTCAGGCCCAGAGACCGCGACAGGTTGACGATCCCCTTGAGCAGTTCCAGCGAACGGCTGTTCTGCGAGACATCCATGAGGAAGCTGCGGTCGATCTTGACCTTGTCCAGCGGCAATTTATGCAGATAGCTCAGGCTCGAATACCCGGTTCCGAAATCGTCGAGCGCTATGCGAACGCCGAACGACTTCAGTTCCTCGACATATTGCCGGGTCAGCGACTTGTCGTCGAGCAGCGCGGTCTCGGTCACTTCGACCTCGAGCCGGTGCGCCGCAAGACCGGACGTCGCCAGTGCCCGACGCACCTTGTCGATCACGTCGCGGTTGCGGAAGTCCTTGGCTGAAAGGTTGACCGACACGCTGATCTGCTCCGGCCAGCGAACGCATTCCGCGCAGGCTGCCTGCAGGACGAAAAGGCTGATCTCCGAGATCATGCCCATCTCTTCCGCGAGCGGTATGAACACCGCGGGCGATATCGGGCCGAGGTCACGATGCTCCCACCGGCAGAGCGCCTCGCAGCTTGCGATGCGCATCGTGTCCATCGCCACGATCGGCTGATAGACGACGCGCAGCGCGTTGCTTTCGATCGCGGCGCGCAGGTCGGCCTTCATCAACTGCCTGCTGCGGAAGGCAGCATCCATCGAGGCCTCGAAGAGCCGCCAGTCGTTCTTGCCAAGCTCCTTGGCCTTGTACAGCGCCAGATCGGCCTTCACGATCATCGCGTCGACATCGGTGTCCTTGACCCGCGACATGACGGCGCCGCCGCTCGCCTGGATGCGCAGGGCATGGCCGGCCACATCGATCTCGCCCTGCAGTCCGGAGAAAATCCTGTCGACGATGCCCGTGAGCTGGCTCTCGTCCTCGACATGGTCGACGAAAATCATGAATTCGTCGCCGCCAAAGCGGCTGACCTTGATCGTATCGCTGGCGAAGGCCGCAAGTCTCTCGGCTACGGCATAGATCAGGCCGTCGCCCACCGGGTGTCCAAGCGTGTCATTGACGCTCTTGAAATCGTCGAGGTCGAGCACGGCCAGGCCACAGGACCGGTCGCGATCGCCGGCCGACAGCGTCTCGCCGACAAGTTCGTGGAAATAGGCGCGGTTCGGCAGGCCGGTCAGGTTGTCGTAGCGCGCCATCGAGCGGATCTTCTCCTCGGCCTCGACGCGCTGGGTAACGTCCTCGAATGTGATGACGCCGAGCTGCTGGCTGCCCTCGCGAGCGGAGAACTCGAAATGCTGGCCGTTTGAAAGCGAAACGAGGACCTTTCGGTCCCGGCCTTCGCGCAGCGCTCGCGTCAATTGCCCTTCGATGAACTTGCAGTCCTTGGGGGCAAGCATCCCTCCCGCCACACCTCGCATCAGCATCGAGTGAATGGACCGGCCCAGCAGCGCGTCGGGAGACTTGAAGGACATCAGATGCGTCGCTTCGGCATTCGCGACGACGACGCGGCCGTTCGGCCCTAGCATGACGAGACCGTGCGACATGGTGTTGAGCGCGCGGTTGAACCGCTCCGCGATTCGGTTCGCCTTCTTCTCCTCGCTGATCGCGGTGAACAGTACGGTCCGCACGAGATGCGCCATCTTGTTGATGGTGAACATCACCGGGATGATGAACATGCCGAGCAAGAAGTGGTAGATATCGCCCTTCAGCATCAGGCCGAGAGCGATCGGCCCCAGCACCGAGAACGACAGGATGGCGACCATCTTGCGCGAGCCGAAGTTGCGGCCTGCGATCGTGATCGTGCTGGCGAGCAGCGCCGAGATCGCAGCCAACTCGCCGAACACGTCGGGCGCCCAGTAGAGGGCGACGAAAGCGAACAGGCCCGCGCACAGGCCTTGGATCGTGCCCGCCACGATGTAGTAGCGTTCTCGGCGTACAGCTTCGGCGTAGCTGACGATGCTCGACGGGTCGACCTTGCGCATCGCATAGTAGCGCCACAGGCCCGCTGCGATCATCAGCAGCGCCAGGACCAGGTAGATCAGTTCCTGGGTCTTCAAGTAGACGAGCAAACCGACGATGCCGTGGCTGAACGCGCCGAGAAGCAGAATCCCCGCACCGTCGTACAGCGAGCGAACGAAGCCGACGTAGATGTCTTCAGGTATGTCGTCGGGTTTGGTTGTTTTCATTACCTGCGGGCCACGCGAACCGCAGACATGCCATAATCGCCTTAAGAAAGGCTTAGAACATCGGTGTTCCGTACAGCGCAAGAGACGCTGAATGCCTTGAGAACCGGGTAATCTGACGTTCCGGTAAACAAGCGGTTTCTGTCATTCGGCCGCATGCAGGGACGCTGGCGCAGCGGGGTCTGTCAGCCGCTTCAGGAGCCGCGCGCGTTCCCCGGCCGCATGGTCTGCATTTGCCGTTTTGACGTGCCCGTACCCCCGGATCAGCGAGGGCACCGATGCAAGCGCCGCAGCTGCCTCCAGTTTTAAGGGCGAGAGAGTATTCGTAATCAAATCAATGTCTTGCTCAAACCGCAGCAGCAGTTCTCTCTCAAACTTGCGCTCCTGTGTATAGCCGAAGACATCAAACGCGGTGCCGCGCAGGCCCTTGAGCGCCGAAAGCACCCGGAACGCCGGCATCATCCACCGCCCGAAACTCGACTTCCTGGGCCTGGCGTCCGAGCCGATGCGGCCTAGGATGGGCGGCGCAAGATGGAACTCCAGCCGCTCAAAGGATTGAAATTCCTTGGAAAGCTGTCTCGCGAACGACCCGTCGGTATAAAGCCTGGCAACCTCGTATTCGTCCTTGATGGCCATCAGCTTGAACAGGTTCCGCGCCGCAGCCTCCGTCACCACCGCCGACCCCGGTGCGGCGCGTTCCTCGGCCTGGCGCAGCACCGCAATGCGATCGAGATAGCGCCGCGCATAGGCCGCGTCCTGATAGGCGGTGAGGAAATCGGCGCGGCGATCGATGATCTCGTCGATGCTCGACGACAGCGGTGAGGCCGCTGCGGCGGATTTTGCGACCAGGCCGCGCACGAATTCGGGCTCATGCGCCGCGCGCCGGCCCCAGCGGAAGGCGGCGACGTTCATCGCCACCGCCTCACCGTTAAGCATAATCGCCTTTTCGATTGCCGCCGACGACAGCGGCAGTCCGCCATGCTGATAGGCGAAGCCGAGCATGAACATGTTCGCGCCAAGCGAACTGCCAAACAGCACCGAAGCCGTGCGCGTGGCGTCGAAGAAATGCGCCTTGTCCTCGCCCGCCGCCTGCCTGATCCCCTTCTTGAGCCGCTCCACCGGAAGCGAATAGTCGGCCGACCGTGCGAACTCGCCGGGCATCACTTCGGCGGTGTTGGCGACGAAGATCGTGTGGTTTTCGCGGACGGCGGCAAGCACCTTCCTGGCGCCCGAAACGACGAGATCGCAGCCGAGGATCAGGTCGGCCTTGCCCGCGGAGACCCGGATCGCGTGGATGTCATCGGGTTTCGCCGCGATGCGCACATGGCTGAACACCGAACCGCCCTTCTGAGCGAGGCCGGCCATATCGATCATGCCGCACCCCTTGCCCTCGAGATGCGCGGCCATGCCGAGTATCGCCCCGACGGTGACCACACCCGTCCCGCCGACGCCATTGACGATCGACGCCCAGCCGTCGCGGTCGAGCACGAAGGGTTTTGGTTCCGGCACGCCGTCGAGCGGCTCTGCCTTGCCGGCAATTCCTTCCGCCTTGCGAAGCTTCCCACCATGCACCGTGACGAAGGACGGGCAGAAGCCGTTGAGGCAGGAAAAGTCCTTGTTGCAGCTTGACTGGTCGATCCTGCGCTTGCGGCCGAACTCTGTTTCCAGAGGTTGGATCGAGACGCAATTCGACTTGACGCCGCAGTCTCCGCAGCCTTCGCAGACAAGTTCGTTGATGATGACGCGCTTGTCGGGATCCGGATAGGAGCCGCGCTTGCGCCGGCGGCGCTTTTCGGCCGCGCAGGTCTGGTCGTAGAGTAGCACCGAGACTCCCCTAACCTCGCGCAGTTCGCGCTGGATCTGGTCGAGGTCGTCGCGGTGGGAGAAGCTTGCTCCGACGGGGAATTTCCGGCGATCATATTTGTCCGGATCGTCGGAGACCACTGCGATCCTCTCGACGCCCTCCGCGCGAACCTGGTTGGCGATCATCTCGACGGTCAGGCCGCCCTCATGCGGCTGCCCGCCGGTCATCGCGACAGCATCATTGTAGAGTATCTTGTAGGTGATGTTGACGTCGGAGGAGAGCGCGAAACGCAGCGCCAGAATGCCAGAATGGTTATAGGTGCCGTCCCCCAGATTCTGGAACATGTGTTCGCGTTTCGAGAACGGCGCCTGCCCCACCCATTGAGCGCCCTCGCCGCCCATCTGCGTGAAGCCCACGGTCGAACGATCCATCCAGAGCGCCATGAAATGGCAGCCGATGCCGGCGCCCGCGATCGAACCCTCCGGAACCTTGGTCGAGGAATTGTGCGGACAGCCCGAACAGAAGAAGGGCGTGCGCGAGCCGATGTCCTTGGTGTCGCTAAGCATCGCCTGGTATTGCCTGAGGCGATCAACGCGGGCGGCGATTTCTTCTGACGGCCCGATCACCTTTAGCAACCGTTCGCCGAGCGCGATCGCAATGTCGTTGGGGTCGAGCGCACCCTTCACCGGGAAGAGCCAGTGTCCGCGCTCGTCCTTCTTGCCGACGACGACCGGCTGCATGGCCGTACCGTAGAGATCTTCGCGGACCTGGACCTCGATCAGCGAACGTTTCTCCTCGACGACGACGATCATCTCGAGGCCGCGTGCGAAATCCCTGATGTGCTCGATGTCGAGCGGCCAGGGGCAGCCCACCTTGAACAGCCGCACCCCGATCTCGTTGGCCTTCGCCTCGTCGATGCCGATGTCATCGAGCGCCTGGCGGACATCGAGATAGCTTTTGCCGACCGTGATGATGCCGATCTTCGGCCGGCTGCCGCCCGAATAGATCATCCGGTTGATGCCGTTGGCGCGCACGAAGGCCGCCGCCGCCGCGCGCTTGTATTCGTGAAGACGCGCCTCCTGGCCCATGAAGTCGATCTCGTGGCGGATGTTGAGCCCGCCCGCGGGCATGTCGAAGTCCGGTATCGCGACGTTGATGCGCCCGAGCGACGCATCGACCGAGGCGGTCGATTCGACGTTGTCCTTGACGCATTTGATGGCGGCCCAGGTGCCGGCGAACCGCGACAGCGCGAAGCCATAGAGCCCGTAGTCGATGAGCTCCTGCACGCCCGCCGGATTGAGGATCGGAATCATCGTGTCGACGAACAGGAACTCCGTCGCATGGGCGTTGGTGGACGACTCGGCCGTATGATCGTCGCCCATCAGGGCGACGACGCCGCCGTGTCTGGACGATCCCGCGAGATTGGCATGGCGAAACACGTCGCCTGAGCGATCAACGCCTGGACCCTTGCCGTACCAGACGGAAAAGACGCCGTCGTGCTTGCCCTCGCCGAGAAGCTCCGTCTGCTGCGAACCCCAGCAGGCGGTCGCAGCCAGTTCCTCGTTGAGCCCTGGCTGGAAAACGATGCCTGATTCGGCGAGCTGTTTCTTCGCGCGCCAGAACTGCTGGTCGAGCCCGCCGAGCGGCGAGCCCCTGTAGCCGGAAATGAAGCCGGCGGTGTTCAGGCCGGCCAGACGGTCGCGCTCGCGCTGCATCAGGAGCATGCGCACGACGGCCTGCGAGCCGGACAGGAAGATGCGCTGCTTGCCAAGGTCGAACTTGTCGTCGAGCGCTACGTCGTGAAGCGTCATCGGCAAATCCTCTGCGGAGGCGCGCCCGCAAATCCGGGCGGCCAACGTGGGTTCCTTGGGGGCAGTGTTTCCTTGCCGGCAGGTCAGGTCAAATGAATTTCGGGTTATTCGGGAATGAGCAACACCTGGTGGCGCGCCCGGTCGTTCCGCGCAACAATATGGCGACTCCAACTGAGCCGGCGAACGTTCGTTTCACACCGATTCGCCTCTCAGGCGGCAGGACAGGGCAGTTCGCCGGCATCAGGCAGTTTTCCATCCGGATGGCCGACCAGTTCCGGATTGGGGGTGTAGACCGGGCCGACGACAAGCGGCTTGTCTGGAAGCAGGGTCTGATCCTCCGACGAGGTCATGGTCGTTTCGATCGTCTGCCGCACGGTTCCGTCCGCCCCCTCGATCCTGATCGACACCTTGTAGGGTCTGTCCTTGACCACGTAGCGCAGCGGCGGACTTTCGATCGTCGTTTTCGGCAGCTTCGGCCAGATTTTCTTGCGTACGACGATGTCGCCGCCGCCGGCAGGATCCTCGAAACTGACAACCGCGGTCTGCCCGTCCTCCAACGGCTGCGTCGGCGCCAGATTCACGAGATAGGTGGCGGTCGCCACGCGGTAGTTGAAGACGAAAACCTTGCTGTCGATCCGGAAAAAGTCGCCCTCGCCTCCAGTGTCCCGGCAGCCGGCAACGCCGATCAGCGCGACCGCCAGTGCCATCGCTGGCAACAGACGCCTGAAGCCCCGGGACAAGCGGAAAACTGTTTCAACCATGTGCAACGTCGCCTGTCGCCGCCTTGCGGCGCTCATAGTGCCGCCTAGCCTTCTGACGGTTGCCGCAGACTGACATGTCGCACCAGAGCCGGCTCGCATTGCGGCTCCGGTCTACGAAAAGCCAGCTGCAGCTGCGGCAGATGCGGACCTTGCACCACTCCTGTCCTGCCAGAAGGGAAAGTGCGGAGGTCGCCAGCGCCGCTTCGAAATGCAGGGTTTGCAAACAATTGCTCGCCGACGCTTCTGCGTTCTCGAGGCATGATGCGATCGCGCGCAGCATTGCGGGCAGATAGGCGTTTGGCAGTTCGCCCGTCAGGACAGCCGCGCGAAACAGCCGGTCGGCATTTTCCCTGAGATCCAGCACCCTGCCCGCCGCCGCAGCCGAACACTCGAAAACCAAGGCACGACGCCCAAGCTCCTCCGACCGGTGGTTTGTCGCTGCATGCGCGAAGCGTTCGAATTCGGCGGCGTCCTCGAAGCGGTCGAACGAGCGCGCAGCATCGCCCCTGAGCACGACCGTATTGGTCGCGTCCAGGATCAGCAGGCCGCCGGAAAACCGATGTTTGTTCCACACAACGGGCATCACCAATTTCTAACTATCATAATAGGTTTTACAAGTTATATTCCGATCCTCAGAGTTTCCCTAGGCATCATCCGGACGGCCCATCGGCCATGCTCTATTTCTTCCAGCAGTTCCTGAACGGCCTGCATTCCGGCGCGCTCTACGCGCTTCTCGCGTTCGGCTACGTGCTGACCAACGGCGTGTTGAAGCGCACGAACCTCGTCTACGGCCCGGTCTTCGCCTTCGCCGGGCAGGTGCTGATCCTCTTTGCAGTGTTCGGCTGGAACGTGCTGTGGCTGACGCTGCCCGCCACCGTCGCGGTCGGCATCGTGGTTGCCTTTGTCTACGCGGCGCTGACCGCGAGAGTTCTGTCGCGCTCGGTCTTCCTGCCGCTTGTCGCAAGCTCGCCCAACGCCATTGTGGTCGCCACGCTTGGCGCAGCGCTTGTGCTGATGGAACTGGCGCGCATCGCGGCTGAGACCCGCGATTTCTGGCTGCCGCCTATGCTCGCCGATCCCGTCGTCTTCTGGTCGGAGGAAGCCTTCAAGGTCACGCTGACGGTCATCCAGCTCATCAACTGCGCCGTTGCGGCCGCGGCGATCGCGCTCGCCACGCTGGCGCTCTCCCGGTCGAGCCTGGGCCGTTACTGGCGCGCGGTCAGCGACGATCCGGCCGCCGCCGCTTTGTGCGGCATCGACGTGCGGCGGGTGTTCCATGCGACCGTGCTGGGCGGCGCGCTGCTTGCCGCGCTCGCCGGGGTCTTGGCGGCGCTCTACTACGGCAACATCAGTTTCGGCACAGGCATGGTCTACGGGCTGAAGGTCCTCTTCGTGACAGCCGTCGGCGGCTATCGGGACCCGCTGCGCGCCGCCGCCGGCGCAGCCTGCTTCGGCATCGCCGAATCGCTCTGGTCCGGCTATTTCGCTCTAGAATGGCGCGACGCCTGGATGTTCGCCTTTCTGGTGGGGCTGCTGCTTCTTTCCAGAAGCGGCGAGGAGCGCGACGAGAAGGCTTCCGCTTAGCAGGCACGGCCGTCCGGCTTCGCCTGCTTGCGTTCCGTCATAGACCAAGGCGGTACGCGGCGCGTGTTGACGGCTTCCGCCGGCGGCGTCATACCCTTTTCGATCCGGCGATCCACAACGGACCTGGACCCGATGGGAGGAATGTGATGCCGGCCCTACTCGCCATTTCGCGAGGCATCGATCGCTTTAACGAAGTGATCGGCAAATCCGTGGCCTGGCTTATCCTGGTCGCCGTGCTGGTCAGCGCCGGCAATGCCGTTATCCGCAAGACGTTCAACATGTCGTCGAACGCCTGGCTGGAACTGCAGTGGTATCTCTTCGGGGCAGCCTTCATGCTGGGGGCCGCCTACACTCTTCGGCAGAACGAGCATGTGCGGGTCGACGTCTTCTATGCCACGCGGTCACGCGCGACCCAGCATTGGATCGACCTTTTCGGCCATGTGGCCTTCCTTTTGCCCTTCGTGGTCCTGATGGCCTGGCTTCTTTGGCCCTATACGGTGCAAGCCTATATGAACGGGGATATCTCGTCGAACGCCGGCGGGCTTATCATCTGGCCGGCGCGGGCGCTTCTCCTGGCCGGCTTCATCCTTCTGATCTTTCAGGCCCTGTCCGAGATCATCAAGAAGATCGCTGTCATCGCCGGACTGATCCAAGACCCCCATCCAACGATATCTGCCAAGGAAGCAGCCGAACTGGAAGTCGCAGCTCTGCTGAAAGACCTCCAGAAATGATGGAGATCATCGCCCACAACATGGCGCCGATCATGTTCGTCAGCCTGATTGGGTTTCTGATCATCGGCTATCCTGTGGCCTTTTCCCTGGCGGCCAATGGGCTGATCTTCTTCGCCATTGGAGTCTGGCTCGCGCCAATCTCCGGCGGAGAGATCACGCTGAGCTGGTACTTGATGGGGACCATGCCGCAACGGCTCTGGGGGGTTTTCTCGTCCGATACACTGCTTGCGATCCCGTTCTTCACCTTGATGGGGATCATCCTGGAAAGGTCCGGCATGGCCGAGGACCTTCTGGATACGGTCGGGCAGTTGTTCGGACCCATCCGGGGTGGTCTTACCTATGCGGTGATCCTGGTCGGCGCGCTGCTGGCCGCCACCACGGGCGTCGTCGCCGCCTCGGTTATAGCCATGGGCCTGATCTCGCTGCCGATCATGCTGCGCTACGGCTATGACCGGCGCATCGCGGCCGGGGTCATCACGGCCTCGGGCACGCTGGCCCAGATCATCCCGCCCAGCCTGGTGCTGATCGTTCTGGCCGACCAACTCGGCCGTTCGGTAGGTGACATGTACAAGGGCGCGCTGATCCCAGGCCTGATCCTGGTCTCCATCTATATGACCTATATCCTGCTGGTGTCGTTCATACGCCCGAAATGGGTGCCTGCCCTGCCCTTGGAAGTGCGCACGCTTGGGCACGGAGTGACATCGCTTCTCGTGGCCCTCACGGTGATGATGGCG
>Ga0105046_10007569_pt1 | contig 17088 bp, 14 predicted proteins | sample MAT03_FD_78385 | JGI IMG/M metagenome (GOLD analysis project Ga0105046, IMG submission 78385) | Freshwater microbial communities from Lake Fryxell liftoff mats and glacier meltwater in Antarctica - MAT-03 (megahit assembly) | ecosystem: Environmental > Aquatic > Freshwater > Ice > Liftoff...
AGAGGAACGACGTCGTCGTAAGGATGGGCGAAGATTCGCAAGGGCTCTTCAGCCGGCGGTACACTAATCAATTGAGCCAAATCCACCGGTTCGAGCACGTTCATCAACTGGTTGCGGCCACATTGCTTACTCGACTCGATCACACTTCGGCGCAATCGCACGAGCGCTGCATCCACTGGTTGAGCGACGCCGCGCTTAGTTACAAGAAGTTGAAACGAATGGACGCCCAACTGAACTAAAAAATCGACTAAGGTCTTCTGACGGTCACCCTTCGGAAGCGCGACCGCGATTGTGATCGGCTTGCGTAGCTCGCGGTTCGTGTCGAGTCGTTCAACAACATGCAGCTCAACGGCGCGCCTAGTCACTTTTGTAATAGTACAACGCGCTTCGCCGCCACAACCATCGAACGCGAGGCAAACGTCGCCCACCGACATTCGCAGGACACCGCAAGCATGACGCGACTCGTTCTCATCCAGCTCAAAAACTCCTGAAGCAGGCAATTGCTTTACGAAAAATCGCGGCCAAGCCATTAGATAGCATCTCTCAATTCTTTGACCATATTAGATTTTGGTTGGCAAGACCCTGAGTATTCGAAGGGCGTGATTGGATTATGATTCACCACGCCCTTCGAATACTCAGGGACGTGCCACCCAAACACTAGGAACCCCAAAATCAAAGTTGGATGAAGCACTGTTTTAACGATTGTATTAAAGTTTCAGGTTCCAACGCCCGATTCAAGACGAAGAAGCATTTTCGCAACTCGCAGCTCTTCCAACCATGGGGCAGTAACGTGACATACTGGCGATATTGGAAGCTAAACGCAAGCCCTTTTACTAGCGACCCGTCGCAACCTTTGTTTCGCGGCGCCACCGTTGAAGAGGCTCTTGCCAGAATCGAATTCTTGATCAGCAATCGCCGACAAGTCGCTTCGTTGCTGGGATTCAGTGGGGTTGGAAAGACGACGCTGCTGCAATACTGTGCAAGCAATCCACCCATCAGCCGCGAAGTGCCTTGCCTCCAAGTCGTTCGGACCTCGATCTTCGGATTACGTGAAGGCGATCTGCTCAGCGAACTTGCGATGCGTCTTTGCGGTTCTCGTTGCGGAAACGATCAACGCGTCGCTTGGCAAACGCTTCGGGACTACTTCCGCGCTGCATCGAGTGAAGGCGTTCAAACCGCATTGTTGATTGACGATACCGAGAGCGCCTCAGCGGCAGGCGAAGCGGATTTAATTCGACTCCTCAGCGTACCGTTCCCGTTGACAGTGATCTTCGCCGTTGAGACTCCAATGGCTTCCGCGGTTAGTCGCTCGCTGTTCGATCGCTGCGAATTGCAAATCGAGCTACCAGGCTGGGACTACTCCCAAACAGCAGAGTTCCTCGGTTGGACCTCGCATCGACTAGGTCGGCAAGAGCCGATCTTTACTGACACAGCCGTTTTACGGATTCAAGAACTCACTCAAGGTATCGCACGTCGCGTCATCCAGATCGCAGACTTGGCGCTCGTCGCCGGTGCTGTGCAACAAGCTCAATACATCGATCACGATTGCATCGAACAAGTCGCTTTTGAATTGCCCCGCACTGCAGTTGCGTAGTATCGTGCGGAAAATAAGTGTCGTCTTTCGCTCCGCGAAAGTTACGAGAACAGCAGTTTCTCGCGAGACTTACGCTACTTTTGCGGAGCAAAAGGCGACAATAAAAAACCAAGTGATGCTTAATCAGTTTCGCTACCAAGCGCTGCGAGAATTCTTTTTTTAAGTTCGCTCAGTTCCACGCTGCCGATTAAGAATTGCTTGTGTCGGCTCGTTGCGCCGGAGAGCAATTGGATGTTGGATCGGGGCAAATCAAGCGTTTCCGCTAACACTTCGATAATCGCTGCCGTCGCTTTACCCTGCTCTGGTTCCGCACTGACGGCCACCTTGAGTGCACCGGCATGCTCGCCGACGATGGCGCTGCGGATTACTAAAGTCTATGCCGTTCACTAAATCCAGATACCTCTTTTTTTGCGGAAGCCTCTTGACCGCAGCTTGCACTGTTGTATTATTGTAGTAATACAAGACCGAGAGGAGATCTCGCCGTGCAAATTCATATCACAGCAAGCGATGGAGTGCCGATTTACTTGCAAGTCGTCAATCAGATCAAGTATCTGGTGGCGGCTGGGCGATTGGTGGCGGGTGAAGAGTTGCCACCGATCCGGACGCTCGCAGAGAAGCTGGTCGTCAATCCAAATACGATCGCTCGGGCCTATCGCGAACTGGAAATGGCGGGCATTGTTGAAAAACGACGTACGGCAGGCACCTACGTTTCCGATCAAGGTTCACCGCTGGCTCGCCGCGAGCGGATGAAGATCCTAACCGAGCGAATCGACCAGTTACTGGCCGAAGCCGGGCACATGGACGTCTCGCTCGACGAGGTCCTCAAGCTTATCGAACAACGATACTCAGTTATCAATACTTCTCGCCTAAAGAATGCTAACGATGTCTGATCCGTTTCCTTCGGCAGCGTTTCCTATCGTTCAAATCGAAAAACTGACTCGCCGCTTTGATACGAAGTTGGCAATCGACGACTTGTCACTTACTATCCCCCACCACGTTTCCGTTCAGCCGCGGCCGCTCATTTCTGGTACGAATGGCAAGTAAAAGGTATCGCACTTCCCCTAGTAACGCTGCTCATGTTGTTCTTCGCCGCTCTTGGCGGAATAGTGGTTTGGTACATGCAAAAGAGTAACTCCGATTGAATCTGGAATGGGAAGTTTTCTCAGCAGCCACCCCTGCACGAGCAAGGACTATGCTAACGCCATTTTGAGAACTGCCGCTCAAAGTGCGCTACTGGCATGGCTGTTGTGGTTCGTGGTATTTACCTGCTGCCTGTTGATCATGTGTCTGAACAAGCAGTTTCCCAATTCTTTCATGCCACGGGACATCGGTGTTCTCTACATTCCAATGACCATCCTCGGCCCCTGGATTGCCTTGGCAAACCTAGGGACTTTCGGACTATCGGGACGGGGCGCCAAGTTTTTTTTCGCTTTGGTTGGCTGCATCGTTGGCTACTGCGTTTTAATGGGATTCGTCAACGATTTCACCAACGCATTGGTCGCCGTACAAATACATACCGCCTGCACAACCATCGCATCCACGTTGATTGTCGTTTTTACAATCTGGGCATACACACAGGCTCCATGCCCCTAGCTATCGCATGGAATCGACATCGCTAGTTCCTTGGTAGCTGGTTTCGTAAGAAACCGGACGGAACTAGGTTTTGGCAGTAGGTCTTGTGAGCCGACGGCGCTAGCCGCGGGCAACGGAAGATAACTGTATTGAACAACAGTAATCGTTCCAATGCCAATCCTTGCGAACCAGCCAACGCATTCCAGTTGCCCGTGAACCGAAGCCCAATCCATTGACATTGGCGAAATAACTTTTCGTGAACGAACAACACTTCGAAGCGGTTTCTCACGAAACCAGCTACGATGAACGTTGAGGAAAGTGACAACAGCGCCCAGCTCGCGATTAAATTCAGCCATTGATTTGCGGTAAACTGAGATCGACAGGAAAAACCGACAAAAACTTGTTTTCAAAATAATAGGGCAGATTAGCTAATGTTACATCGTATATTTTCCACACTCGCAATTGCAACGTTTTCAGTCGGTTCCCTGTTTGCCCAAAAGGAACCGAAAGCCTGGACTGCGGCCGACGTTCAGCAAATCCTTAAGCAGCGAATCGACGTCGACAAACAGTGCGTTGGGATTGCTGTCGGTATCATCGATGCGAAAGGTAACCAAGTCGTCGGCTACGGATCGCTTCGTGCGGTTAAGGCGCCTGTCAAACCAGATCGCGACACGGTGTTCGAAATTGGTTCAGTAACCAAAGTATTCACAACTTTGCTATTGGCTGACATGGTGGAGCGAGGCGAAGTAACGCTTAGTGATCCGGCATCAAAATACCTTCCAAAAACAGTAACCCTGCCCACCCGAAGTGACCGTGAAATTACACTTTTGGACTTGGCGACGCATACCTCGGCGTTGCCAAGCATGCCCGACAATTTTTCACCCAAGGATAGTCTCAATCCCTACGCAGACTATACGGTCGAACAGATGTATGCGGCGCTTTCAAATTGCAAATTGAAACGCGACATTGGCAAGAAGTACGAGTACTCGAACCTAGGCATGGGTTTGCTCGGTCACATTCTCGCTCTACGAGCTGGCGTTGACTACGAGCAATTGGTCGCAGACCGCATCACCAAGCCGCTGGGGATGAAGGACACTTCGATCGCATTGAATGCAGATATGAGCAAGCGGCTGGCATTCGGTCACGACGATACTTTGGGAGAAGTTAAGAACTGGGATCTGCCAACGTTCGCGGGAGCGGGCGCATTGCGTTCAACGCCTGCGGATATGATCAAGTTCATCGAAGCCAATATGGGCAAGACAGAATCTCCACTATTAGACCCGATGACCATGCAAGTCGAAACTCGCTCGCCAACGGGTGTTCCCAACCTGTCGATCGCATTGGGTTGGCACAAGTTAAAGTCAAAGAACGGCGAGATCGTTTGGCACAATGGTCAAACGGGTGGCTATCATTCTTTCATCGGCTTTGACAAAAAACGCAATGTTGGAGTCGTTGTGCTTGCAAACACTGCCGCTGACATTGATGACGTCGGGCTACACGTTTTAGATCGAGAAATACCACTGCGGAAAATTGTGCCTAAGAAGGAACGCACAGCTATTAAGGTTGATCCAAAAATTTTGGAGAGTTACGTTGGTGCGTATGAATTGGTGCCAACGTTCGTCGTTGCGATAACCAAAGAAGGCGATCACCTCATGCTGCAAGCAACCGGCCAGCCGAAATTCGAAATCTTCGCTGAATCCGAAAAAGAGTTTTTCTTGAAGGCTGTCGATGCCCAAATTTCATTCGTGAAAGACGGCGAGAGCAAAGTGATCCAGTTGATATTGCATCAGGGTGGTGCTGACCAAACGGCAAAAAAGCTGTCCAACTAAGCATCGTGCGGTAAATTAAAGTCGTAGTGGATCTATCTTGTTAAAGATCCTTCCACTCCAGGATCTTTAACAAGATCCACTACAAGTTTCGACAATTATTTTCCGGACGATGCTAAGCTGGAGGACGTCCGTATCTCCGACGCGGACATTCTCGCAACATCAAATTCTTAAAAGAATTCGGCGTGTTGACATTTCTGAACCAATTCAGCAATTTTTTGGTCATGCGTCGCCTCCGATGTTCGCCTTCTTATTAGTCGGATTTCAATCATCAACAGGGGGAGCGCGTACGGCTCACAGCCAGCAACATTCGAAGAAGCCCGACGCTAGCGCGTAACGGCTCACAGAGTGCAACATTCGAAGCGACTCAACTCTCTTCGTCGCCTCGAAGTTTTGCAAGGACACTGTAATCCTCGAGGGTTGAAGTGTCGCCGGTTTGCTCGTTCCCAGCAGCGATGTCGCGCAATAGGCGGCGCATGATTTTGCCACTGCGAGTCTTTGGAAGCGTGGCTGTGAAATGGATGTCGTCAGGTTGCGCGAGCGCACCGATTTCTTTACGAACATGCATCATGAGCGCTTTGCGAATTTCTTCGTTGGGCTGCATGCTTCGTAGAGTGACGAAAGCAGAAATAGCTTGGCCTTTGATCGCATCGGGTTTGCCAACTACGGCGGCTTCTGCGACGGCCGGATGCGACACGAGGGCACTCTCGACTTCGATCGTACTCAGTCGATGACCGGAAACATTGATGACGTCGTCGATGCGGCCCATGATCCAGAAATACTCGTCAGTATCGCAGCGCGAGTTGTCACCCGTTAGATACATTCCCGGCACTTTCGTCCAGTACTGTTCCTTGAACCTGGCTTCATCGCCCCAAATACCGCGCAACATGCCGGGCCACGGGTGATCGATGCATAGCATTCCGCCGCGACCTTGCGGAACGTCCTTGCAATGATCGTCGACGATGCGAGGTCGGACACCGGGAAGCGGCTTAGTACAACTGCCTGGTTTAGTCGCAATAGCACCAGGCAACGGGGACATCATGATCCCGCCGGTTTCAGTTTGCCACCATGTATCGACGATCGGGCAACGGCCGCCGCCGATTTTCTCGTAGTACCACATCCAAGCTTCTGGGTTGATCCCTTCGCCGACACTGCCGAGCAATCTGAGGCTGCTTAAGTCATGCTTGTCGACATGTTCGTCGCCCCACTTAATGAACGTGCGGATCGCCGTCGGCGCAGTGTAGAGAATCGTTACTTTGTATTTTTCGATCAGTTCCCAGAAGCGATCTTCGGCAGGCTGATTCGGTGCGCCTTCGTACATGAGAACCGTGGCGCCAGCCGAAAGTGGCCCGTACACAACATAGCTGTGCCCAGTGATCCAACCGCAATCGGCGGTACACCAGAAGATGTCGTCATCGCGATGATCGAAGACCCACTGAAAGGTCCGCTTTGCAAACAAGTTGTACCCTGCCGTTGTGTGCAAAATACCTTTCGGTTTTCCGGTGGAACCACTTGTATAGAGAATAAAGAGCGGAGCTTCACTATCGAGCTGTGCGGCCGGGCAATCGGTGCTGGCGTTTGCAACTGCGTCGTGCCACCAAATATCGCGTCCCGGTTGCATGTTAACTTCGTTGCCACAGCGGCGGAGCACGATACACTTTTCAACCGTCGGGCTCTTGGCGAGCGCTTCATCGATGGTCGTTTTAAGTGGCAAGATTTTTCCACGGCGATACAACCCGTCACTGGTGAGTTGCAGTTTGGCTTTGGCATCGTTGTTACGGTCTGCTACCGCTTCCGCTGAGAAGCCAGCGAATATGACGGAGTGGACTGCGCCGATGCGTGCACAGGCGAGCATGGCGATGGCCAGTTCGGGGGTCATTGGCATGTAGATGCTGACTACGTCGCCTTCTGAGATTCCCTGCGACTTTAACACATTTGCGAACTGACAAACTTCCTGGTGCAACTGCTTGTAAGTGATCGTACAAGTGTCGCCTGGTTCACCCTCCCAAATAATGGCGGTTCGCCCCCCATTACCGGCATTGATTTGAGCGTCGAGGCAATTGTAACTGGCGTTGGTTTTGCCGCCCACAAACCACTTAGCGTTCGGTTCATCCCATTCTAAAGTGGTATGAAACGGCTCGAACCAGTGTAGATGCTCGCGAGCTTCCTGTGCCCAAAAACTCGGCAAATCTCGGTTGGCGCGAGCATATAGTTGTTCGTATTCGGCTAGACTTTTGACACGCGCGTTTGCTGAAAAATCTTTGCTCGGCTGGAACAAACGCTGTTCAATCATTACGGAATCGACATGACCTAGGTCACTTGCGCTCATCGCGGCTCCTTGAATTCACTGGATCAACTGGGGGTATCTATGAGTAGCGGGAATCCTAGCGCGGGGTATTGGGTGCAGGGACTTGTTAGCGTGTTTGTGCACCGCAAAACCCGTTTCTGCGCGGTAATTGGCATTGAACAGGCTAAGGTAACGTGCTGATTCTAAGAGCTAAAGCGGGAGAGTGCAAATAGCATGACGGTAACTACTGGCCAGTTGTTATGGTAGTTGCGAAATTACAAGCAGAGAAAAGCCTGCGAAAGCCTCTAGTTGCTTGATAAACTCGTAAACTCGCTTAAACTCTAAACGCAGAATAATTACAGGCAACATAACCGAATTAAGTTAGTTGGAGGAATCCTCGGTGCCAAAGAAAGCCTCTCCGAAAGGTTTCGCGCGAGTCGATAGCGAATCAACAAACAGTCATGGATGGTTGGTACGCATTCTTAGGGGAACAGAAAGACGCTCGCGGTTTTTCTCGGACAAAACACACGGAGGCAAAGCAAAGTCAAAAAAGAAGGCCGAAGAATGTTACCAAGCGTGGGTAGCTGAGATGGAACCACCTATCTCAACTCGCGATAAAATAACCAAACGAAACTCGTCAGGAGTAGTCGGCGTTCACTTGGCCACCGAATCGGACCCGCGATATAAAGATTGCCAGTATGTTTCGTATGTTGCGTCTTGGATGACTGAAGACAGGCAGCGTTGCAATATCCGATTCCTGGTCAACAAATACGGCAAAAAGAACGCGCTGGCATTGGCAACGATCGCGCGTGAGAAAAAATGCACGGATCGCGAAAAAGTAATTGATATGTACGAGAAAGCCAACGGTCCGCTCAAAATGGTTTTGAAGCCAAGCAACGCAAAACTCGCTCGCAAAGCCGCAGCTAGCGCAGCACCTGCCAAGGGAAAGAAAATGGCGGGTCCTAAAAAAGCAGCGTCGAAACGAGCCATAAAAAAATAACGAATCTGGTACGATCGAAATTACGCAATGTGAACTCATGCCGCTAAAAGAGTTACCCATTAAACTGCAGCGATAATCTAGGCAAACCCTCTCCGGCCTTTCAGGCCGACTCTCCCAGGGGGAGAGTGACTTCACCCACCCTCGGGGAGGGTCGAGCGAAGCGAGGGGCGGGTATCGCGGTCATTGTTGCGATAGTGGAGGTGTTGTTCGGTTTGTTGTTTTCATCGGGCGGGTTACCAATACCGCTTGGTGACGCACAACTGGATTTTACGACTTGGGATGCGAGCACGGAAAAACAACCGCAGCTTGAACTTGAAAAGAATCTCTCAATCGATGGCGAATGGGTCGATAGACTGCGTTGGACCCGCCTCAATATGTTGAGCAAATCAGACGGAACGATTTCTGTTCAATTTCAGTCGTCAAATCGATGTGGCCTCGGCGGTTGTGTCAAACTGGAGCGTAGCGCTGTATTTTTAGGCGGGATCGTAACCTTTGATCGCCCCGTGAAGATGCTTAACGGGGATACTTTCCGACGTCTTTACGCTGCAAACAGTAGAGATATGACTCTCTTTATTCCGTCAATTTATGTCGACAAAGTCAGCGTGGAAGCACAAACGCCGAGCCGCGGAATTCTGTCTCGAACTGAAAGTTGGAGCCGAGCTGACTAACCTACTTTGCCAAACGTGCGCCTAAATGAACAAGTTCGTTTAAGCGGTCGACAGGTTCCTTGGCGGACCAGGAAATTCCACGAAGCAATAGAACGCGGAAGATCGGATCATCGAATGTCCAACTGTAGTGACCAGGAATGCTAACGAAGACACGTCCTGCACCTTTTTCATACGCCCAAACTTGCGGAGTCGCCGCGCCCTCTTCAGTGCTGGTGCCAAGCAGTGTGACGTTCTTCACGTCGCCTGTGAGCTTCCAATAACTTTCGTCGTACAACTTCAACTGGTCAATGTTACGGACAATCGGGTGGTCGGTATTGTGCATATCCAGTGTCAGTGGCCCGTGCCGGTAACTGATGCTGCCACCCTTGGATGCGAGTCCGATGCGAGTCGAAAAGTCGACAACTCGATCATCGCCATTAACCGCCCAGTGAATGTAGACCGCGCCGCCACCGCGAGCCAAATACGCGTCGAGCTTCCCAGCGCGGTCGTCGTTCCAAGCACCCTTTTGAAAGAAAATTAGCACATCGGATGCAGCCATTTGTTCATCGCTTGGAAAGTCCCACGCGGTGCTAACGCTGACGCTCGGTGCCGCAGCCAGCAACTGCCCCCACTGAATTTGCCAAGCTGGGTAATCATGTTCGCCAGGTCCGTGATCTTTAATTCCTGCAACCAAAACAATACTCAGTGGCCGAAGATCTTTCGGCAGTGGCGTAGAACCAGCCAGTACCGCAGCTAACTCGGCTTGCGAGCGAATGGGTGGTGCCTCAAGCGGTGACTCCAGTTGCATGTGCGGCGGCGAAGTCAGCAGATAAGTCATCAAGTCTCGAAGTTGATCCTTGGTCAATTTCTCATGCAACCCGATTGGCATAATGGACACCTGGGCTGGCTTCATTTGGTCGATCTCAGACCGAACAATGTTGGTTGAATTACCTTTATCGTCGCCCAGTATCAACTGCCCCTCTTCGTCGCGCAGCACACCGGTAAGCACCTTGCCGTCATTCATCGCAATAATGTGCCCTATGTAATCGGGGTTGATTGCAAAGCTTGGATTGACAATGTCGCGCATGACGGAAGCGTAATCGCGATGGACCAAATTAGACAAGTCTGGTCCGATCTTCGCTCCGATGCCACCAATAGCATGGCATTTGAAACAGCCAGCCGCTTCGCTATGAAACACGCGCCGGCCCAGCCCCCAGTTGCCCCCTTTGATCTCTGCGATCTGCATTGGCTTGTCATCGCTCAATTCGGTAGCATCCTTGGATTTGACCCAAGGCATATAAAATCGATTCAGCGGCAGTGGCCGCGCGCGGGAATCCTCGTTGGTGTAAATCAATACGTTCAACTGCGGCGCTGCTGCGGTGGATTGGGTTAGTTTGATTTCAAGATCGATCAGTTCTGTTGCATCGCCCGAGCAAGTTAACCTAACCAAATTATTGCCACCGCTGGCTTGTGATTCGACCTTACCTATCGACGAGGTGACTGAAATTGGTTGTGGCGATTGTAGGACAAGTGTCACTGATTCAGCGGGCCACTCGTAATCGATCTTTGCTCCTGGCTGAACAACCGGCCGCAACATATTGTGTAGATCGATGTTCGTCCGAAGAGTCAGTATGCCTTTCGATTCCATTGACGACCAGAGTGCATCGTGTTGAGCGCTGCCGACAGTGAACTCGCGAGCGACCTGTAAGCTCAAATGCGGTAACCAGCTTGTCGTATTCAATGAACCAGTCGACGAAGCAACCTCTGGAGTCCAACTCGCTTGCACACCGGCGAGCGACAGGTCGAGGTCGATCTGCGCGTGCTGAGATGGACCTGCCGATTGGGTTGATTGCTCTTCACGCGGCAAAGTGACAGCATAATGCGAATTTGCCTTCATTGTTGCGGTGCTGACGATCATCGTTCGAAGGTCGTTGGTGAGCGACGCGCCAGCGACTTGCAAACTGTATCGTGGGGTTGCCAATTGGCGTTGCACGACTGCGTAGGGAGGCACGAGTGTTTCAAAGCGATCCCCGGCTCTCACGAATTCTCCAAACTCAACCTTGATTTGCTCAGCCAGATTTCGGAGTTTTACTGGATCTAGAGGACGGTCGAATGCGATCCGAATCTCGTTCGGCGATTCTACCCAACTGGACACAGGTTGCGGTGCCGATGGGTTCGAGAATTTGATTCGAAACAACTTTCCCTTGCCAGTTGGACCAGTGCCCCAATCCGGCGGACCGCTGTGGCAAGCTACCACGAAATCGCCATCTGGTCCCACGCAGCCGTCGACAGTGAGCATCTGCAGAGCAGCGAACAGTTGTGTCGAAGCAATGTAGCCAGCATCGGTCTTGAGCAACTGAGTGCGCCAGAGTTTGCCTCGCGACTCGCCACAAACTAGCGCTTGCTTCGCCCAGCTCGTTGGACCGAAGACTGGACCACCATTCACTGAGTTATTGAAAACCATACCACAAGTCGATTGATGCTGTGGGCCGTAATCGAATGTTGAAGGTTCGTCGATCACGTCGGGATTGTGGCGTGGGTGACGTGGCGGGAAACCATAGTGGCGGCCAGTTTGGATATGCAGCAGTTCATCCAGCGGATTACCATTGGGCAACCAGGTCGCTCCCTCTTGCTCTGTGCAGAAAAGATCGCCCGCATCGTTAAAGGCAAAAGCGATTGGGAAACGGATGCCAGTACATACCGTCTCTCGCTTACTAAAATCCGGCGAAATACGTTGTACCGTGCCGCGCTCGCTCTTGATGTCATAGGCAGCCTTTCCAGTGTCGTCGACCATATAGGCGTTCGCGTAGTTTGCCGTCCCGAGGCCAAAATACAAAGCACCGTCTTTGTCCATCGTAATGCCCACTGCATCGACGTTTTGAGCAATCTCTTTCCAGCCCGTCGCGACCACAATTTCTTCGTCTGCTTTGTTGTCGCCGTTGGTATCAACGATCAATGACACTTTACCTTTGCTTGGAACGAACGCTCCACGTCCTTTCACATATCCTGGCGCAGTTAGCAGCAACCCGAGGGGCCCGCGCAAACTCCCTTCGTTCTTCCAAAAAAGTTCGGCTTTATCTTCCAAGCCATCCCCGTCTGTGTCGGAAAGTAGATGCAGATCACCGTTGTAACCGAGTGTCATCAAACGACCGTCGTCACGAAAGCGAACGTTATTGACGTTTGTTAACTCAACTGGTAATTCGCGGACTGTGAACCCCGGAACGAACATTTGGATTGGCGGCGGATTTTCAGCCTTCACTAGCGAGATGCCAGGAACGAGTTTCAATTCCTTAGGCAACAACTCAGATAGCTTGGCATGCTTCATTTTCAGGTACTCGCGAACCGAGTTTGATTCTTCACTGCTGAGAATACGATCGTAGAGCAGCACTTCGGCCATATCACATTTCAGCGGACCGCGCACAATGTGTTCGCCTGGTCCGTTGGTATAAAACCGCGCAGCCAACGTCAACTGATCAATTGACAACGCTCGCGGTTCCAGCGGCCTATCGCCAGTACGCTTGCCATCGATCGACAGTGTCACCTGTTTCTTTGAAGGGTCCACTACAGCTTCGATTGTATGCAAAGATCCAAATGGTACTGATTTATTGAACAGATTGCGAGCGCCAGCAAACCCGGCTCCTTCGACGTTGATATGTTCAAAGATCGATGTTGGCCCTGGTCCCAAGTCCACAGTTATCCCCGATTCGTAATCACGTTTGCTCGGGGCGTTGGTCGCCAAGAAGCCCCGAAAGTCTCCCAAATTCTGATGGGGCGAGGCCACCATAAATATTGTGGCTGCGCGGACTTCTCCGGGCACTGAAGTGCAGCGCATGTGATCTGTGTCGCCATCGAACCGAACAATCCAAGCATCACCAACTTGAACAAGCGTCGGTTGATCGCCCTTCGCAGCTTGCAGAAAGTCTCGTCCTGTTCCCGATGCGTCTGCCCATTTGTCGATGGCCATGCCGCTTGCCAAAGGCGCTTGCTTCTCTGATTTTCGTTCTGATTGAATTGCGTTTGCATCCAACCAAAGGACTAGGCCGTTGCGCGCAGTCAACCGCTTATCTGCCCATTCAGCGCTTTGCGCAATTGCATCCGCCCGTACAAGCGACATGGCAACAGTCAGTGCAAATAGCAGGTGATAGGCGAATTTCGAATGGCCAGCGGCCAAGGGATTGATTTGCATTGTCATGGCAAGTTGATCTCAGCGGAGCGAGAGGAAGGATTTTGCCTAAGCGGGTACAAACAATTCTAGCATGCCACGACGATAGTGATGGTAGCTTGGGACCATTGAGGCTGTGATTTTATAGTACCCGTCACGCTCCGTCGTAACGTCCGTGGTTCAAAAAACTTTGGTTTTTGAGTCAACGTCACACGGAGTGTGACGGGGTGTGACGGGTACTTTCTTCGGATTCAAAAAAATCACAGCCTCACTGTCCCGAGCTTTCCCTGCTTAATGAACCTCGCGATGCATTGAAGGCAGACGGACGGGACAAATGGTCCCATCCTACGGAGCCGACTAAAGAGAAATTCAAAAAACTTTCCAATATCCAATCTTCTCATACGAATGCATGGTGTGTATACTGTGTATATGACAATGCACAGTTGGATTGCGATTTCGCTCAGGGACCCCCGCCCGCTGTACCTGCAAGTGATCGAGCAGGTAAAGCGGCGTGTTGCGGTTGGCGATTTGCAGCCTGGGACTGAATTGCCATCGATTCGCGATTTGGCGGCTGGTCTCAAAATCAGCGTCATCACGATCAAACGTGCCTACCTGGAACTTGAGCGTGGCGGAGTGATTACGACTCGTCAAGGCAAAGGTTCGGTTGTGGCGGATCGCCCCGGATTGCAATCTTCCATTCAAGAAGCCGAAATGCGCGACCACTTAAAGCAGGCAGTGAGCCTTGGTTTGTTGTTGGGGAAATCCAAAACTGAGATGCAGCGGCGAATCGCCGAAGTTTATGAACATTCGCAGAGGGTTGGCAAATGACCGCAGGACTTATTAGTTCCACTGAAACAACGCTCGCCGCAAGGCTTTGCGATGTGTCCAAATCCTACAAACATTTTAAGCTGCAAAATATCAATTTTGAGATTTAAAGCGGTACGGTTACTGGCTTGATCGGCCCGAATGGTGCGGGTAAGCTCGGTTCTACGCGGACGTGAGGAAAAACTGTCGTGAATTTACAAGCCATTCGAATTTTGTTCTTAAAAGACCTGTTTCTCAGCCGTCGACAATTGTCCGGGTACTTCGTGGCAGGGTTGGCAGCCTCGGCAGTGGCTTGCCTCCCCGATGCGACGGCTTCTTTCGTTGGTTTCATTCTTGTAATAACCGTGGCGATTGCATCTGGAATTCATTTAATTGGAACCCTAATGCTCGCGGAGACGACGGATCAAACTAGGTTGTTGAATTTGCGGTCTGAACAGGGGAGTTGAGTCGACCCTAGGCTAACATTTCGCAGCCAGTCGGAAGTGAATGTGTTTTGGGGCGTAACACTGTCATGATGAATTTGAAGTCCAGGTTTATTACGCTTTTTCAATCGTTCGACGAGTTCTACGAGCGCGTCTACCTACCTGACCACGCTTCGCCGTGGAATCGCTGGGTACATTTTCTAAGTAACCTGGCGGCCCTAGTTTTCATCAGCCTCGGAGCATGGTTTGCTAGTTTCTATCTCGTAGTGATTGGGATTTGGTGTCAGTTAGGACCACCTTACCTCGGTCATATTCTGTTCGAAAAGACGCATAGAAGTATTGATCAATCACCGATTTTTGCGGCTATTGGGAGCTGGTATACGACTTACCAAATTCTCATTGGAAGGCAATCGGTCACGCACGGTCGCGAATCGGCGGATAATCCATGAGCAATACCGTTATTGAGCGTGAACGAATATTGGAATTGCTCGAGAAGTATGGTCGAAACTTGCATTCATTCATGGTTCTCGAACCTGGCTTGTCCGTATGGATTATGGAAGATGCAGCAGTTGCCTACACGCAACGTGGAGGTTACTGGGTTGCCGTGGGTGGCCCACTGTGCGCTCCCGATCAAACGGTGTTTGTAGTTAACGCATTTCGCGAGGCAGCTTGGGGAGCTGGTTGCCGAGTCGTCTTCTTTGGAGTGACGCAACCTTTGGTAGACCGACTTCATGGCTCGACGTTTGACTCACTGCAGGTTGGCTTGGCAGCGGTCTGGAATCCAGCCCGGTGGCACGCGGTCGTTCGCAGTGCTGAGAAACTTCGAAATCGATTGAGCAAAGCGCGGCGGGATGGGATTACGGTCAGGTTACTCGATGTAGAGGAGGTCTCCGAGGCTGCACCGTTGCGCAAAGAGCTGATTGAAATTGTCGATGCATGGGCTGATCAAAAGGCGTTACCATCGATGGGGTTTATGGTGACGGTGGAATTGTTCCAGCACTCAGATCGTCGGCGATATTTTATTGTCGAGTCCGCTGGGAAGATTCACGGTTTCGCAGTATGCGTGCCAATCTACGGTCGCCGTGGATGGCTGCTTGAAGACATGATGATGCGACCTGAATCGCCTGCAGGTTGTGGGGAGGCGCTGGTAGACACAGTAATGCGGCAACTGTCGGCTGAAGGCGCAGAGGTTGTCAGTTTGGGTATGGTGGCGCTGGCCGGTCTTGATGCTGGCGTTCAAAAGGGAAGGCATCCATTTTTGACGAGGCTACTGCGATTCTGCGGCAGGACAATGGGCTGGCTTTACAATTTTGAAGGTCTTTATCGTTTCCGAAACAAGATGAAACCGTTGGCATGGGAACCTGTTTACTTGGTTTCCAACGGACCAGTAACTTTTTGGACCATTCGCGCAGTCTTAATGGCATTTGCTGAAGGTTGGGTTCCGCGCTTTGCAGGTCGTGTGCTTGGGCGTTGGGCTCATCAGTGTTTTCGCGGGCGCGCTATCACCAACTCTCCAGAATCAAAACCGAAGAAGCTTATCGATATCCCAATCGTGCTTTTGGCGATGGTTTGCATGAGCGCAACAGTGCTAGCCGTGACAGCGGTTTATTTAGGTTGGCTACCATGGTGGGCATCAATAGCTCTCGGCTTAGCTGGCGGATTTGCAGGATTTACTCCCGTCCATGAGGCTGTGCACGGCAATGTTTCTCGAGTGAAATCTCTGAATGCGGCCACGGGACATTTATGCTCGCTTCTACTTACCGGAGCATTTCGACCCTACTGCTTTCTTCATCGAGAGCACCATGTACACACGAATTTACCGAAAGACGATCCGGACTATTGGTGTGGCAAGGGGCCGAGTTGGGTGATTCCACTTCGATGGCTTACGCAGGACTTAGGCTACTTGAAATTTTATCTCGCCAGATGGTGGTCGCGCCCAATTCTGGAGCGCGCCGACTTGTTACTTTGCAGCAGTCTCTACATTGGTCTAGCCATTAGCTCACTGCTGTACAATCAACCGTTGTGTTACGCCCTATTCATTGGTTGGTTTATTCCTGCTCGATTGGCTTTGTTTGCATTGGCCGCAACGTTTTCCTGGTTACCTCACCAGCCACATACTGCTACCGACCCATATCATGCAACGACGGTCCGCAGTTCGTCGTGGCTGACATGGGCGTTACTGGGGCAAAATTTCCATCTTGTACACCATCTTGACCCCAGCATTCCGTTTTACAAACTAGAACGTAAGTGGGAGCAGGATCACGTTGAATTTCTAAGTCGCGGTGCAGTCGACAAGAGTAGCGTAAGATTTTCGAGCGACCGCAAGTAGCTTAGCACCCGCTACTTATGCTGACTCTACGCGGCGATCGCTGAATATCATTTTAGATGCGCATTATTCGGCCGCAACCACACCAAAACACGGTTGACAGAAGCGGCAGGTGCTAGAGTCGCCGCTGGAGCCTGCTGACTTAACAGCAATACATTCTTCCATCCGTGGGACCACCATGTCATCCGTGGGAAAGAGCAGTGAGTTTCCCCACGGATGGCAAAGCGGTCCCACGGATAGTATAGTTCGTCTTAAACCGTGCTTGTTGGAAAGAGCCTGGATGGCTTCCGGCGCTTTCCCTAATGCCCAATGCAGTTAAGTCAGCAGTCTCCGCTCGCTACCGGTTAAACGATTTTTTGCTTGTTGAAATTTACTCGAATCCGACATTTATTTTCCGCTCGATCCTAAACCAGCCGCGCTCGATTAC
>Ga0105046_10007570_pt1 | contig 17086 bp, 12 predicted proteins | sample MAT03_FD_78385 | JGI IMG/M metagenome (GOLD analysis project Ga0105046, IMG submission 78385) | Freshwater microbial communities from Lake Fryxell liftoff mats and glacier meltwater in Antarctica - MAT-03 (megahit assembly) | ecosystem: Environmental > Aquatic > Freshwater > Ice > Liftoff...
CTAGTCGATCTAGTCGATCTAGTCGATCTAGTCGATCTAGTCGATCTAGTCGATCTAGTCGATCTAGTCGATCTAGTCGATCTAGTCGATCTAGTCGATCTAGTCGATCTAGTCGATCTAGTCAATTTGTGTAGCAATATTCCCACTTCTGCAAATCTATCTCTACTACGCTTGGCTTACCATACACATCTGGCAACATCAATGGTCACACTAGTGAACCAATGGAGAACTAGTAGTGATTAGTGTCTCTACAGTGCAAAAGACATAATCCTCGTCAATCGATTCGTGGCTTTTTTGCCAATGAGCAATAAGGAGAATCACACCATGTCCGATGAGATCAAAGCCGATTACCAACAACTCGAACAGATTGCTAGCAAGTTCGCCAGCCAAGCGCAAACCGTCGAGCAGACCTTGCAAAAGGTGCGTAACAGCATGGGTAAGCTGGAGAATGGTGGCTGGATTGGGCAGGCGGCCAGTAAGTTCTTTGGGGAGATGAACAGCCAGGTTTTGCCCTCTTCACAACGTCTGCACCAGGCATTAGGTGAGGCAGGGCGCGCCGTCAAAGAGGTATCCAACACCATCAAACAGGCGGAAGAAGAAGCAGGTTCACCATTTCGCATGTAATGTGATTGCTTGAAAAGGAGGCTAGAATGGCAGACAAAATTAAGATCGATTATCAATTGGCCGATGAAATGGTGAAGACCTTTCAGCAAGGCTCGGAGCAACTGCAACAAACTCTACGCGAAATGCAAGGCATTGCCAGCACGATGGAAGGCGGCGCCCTGCTCGGCAACGGTGGCAACGCTTTCACCGATGCAATCCGCACTAAGCTCTGTCCCGCCATCGACAAGCTCAACCAAAAATTTCTGGAGATGGCCAAGGATGTAGAATTCGCAGCGAATAAAATGCGCGAAGCAGATGAGCGCTCTGGGAAAATGTTTCGTTAGCCGTGGCTAACCCAAAGGGGGAATGCAATGTTTTTCTTTAAAAGATCACCGGTTATGGCCTTTATGGGCCAAATCCTCCAACAAGTGAACGTTGTGCAGGAGATGGCACAAAAGCCAATGCAGATGATGGCGCAACAAGTGGTGGGCGGTGTCTGGAAGGGCAAGGGTGCTGACGCCTTTGTGCAGGAAGTGCAAGGTCTGTTGATGCCCAATGCGTCGAAGATTTCCGACAGTATGACGATTGTGCATAAGAATATGACACGCGCAGTTGACGTGATGGATCGGGCCGATGCCGAGGTAAAAACGAAATGTGCAGCGTTGGGTGACGTGTTTGGTGCCATTTATAAAGGTTAAATCTGCATTCCGGTAAAAGTATCATCAAATAGAAGGAGAGACCTATGGCGGGGCAAGTTACTGAAATGGAAATCCCCGTTGTTCGTGGCATGGCAAAGCGCTTTGGCACGATCAGCGATGTACTTAAAACAGTAAGCAAAACATTGGAAGCAATTGGCAATGGTTTGAAATTTTTGTCTTTTATTGGCGTAGTCGGTGCAGCGATGGCCATTCACTTTATCGAGACAATCCGGCCGCCGATCGACCAACTGTCGCAGAAATGTTCCGAGTTGAGTGGGGACTTGGGTGCCTCGGTTGAAGCTTTTGCGCGCGGCGATGCGGAAGGCAAAACCAAGTTTTACTAGGAACTTGTCCGAATACCAATTGCGAGATCCAGCAATTTCACCAAAAAAGTGAATAGTCTGCACATGGTTCGGATAGGCACTACGCGTGGGCATCCCATAGGGGCTTGTGACAAAAGGATGGATTGAAACCAATCAAGTCCGCCTCTTCTCTTTTTCCTTGCTCTACGTCCCGCTGAATGTAATGGCCAGTGCAGTCAACAAACCAACCAGCACCAGCGCAGCGATAGCGATGACCATCGTTGGGCGATCGGGCCAGCGGCTTTGTTGCTCTTTGGGGGGGGTGCCAAACTGTTGGCGTAATTGTGCAGCCAGCACAGCGGTGTGTAGTTGACGTTTCTCGATCTGAGGAGCAATCGCCTGCAAGGCGATCTGCGCCACACTCTCTACATCTTCTCTTGGATTTATCTGCAAACGTTGGTTGCGACGCACGGCGCGGTAGACAGCCGCATCGCTCTGTAACTTGAACGAAAAGGCCGGCTCGCCGACTAGCAACTCGTACAACGTGAGGCCCACCCCATATACATCCGTACGGTAGTCGGCGTGTACGCCAGTGAGCAATTCGGGTGCCGTGTAGGCCGGCGGGGTGCAAAACGCATACCACACCTGTTCAAGCTCCTGGGCGCCGCAGGCAATGCCCAGATCATATAGCAGGATGCGCGGTGCGTTCTGTTGCTTATCAAAACGTACTAGCACACAGTCTGGGCTTAGACTGTAGTGGTGCAGCCCCTTGTTGTGTAGAAAGGCCACCGCCGATGCCAAGCCGAGCGCAATCCAGCCGACGTGATGAATCCACAATTGTGGATTCTTAAGCAATATATCACGCAATGGTTCGCCTTCAACATAGGCAAAGATCGAAAAATAGAGCAGATGGCCGCGCAGCACAATGCGGCCAAAGGGGTTGTTGCGAATGCTCGTGTTTGTATAGGGTGCGAGCAAGACGGGCAGCCGTTCGTTTGCCTGCAGGCGGCGTTGCATGGCGGCGAGGAATTCCGTCTCGCGCTTGAGCCGTTCCCGATTCTCCGCACCGGGATGTGCGACTTTTAAGAAAACTTTCTTCTTCCGCTGTAGCGCAGCGTAAAGTACGGATGAACGCAGCACCATGATGGGCCGCACAATCTCAATATCGCCCAGCCACTCGCCGTCATGCAGAATTGTCGGTGACATCTCTGCTGGACAATCAGTCTGCTGGCAGAAGAGGTTCCCGTCTGGTGCCATGCGGTCACAAAGTAGACAAATTTGTTTCATATCCCAGTGGCCTTTCTGGTGGCTGTAGACACAGTCTTATTTTTTCTACATTACAGTTTTTATTGCCGACTGTCAAACTGGTTGCATCTATGAATGAACCCATTTTCATCGACCGTCCACCCCGCATCCAACCCGAATTGCCGTTTGCGACAGAGCAGATTCCCAACCCGCCGGCACCAGAAGAACGCGGGTTGATGCAACTGTTGCAAGCGGCGTTGCCCTTGCTCACCATCCTGGGCACGGTGGCGCTGATGGCGTCCGGCGGCGGGCAAAACCCGTTGTTGATCATTCCGATGGTGCTGGCGATGGGCGGCTCAACCGCCTTTTCGATCTACAGCTTTCGCAAAGAAAGCCAGCACCGCGCTGAAATTGTTCAAGCCTACAAAACGCGCCTGGTGCAGATGAACAAGGAGATGCACGCATATCACGATCAACAGCGTCGCTTCTCTGTCTATAATTACCCTGAAGCCGACGCCGTATTGCAGATCGCACAGGCGGCGCGTGACGGAACAGAAAAAAATCTGCCCACACACAGCCTACGTACCGAGGCGCGGCTCTGGGAACGACGCGTCGAAGATGGCGACTTCGGCGTGGTACGCCTGGGCATGGGCACACTGCCTTCCACCGTCACTTATGTCCTGCAGCAGGCTGAGAACCAAGATGATCCACTGGCGCGCGAGGCGCTGAAACTGGCCGCAGACTCGCGTTTTGTCGCCAACATTCCGGTCATTCTCAGCTTGCGCCAAGCCAAAAAGGCCGATGCGGCAAGCGCCGAACCTGTGCCGTCCGCAGATGGCGACGCAGCCAATGTGCAGCAGACACCTAGCACTACCCCTTGCACCCATGCGTTGGGCATCGCCGGAGAGCGCACGGCGGTCTATGGCTTCGTGCGCTCCCTGTTGGCACATTATGCTGTTTTTCACCAACCGGACGACACCCGCATCTATCTGCTCGCTACGCGCAAAGCCCCCTGGGTGTGGACGGATGAAATGCCCCATTGTCAGGGCGATCAGCACAACAAGTTGCGCTGCTTTCTCGAAGAGAGCAAAGCTGATGCTGAAGAGAACATTTTCGACGACGAAGAGGGCGACGCCCGCACGCAGTTTCTCGAGGGTGTGCGCAAAACGCTGTCGCAACGCAAAATCCGCCTGCAAGACCGCGACGAGAACCAAAAGAGCCAGAACGATCCTACGCAACCCTTGTTGCTCGTCGTGGTGGATCTGCTTGACGCCGCCGCCGATGCACAATCGCCTTTACATGATCTGGAAGCCGACGCCGCCATTTCGATTTTGCTCGAAGAGGGTGCCATGCTGGGCGCGGCTGTACTCTTTCTGACCCCGGAACGCAGCAAAATTCCCAGCCGTTGCCAAACCGTGATCGAGGTCGAACGCACGACGCCAGCAACCAGTAGTACGCAAGAACCATTGCAAAAATTGCATTTTCGCTACACGGAAATTGGCATCAACGGCTTTCGCTACGTTGGCGTTGCCGATGCGATTGTGGCGAATGACGCCATGGTAGCGCTAGCACGCCATCTGGCCGAGGTGCAGGTGCGTCAACGCTTTGGCGCTAATGTGCCGCAGTCTGTGCCTTTTTTGCGTTTAATGAAGTGGAGTTTGCTGGACCTGGAAAAGACGGCCTGGCCTTGGTGGGAGGAGAGTATCAAGCCCGCCAATGCGAACTGGCTGCGCGTGAAAATTGGTCTCATGTCTGGCAACAAGCCGCGCACACTGATCTTCTCGGCCAAGCGCGACGGTGTCCACGGCATGGTGGCGGGCAGCACTGGTTCGGGCAAGTCTGAACTGCTGATTTCGTTGATTGTCGGGCTGGCCGTGACCTACGAACCCAGCGTCCTCAACTTTGTGCTGGTCGATTACAAAGGTGGCGGCGCCTTCAAGGGACTGGATGATTTGCCGCATGTGGTGGACAGCATCTCTAACTTGCATCGCGACGGCGTCACGCGCATGTTCACCGCCATTCGCGCCGAAATGGAGCGGCGGCAGACGCTCAATACAAGCACCAACACCAAAGACATTGTCGATTACCGCAAGAAAGGGCTACACCGCAAGCAGCCCTATCCGTTTCTTTTTATCATCATCGACGAATTTGCCGAGATGATCGCCGACCGCCCCGAATACAAGACGCAGTTAGAGACAATCACACGCCTCGGGCGCGCCCAGGGCGTGTCGTTGATTTTGGCGGCGCAACGGCCCAGCGGCGTCACCGACCAGATGCGCTCGAACATCAAGTTTCGCATTTGTCTACGTGTCGAGACCACCGGCGAAAGTCGCGAGATGTTGCGCCGCGAGGACGCAGCCTTTCTGCCAGGCACGGTGCCCGGGCGCGGCTATTTGCAGGTGGGCAATGACGAGATCGAACTGATCCAGGTGGCCTACACCGGCGACAAATATCTAGATCCGCAACGCCCGCGCCTGCCGGTACTCTGGCCGCAACGTAACGGCCAGACCGAAACCATGCAGGAGACCGAGCCGCTCGAACTGTACAAAGCGATTGTGCAGCGCCTCTACCAACTGGCGCAAGATCACAGGGTTGAAAAGCCGCGCTCACCCTGGCCCAAGCCACTGCCAGCGCCCGAGCGCTTGTCGCTAGAGACGCCTTTGCTCGTCGCCACTCACCCCGACCAAGAACCGATCACCGCTGCTGAATACTTGCGCAGCGTCGATCAGATCACAGTTGGTCAACCACTGGACGGCGAGTTGACCTTGAACCCCGCCGTGAATTGCTGGCTGGACGAGCAAAGCGGCTGGTTAGACACATTGGATTGGGGCCAATACGCCCTGCGGCCGGTGGTTGGCCTGGTAGACGACCCCGCCGCCGCCCGTCAATTGCCGCTGGTAATCGAGCTGCCGCGCGGCCATGTGGCGCTTTTCGGTGCGGCCTGGGGCAAAACAACGTTTGTGCGCACGCTAATCATCAGCTTGGCGGCCACCCACTCGCCTGACCACCTGCACATCTACGTGTTGGATCTGGGCGGGCGCAGCTTAACGGCGCTGGACAAATTGCCCCACGTCGGCGCCGTAATCATCCCGGACGAAGAAGGCTACAAAGAGCGGGTTGAGCAACTGCTGCGCCAGTTGGATGAGATCGTCGAAGGGCGCAAAACCACGCTCGGTGCCGCCGATCTGCCCGACATCTACAAATATAACGCCGCCCACCCGGACGATCCGCTGCCGGCCATCCTGGTTGCGATTGATAATTTCATCGAATTCAAAGAAACCTTTGGTCAGGGGCCGGACGATGTCGAGACGGCGCTGGACAAATTCACGGCGTTGGCGCGCCAGGCCAAAGCCTATGGCATCCACTTTGTTCTTACGGTTGGTCGGCTCAACGATCTGCCCAACCAGTTGTTCAGCCTGTTCACAGAACGGTTGACGCTCAAGCTGGCCGACGCCAGCGACTACCGTCTGATCGTCGGCGGACCGGTGGAAGATTTCGGCGGCGTTGCCGGGCGTGGCTATGTCAAGCTCGGCCAAAGCCCGCTTGCCTTTCAGATTGCCCAGCCCTTTGGCCTGGCGCGCCACAGTGGGGTTGACCCGACCGCAGCGTCAAACCTGTTGGAGCAGTTTGCCCAGGCCATGCACGAGTTCATAGCGACATCGCTGGCCACGACGGGTCGGGTTTACAAAAAGCCGGTGCGTATCGATGCCTTGCCCAAGTCTATTTTCTTCAAGCAGATGCTGGCCCGCCACTATGCGATCGAACTGGACGAGACATTCGTGCCTCAGCTAAAAATGAAAATCACCCAGGAGTGGCAAAATAGCCTGCAAGCGGAACGCGCCGACTGGCTCCAGGTGACGCTCGGGCTGGCCGCGGGCAACCGTCCCCGCCCCATCCACTTCGAGGCCAAGGCGGACGGTGTACATGGGCTGGTTGCCGGTGGCACGGGGGCGGGCAAGTCCGAACTGTTGATGACCTTGCTCGTCGGGCTGGCGCTCAACTATGACCCCAGCGTGCTCAACTTTGTGCTGGTTGATTACAAAGGGGGTGGCGCCTTCCAGCCCTTCGAAAAGATGCCACATGTGGTCGAAGTTGTCACCAACCTCAACAAATCAGGCGTGCGCCGCATGTTCACCGCCATCAACGCCGAGATGCAGCGCCGCCAGCTACTCAATAACCAGACTGATACTAAAGATATTATCGCTTACCGAAAAAGAGGGTTGCACCTGACCCACGAACCTTATCCCCATCTCTTTATCATCATCGACGAATATGCCGAGATGATCAGCGACAGCCCGGAATTCAAGGCGGCGCTGGAGAGCATCACCCGGTTGGGGCGGGCGCAGGGCATCAATTTGCTGCTGGCGGCGCAGCGCCCGACCGGCGTCACCGACCAGATGCGTGCCAACATCAAATATCGTCTTTGTTTACGCGTGGAAGAGGTCGAGATCAGCCGCGAGATGTTGCGCCGTTCGGATGCCGCCTTTTTGCCCAACGGTATGCCAGGGCGCGGCTATTTGCAGGTGGGCAACGAAGGCATCGAGTTGATCCAGGTGGCCTACACCGGCGAAAACTACCCCTACGCCAAACCGGAAGAGGGCGGCCGCCAGCCAAAATTCTATGACGTGGTGGTTGGCCTGACCCAAGAACTGCTGCAGGGAGAGCGCCCGCACACACCCTGGCCACCCGCGCTGACGCGCCAGTTGACGCTGGCCAGCGCACTCAGCCAGGGTTATCTCAACCGAAGCTATGCACGCTTCATCACCCTGGATACAGCGGAGCAGCCGACTTGTTTGAACCCGTTTGTGCAGAAATGGCTCAACGGTTGCGTCGCCTGGCCAGGGGTAAACTGGAATACGCTGGACGGCACGGCCATGCGCGCCGTCGTCGGCCTGGTGGACGACCCGTACAACGCCGGTCAGTTGCCGTTGGTCATCGACTTTAGCAAAGGCCACGTTGTCCTGTTTGGGGCGTCGGGCTGGGGCAAGACCACCTTTTTGCGCACGTTGGTCGTCAGCCTGGCCGCCACGCATACGCCCGGCGAGTTCCACGCCCACATTCTGGATTTGGGTGGGCGCAACTTGGAAACGTTGGCGGCCCTGCCCCATGTCGGCACGCTGATTTTGCCGGACGAGCGTGGGTACGAGGAACGGGTGCAACAACTGCTGCGCGAACTGAACGACATCGTGGATGCGCGCAAGCGCAAATTTGGCGCAGTGAACGTTTCAACGCTCTACGAATACAACCGCGCCCATCCCGACGCGCTGGAAGCGGCGATGCTGGTGGTGGTAGACAACTTCGCCGAGTTTATCGAGACCTTTGGCGAAACCAAAGGCAAAAAGGACGAAAAAGACAATTTGCTCGAAGCGTTCATCGCTCTGGTGCGCCAGGCCAAGTCGTTTGGTCTGCATTTTATCATTACTGCCACGCGCTTTAACGTCTTGTCGAACAAGCTGTTCAGCCTGTTTACCGAACGGCTAACGTTGCGCCTGGCCGACGCCGATGAATACCGGGCGATTGCCGGTGCCGGCGCCAGCGAGATCGACGAAATTGCCGGGCGCGGCTATGTGCGTGTGGGGCGCATGGCGTTGGAATTCCAGACGGCCATCGCGGTGAGCGCGTTTGACGACGGCGGCCAGTTGTATGGGGAATTGACGCAGATTCAGGCGCTGGGGCAATTGATGACTGAACTGGGAGGTGACGCCTGGTCGGGGCAAGCACCCTTGCGCATCGACGCCCTGCCCAAGTCTGCTTCCTACCGCCAGGTGATGGCCGAACTGTGGAAACTGCGCCAGGACAAGCAGTTGCTCGATCAGTTGCAGGTGGCCACAGGGCGGCGTTGGGCGCATACCGCCTCGGCTGCCCATGCCGACTGGCTGGCCGTCACGCTGGGCATTGCGTCCGGCAACCGCCAGCGCACGTTGCACCTGTCTGCCCAGGTGGATGGCGTGCATGGGCTGGTCGCCGGTGGCACCGGTTCGGGCAAGTCTGAACTGTTGATGACGTTGATCGTCGGGCTGGCGCTCAACTATGCGCCCGATATTCTCAACTTTGTGCTGATCGATTACAAAGGCGGCGGCGCCTTCAAACCGTTTGCCCGCTTGCCGCATGTGGTAGACCTGATCACCAACCTGAACAAGGCCGCCGTCAACCGCATGTTCACCGCCATCAACGCCGAGATGATGCGCCGCCAGCAACTCAACGCCGACACCAACACCAAAGATATTATCGATTATCGAAAAAAAGGGTTGCACCTGAGCCACGAACCCTATCCGCATCTGTTTATCATCATCGATGAGTACGCCGAGATGATCAGCGAAAGCCCCGACTTCAAGGCGGCGTTGGAGAGCATCATGCGCGTGGGGCGGGCGCAGGGTGTCAATCTGCTGCTGGCGGCGCAACGCCCGACCGGCGTCTCGGACCAGATGCGCGCCAACATCAAGCTGCGCCTCTGTTTGCGCGTCGAGCAGTCCGATGACAGCCAGGAGATGTTGCGCCGCCCCGACGCCGCCTTTTTGCCCAACGGCACGCCGGGGCGCGGCTATTTGCAAGTGGGCAACGAAAACATCGAGCTGGTTCAGGTGGCTTACAGCGGCGAACCCCAGCCCGACGAACGCGACGCCGCCGTGTTGTGGCCGGCGCGGCCGGCCATCACGCTCGGGCAGACTGGCGAAGAGACGCTGCGCTTTTTTGATGCCGTGGTCGAGCTGACCTCGGCGCTGGTGGGTGGGCAGATGGCGCGCAAGCCGTGGCCGAACTTTCTGCCGGAACAGTTCAGCTTGCAATCTCCGCTGCACGACGCCCAGCAGAACTACACCTATACGCTGACAACCGAAGTGAGCGCCTGGCTCAACGGCGAGACCGACGCTTTATGGCCGGGCGTAGATTGGGAGCATGACGCCTTGGCACCTATCGTCGGTTTAGTGGACGACCCGGTCGCAGCGCGCCAACACCCGTTGCGCTTCGAGTTGAGCCGTGCGCACCTAGCCGTCTTTGGCGACGCCGGCATGGGCAAAACCTCGTTGTTGCGCACGCTGATCGTCAGCCTGGCCGCCACCCATTCGCCGGACGAACTGCATGTCTACGTGCTGGATTTGGGCGGGCGCAATTTTACCACGTTGGAAGGGTTGCCACATGTAGGCGCAGTGCTCTATGCCAGCGAAGAAGCGTTCGAGGAGCGGCTTTCCCGCCTGTTGGTGCGGCTGGAAAAAGTGGTGGAAGAACGCCAGCAACTGTTGAGCGAAACCGGCGCCGCCAATCTGTACGCCTACAATGCCCGCCATCCGGACGCCACGTTGCCGGCCATACTGGTGGTGGTGGACAACTTCGCCGAGCTGAGTGAAAACTACGAAATGCTGCTGGAGACAACCTTCACGCCGTTGGTACGCCGCTCGTTGAGTATGGGCGTCACCTTTGTCGCGTCCGCCAACATCCCGACCCACATCCCGAACAAGCTCTACAGCCTGTTTAGCGACAGCATCACGCTCAAGCAGACCGATCCTGACCGCTACCTGGACATTGTCGGTCGTGGCGCAGTAGTGCTCGACGACATCCCTGGGCGCGGTTACCGGCGGGTGGGGCGTCGGCCGTTGCAATTTCATGCTGCGCTGCCGGTGGGTCTCTTTGCCGTCGAAGAGCGCCCGTTGTGGCCAGAGGCGGATGAGTTGCGCCGGCTGGCTCAGCACATGCGTGACTTTGCGGCCAGTGAACAGTTCGTCTGGCGCAACCCACCAATTCCGATCCAGGTCTTACCCGAACTCGTGCCGTTGCACGAAGTGTTGAGTGATGCGGGCGCGCTGCGCGGGCAACGCAACGACGCTGTCATCGGGCGTCTGATCTCGTTGCAGCCGGCGGTATTTGACCTCAAGCGCCTGGGGCCACATTTCGCCGTGGTGGGGCCGCCGCTTTCCGGCAAAACGACGGCGCTTTACACCTGGGCGCTTTCGCTGGCCGACCGCCACTCGCCGCAACGGGCACCCATGATTTTGATCGACCTCCAGCGCAAGTTTGTCGAGTATGGCGGCGCACACACGCTAGCAAACCTGCCGCATATATTGGCTACTGTGTGTGAAGTGGAAGAGTTGAACGCTGTGGTCAACCAACTCAAGCGCGAATGCGCCCTGCGCCAGCAGGGCGAAATGGGACGCGAGCTTTTTGTGCTCATCGATAATTTTGACGATTTCAGCGAGCAGATCGAAAATAGCAGCGCGGCGCGTGACCTTGCGCTACTGGCGCGTAGCCACGGTCGCGCCGGTCTGCATTTTATCATCGCCACGGCGCCGGAAAGCAGCTTTAACGATTTGCGCCGCCAGATTTACGCCGCCAACTTTGCTGTCGGCTTGCAAACGATCGAAGCGGTGGAAGCGGCGCGCGCCGCCAAACGGCCACCTGGCTTGCAGGACAGGCCGCTGGGGGTGGGGCGCGGTTTTATTGTTAAATCAGGCCAGCCCATGATGATTCAGATCGCCAGCCCCTACGATGGCATGGGCGTGACCGCCGCTAGTGATGAACTCGAAGATATGCAGGCCAAAGTTGCGCAGACGTTAGACCTCTGGGTAGAGCGAATTGGGGCCAAGTGGGTGGAGCAACGCGCCACTTGGTCGCAGCCTTTGTCGGCAACCGCCAGCGACGGGCTGCCGCATACCAACGGCGCAATTGCCGATGGGGAAATGCGCCATGCGCTTGACCTGTTGAAACGCATCGTCTATAAGCAGGCGGGCGAAAACCAGGCCGAAGTAACCGAGTGGGACGACACGGCCGTGCTCAAGCAGATAGTTAAGGGTGCCATCGAGTCCGACAGTGGGTTAGAGCTTGCCATGTTCGGTGCCACGCTGGCCGAGATCAGCGAGAGTGCCAAAGGTTATTTTCCAGAGATCGAGGGTAACGGCACTGATGTGACGACGCCATAAGAGTAAGCGGCAGATAGGAGAAGGCAAATGAGTTCTGACCAAGCGCGGCTAGAAGTATACATTGATGTCTTGGGCAAGCCTGAGCAGTGCGCGCTTGTCCTGCCGCATTTAACGCCGCCAGCCTTGATCGCTGCGATTCTGCAAGAATTTGGCACTGAGCTGGACTATCTGGGCAATGCGCCACCGGCGTACTGCTTGCTCAAGGCGGATGGCACTGCGCTCGACGACGCACCGTTGGGCCAGCAGCTTGGCGACGGTACACGGTTGCGTCTGGTCGAACAAGCGCCGGCGCTGCCGGCCAATGTACAGCCGCTGGACGAACCGGTCTATCTGCGCGAACTGGTGACCGGCGCAGTCTATCGCCTGCACTGGCAACCGGCGCTGATTGGGCGCCGGGAAAAGGAGCCAGAAGCAGGACGGGGGGCGGAAAAACAATTGCCTCAGGCATGGCTGGCGGTTGACCTGGCTGGCTACAAAACCGGCCAGGGCGTTTCGCGCCGCCAGGCGCAGATCACCAGCGTCGATGGGCAATATTTCGTGCAAAGCATATCGCAGCGTAACCCAACCTATATCAAAACTGCGGGGGACGATCCGATACTGGTTACTGCCGAGAAACATCCTTTGCAGTCCGGCGATCTGCTCTGGCTCAAAATGAGCGATATTACGTTAAAGTTTCTAGTGCGCCAGGCGCAACCCTTGCTGGTCGCCGAAGGAGAAGGACATGAGCGCTGAAATCAAAGTAGATTATGCAGCCTTAGAAAAAATGGCGACGCATTTTGGCCGCGAGTCGATTGTAATTTCGCAGCTGTTGCAAAAAGTGCAACGTGCATTGCGTCCCTTACAAAACGATGGCTGGATCGGACTTAGTGCCGAGAAATTTGTTGACGAAATGGAGCAAGATTTGTTGCCGGGCGTGCGACGCCTAGGCAATGCTCTGACGGAAGCCAGCCGTGCCACGAAACAGATTAGCGAGATAATGCGAGGGGCCGAACAGGAAGCTGCGGTCGGTTTCCGGAGTAACAGCGGGGCTGGCAGGATGAGCGCATCTGATGGCAGCAGAGAAGGTCTGGACAGCGCACCGAGTGCAGTACCCGACAACTTGAGCGAAAATACAACAAGGACAAGCGAGGCAACCGATAGCACCACCCTAGACGACAGTAGAGTAAACAGCGCTTTGAGCAACTCTCGGGACGGCGGCGGTGCCGTATTTGGTGCTGATGGCATCGGCCTCGACGATGGTACAGGGACTGGCAACATGCTGGATAATAACTTCTTCGGCGGGGACTTTTCTGGCGCAAGTGCGGACAGCCTGAACGGTGCCGCCGAAGATTATGGCATTGAGCAGGACTGGCTAGCCGGCGTGGGCGATTCGCTCCAAGCGTATATGCAGGACAATTACGACGACTACGGCATTCCCCAGGATTGGCTGTCTGGCGTGCAGAAGGCGATGGATCAGACTGGCGCTGATTCTATGGCCGGCATTGCAGAAAGCACCAGTGAAGGTAAAAGTGCGGGTGACAGCGGCGCCAGCAGCGGTGGGGGCGGACAGAGTGGTGGTGAACAGAGTAGCACCGAGAGTGGCGCACCCCAAGGCATGGCTGGCGACGGTGGCTCGCCCACCCCAAGTGCAGTCGGCGTTGCCGAGCGTGAGCAGGCCGATGCCACAGACAGTCAACCGGCGCGTTTACTTTATCAATCGCTGGGGGGCATGGGGGGCGGTGGCCGTGACCGCCAGTCACCTGGGTTGAGTGGGTTTGGTGGGCCGGCTGCTGCGCCATCACCGACCACGGCGGAACAGAGTAATTTAGGGCTGCCATTGGCGCTGGCAGCAGTAAGCTCGTTCGTACCCCTGATAGGCAAGGCGCTTAAGAAGAAGACAGGGGAACAGTAAACGGTAGACAAAGATATTCGGTTCGTGGCCTGGAACCGGTAGAATGATAGAGAGAAGGGGCGACGACCATGGACAGCGCAAACGCGGCAGAACCGATAAATATCCTTCTTTCACAAGAGGAGGTGCGCTTTGTGCTCAGAGCGCTGGGTGCAAAGGTTATGAATGGGTTGGACAATGAGCCTTTCGATGCATTGAGCGCCGAACAGCAAGCGGTGGCGCTGGCTGTCGCTAGTCGTGCGCTGCAGGCGCGGCGGCTGGTCACCGTGCGCGATGGCAGTTGGGTCATTCACAAGCGCCTGCTCACGGCGCTTGGAGCGTGTGTTTATTCCCAACGCGCTCTTTTTGTCTACCATTGGCGGGCAGAGAGCGAAACGCCAGCGCGCTATTTCGGTCATGTGCGCAGTGACGATGTGGTTGCCCATACGCAGCCGCAGGAGAGTTTGCATCTGTTTACCCTGTTGTCTTCCACGGAACAATTAGCAAAACAAATCCAGACGCTTTGTGGTTACGTGGATGCGTCATCCGACCAATCATTCGACTTGACCATGACCGGCCAGGATTTTGTGCGCGTGCGTGAATTAGCAGCGGCTAACGCAACTCAGGAGGCGATAAGTCTCCTGGTTAAGTACAAGACGCCAGATGATACAGCGCAGGCGTTTGTTGCTACGTTAGCTGCTGCGCCGCACCTGACCATTGTCCAAGCATTAGTGACGGGCGAGAATGGAGCGGTGCAGACGCGTGAATGCACACTTGTTCACCAGGGACAACGCGCCTGGTTGCTGTCTCCCACTGTCACTGCAAATAGGCACGATCTTTTGCATGCGCAAACAACCACAACAACTGCGTTTCAGCAGTTGCTGAGTGGATGGCTTCAAGGAACTGGTGATAGTCTGAGTGGGACAATAAACGGAGTGTAGCGATGAGCGCCGACACAATTCAGGCTAAATATGATCAACTCGAAATGATTGCCAAACGCTTTGGACAGCAGGTCCAAGCGCAAGGCGAACTTCAGCGTCGCGTAGGACGCAATATGCAGGCATTGCAAAACGGCGGCTGGCAAGGGCTGGGATCAGCGGCATTTTTTGCCGAAATGAATAGTACAGTGCATCCAAGTCTGCTGCGTTTGATTGCCGCCCTGCAAGAAGCGCAGGTAACGACACAGACAATCAAAGCCATCCTAGAAACCGCTGAGACAGAGGCTGCCAACCCATTTCGCGGCGGGCAAGGTGTGGATCCAGTAATCGGGCCGGCCTCTACATCTAGCAGACAATCGGCTGGAGTACAACAGAATGGAGGACAAGCTACCGGTGGCGGGAGTATTTGGGATAATCTACGGCCAAGTGGAAAAATTTGGGAATTCGACAACGCTCGCCGCGCCGGGACTCGGCAGGGTGGCAAATTTGAGCCAGGTCTCAATCTCTCCTGGGTGCTGGCTGAGGGCGCTGTGTGGGGCAAGCCTAGAGAAGATGGTATGAGTGCGATCGGTGGCTCGGCTGAAGTTGGTTTACGCGCCAACTTGAAGGATGGTGTTATGATTGGCGCTGGCGGTGAATATTATACGGCCAAAGGTCAATGGGATACAGCCATGGTTGGCAACAAAGAATATGGCGTCACTGGCGGCATGGGCGTCAAGACATTGAGCGCTGAGGGTTTTGGTGGTGTCCGCTTTGACCGCAAAGATCAACGGATCGGCGCTACAATTGGCGCAAATGCGATCTCTGTCGATGGTAATGTAGGCGCCAACGTAGCGGGCTACAATGTCAGCGTAACGGGCGAGGCCGGTCTCAAAGCCGAGTTGGGCTTTGAAGTGGGGCGCAAGGGTGTGGAGGTGAAGCTACCATTCGTCAGCGTTGGGTTGAAATTTGGTGGTGGCGTAGATTGACCCTTGCCTTTACCGGGCAAAAAAAAGGTGTATGATGAAAGAATTTCTCCTCAGCCGATGTGAATTGCTGGCGCTCATGTCCGCAGTAAACACCGCACGAATCCCTGGGATTGACAATGATCAGTTGGTACCCGATACGCAGAACGAACAGCGGAAATTGGCGCTTCTAGGCGTGGAACAGCTTCAACGACGGCAGTTGTTGCGCGAGGAAAATGGCAATCGTGTGCTTGATGGCGATCTGGGTCTCATGCTGCTTGCCCTCACCGACCCTAAGGTGATGACGCTGATCACACGCGATACGCCAGGACTGGGTCAACAGCAATTCCTCTATTACCGCGCCGACCCTGTCAATGTGGAGTTGACCATGCCAACATCCTCTGAATATCGATTGACTGCCCTGCCCAACGCGCTGACGGCGCTGGCGCGTATGCGCCAATATTTGCCCGTGACAGCAGTAGAAGACCCGCTTCAGGTCGAGCAACTATTGGCACTGGAGGCGTTTTACAGGGTCAAAGCATTGGCAGAACAAGGACAAACCACTGCGGCGACAGCAGCATTGCAATCGGCTGGTTTCTCCACCGAGGCGGCAGATGGATTTGTGCAGACTTTGTATCGACCAGAACTTGGTGGCACGATCGCCTTTCTAAGGCTGACAAATCAGCAAATTATCGACGGGCGCAATTTGGCCATGGTGAGCGATGCAACAGTCGCCTGGTTGTTGCGCCCATCCCCAGCAGACGAAAGGAGATTGCTTGTGGAGAGTGTGACGGCTGCTCAGTATAGCGCTGCCCTGTTAGATGCATTTGATGATTTGTCAGGCGACAAATCTTTGGCGGGATGAATATATTGACAGAATTGCTGCGAATGCTGCCAGCCCTCTTGATATTCTTGGGGATTCTTGGCATCGCCTTTTACTTCATATTACGTCGCAATGCCACTTACAATGTGGCTTTCCCTGCGGTCGCTGAGCAGCTTGGCTTCCATTATATAGAGGAAGGCGCTGCCACGGACGCCCTGCTCGATAATTTAGCACCTTTTTTTTGTTTCAGAAGACCGGTTCTCCCCGCATACAAGCCTTGGTTGAGGGCCAACAGAATGGCGCGATAATGCGACTAATGAATGTGGTCATTCGCTGGCGCGGTGTTGAAGGAACCTGGGCGAACTATTATCAGTAGACCGCAATGGTGGTCGGGCTAATAGAAAGACGCATCACTTTGCTCCACACTAAGTGGAGACGAAGCCAGAAAGGTGAAACAAAGTGATGCAAAAACAAGATACCACAAAACAGGAACTACGTGCAGAAGAGATCCATACAATCACGCAAGCGGTGCTGAGGGAGCACTTTGCGATTGAGATGAGTGAGAGTCGGTATGAGCAAGCAGACATCTTTGATGTGCTGATTGCAGCGGCGGTCGAACGAATCACGATTGAAATGGCGAGCGACTCGTTGACGGAGGCACCGAGTGCAAACACCGTGCGTGCCTGGGTCAAAACCATGTTGGCGGATGACGAGGCATTGACTGAACTCGAACGTCGAGTGAATGGCATGTTGGTCA
>Ga0105046_10007571_pt1 | contig 17086 bp, 14 predicted proteins | sample MAT03_FD_78385 | JGI IMG/M metagenome (GOLD analysis project Ga0105046, IMG submission 78385) | Freshwater microbial communities from Lake Fryxell liftoff mats and glacier meltwater in Antarctica - MAT-03 (megahit assembly) | ecosystem: Environmental > Aquatic > Freshwater > Ice > Liftoff...
CAGGAAAAGTCATCTGAGGTAACCGCGCGACTTCGTATCGAGAGTTCTTTACGAGCGCGGATCTTAGCATCGTCCAGTTGTTCTGCGTCGCGTCCGCCCGAACCTTTCACATAATTTACAACACCATTTACAATCGACGGACCGGAATTGAGTTTTTCCAACGAAGCGACCGGTATATTGCCGGTTGCATCGCCGCCGTGAAGGTAACGCAAAGCGACGATTGTTCCGCCACGCGGAATTAGCGTAGGAATGCGACCACGTTTTCCATCTCCAAATCGGACCAGTCCCGCTTCACGGTCCAATTCGTAGACACGGTCCGTCGGCGTCGCGCGATCGAGACTATCAACTTCATTCCAAACGACCAGCGGCTGATTGAGGTTAGACGGTGCTTCCGCGATCACCAATTCGAGCGAGTCAGCGATTACATTGCCATGGAGCAATCGATACTCTTGTCCCGGACGTCCGTCGGCGTTTCCGAGTAACTCATTGTTTGCACTCTGGTTGTGTGTGGCCGAAACGGCGTTGAATGTCAACATTCTCAGCTTGGGAATCTGACGACGATCACGATCCGGCGACAACTTTATCCTCAACCATCCCTGGACTGCGTCAGGGTCCTGGAACTTGGCGTCCAAGGGATGCGGGATGAGTGGCCTTGCAGACGATTTCGACTTCAGATCGTTGACGATGCCGGTAACTACGTCTTGAAATACTGGACTCGGGATCGCAAGTAGTTTCGTGCTCAGTGTACCTGACACCGCCGTTAAGGCGTCGAGCGCGGTTGGCACCGTTGAGTCTTGCAAGTTCGCAAATAGCTTTGTTGGTATCGGCCCAATTCCGAAAGGAACTGTAAATCGAAGCGTGCCCGAACTAGTGAACCGTTGCGTTGAATCGTCGATCCTGCCCGGGATTAGATTGATCGCCTTTGCGGGGTCTGATGCGTCAGCGTTGAAATATGCGAGCCAATCGACAGGAGCAGCGACGCGTTCAAGGGTCTCGTCACTGCATTGGCAATTACCTATCGCCGTTTGGGTCGGTTGTTCATCGTCGTCAAATTGCAAGGTCAACGTGACTCGCACGCCACGAAAGCCTGCGGCCAATTCTGGGTTAAACTTCAAACCGATCCAGAGGAAATTGTGCCCTTCCTTGTCGTCGGGGTCATCACGCGAAAGTGAAAGGGGATCCGTTGGCAAAGCTGCATAGGCTGGTTTTTTGCCATCCCATATCACCCGTAACCATTCATTGTTCTTTGGATCGGCGGGTGCTGAAATTGTATCGGTGCTTGTTGTGTCGTTCGGGTTAAGCCTCAGTTGGTACAGCAGTTCGCTGTGGGTTGTAAGCAGGACCACCGGTTCGGCAGGCACAAGATCAATATCCATGTCCGTCTCAAAAACCGGTGGAGGCGTCCCCTGTTTTGCAGTGCTCCGTGTCCCCGCTGGTAAAGTTATGCCGCTCTCATTCCCTTTCGAAAATGAATCGTTCAGAAGTATTGCCATTCGTGTCGTGGCCGCGTGCGCCGGTTTGAGTCGCACCCCCAACAGCTTCAACAACTCGATATGGTTTTTCTCGGGCACTCGGTTGAGCCGGTAGCCAATCTGTTCAGCAAGGTGCGCGAACAACTGCAACAACGTAATCCCCGGATCGCTGTCGTTGAAGTCAGTCCATTCAGGGGTGTGAACGGGAATACGCCGCACGAGATCGTCGAAGACCTCGCCGTAAATCAGATCATCCAGTTTTGGCGATTCGATTGGCATAAATCAAACGCCCCCTTCGAGTAAATAGAACGGATAAACGCGGTTGTAAAAAGTGTTGGTTGCACGCACTACGTAATCAATATGAATCAACAGTACGTTCGGCTCGCTATCCTTTGCGATTACCTCGACACGTTCGATATCGATCCGTGGTTCCCAATCAATTAGTGCTTTCATCACTGAGGCCTCGATCGCTCGATGCGTGACCAGGCTGTTCGGCTCGAAGACAAAGTTTCTCAGGCCCGCGCCGAACTCGGGCAACATCACGCGTTCTCCGGGTGCGGTCTGCAAAATAATCTGAATCGCTTGTTCGATATCGTCTTCGTAGCGAGCATAGGTGAGCCGACCGTTAATCGGCTTGACGGGAAACGCCCAGCCGACACCGAGATGTGCTTTTGAGGATTGGTTCGAAGCCATGTTTATTCTCAGGCGGGTGAAACTGGACCAGTAAAAGCAGGGGGAGCAGGCGGCGGTAGTTTTGGCGTATGCGTATGGAGAATTGTCGGCTTGCCCTCCATCGATACTCCCCCCGGTAAAGTGAGCAAACTGATAGTGAGCGATTGGATTGTGACTCCAGTTGCTCCCATCGTGATGGTTGCACCAGGCACTTGCAGAGTTGCCGACGGGGTTGGCAACTCCGTAAATGTTAGCGAGCAACCAGAACGAGAACTCAGTTTCACTTCACCAAGGCCAGGAAGGTCGTCGAGTACCAGCTCGTGACCGCCTTGCGTCTTGAGCTTGACCTTTTGCGAACCTGGAGTGTCGTCGAAAGTCAGCTCGTGTCCGCTGCGCGTAACGATTGTTCGAATATGATTCTGGGGTGAAGTTTTGGCTTGAGTTGGTGGAGTGTTTTCACGATTCCAAACGGCGCCCATGATGATCGGAAAGTTAGTGTCGCCCATTTCGAAAGCCACAACAACTTCGTCACCAACCTCGGGCAGAAAATGCATCCCGTTGCCACTGCCGGCCATCGGCATCATGACCCGAGCTGGAGCGGATGGTTCGTCGTCGCCCCAATGCAAATATCGCAGGCGATACATACCATCTTCCTCTATAGATTGCACTTTGGCAGTTACCAGACCAGACACCGATCGTCCTCGAGCCTGCGACGTTTGCGGTGCTAACAGATGTTCAAATGGATTTGACATTCTTCGAATCTTTCAATCTTGAGGTTTCGGCATACCTGGACGATGGGCAGAAAAGCGAGTTCGAAACCCGTCCGCTCCGAACGTATGAACTGTTTTGGTGACGTAGTAAAAACCATCGAAGGGTACACGCATCCCGCGAATCTCGACATGGTTGCCCGGTCGAAGTTTTGGAAGACCGATCGTGGTTCCCTCAATGGTCATGAATTCGCGTGCCTTCTTTCGCAATAGACTTTGAGCACGCCATGCCGCTCGCGGCTTGTCGATATTGGTGGCAGGTTCACTATGTTCGTTTGCCAATCGGCCCTTGAAAAAGAGTCCGCGAATTTCAGGTCCGCTTAGCAAAGGCTGATCTAAGTCAGGATCGAAATGCAGTTCATCCTTTAAGAAGCTAAAGGTCGCCAATTCCTTGATCTGTTCAGGTCGCAATCGGTCACGATGCTTACCGGTTATTTCAACGGAGGAATACTGATCGGCAACCTTAATGGTGGGGGTGAACTCCATCAAATTGACGCCGTGTACCAATGTGTGGATCCCCTCAATGGTCTTAGCGGGACGTCGAGCTCGGCACGGCTCAAAATGAAAACTCTGTCTACTATTGGGGTTTTCGAGGCTATCGAAATCAAGGAAAACTTCAAAATCCAAAGGGTCCGCAAGCTTCTGCAGGAAGTCTAAATAGGACTGGCCTTTCTGAAGGCTTTCGGAGATTCCTTCTTTCTCGTCCGCGAAGAATTTCTCCGGGGCGACTAAAGGTTTTGCAATTTTATTTAGCGGAAATTTTGACTTTTCCAATATCTCCTCAACCATTCGACGTTCACTATGTTTAGAAAACTCCACTCGGTTCTTTTGTTTGTCTTTGAGCGCGCTGAGATCGTCTTCCCCTGAAATCGTGAGTTGTGCTCCGGCATCTGCAAAAACGAACCGTATGTCCGTGATCGGGCCAGCGATCATTGGAACGAAGCCTTGTTCTGAAGGTCGCCCACTGCGGTAACCCATCTCTATTCGCAATCGATCTCCAAAGCGAAGCAATTTGAAGTCGTTGTATTTGTATCGGGGTTGCGAGGGTCGTCCCCTATTGTCTAAATTCTCACGAATAATGAGCCTCTTTTCGATTTGTTCAGCTTCCTTCTTTGCCTCTTTTTCGTTGGGTTCTTTGCGATCAGATAGCAGCGAATCGAACCAGTTGTTCAACGTTATTGAATACTGCGATGAACCGCTGCTGACTCGAGTCACTTCGACGCGGAGTATGTCCTGCTGGACGGATTCGAGCCATTTGCCGTTTTCGCCAACTTGATCCGGCGTGAGTTTATCCGGAAGACGCACCAGCCTGATGCCTGGAGCCAAAAATTCAGTCTGGGTTTTTTCGTTTACGTTTGGTAGGGTGGCTGCGGCTGCCATCAAGCCCTCCCTTGCTGTCGCCGCAGCTTGTCAAGTTCTTCCTGAATGATCTCGATCACAATGGGTCGCAATCTTTCTTTTAGTACGGCATCAGATGCCTGACTGCGTCCGTCAAGGGCATGTGCAGCTCGAGCATTTTCTTGAGGTGCAACCGCATCGGGAGAGATCTCCATTTCCGTTTGAACGCGATCGATGTGCAAGGGCATGGTGGTGACTGTCTGGTTGAAATTCAAACTATTGCCGGAATCACCAATTCCGTGCCAGGAGAAACGAAACGGGGACGATCGATGTTGTTGGCAGTGGCGATCAACTTCCACATACCGGGGTTTCCATACGCCTCCTGGGCCAACTGAGTCAGCGACTCTCCCTCTCGTAGCACACGAACGCGTGTCCGGTCAGGGCTGGCCAGTTTCAAAGTGCGTCGTTGCACTTCGACCGGAACGTACTGTTTCATGCTCAGCGTAACTCTCGCCCGTAGTATGGCTCCGGACTCGTCAAAGAGTGTAAACTTTTCCTTCAATGACGTTACCACTCCTTGAAAAAACGGACTTTTCCCCCACACAAACTGGCAGACGGGCGGAGCATGAAGCTCGCTGTCGATCTCAACGAATTTCCGTAGATCCGACAAACTATCGTCGATGCTCTTGCGACTATTGGTGCGATCAAAAAACAACTCAACGTTTAGGGTGCTCGCTTCGCCGCGAACGAACTGCAAGATCGGAGTGGATAGCCCTGGCACTTGCAGCTCTGCAAAACTGGCTCCGCGGTCAATGCTGTATTCCGTGGGGTTGAACAGCACATCCACAGACTTGGGTGAATTTCCAGAGACATTTTTCAGTGTTGCTTTGGTCAATCCCATTTTCTAGATTCCTATGCTTCCAAGAACGGCTTCTGAGCCAGGTATCGAACTTGGCCCTATCCGCCAAAGCCCTTCGTGAGTTACCTCAAGCGATTCAATCGCGATCTCGCCCGATTTGGCGTTCAGCGTCGGACCCTGTAACTTTTCTGGTAAACTGTTGCGAAAAAACCAGACAGCGATCGGTGGCTTGTTTAAGTTCGCTAGCCCCAGATTCAGTGAATTACTGATGTCCAACCCTCCACGGTCACTCAGGACGATGATCCCGTTTTTTCGCAGCGGAGCACGACTACCAACGAGCACCTGTCGATGCCAGTCCCACAGATCGGTGTTGGGGGTCACGCCGCGCTTTAGGACCAAATTAGGATGCTTTCCCCACTTGCTAAACTTGAGCGGCGCGTCATTGCGGCCCCCTTCGCGATATTCCTCAGTTTCCATCTCAGCGTTAATGCCTGTGATCTCGCTAAAACCTCCTATCAAAATGGTCTTGGCAATACTTCCTGCCAGCGAACCAGCGGTTGACAACAAATCAAATTCGCCTTCAGGTTGCGCATTCATAAACATGACGGTAAAGTTAAATGCGGGAACCGGATTGATTAACGGCATGGTTATTCAACGACCTCAACGACGCCTTCACGCCGACCCAGGCGAAAGACGATAAACTCCGCTGGTGCAACAATGGCAACGCCTACTTCACACAATACACGTCCCGACTGAATATCATCGGGGCCGTTGGTCGTGCTGTCGCAACGCACATAGAACGCTTGTTCGATTCGCTCTCCGCGCAGTGCGCCGGACTCATACAGCGTCTGCAGCGTGCTAAACACGATCTGAGTGATTTGCATCCACAGTACTGCGGAATTGGGTTCAAAAACCAATGCATCGAGTGCAAATTTGATCCGCCGTTGAATGGCGCTTAGACACCGCCGCACCGAGAGAAAACGCAAGTATTTGTCAGTGGACAATGTTCGAGCGCCCCAGACTTGAATACCGAAGCCGGCGAAAGATCGCAAAACATTGACGCTCGGCATCTGTTCAAAATCGTCAGGACCGCTGGGATAGAGGTTTGCCTGGACATCCTCGTCGATTGGCCAGGTAAGCTGTATGACTCCTCGCACAACTTCGTTGGCTGGTGAAACGTGAGGCCCGCGTTCGAGATCTCGCCGAGCAATCACTCCAGCTACAAAAGAACTCGGCGGCATTTCGCGGATCGGCGCACCAACTCGATCCTGGTATCGGACCCAAGGATAGTACAGAGCCGCGCAAGACATCTCCTGGGTCTCCGCAAAAACTTGCGTGCGAACTAAATTGTCAAATCGCAGTCGCCAACGATCGGCAAAGTCCGGCGTGGGAGGCAAACCGCTAAGGCTGTCCCATGGCACGTTCAGCAGCAACAAAACACGCCAGCGTTCGGAAATGCAGCGAGCGAACATGCTTTTTTGGGAGTCGAAAACGTCCGCCTCTGTAAAGCAAGGGACCATCCCCTGCTGAACGTGCTGTGCCTGAACGGAACCAACCTGTCCTCTTATTTTTGAGCAAGGTAAAAAACACACTTCTCTATCGCTTCCTCCAAGTGTTTCAGGAGGTGGTCCAGGTGTCGGTCGGAAAGCGTATAAATCGGGGATATCTATAATTGCGACTTCATCGATCAATAAGAGGCGTTCCATTCCCGTGGCTTCTGCTTCGCTTTGCCCTCGCACACCCAGCAGTTTTTGTCGTACGATTTTTAAATTTTCTGTTTGATCATCGCCTGACAGCACATATCGGGGCGGATCGACCATAACCACATAACAGCGACGCCCACCATTCATGAAGAACGTTCTTACTGCGTGACTCAGCAGTGATCCGTCGTCCGCGGGCTCCCCAATACTCAGTACATAGTCTTGCCAGTCGTCACATCGAACCAATCGACGACGATCTTCGCCCGCCGTTGGCCCGTTGGAACGTGGATCGAATCCTACGAAACCAGCGACGTCGGTGCGCGCGAACGGCGACTCAGGTTCTCGCGTTTGCGGCGAGTAATAGACGCCTGGGGCTTGAGCAAGCGCCGGTCGCAGTGAACGCACTGTAGCCACTACATGATCTCCCGATCTAAACGATCGTAGGCAAGCTCCATCGATTCAATTGCAATTTCGTTCCCCTTGGCATTCAAGGTTGGGCCGGCCAGCTTGCAACACCAGGCATTGGTCAGCTTCCACTTCATGACCGGCTCATGTTTTTCGTTTTGAAGTTGGATTGTCACATTGCGAACTGGGGGAAAAGCGCTGCCACCGTCGCGAACTTCGGTTCTCCATTTCCAAAGCGACATGTTCCCGGTAATACCCCTTTTTAATGTCAAGTTCGGATACTTTTCCATGCCGGGAAGTTTTCGAACGGAGTTGATGACATCCGCTCCTTCACGGTATTCGATAGGCGTGTTCTCGCTATCAAGTCCTGAAACTTCCTGGAAAGCACCTATCTGACTCCCGTCGATTTCAACAATAAAATTAAACGCGCTGTAAGGATTCTTGTTTTCTCTTGGGTTTGCCATGTTTAGTCCAATGGAGCATCAAATTGTTTATGGGTTCAGGATTTGTTTGCGAAACCGGTGATCTGCTCAATGCGGAAAATGACGAATTCGGCGGGACGGACAATCGCCACGCCGATGTCGCAGATCAAACGTCCATTCTGAATGTCATCGACGGTCATCGTTGATTCGTCACACCGAACGTAGTAGGCATCGTCTGCACGTCTGCCGAATAACGCACCATTTCGCCACTGAGTATTGAGAAAGGCGCTGATGCTATCCACGACCCTACTCCAGGTCTCTGGCGAGTTGGGTTCAAACACGACATATTGAGTACCACGATCGATTGAGGCCTCCAGGAAAATCATAAATCGCCGCACGTTTACATAACGAAACTCGGGATCGCTGGACAGAGTTCTAGCTCCCCAAACCCTGATTCCACGTCCATCGAAACGACGAATGGCGTTCACACCGCGCGGGTTAAGAATATCTTGCTCACCGGTTGTAAAATAGGACTGCAAACCTGTCGCGTTGCGAACGACCTCGTTGGCTGGTGCTTTATGAACACCCCGTTCATTGTCAGTCCGGGCATAGATGCCTGCGACGTATCCCGATGGAGGTAAATAGTCGATCGAATTGCCATTTTGAACGGCGACCCACGGAGAGTAATATGCCGCGAATGACGAATCGTAAAGGCTACGGTGATTGAGAATGCTTGTAACCGAACCGTCCTTATTGGGCCGCTCACTGTCGAGTACAGCGAAACGGTATCGGAGCAGCGAGCATTGGGTGATAAGTTCATTCTGCACGGAGGCGGTTGCCTTGCCCGGCGCTGCAATTATGCGAATATCATCCAAATCCTTGAGGGCTTGAATGCCAGTCCTTTTGCCCGGACCTTCATCTCTTCCAATATATACGGCGTCGCCGGTTTCATCTGCATCGGGCAGACCTGATGTCCGATCCGTAGGTGGGAACAATCGCATTGGAAAACCGTTAGCGGTGACAGGCTGGTTATCCAAAGTTGCCGCCTCACTGCCACTAAGGCCGCCGACTCCGGGGGGCTGTACATAGACGAGCCTCGACCCAGCGTTAATCTGGTTCGCATAGTGCCTCCGCGGATTCGTTAGATTCCATGAAAGGCCTTTGAATGACTCGGTCGGCGAGGCACCTGAGTTGTCAGAAATAGTTACGTCTATTTCGAGGACTTGAATGAAGCTGCCTTGTGGCAAGGATTGGGGATTCGCAGCATCTGGGGCCGGTACCAAAACACCGGGTTCGACAGGATGCGCTAGGGGACTCATCAATGTGAGGACATTTCCATCAATCGCTGTGATTTCATTCGCAGTTCGTGTGTAACCTTGGCCGCGGCCATAGTCGATTTCTACGATCGCTCCCACATAAAATCCAGATGTGGGTTGCACTTGAACTTTGTCACCCGTTGCGGGCAACAAAACCGGAATCAGGCTTCGTTCCGTATTAGAAAACGAGACCACAAGACTGGCACCCCATACGCCCGGGTTTCTCGCATAGAACCTAGGCCCCTCAGCTTTGAGACTGCCGGAAGTTTCGAATATCCCGAACACATTATCGGGCTCCAGATCCTTTAATAGTTTATTATTTAGGCGAACGCTGTTGCGCGCAGTATCGTAGCTTTCGATCGTAAACTCTGTCGGTGCCGTACCCGAACCGACGGTGTTTGACAATCCTAGCTTTTTCAATGTTCCTGCTACGGTATCCTCCACCTGAATTTTTACGTCGGCTCCCGCCGCAACTGAAATGATTTGGATGTGTTTCATCCCGTCATCTTGAATCTCAAAAGTAGTTGGACTAGGTGAAAACAGACTCCGTATTTCGTTGATCGATACGCGATCGATGTCACTTACATTCCCTTCCCCTTTGGCTGACTTAAAATTTCCTGCGGCGTCCTTCAACCCAAGTTTGTCAGCGGCGATACCGCCAATCACTTCAATTTCAGCTCCACTTCCAAGTTGGTCCGATCGAATAGTTAATTTTCCTGCGCTGCTAACAAAGGCCTGTATCTCTCTTAGTTGTTCATTTAGTATCGCGGATAATTGCTCCACACTTCCTGCAGCGATTGCAGCAAACTCTATTGTCTGAACTCTTCCACCAACGCGAATTGAAAGGGTGTCTTTAACCACTAGGTCAATTGGACCAGCTGCACCCTCAATTGTGGCAGCAGTTACGGCGATGGGATTTGACGGAACGCTCACATCCGTACCGACTTTCACCGCAAACGCATCGCCAATTGCAAGTTGAAATGGCGCTGCTTGCGGACTGGGCAAAAGCGGTACAATCGCCTTGCCTCCGTTGATAGCGCTGGAACCGTCGGACACCTTAAAAAGTTTCAGGCTATCCCCCTTCTTAACTCCCCTTAGCGATGTGACAAAAAGTGTCTGGTCACCTGCCTTTGCGGGCTTGGCCAATCTAATGACCACCCCCTGCGATAATTGTGCCTGTGCGAGCAAGGCTCTAGTCTCAACAGGGTTTCCAGGCTGCTTAACGACTCGCGAAATATAACAACGTTTCCCGCCGTTATCAAAAAAAGCCTTAACGGCATAGGCGAGATAACCTGCGTCTTTGTCGTCGCTTGCAGTGGGCAAGGGCAACGCATTGCCAAAGGTGCGTATGAATTGACTTTGACTGGTGACTAACACGGGCGCAGGATCGACCGGCAAAGGGAAATCTTTAGTGGGCACGAATGGGAATGGAAATCCTGCGACTGGACCACGTTCGGCTGGCCCAACGAATCCTGCTGTGCTCGTGCTGACCCCTTCGATCGCCTTCAAGCGAGCAGGAATCTCTTCAATAAAAACACCTGGGGAAAGGTATTCTGGCATGTCATGACCTCGTTCATGGATAAATAACTAAGGACTGAAAATTCGAAATGCCGTTGGAAAGGGTTGTGGAAATGGTGCCGGGAACCGTGAGCAGAATTCCGTTCGCGGACCGGATTTCCACCTCGATCAACTCGCTGGTTGGCGAATCCCCCACGGAAGGAAGAAGCGAGGGAACTCGAAAAAAACACTCGCCCCGCAAATTGGTACGAGTATCCAACGAGGGAATTGCCCCGGCTCGAATCAGCTTGACCCGCAAATCCGAGACGGGATCGCCTTTTTTGCTTCGTTGAATCTGGATGACGAGTGACGTTTCACCCGCGCGGGGTGCCAATCGCCGCGTGGGCCAGAGCGGCGCTTCGACAAGAAAATGATCGCGAAGAGGCAGAATCGGTGGCAGACTGGCGAACGTCAGCCAGAACGGATCCCATTGAATGTACTCTGCGTCGGGGACATCGGCATGAACTGGGAACGTCCCGGCTGGCGGTTGTTCCTGACTGGATACAAATCGATAAGTGGCATCCGATCCGGCGACCCCCAGCAAACCCAGATTGGGAATCGTGACTTGCAATGAATTGCGAACAATTTCGTGCGTGAAGGCATCGTGAAAACGCAATACCCCAAGCAGTTGCCAGCGCAACTGTGGAGACATCATTGATGTTCCGTCAGGGGAACTCATCGTGATCCTCCAAGAATGGCTTCGACGACCGGTGGATAGGTCATCGCCAGTGATGGCTCGATGCCGATCACTCGAGCCGTGTACGTGAGTGACATGCGATAGGGAAGTTTCGTTGTCTCCCAAATCTGATAGTGCTCAGTGGTTGGCAGCGACTCCAGAATCAACTGGGCCGAATCCTCCGGTCCCCACGAATTCCCTTTCAAGTCAGCCCGTTCCAGTTCCGCGTGGTCATAAAAGACCTGCAGAATTTTACCAGCCAGCACATGCTCGGTTTTTGTCTGAATGGCCCACGGCGTGATGAAATAACTCAATTCCAGCGGCAAAAGAGGCCGCGTCGAGGCACCGTTCGATAACACGCGACGCGGTCCACACCGCGTCTCGGAGTTGATGGCGATCCGGTACAAAAAAATGGAAATCGTCGGGATTTTCGGATGTTCGTGATCCGCAAACTTGTCCGGTGTTTCAAGCTCGACGATGACCTCGGGCGAGGGCGGGACAGGGGGCGGTTGGCTGAACATGCCAGCGGTCTCTTTGGTCAGCAAATCGACCAGCGTCTCGCCCATATCCGCAATCACTTGATATGTGGCCATCAAACGCCCCAATCACTCGTTTCGACGAAGAACCCGTATTCATCGGCGATGAATAGACAGCGAATCTTCCATCGACTGCATGAAAACATGGCACGAATGGGGACTATACGCATCGCAGGCAGTAATAGTCAACGTGGATAATTAGGAAAGTTGGCGTTGTCGATGCGACTCGCAAAGCTTGCGATGCTTGCCGGCTGAAACCAAGCATGTCCAGAGTTGCTTGCCCCCGATAGCGGGTGGCCGGGGCTGGACGAAGCGCAGCGCAGGAAGCCCCGGAGGGGCCGATTTGCCACATTCCCGAACACCGGGATTTCGCCGTGTTCCAACCCCGGCCACCCTACCTCAGATTCTGGCGTCGATGAACCAACTAAACTTCCAGAATCAGCCGTGTCGGATCTTCGATCATATCCTTCACAAGCTTCAGGAATGAAACGGCTTCGCGACCATCGACAACGCGATGATCGTATGTGAGTGCCAGATACATCATTGGCCGAATCACAACTTCGCCATTGACGGCAATTGGTCGATCGAAGATGCCATGCATTCCAAGAACGCCGCTTTGTGGTGGATTCACGATTGGCGTCGATAGCAGTGAGCCATAAACACCGCCGTTGGTAATCGTAAATGTTCCGCCTTCGAGTTCTTCCAGAGTGATCTGATTTTTCTTTGCTCGACCTGCAAGTTCGATGATGGCCAGTTCAATATCTGCGAAGCTCAAGTTTTCGGCATTGCGCAGGACTGGGACGACCAGCCCTTTACCGCCGCCGATCGCAATCCCGACGTCGCAATAGTTGAAATATGTCAACTCGCGCCCGTGGATCTGAGCGTTCACTTGAGGAAACTGCTGCAAGCCTGAAACGACAGCGCGTACAAAGAAGGACATGAAGCCCAACTTTGCACCGTACTTCTTTTCGAAGACATCCTTGTAGGATTCACGCAACTTCTTGATCGCCGACATATCCACTTCATTGAATGTGGTCAACAACGCGGCCGTCTGTTGAGCTTCGACAAGGCGTTTGGCGATCGTCTGGCGAATCGGGCTGAGCGGCACCTTGCGCGTCTCGCGAATTCCACCCACACGCACTGGAACTGCGGGTGATTGCACTGTTCGAATAACGTCTTCTTTCAGGACACGGCCGCCAGGACCGGTGCCTTGAACAGAACCGGCGGGCAACTTATTTTCTGCCATCATACGTTCAGCCGCTGGCATCACATGTCCGCCAGCTTTCGCATCGGTCGATGGCGGTGATAGCGGAGTTGCCGGCGCGGCTGGCGCGGCTGGCGCGGCTGGAGTTGCTGCCGGAGCGCTACCCGCCGGCTTTTCCGCTCGCTGCAAATACCCGATAACTTCACCGATGATTGCCGTTTCACCAGCATTCTTCAGAATTTTGCTGACGATACCGCCTGCCTGCGCAGGGATATCGAACGTCGCTTTGTCAGTTTCGAGTCCTACAACTCTGCCGTCTGCGGCAACATACTCGCCTTCCTTAACGTACCATTCACCGACAAAGGCTTCGGAGATGGATTCGCCCAGGGAAGGAACTTTGATTTCAATGTCCTGCGTGCTCATACGAGTTCAAATGCCTGCTTCAGAATGTTTTGCTGTTCGATCTTATGACTGGTTGCGGAACCTGTGGCGGGGCTGGCAGCCTCGGGACGACAGACTCCACGGTACGGATACTGTTCCAGCAGTCGTTCGCCGAAACGAGTTCTTAAAAATCCCCATGCGCCCATGTTGCGAGGTTCTTCCTGAACCCAGAACACCTGAGCTTTTTTCGAATACCTGGACAATTCGACCTCAAGCGCCTTTGCGGGAAAAGGATAAAGCTGTTCGAGTCGAATGATTGCGACATCATCACGCTTTGCTTCTTCTCGATAAGCTGCCAGATCGTAATACACTTTGCCCGAACACAGGAGGATGCGAGTGACTTCGTCCGGAGATTTCGTAACATCCGGCAGCACTTCATGAAACTCACCCTGAGTCAGCTCGCTGAGGGGTGATACGGCCTCTTTGTGTCGCAGCAGACTCTTTGGAGTCATGACGATGAGCGGCTTTTTCCAGCGGCGTAATGCCTGTCGACGCAGCATGTGAAAGTACTGCGCCGGGGTGGTTGGATTCACGACCTGAATATTGTCTTCGGCTGACATCGCCAAAAATCGCTCCAGTCGCGCGCTGGAATGTTCGGGGCCCTGCCCTTCCATACCATGTGGCAACAGCAACACAACGCCACTTAACCGCTTCCACTTGTCTTCTGCACTGGCGATGAATTGGTCAATGATGACCTGTGCCACGTTGACGAAGTCGCCGAACTGAGCCTCCCACATCACGAGCCCGTCCGGGCAATCCAGACTGTAGCCATATTCGAAGCCCAGCACACCGATTTCAGACAGCGGGCTGTTGAACATTTCAACAAGTTCAGGGCGAGCCGCCAAATCCTGCAATCCCAGCCATAATTTGCCGTCGTTGGAATCATACAACGCAGCATGCCGATGACTGAACGTTCCGCGTCGAATATCCTGACCACTGAATCGCAGTCGCGTTCCCTGAGCAACCAGTGTTCCCATCGCCGCAATGTCAGCAGCACCCCAGTCGAAGGGTTTTTCACCTGCCGCCATTTCGCGCCGAGACTTCAACACTAATTCAACTTTAGGATGCGGCGTAAATCCTTCGGGAGGACTCGTCAATTTCGTCATGACGCTTTGCATGATATTCGCCGGAACGGCAGTGACAGGAAAATCAGCCTCCAGCCAACTGCCGCCGAAGTAACCCTTCCACATGCCTCCGCCACTCTCTTCGAGATAACGAAAGCCATCCATGCGAGCTTCGACGAGTTCTTCTTCAAGCATCTGTCCACGGCGCGCGACAATTTCAGCCCCTTCTTCTTTCGTGACTTCACGATGCGTGACCAGAGAATCCAGAAAGCTGTTGAAGACCGTCTGTCGACTGCGGATCAGCTTATACATGGCTGGCTGCGTAAACGCAGGCTCATCACCTTCGTTGTGACCGCGACGACGGAAGCAGTACATGTCGATGACCACATCACGATGAAACTTCGCTCGGAAATCCATGGCCAGTTGCACAACCTGTGCGATGGCTTCCGGGTCTTCCCCGTTCACATGGAAAATCGGGATCTGCAACATACGCGCAACGTCGGTCGCATATGTGCATGACCGGGCTTCGGATGGTGAAGTCGTAAATCCGATCTGATTATTGACCACAATATGAACGGTTCCGCCCGTTTGATAACCCGGAAGTTCGCTTAGATTCAGCGTTTCCTGGCTCACGCCTTCGCCAGCAAACGCCGCATCGCCATGAATCAGAATCACGCAGCTTTTTCGACGATCAAAGTCGCCCGTGCGATCCTGTTTCGCCCGCAGACGTCCCAGCGCAACGGGATTCACAAACTCCAAATGACTCGGATTAAAGCAAAGCGTCAGATGAACTTTCTGACCCGAAGACGTCATGCGATCTGTGCTGTATCCCAAGTGATACTTCACATCGCCACGACCCATTTTTAACTGCGGGTCAACGTCATCGAATTCGCGGAAAATCTTTGACGGCTTTTTGCCCATGATGTTGGCGAGAACATTGAGGCGTCCACGGTGAGCCATACCCAGCACGATTAATTCTGTACCCTGACCTCCAGCACGATCAATTGCCATATCCAGGAGCGGGATCAGGCTCTCCGCACCTTCCAGCGAGAAACTTTTCGCACCGACGTATTTCTTTTGTACGAACTCTTCAAAGACAACGGCATCGCTGAGTCGCTCCAGAATTCTTATCTGTTCATCACGCGATAGTTTTAAACGATTGGCAGTTCGCTCCATGCGGTCCTGCAACCACTGACGCACCTGCATGCTGTCAATGTGCATGAACTGTACGCCGATTGACCGGCAATATGTTGTCTGCAGCCACGTCAGCATTTCTCGCAATGTTCGCGTGTCTGGACCGCCTGCCCATTGAGTCGAAAACTGGCGACCCATGTGCTCTTCGGTGAAGCCATAGAAGGACGGATCGAGCTCTGCAGGTTTTGGTCGTTCTGCATTCAAAGGATCAATCTTCGCGATGATGTGGCCACGTACGCGATAACTGCGGATCAACTGATCAAGGCGTTCCTGCAGAATCACCGCGTCAGACGCTGAGGGATCAACACGCCCAGCCGTCGATCGACGAAAGATGCTGCCAGCCTGAAACGGGACGTGCAGACTATCTGCCGTCAAACCTGAATCGACAACCTTCAGATCGTCGAAGTAGTCACGCCAGTCAGGGGATACAGAATTCCTGTCAACCAGATAATTTTCCAGTTGCGATTCAGCGAACTCAAGATTCTGAGTCCCCAGTTTGATCTCGTGCTTCGCGGGCTGGGAATTTTGCTGAGTGAGGCCCGACGATTGGTTAGGCTCAGGATCGGAATCCGACGACGCCAGAAACGCTGGGGCCGAAGACGGAAGTGAAGTTGATTTGGGCATTGTCAGTCAGCTCGGTTTGAGCAACTCTGCAAGGAGGGTGGAAAGAGCCACAGAAGTGTAACAAAAATTGTCAGGAATCTCATCGCCGATTTCGGGATCGTTTGCCGCACGCAGTTGATGCATGATAGACAGACTGCCATGATTGGGAAGCTCTTCAAGGGATACTCGTCGAGATTTCCAAACCGCGCACTCAGTGGCGATACGAACTCTCGGAAACCGTTATTTGAGTGTACATCCATGCAAGCAACAATCCGAATCGGTGTGCTCACCGTATCAGACAGAGCCAGTCGAGGTGAATACGAAGATCTTGGCGGACCCGCGATCAGTGAATACCTGCAAAAAACGCTGGTTTCTGAGTGGATTCAAGAATATCGGGTGGTTTCCGACGATCGCCGGCTCATCGCGTCGAATCTGCAACAAATGATCGATGAATTGCACTGTTGCCTGATAATTACCACTGGAGGCACCGGTCCGGCCATCCGCGATGTCACTCCCGAGGCGACATCCGATGTTTGCGAAAAGATGATGCCCGGGTTCGGGGAACTCATGCGAAAAGTGTCACTAGAGAAAGTTCCAACGGCAATTTTGAGCCGCCAGACCGCAGGAATTCGCGGCTCCTGTCTGATTGTGAATCTGCCCGGGCAGCCCAAAGCCATTCGAGAATGCCTCGACGCCGTCATGCCCGCCATACCTTATTGCATTGATCTGATCGATGGGCCACGACTGGAAACAAATCCTGAACAGATCGTGGCATTCAGACCGAAAGGCAAATAGTCGAGCGGCAACACAGTGAGCGGCATGCGTCAGCTTGCCGGTACGATGCGGCTCACTACGCCCGA
>Ga0105046_10007573_pt1 | contig 17083 bp, 16 predicted proteins | sample MAT03_FD_78385 | JGI IMG/M metagenome (GOLD analysis project Ga0105046, IMG submission 78385) | Freshwater microbial communities from Lake Fryxell liftoff mats and glacier meltwater in Antarctica - MAT-03 (megahit assembly) | ecosystem: Environmental > Aquatic > Freshwater > Ice > Liftoff...
CCAAACACAAGTCGGGTATTTCTAAAGACTATTTTGATACATATTTTGCGGGTCTGGAAAAAGGATATGCAATTAAAGTTGGCAAGACAACTATTTACACTCACCCAGTAAGCCTCCAAGAAACGTTTAATATTAAGCACCCACCTCAGTCATTTATATATATCTACTGCTAAAATCTGATTATCTAGATTGAAAGTAACTACTCAGCTATCATTTCTCCCCTCAATCTGATGATCTAGAGCGTCAAATTGGCTGAAGCGTGGGGAAATTTCTCCCTCAGATGATTGGGCTGAGTACCCGTCAAAACCTCGTTTTCCCCTCAAATAAGGGCTGAGTAGTTACCCCGAATCACCGTCCATAACAGGCAACCCCAATCCAATGATGTATGAAACCAACGCTGTAAGGTTCGATGACTGCCGCCTTGTTCTGTCCAACGCGACAGTCCCAGCGTGATTATTCGTCCGGGGATGCACAGCATCGCTAAAATAATCTGGCGCACTTGGCGCAAGGCTGTTTTCGAAAGATGCGGGACAAAACTGTGAGTTAGTGCTAGAATTTCTGTCATGGGTTTTCTTGTCAAAGTTGTTTTGTGATGACTTAACTTTACTCGAAAACCCTATTTCTTCATCCCCCTTTTTGGCGAAAGTATTGTAAGACCGAACGTCTGATTTAATCATGTCCAGCAGACGGATTTAGCAGGGTCGTGGCAGCGGCCAATTCGTTCGTATTGCCAATCAGCCCCACAAGGTCGCCGGGTTGGAAGGTCATATCTGGTTTGGGGTTGGGAATTACCTCTTGACCGCGCACCATCGCAATTACAGACGCCCCAGCGTTTGACCGGATGCTGGCCTGCGCGAGAGTTTTCCCGACCATTGGGCTACTATCCCCAATCGCCCGCCAGACGATTTCGAGACCACGGACGGCGGTTAAAAGTTGATCCAGCACTGGGTAGCCTTTATCCCCCGGCAAAGCCCCTTCATACGCATCGTGTCGTACCGTATCGACATACGGCTGAATCTGGCTCATCGGATAGCCGAGAGTCAACAGTGTGTGGCGAACGATCTCTAATCCGCCTTCTAATTCTGGGTGGATGACATGCCGTGCGCCGTGGTCGATCAAGCGTTGGACGCCAGACGCCGCGCCCGCCCGTGCGATAATCGCCAGTGACGGGGCGATGTCATGGGCGGCTACGACGATGAGTTCTGAGGTGGTCTGGTTTGGGACGGTCACGACCAGCGCCAGCGCTTGTTCTAACCCGGCGTGATTGAGGATTTCGGAGTTGGCGGCGTCGCCGAACAGGGTTTTTACCCCTGCCTTCTGAATTTCGGCGGCATAAGCGGCGTCTTGCTCGACCACAAGATAGGGCAAGCCAAGTTGTTCCAGCACATGCCCGATGTGCTTCCCAACGCGGCCATACCCGACAATCACGACATGCCCAGACATGTCATGATGCATCTGCAACGGGGTCGGGCCGCCTGATTCCATCCGATTCCACAGCCACGGGACGCGCTGAATCAGCCTCTCGATGTGCGGGATAGCGCGGAACATCAGCGGATTGATGACGATAGACAGCAACGCCCCGACGAGGATTAGGCCGTACTGGTCTTGTGTGAGCAGCCCCAATGCGACTCCGGCCTGCCCGACGATGAACGAAAATTCACCGATTTGACTCAGACCGGCCGCTACGACGACCAACGTGCGGCCAGAGGCGGGCAAGACCAATCCGAGTAAGAGCGTGATGACGGTTTTCCCAAACACAATCAGGATGGTGAGCGCGATGACCTGACTCAGATTCGCCAGCACGATGGACGGGTTGACCAGCATCCCGACGGAGACGAAAAATAAGACGGAGAAAATGTCGCGGAACGGCTTAACTTCCGCGCCGACCTGATGACTGATGTCGGATTCACCGATCACGACTCCGGCCAGAAATGCCCCCAACGCCAACGACACGCCGAATAATTCATAGGCGGCGAAGGCCGTCCCCAGCGCCAGTGCGATCACCGCCAAGAGGAACAATTCGCGGGAACGGGTATGCGCGATGCGCGTCAACAACCACGGCATGAATCGCGTGCCGACGAACAACATAATCACAACGAACAGGCCGGTTTTCAGTAGTGCCGCGCCGATGCTCTCAAGTGGATTGCCCGCGCCGCTGACCAGTGCGGGCAGCAGCACCAAAATAAGCACCGTCGCCAAATCTTCCAATACCAGCCATCCGACGGCGACTTTGCCGTGGGCGGTATTCAATAACCCGTTGTCAGAGAGGCCACGTAGCAAGACGACGGTGCTGGCGATGGAAATTGCGAGGCCAAGCACCAGTCCGGCGCTTGGCTCCCATCCCCACGATTGAGTGAGTAAGAATCCCAATATCGTGGCGAGTAGCATCTGTAACGCCGCGCCGGGGATGGCGATTCGGCGCACGTTCCATAAATCTTTGAGCGAGAAATGTAGCCCGACGCCGAACATCATAAAGATGACGCCCATCTCGGCCAATTGGTTGGCGGCGTGGCTGTCGCCGACAAAACCGGGTGTGAAGGGGCCAATTGCCATGCCCGCCAATAGGTAACCGACCAGCGACGGCAGTCCTAGCTTTCGGGCGGTGTACCCTCCGATGAAGGCCGTGATGAGACCCATCGTGATGGTGGCGAACAAGGTCATTTCTGGGTGCATAGGGTTTGCCTTTTCTTATGATATAGATGGTTTATGTCTAGCTACCGGACACTGAGCAAACGTAACTACTCAGCTATCATTTCTCCCCTCAATTTGATGATCTAGAGGGTCAAATTGGCTGAAGCGCGGGGAAATTCTTCCCTCAGTTGATTGGGCTGAGTACCCGTCAAAATCTCATTTTCCCCTCAAATAGGGGCTGAGCAGTTACTTTTTTTCTATTTCACGCGGCGGCGCAGATGGGTGAGCCAGCGCACGGCGTCGGGCTTACGCTTATCAGTGGCTGACTCCATCAGGTCATGGGCGCGGGTCATCAGGTCGAGCGCCTCGGCGGAACGGTCTAGTTTGTCTAGCGTCAGCGCCATTTGGTAGAGGGTCTCAATTCGACTGGGGTCAAGCCGCTGTGCTTCTTCAAGATGGGTTAGCGCCTCGGCATAGCGTTCCTCGCGGAAGGCGACAGCGCCGAGTCCGTAATGCCCTAACATCTCCAGCTTAAACGCTTTGACGGCGCGCTCAAAGTCGGCTTTGGCGGCGTCATTCACCCCGTCTTCAAGGTACATCAAGCCGCGTGCCGCCCAGTATTCGGAGTGGGTGGGCAGCAGGTTAAGCACCTCGTTCATCTTGGTGATGGCGGCGTCGAGGTCTTTTTTCAGATAGGCCGCCAACGCTTCTTTATAGCGCAAGTCGGCCTCATAACGCGGTAATCCGAGCCGTTGGGTGATGCTGGGCATAAATCGAGTCCTGTGGGAGTATGGCGCACCCTACCCCATGAATTAACCTGAATTATACGATGGGTTTATGCCCGCGCAACACGACGGCTGACATCCCGGCGCTGATGAAACATAAGACGGCAGCGCCTTGCATGAGGGCTTGGAACGCCTCGACGAATCCGGCGCGCACCGCTTGGGTGGCGGATTCGGCTTGTGCTTCAGACAAGCCCGCCGGAATCTCGGCATCTGCGAGGTCGCCCGCGTCCGCGATGAGCGCGGCTTTGGCAGACTCCGGCAAGCTTAGCGGGCGCAGCGCGTCGGTTAATCCGCCCGCGAACAAAGTCAGCGCCAGCGCGCCGAACAGCGCGGTACAGAGCGCCTGTGCCGAGCGCGTGACCGCGTTATTCACCCCCGATGCGACGCCCGCATAGGCTTCCGGCGCGGCGTTCATGACCGTGGCGACCAGCGGCGCAACCGTCACGCCCATGCCCAACCCCATCAGCACAATAGCCGGAAAATAGCTGATGAAATAATCGCCCGCCCCGTTGGTCAAAAACGGCAGGGATAGCACAATAAAACCCGCGCCGACCAGCGCAGGCCCCAAAGTCAGCGGCAGACGGGGGCCAATCCGCGCCGACCAACGCCCCGCCCACGGGGATAATATCCCCACGATGATTGGGAAGGGCAGCATAGCGAGGCTGGCCTCACCCCCGCTGTAGCCTTGAGCTTGAATCAGGTTGAGGGGGAGGAAGAACAGGCCGCCGCTGAGTGCGCCATACAGGAAGGCGGTCATCAGATTCGCGCCGGAAAAATCACGCGATTTGAACAGCGCGAGATTGACCATCGGGTGCGCCGAGCTGGCCTCAACCCAGACGAAAGCGGCCAATCCCAGCACGCCCATCACCAGTGAGGCGATCACCACGCCGTCCCGCAGACCGGCCTGAATCCCGAGTTCGCCCAACGTAATCAGCCCATAGGTCAGCCCGGCTAACCCGACGCTGATACAGATTGCGCCGGGGAAGTCGATCTGGCGCGACGCACCCTCGCTCCGCGTCTCAGGCACGCGGCGTAGCGCCCATAACGAGATGATCGCCAGCGGTAAATTGATGAAAAAGACCAGCCGCCACAAGCCCGCGTCCGCCAGTAAGCCACCCAGAATCGGGCCGCCCAGCGTTGTGATGGTGCTGGCCGCTGACCAGATCCCAATCGCTTGGCCGCGTGAGGCGGGCGGGAAGTTGGCGGTGATGATGGCGAGGCTGCCGGGCACCATTAATGCGCCGCCGATGCCTTGTATCGCCCGCGCCAAGATCAGGATTCCGGCGTCTGGGGCGATGCCGCAGACCAGCGAGGCCGCCGTGAATAGGACGATGCCGATGCTGAAAATCCGATTGCGTCCGTATTGATCGCCCAATGAGCCGCCGATCAAAATCAGCGAGGCTAACATGAGCAAGTAACTGTTGTTGATCCAGATCAGTTGGCTGCCGCTTGCGCCGAGGTCGGTTTGCAAGGTGGGCAGCACGACGCCCAACGCCGACCCGTCAATGAAGGCCATGCTGCTGGCGAGGATGGTTGCGAGTAAGACGTAACGACCTTGTGATGACGACATAAAAGGGTAATCCTGTGTGATATAAGCTGAGTATAGCAAAAGCTAGGGCAAATGCATCAAATTTCGGCGAACGCCCCGTTGGGCGTCCCTACGAATGACGATTTATAGTAATGACGCGCAACGGGGCGACATCCCATGAAAAAATCCCCCATAAGACGGGTGAAACTTTGGCCTTTCTGGTTACACTTAAAAGATAGGTCAATTTTCGTAAAGGACTTTTAAATGTTGCACTCTATCCGACAAAATATGACGTGGCGGGCGCTGCCGTTGGCTGCCGCCGCCGCAGGCACGGCTTTCCTCATCACCCAACTGGTGTTGATGGGGTTGCTGCTGCAAATCGGCCCGGCGCTGAGTTTGCGCTATATGGCCTCGGTGGTGATGGGCAGTGGCGCCGTGACAGACCTCAGCACGGGCGTCCTGATCGCCGGAGTATTGGTGCATTACGCGCTGTCGCTGGCCTTCACGACCTTGTTGGCGGTCATCCTTCACCGGGGCGGCTTGCTGATAGGCGTGCTGGGCGGAGCGGTATTGGGCTTGGCGCTGTATGGCATTAACCTGTATTTTATGACGCGCTATCTCCCGTGGTTTTTCGCCCTGAATAGCCCGGCCTTGCTGATAGCGCATGTCGTGTTTGGCGCGGTGGCGGGCGGGGTGTATGAGCTATTTGATCACTATGACGGCGACGCGCCGCAAGGGGGTGTCTAATGTTCGGGACAAATAATCGGCGTAGCAGTTTAGGCGGCGGCGGCGGCCTCAATATCCGCATCATTATGGGCGTGGTGATGGCGATTTTCGCACTGATTTCGTATTTCGCCTCGCAAGAATTTAACCCTGTGACTGGCGAAACCCAGTATTTGAGCATGACGCCGCAGCAAGAAATTGCGCTCGGATTACAGGCCGCCCCAGAGATTATTCAAGAATTTGGCGGCCTTTCCAATGACCGCGAGATACAAGCGCTGATCGACGAAATCGGGGGGCGCTTGGTTCAGGGCGGCCTCGCCCGCGAGAGCGGTTGGCCGTTCGAGTTTTCGGTCTTAGACGACCCTGAGACGGTCAACGCCTTTGCGTTGCCCGGCGGACAGACCTTCATCACCACCGGCTTGTTGTCGTTGTTGGAGAGCGAGGATGAGGTGGCGGGCGTGATGGCGCATGAGATTGTGCATGTATTAGCGCGTCACAGCGCGCAAGCCATCGCCAAAAACGACCTGACCAACGGGTTGATTGGGGCGGTGGCCGTGGGCAGCGGGGACGCCAATGCCGCCCAGACCGCCGCGATGGTGGCCGGGATGATTAACATGAAATATGGGCGCGACGACGAGCTTGAGTCGGATAAATTTGGCGTGTGCCTGATGATTTCGGCGGGCTACAACCCAGAGGCGATGATTTCGGTCATGCAGGTGTTGGCCGAGGCGAGCGGGGGCAGCAGTCAACCTGAATTTTCCAGCACGCACCCCAGCCCTGACAACCGGATTGCGCGCATTCGTGAAACCATCGACAACGCCGATACGCTCTGTCCGTAGGCGGACGCCCCGTTGGGCGTCCCTACGAATGACGATTGGGGTAGGGACGCCCAACGGAATGACGATTGGGGTAGGGACGCGCAACGGAATGACGATTGGGGTAGGGACGCGCAACGGAATGACGATTGGGGTAGGGACGCGCAACGGCGCGTCCGTCACCCCATATCTTATTTCTTCAGGCGGTCAAAGAACACCTTGCGGAACTTGCCGACTTTGGGCGCGACCACGAATTGGCAATAGCCCACTGACGGGTTCTTGGCGAAATATTCCTGATGATAGTCCTCAGCGATGTAAAACGTCTCGATGGGGACGATTTGCGTGACAATCGGCGCTGGATACAGGGCTTGCGAGGTCAGTTCGGCGATTAGCCCATCAGCGGCCTTTTTCTGTTCATGTGAATGATAGAACACCGCCGAACGATACTGCGTCCCGATATCTGCCCCTTGCCGGTTGAGGGTGGTCGGGTCATGGATGGTGAAGAACACGCCGAGGATGTCTACAAAGTTGACTTGCTTGGGGTCAAATGTGACTTGGACGACCTCGGCATGGCCGGTTGTGCCGGTGCAGACGGCCTTGTAGCTTGGGTTGGGGATTTGGCCGCCCATATAACCGGATTCAACCGAGATGACGCCTTTGAGTTGGTCATAAACCGCTTCAAGACACCAGAAACAGCCGCCGCCTAGTGTGGCGACCTCGTATTGTGCAGACATGAAGGGAACTCCTGTGAGGGTGTTAGGGATATGGTATAGGTACGTCAGGATGTGTTGATATGGACTAGACGCGGCGTGGGGCGGCGACCTCACCCGCAAATCATTGCGTCACAAAACGGATAACTGATTCTAAGGTATGCCTGTCTTTTGGGAAAAATAGTTCGCACCGGTTTATTTTTTATCGACCTTATACGGGACGCCTGCTGAGTCTGGCGGTAGTGCTGGCAGAATAATACCCGAAAAAACAGAACATCCGTTTACATTAAAGACACGCACCTTACCAACGGCGCAAGCCTGCATCCCATCCCCTGTGTCGCGGAACAGCTACGCCCGTGGCATGGACGAGGATGGAAAAAATGATTGATAAGTCACGAGTGATGGATTTTGTCCGATAATTTCGCCTCGTTGGACGCCGGAGGCTTCAGCCTCTGGCGGCGCACGCGACATGCAAAAACAGGAAGGATTTGAGATGTCCCAAACCCATGCGCCGCCGCAAGCCGTCAAGATGTTAGACGGGGACAGCGGACGGATTGGCGGGTATCTGGCGGTGTGGGGCGACCCGCAGCGCCGTGACCTGCATAACGAATATTTTACGCCCGACACCGATTTTGGCTTGGACTGGTACGCCCAGCGCCCGGCCTTGTATCACCACGGGCAAGACGCCGCGTTGAAGGCCGACCCGATTGGCGTGATTGATACCTTGCGGCGCGATGAGGTCGGTCTGTGGGCGGAGGCACAACTCGCCAAGCGCGGGCGCTATCTTGAGGCGGTGCGCGAGTTGGTCGGGCGCGGCGCGCTGAGTTGGTCGAGCGGCAGCTTGCCGCACTTGGTCAAATCGGCGGCGGACGGGCGCATCGAACGTTGGATTGTGGTCGAGGGCAGTTTGACCCCGACGCCCGCCGAGCCGCGCCTGTCCACCGATGTGCGCGCCCTGAAATCGGCTTATCTGAGCCTGAATATCCCCTTGCCCGCTTGGGCGACTCAAGACGACTTTATGGAGGACGACCCGATGACTGATAGCCCTATTTTGACCGAGACGCCGCGTAAGCGCCTGCCGAGCGCCACCGATGAAGCCTTCAAGTCTGCGTCCGGCCTGATTGAGGTCGGTAGCGCCTTTGATGACCTCGACGCGCTGGATTTGCTGCACGGGTGCGTGTTGTTGGCGGGTGGGCGCGCCGCCAAAGGCGTCAGCGAACGCTACGCCAATGCGCTGGCCTATAAGTTGCGGAAGGCCGGGTTGACGGCGGCCAAATCTGATGAGCTGAGTCACAGCGCGCAAAACGGCTTCGGCGCGGATTGGATTCCGGCGTTGTGGAGCGACCAACTGTGGCATAAGGCGCGTCAAGACAACGTGATTTTGCCCTTATTCCGCCAAATCGAAATGCCGAGTTCGCCCTTCACTGTGCCGACAGAAGGGGTTGACCCGACGGTTTATTTTGTGCCGGAGACGCGCAATGAGGCGCAGTTGGCGCTGACCGCGACCTCACCTGCCTTGCCTGAGACCAAATTCGGGAGCGATAAGCTGACGCTGACGGCCAAGAAATTGGCGTTGCGCGTCGGGTTCAGCGCGGAACTGGTCGAAGACGCGGTATTGCCGGTGCTGAACATCTACCGTGAGCAAGCCGCCCGCGCCATCGCGGACGCGATTGACCATGTTTTGCTCAACGGGGATGACACGACGGGCGCGGGCAATATCAACGATGTCAACGGGGAGATGGATGACAGCGCCCGCTTTCACGCCTTTAACGGGTTGCGGCATCTGCCGTTGGTGACCAACACCGACTTGCAGCACGATTTCACCGGCGCGCCAACCTTGGACAAGTTGCGGACGGTGCGCTTTAAACTGCCGGTAGGTCGCGCCGCCCGCCCGTCGGATTTGGCGTGGATTGTGGACGGCAATACGTATGCCAAGCTGTTGAGTCTGCCGGAATTTCTGACGATGGACAAAGCGGGCGCGCAAGCCACCGCCTTGACCGGACAATTGGGCTTTATTGACGGCATCCCGGTCTTGGCATCCGCCGAATTGGGGCTGACCGGCGCGGGCGGCACCTTTGAGGTCGGCGGGACGAACACCAAAGGCACGGCGTTATTGGTGTATCGTCCCGGCTGGTTGATTGGCACGCGCCGCCGCATCGCGGTCAGCGTCGATTATCTGTCGTACTACGACGCCTATCAGATGACGGCCACGGTGCGACTGGCGTTCGCGCCGTATGACGATTCGGTGGCGGCCATTGGCGTGAATATCACGGTTTAAGGGCATACAAATGGGTGGTTCGCAAACCGCCCCTACGAAAACCGTGGGGTTCGTAGGGGCGCATGTCGGGTGGGCGGCGGGAGGGGACATGGCCCCTCCCCTCCCTTATTTCAGGCGGAAGGCGAAGCGGGCGGTCAGGCCGGAGTCGTTTTGACGGGCGCTGATGAACAGCGAGTCGAACGGTGAGGCGGCTATCTGAACGCTAGAGTCAGCCTCGTTGATGATTGAGCTGAGCGCGGCGATGTCTAGCCACGCAAAGCCCGTCGCGTCGTCGAACAGGAACGGGCGAATCGGCGCGATGCGTTCTGTGATGCGCGGGACGGCAACGAGCGTCTCTTTGTTCTCCAGCGTCAGCGTGTCTGCGCCGATGTAGGTCAGCGTGTCGGTTGCCAGCCAAATCATGGGCGACGTCTGCCAGAACGTATTGCCGGAATTCTCGTCGCTCAGCAAGTCTGGGAGGTTAAAGCGGACGCTGTCGGAGGATTCGGTCAAATCTAGGCCGAAAGTCTCCAGCAACGCCGAGCCGCCAGCCAGTAAATCGGCTGACCCATTGTCGCGTGAGGCGAACCACGCCCCCGGCTCAATCAAGAGCTTGGGGACGCGCTCATCGGTCAGGATCAAGAAGCGGAGTGCAAAGGCCGAGTCGCCGTCCAATGCCGCCGAAAGCTGGGCGGAAGTGAGGTTTAGGCTACCGCGTATCATCAATTCGACGAAGGCGTTTAGCCACTGTGAGACGGAAAGCGGCAGGGTGTTCGATAAATCGTCCGCCATCTCGGAATCGACCATGCGGGCGATCAGGGCGTTAATTAGCACGCTTCTGGCGCGATTCTCCGCCTCGAACTGTGACCACAGGCCGCCGCCGTGCAGCACGAGTTGAGCATCGGCTGGGATGACTGTGAGGAAATCAACGTTGAGGGGGCGCGGGGTCGGGATCGAGACTTCCGGCAGATTGAGCGCGGTGAAGACAGCGTTTTGGTTGAACGCCCAGCCGATATCGAAGGTGTAGGTCTGGCCGTCCAATTGGCGCATTCCGGCGGCAAATACGCCCAGCGATTCTGCCAAGGCCGGGATATCGACCTCGCCAAATCCCTCAAATATGTCGGGATCAACGAGGGTCATCAGGCCGCTGGGGTCAAAGTAGGCCAACAGCGGGTAATCCCCGGCGGGCAAAGTGGTCAAGGCTTGTTGGAAGCGCGGCGAGTCGGCGAGGGTTTCGCCGCGCAGCGCTGGCAAGGCGCTGATGGACGCTCCGCCCATCAGCAGCAGATTTTCGGTGAGGGTGGTGGTGGTGCTGTATCCATCGGTTAAGGTGATTGTGCCGTCGGGGAGCTTGTTGACGACGGTCATGCCTTGTTCTTCCAGATAGGCGGCGACGGCGATGGGGTCAGTGATTTCGACCAGTAGCCCGAAGAGGTCTTCCTCATTCATGTTGAGATCGACGGGCTGCAACGCATAGACCGCCGCCGAGTCGCCCAGCCAGCCGCGTATGCCTTCAGAGGCCAACAGGCCGCCGAAAGCGTTGCTGGTCGGCAAACCAACCGATGAATCAGTCAGGCGCGTAATCAAACCGTCGAGCGTTTCGATGAAGCCCGGGTCGGTGCGGACGCTGGCGTACAGCATCACCCCGGCGGGCGTCATGTTGGCGAGCGTCAGGGCGCTGGGCGTCGGGCGTTGGGCGCTGACGGTCAGCGATAACATCAGGGCGAGCAGCGTGAAAATCACGAAGCGGAGTCGGGTCAACATGAATTAACGTCCTCCTGTGGTCAGGCTGAAGGTCAGGCGTCCGAGCAAGTGGTCTGTCGCGCCGATGGCGGAGAAAGTGGCCGACTCGAATTGCGGCGCATCGGTCATGGCGACCTGAATGGCCTCACCATTGATGACCCCAACCGCTTGGGCGTTGGGCAGATAGAGCGTGACGGCGCGGGGCAGGCCGATGCGGACGTTGGACAGGTCGGTTGGGAAGTTGAGGGCGTATTCAACCGGTTTGCGCGTGCCGACAGCAGCGATCAGGCTGTTGACGCCGACCACGGGGTCAAATGATGGGTCTTGGGCGGCTTCCGATCCCATCATATTTTCCAAGAACGGGTCAATGATGGGGCCGAAGTCGATGAGTTGACCATTTTCAAGCGATTGAGGGACGATATCGGGATAGCCGTACAGCGCCGCCGCCTCTGTGAGGGCGGGCATCCATGCCTCCGCGCCGCCGGTCTGACGGGCGATGAGGGCGGAGTCGAAGGTCTCGTATGACCCGTCATTTTGACTGAAACTGAAAGCGAGGGCGTAATCGGTGTCGTTCACCAGCGCCAGCACGTCATTTTCCAGATTCAGGCCGGTCAGACCGGCGAATCCCATCGTCAGGCTGCCGCGTAATAGGCTACTGATGTCGCTCCCTTCCATCCCTGAGAGGCCGAACTCACGCGCCACTTCAGGGCTGGCAGCCGCCATTTGACCGAGGGCGCTCAGGCCGTCCAAGACGACTTGATACGCGCCAGCGAGGTCGGTGCTTTGCAGGAAGAATTGGGTATCGGACGGCAGATAGGCCATCAAAACGGGGTCAATCGGCTGTGTCACCCATTGCGTCGGGCTGAGGCCGTAGTCGAGCAGGGCGTCGGAGTCATCATAACGCCACGCACCGTCAATGATGAGGTCTTGGCCGTTCTGGTAAACCCCGCCGAACGCGATTTGACCGGCGAAATCGGCCAGCGCAAAACGGAACTCTCGGTAGGGCGTCATCTCGCGGGTGATGAACTCGCGGGCGTTGACCTCGCGCACCATCGCCCCGGCGTCCAGATAGCCCAACACGTCATAGCCCGCCGCGCCGAACGGTAAATCGTTGGTTGGGCTGGTGAAATGCTCGGCGCGACTGAGGGAGGCGAAATCGCCGGTCAGGAGTTGGGTGCTGAAAGTGCTAGCGGCGGTGATGAGCATATGGTCATCACTGAGCATGACAACCGGCGTGATGCCTTGGGCGGGGATGCTGTAGACGGCGTAGCGCGTGCTTGGCGTTGAGATGATGCTTAAATCAAGCTCCTCCGCCAGCCACGTTTCGGCGGCGGCGCGGTCTCTGACCTCAAAGGCGAGGACGAGGCCGCCCGCTTCAAAGCCCGCTTCAAAATCATCGGCCATTGCGACAAGGGTTTTGGCGTCCAGCGCGGCGATGGCGATATGGTCGCCCCGCCAAGCGGCGGTGTCGGTTAGGATTGCGCCCAACACAACGCTTTCAAACACCTCTTCATAAGAAGGGAAGCGGCTTGAGCCGTTGAACACCTCCTCTTGCAGGCGCGGCCACAGGCCTTTCAGGGTTTCGAGATAGCCCGCGTCGGCGCGACCCGTCAGATAAAAGACGGCATCGGCGGGGATGAGGTCAGTCAGCGCGGACGGCGTAGCGCGGTCTGATTGAGCGGCGGCGGGCGCGATGAGGACGGCTAAGAGCGTGAGCAGTGCGAGTATTCGACGCATGGGGAAATCCTTATTTTGAGTGATGAGTGATGAGTGATGAGAAGTATTCAGTAGACAAATTTCGTGCCTATTGGCAAAAGCGAACCTCGCATCATCATCAACGATTCTTTATCAGCATACGTCTGAACGCCGAATTTTGTTCCCGATTAGAGGTGGATCCGGCGAGTTCGCGTCTCTAGCGTCAGGATGCCGTAGGACAGCGTGACGGCGAAATGCGCGGTCAAAAGCGCGGCGTCGCGGCGGTGATTGCCGTTGCCGGGGGCGAACTCGATCAACTCAGACTTGGGGGCGCTCAGGCCAGTTTCGACATGGGCGTAGGTCTTCCATTTGAACTCGCGGGTATCGCTGAACAGGAGCCGGAAGCGCAGCGGCGGCACATGGACGGAGACGTGACATTCGCAGTCGAAAATCACATCGCGCCCCCATTGGACGAACTGTACATCGGTCATGAAAATTTCGCACTCCGGCGCGACTTCGAGCGCCTCGGTCAGTAGGCTTCTGGGCATGGTTTCCCCCCACGACATAATAAGAGGATTGTAACGCAGATGACGAATACCGAGTCTTTTTTGACTTTGACCAAGCTGAAACGTCGCTTGGGGTTAGAGGCGGCGGCCTTGAGCGCGCAAGACGAGGCGCGCTTGTTGATGGCGCTACGGGCGGCGGAGGCGCAAGTGATGACCCATACCGGGCGGCGACTCGCCCCGTTGCGCGGCACGGTGCGCGTGATGGTTCACCCCTACGACGGCGACACGCTGACCCTCCCCGCCGATTTGTTGAGCCTACAAACGCTGACGATGGACGGGGTTGCCATCAGCACAAATGTCATCGAGGTGGTGGGTGGCACGCTCTTGCGGCGGACGGACGGCGAGCTTTTCCGGGCGGGCGAGGCGGTCATCGTCGGGCTATGGGCGTATCACTACGCGCCAGACTCGGCGTGGCGATTGAGCGGCACGGCGCTGACTCTGCCGATTAATACCAGTACGGAAACCTTGAGCGTGGTCGATACGACGGGCGCGGATACGGCGGGCGAAGCGCCCCGACTGATGGCCGGTCATCTGGCGCGGATGGGGTCGGAATTATTGCGCGTGACGGCCACCACGTCCAACACCGTCACGGTCAGACGGGCGGTCAACGGGACGACGGCGGTCAGTCAGTCGTCGGGCGCGTTGCTGGAGACGTTCACACCGGACGCGGCGGCGGAGTCGCTGGGTTATCGGTGGGCGGCATGGCTGTATCGTGAGGTGGACGGCGATTCTGCCCGCGCCGTGCCGGATGCCTTGCGCGCCGATGCGCGGGCGCTCATGCGGATTGGGGTGTGAGGCGATGGGGGCTTTCAGTGATGGGCTGGCGGCGCTGGCCGGGTTAGAGGTGGTCGGTGTGACGGTCAATTATGCGGCGGCGGACGTGCCATCAGAGGTCGATTCGGCGCGCTTGCCCGCCTTGTTGGTGATGCCGAGTCAGCGCGATAAGGCTCAATTCGGCGGGCGCTTGGTCAGTGGGCGCGGCGAGGGGTTTGGCTTGCTGACATTGGGCGAAACCGGTGGGGTGTATACGGTGGAAATCACGCACCTGTTGTTGGTCAGCCCAGAAGGTCGCGGGACGACTCCTCGGTCTGGGTTGGGGATGTTGGCGGATTTGACCGATGCCTATTTCGCGGCGCTGCGGGCGACTCCCCGCTTGGGCGGCGCGTTGAAATATCCGCCGAAGGTGCAGGTTGAGATTGGGATGGTGAGCTACGGGGCGGGGCGCTATCTGGCGGCGGCCTTTCGGCATGTGTGGACGTTGGGACTATAGCAAGGAAAAACAGCAGGGACATGACATGCCGTGTGTCCGCGCTGTCAACGACCTGATTTTGTAGGGGCGTACCCGTGTGTGCGCCCAGAGTGAGGATAAACGATGTATCGCGTGATGATTGACGATGTGGACGCCACGGCAGACGTGGTGGAGATGACATGGCGGTTGGGGGTGCGCCGCGCCGATGACCGGGTGGGGAATGGGCGCGGGCGCATCATTATTGATAACGACGGCGGACAGTACGCGCCGGAATTGGACGGCTCATTGGCGTTGGCACAGGGCGCGCCGGTCACGATTGAGGTTGAGGACGGCGCGGGTTGGCGGCGCATGTTCACCGGAGAGGTGGCCTACGCCGAGCCGCAAGCCGGGGCGTATGGCCGTCGGATGGCGACCCTGAGCATCACGGGGGCGGAATCACGCTTGCTGCACACGCTCGTCCGCCCCGGCCTGTTGTTGGATGTGGACTCGCACGAGGCGATTGAGGCGGTGCTGAGTCACCCAGACTTAGATGGCTTGCCGCGTGATGTCGGAGAAGGCGCGGCGCGTTTCGCCTCGTTTGGTGAGCAATGGGGCGGCGGCGCAGCGGCCTTGCGCGTGATTCAGGCCATCACCCAAGCCGAGGGCGGGCGCTTCACGGCAGACCGTGAGGGCGTGCTGACCTATCGCGGGCGGGATGCTGGGCTGGTCGGCGGCGACCCCGATGCGACGCTCGACTCGTTGGGCGAGGACGCGGCCTATATTTACGGCGGGGATGTCATCAACCGCGTGCGAGTCGGCGTCCGACCTCGGCGCGTCGGGACGCCGGATACGGTGCTGTGGCGATTGGACGGGTCACAACGCATCCGCCCGACTCGCCCGCTGACGTTGATTGTCCGCCTGCGAGATGGGCAAGGGCGCTCGGTTGGGGCGGCCTATATTGAATCGCCCATCGCTGGGACGGATTTCACGGCCAACACCCAGCCCGACGGCGCGGGCGTCGATAAAACATCCGATGTCAGCATGACAGTGGTCTCGATTGAGGGCGGTTCGATCACGTTGAGCATTGAAAACAGCGGCGCGAACGCGGTCTATTTGCTGGATGGGGCGCGGGTGCGCGGGACGCCGGTGATGGGCGGGGATATGGCGTGGGTCGAACGTTCAGACAACGCCAGCGCCGCCGCGTATGGCCCGCGCACGCTGAGTTTGCCGCTGCCGTTGTTGGATTCGTTGGAGGCGGGCGAGGCGCGGGCAGACTTTGAATTGGCTGGGCGGTCTGACCCACGCGGCGCGCTGACTCGGCTGACCCTCAGCGAACGGGCGGGTTTTGGTCATGCGCTGGCGCGTTCGCTGTTTGACCGAGTGCGCGTGATGGATCCCCATACCGGCCATGACGGGGTGTACGTGATTATCGGCGAATTTCACAAGGTGACACAAGGCGGGGCGCGTCATCAGACGGTCTGGACGTTAGAGCGCGTCCCGCTGGCGCAGTATTGGGCGGTGGGCGTCGCGCCGCTGGGGGTGGCGACGCTGTTGGCGGGTTAAGGGCAATCATGAGTAGGGACGCGCAACGGCGCGTCCGCCAACCATAATCCAACAACGGGGGACAAACTATGCCGACATGGACGACGCCTAAGCAAGATTGGGCGCTGAATGATGTGGTTAACGCCGGTGATATGAACGCGATGGGCGAAAATCTGGCCTATCTGAAAGACGGTGACGCCCGCGCCGCCGTGACCGTGGCCGCCGCCGCCACCAGTTCCAGCGCGTGGGCGACGCTGGCGACCCTGACCGTGACGACGCGGGGCGGGGAGGTATTGGTCGGTTACAGCGCGGCGGGTTATCACACCGGCGGCGGGCGGGCGTATTTTGACGTGGCGCTGGACGGGACGCGGCTGGCGTTGAACGGGTCGAATGGGTCGTTTGAGGCCACGCCGGGCGCGACGGGGACGGCTCAGACTGTGGGGTTTGTGCTGTTGTTGACCGAGGTTAGCGCCGGGGCGCACACGCTCACGATTCAATGGAAGACCAGTGCCGCTGGGATGAACGTGTTGGGCGGACAGGCGTGGGTTATTGAGTCCTGAGAGGGGGTGTAGCATACGCCGGCGTCCCTACCGGGCGGCTTGCGACAATACTGCTATAATCGTCGCATGAAAAAAATCATCGTCGCCCTCATCTTTTTGCTCGCCGTGCCGGTCTTCGCGCAGGGCGCCGACTCCCCGACCCTATTAACCTATGGGGTGGGCGTGGCCGGGCGGTTGGATGACCGGACGCCGTTCCAACGTTACGGATTCGACGGCTTGCGCGGGGAATTTGTGCGCGTCACGCTGACCCTCACCGGCGGCGACCTCGACGCCCTATTGACCCTGAGCGACCCCGACGGC
>Ga0105046_10007575_pt1 | contig 17080 bp, 21 predicted proteins | sample MAT03_FD_78385 | JGI IMG/M metagenome (GOLD analysis project Ga0105046, IMG submission 78385) | Freshwater microbial communities from Lake Fryxell liftoff mats and glacier meltwater in Antarctica - MAT-03 (megahit assembly) | ecosystem: Environmental > Aquatic > Freshwater > Ice > Liftoff...
CGCCAGCGCCAGCCGCACGCCGCCGCCCAGCTTCTTGATGACCTTGGTCTGGGCATCGCCGCCGACGCGCGACACCGAGATGCCGGCGTTGATGGCGGGCCGGATGCCGGCGTTGAAGAGATCGGATTCCAGGAAGATCTGGCCGTCCGTGATCGAGATCACGTTGGTCGGCACGAAGGCGGTGACGTCGCCAGCCTGCGTTTCGATGATCGGCAGCGCTGTCAGCGAACCCGTCTTGCCCTTGACCTCGCCCTTGGTGAACTTCTCGACGTAAGCGGCGTTGACGCGCGCGGCGCGCTCGAGGAGGCGCGAGTGCAGGTAGAACACGTCGCCCGGATACGCTTCGCGGCCCGGCGGACGGCGCAGCAGCAGTGACACCTGGCGGTAGGCCCAGGCTTGTTTGGTCAAGTCGTCGTAGATGATCAGCGCGTCTTGCCCGCGGTCGCGGAAATACTCGCCCATCGTGCACCCGGAGTACGGCGCGATGTATTGCAGCGCGGCCGATTCGGAAGCCGTGGCGGCGACGACGATCGTGTAATCCATCGCGCCGAATTCGGTCAGCTTGTTGACGACGTTCTTGATCGACGACGCCTTCTGCCCGATCGCGACATACACGCAGATCAGGTCCTTGCCCTTCTGGTTGATGATCGTGTCGATGGCCACCGCGGTCTTGCCGGTCTGGCGGTCGCCGATGATCAGCTCGCGCTGGCCGCGGCCGATCGGCACCATCGCGTCGATCGACTTCAAGCCGGTCTGTACGGGCTGGTTTACCTTCTGCCGTTCGATCACGCCCGGCGCCACTTTTTCGATGACGTCGCGCAGCTTCGCGTTGACCGGGCCCTTGCCGTCGATCGGACGACCGAGCGAATCAACCACGCGGCCGATCAGTTCCGGACCCACGGGCACGTCGAGAATGCGGCCCGTGCACTTGACGGTGTCGCCTTCCTTGATCTTTTCGTATTCGCCCAGGATTACGGCGCCGACCGAGTCACGCTCGAGGTTCAGCGCGAGACCGAAGGTGTTGCCCGGGAACTCGAGCATTTCGCCCTGCATCGCGTTGGACAGACCATGAACGCGGCAGATGCCGTCGGAAACCGAGACCACCGTCCCCTGCGTCCGCACTTCGGCCGCGGTATCCAGGTTCTGGATCTTGGTCTTGATCAGTTCACTGATTTCGGAAGGGTTCAGTTGCATGGTTTCCTCGCGTCTGCCGGGGCGTTCGATGCACCGGTGTCACGGTAGCAGGTGAAAATGAGTTGAGTTAAGTTAAGGAAGTCTAGGAGCGCAGTTTCATGGCCATGGCGCGCAGCTGTTCCTGCACCGTTGCGTCGATCACAGTGTCGCCCACCGTGATGCGCGCGCCGCCAATCAATTCAGGGTGGACTTCGACCGTCGCTTCGATCTTGCGGCCGAAGCGCTTTTCCAGCGCCGCCTGCATGTCGGCGAGGTCGGTGCCCTCGAGCGGATAGGCCGTTTCAATCAACGCCTTGGCCACGCCGTCGGCGGCATCCTTCAGCGCATCGAATTGCACGGCGATGGTGGGCAGCGCGCCCAAGCGATCGCCCTCGACCAGCACATGTATGAAGCTGCGGCCCTGCGCGTTCAGCTTGTCGCCGGCGATGGACAGCAGCAGCGATTCCTTGGCCGGGCCGTCCAATCGCGGGTCGTCGAGCGCCCGCGCCATCTGCGGATCGGCGATGACCACGCTGGCGAAGCGCAGCATCTCCGACCAGACCGGCAGCGCGTTGCCTTCGCGGGCCAGGGCAAACGCGGCCTCGGCGTACGGTCGGGCGATGGTGGTGATTTCGGCCATGGCGGGGTGGCGCCTACAGCTGGCGCTTCAGCTGCGCGAGGAGATCAGCGTGCGTCTTGATGTCGACATCCTTCTGCAGGATCTTCGTGGCACCGGCCACCGCGAGATCGGCCACGGCATCGCGCAATTGTTCCTTGGCGCGCGCCACTTCCTGCGCGATCTCGGCCTTGGCCGCCGCGATGATGCGGTCGGCCTCGGCCTTGGCATCGATCTTCGACTGCTCGATGGCATCGGCCTTGTACTTCTCGCCCATCGCGACGATTTCAGCTGACCGGGCCTTGGCATCGGTCAGCATCTGGGCGTCGCGCTTTTCAGCGCTGGCCAGTTCGCGGCGACCTTGTTCACCCGCGGCCAGACCGTCGGCGATCTGCTTCTGCCGGTTTTCGATGGCGCGCATCAACGGCGGCCAGATGAAGTACGCGCAGAACCCGATGAAGGCCAGGAATGCCACGGCCTGCATGATCAGCGTCAGATTGAAGTTCACGGCGAGAAACCCCGGTGAAGACGATGAAGGTCGACGGCGAACGTCAGCGGATGACGGCGAGCAGCGGATTGGCGAACGCAAAGAACATCGCGATGCCGACGCCGATGATGAACGATGCGTCGATCAGGCCGAGCAGCAGGAACACCTTGACTTGCAGCTGCGGCATCAGTTCGGGCTGGCGGGCGGCGCCTTCGAGGAAGCGCGAGCACATCATGCCTACGCCGATACACGCGCCAAGCGCGCCCAAGCCGATGATGAGACCGATGGCGAGTGCCGTGTAGGCCTGGATCATCGCCAGCATTTGTAGGTTATCCATGGTGCATTCCTTTCGATTGCGGGTTGCGTGATGTGGTGTGGAACGGTGAAGTGCGGTGAACGGAAACGGAAAATCGTGGCGGTCCTGCAGTACGCGGGATCAGTGATGCTCCTCGGCCATCGCGAGGTAGACGATCGTGAGCATCATGAAGATATAGGCCTGCAGGAGGACGATCAGGATGTGGAAGATGGCCCACATCAGATTGAGCAGGATGCCGAAGCCCATGCCGGCAAGCCCTGCCGCGGCCAGCATGGCGATCAGCAGGAAGATGATTTCGCCAGCGTACATGTTGCCGTAGAGCCGCAGGCTGTGCGACAGCGGCTTCGACAGGTACTCGACAATCTGGAACAGGAAATTGACGGGCCACAGCAGGAAGTGGTTGCCGAAGGGGGCGACGAAGAGTTCCTTCGCCCAGCCGCCCAAGCCCTTCGACTTGATCGAGAACGCGATCATCAACGCGAAGACCGTCAGCGCCAGTGCGGTCGTGGTGTTGATGTCGGAGGTGGGGACGCTGCGCCAGTTTTTCAGCCCGAGCAATCCGTAGAACCACGCCATGATGTCGATGGGCAGGAAGTCCATCGAGTTCATCAGCACCACCCAGATGAACACGGTGAGGGCGATGGGTGCCACCCACTTCGAGTTGCCGTGGTAGATGCCCTTGACTTGGTCGTTGACGAACTCGATGCAGAGTTCGACGAAGGCCTGGTGCTTCGACGGTACGCCCGACGTGGCCTTGCGCGTAGCCAGCCAGATGAAGCCGAGGCCGATGAAGCCCAGCAGGACCGACATCACCATCGTGTCGACGTTGATTGTCCAGAACCCGCCATCGCCGACCGGCTTCTGCAAGAAGGTCAGGTGGTGCTGGATGTATTCGGAAGGGGTTGCGTAGCCGGCGGCCGCCATGGGAATACGTCGAGTTAGGTTTTTCTAGTCGCGTCGAAAAAGGCCATGCTGAACAACAACACCGTGATCACGAACGTGGCTAAAAACGCTGCCGGAAGAACATCCTTGTACGTCGTCAGCACCAGCCAGAGCTGGAGGATGATCACGAGGATCTTGCCTGCCTCGGCCCGGAACAGCGCCGCCACCGTAGTAGCCGCAGACGACGGGTTCGAGACACCCAGCACCACCGCATACACCACCACGGCGATGATGTTGACCAGCCCGCCCAGCAGCGCCGACAGCGCCCCGTGCAGCCCGGCCAACAGCCCGCACCCCACGGCTATCACGATCGTCGCGGCCGCCTGCCAGATCAGGACCCGGCGAATCGGCTTGGTCGAAAGTGGTGCTTCCATCACGGTATTCTTGCCAAACAGCAAACCAGTCGATGTTAACCGTTTTCCACACGGCCCCGCAACGGAATGTTGCGGCGCAATGCCGTACGGGCGTTCGACACTACGCCCGAGAATCCGCAAAATGGGGCCAGGCTAGAATTGATCGCGGGGCTGGCCGGGCGCGGGAAAGCATCTCCTCGATCAATTCGAACCTGGCCCCATTTTGCTACCCCATTGTGCGGCGTCTACCCGCCCGATAACGCGCCCACCAGCATGATCCGCGCACCGGTGGGCAACGGCGCCGCCGGATTGCGCTCGATGGCGCCGTTGACGAAGATCTGGATGTGCGGCCGCACGTGTCCCGCCTCGTCCACCATCCGGAAGCGGATACCGGGGTAGTCGACGTCCAGCGCGGCCAACGCATCCGCCAGCCGTGCCGGGTTGGCCGCCACGGTCACAATTACGTCGGCGCGGCCGTCCGTGTACGACCGCAACGGCGTCGGAACGGCGACGCTGAACTTCTGCTGCCGGGCGGTCGCATTCATCGGTTGCCTTCAGGTCGGCACCCAAAACGCCGTGCCGTTCGGGTCGGCGCATCCGGCAAGAAGCCCATGGATTGATCGCGCGTAGCGCTGAAAAAACCTACGCGACTTCCACCGCGTAGACGTGCGGCAGGTGTTCCGCCAGGCGTTTCCATGTCTGCCCTTCATCCCGACTGCCCCATATCTGGCCTTGTGTCGTGCCGAAGTAAACGCCCACTGTCCGGTGGTTGTCGGCCGTCATCGCCTGCCGCTTGACCGTCCACCACGCCTGCGCCTTTGGCATGCCGGTGGAAAGGCGCTGCCAGGTCTTGCCCGCGTTACGCGTGCGAAATACCGCGGGGCGGCCACCGGGCGAAACCCGCGGCCAGACGCTGGTGCCGTCCATGGGCAGGATCCATGCAGTGTCGGCGTCGTGCGGATGGGTGACCATCGGGAAGCCGACGTAGCCGACCGACTTCCGCATGCCGCCGCCGATTCGATCAGGACGGAATGCAGCTTGGCGCCGTCGGGCGTGCCGTCCTGGTCACCGCCGCACCAGGCCTTGCGCTGCGGATGCGCATTGAATCCGGCCACGCCGTCCCACGTGACGCCGCCATCCTCCGACCGGAAGAGGCCCTGCGGCGACGTCCCCGCATACCAGACGCCGCGCTGCGACGGGTGGCCGGGGGTCAGCCAGAACGTGTGGTCGACGACGCGCCCGCTGCCGGCCGCGAAGGCCGGCGGCTGCGCGGCCTCTTTCCAGTGCTTGCCGCCATCGACGGAGCGGAAGATCGTCGGGCCGAGATGCCCGGTGCGCGCCGCGGCCAGCAGCGTCTTGCCATCGCGCGGGTCGAGCCGCGCGTGATGCACGATGTGTCCCAAGAAATGCGGGCCGGTGAGTTGCCACGTGCGGCGCGACGCGTCGCCTGCCAGCGTCCACAGGCCCTTGCGGGTGGCGATCAACAGGCGCACGCGGCGCGGGGCGGTTCGCGGTTGCGGCATCGCTACTTCCTCCATTTTGATCGTCAAACTTCCGTAGGCGAGACTGCGGCCTCGCGGTACGCCTCATCGTCAAGCTTCTGTAGGCGAGGCTTCAGCCTCGCGGCACACGGCTCATGCCAGCTTCCGTAGGCGAGGCGTCAGCCTCGCGGCGCGCGGCCCATGGCGCGAGGCTACCGCGTCGCCTACACGAAGTGCCACCATGCATCGGCCGCGCGAACGCGAGAGTCTGCCTCCGCCCATTCACCACGGCAAGTGTAGGGTTGATCTTGCGGCCATTGCCTGTAATCCTCTACGGCCATTTCCGGTCCTACCAACAGGAGTTTTCATGACGATCAAAGTAGGCGACAAGTTGCCCGCGGGCACGATGAAGGAGTTCATCGAAGTTGAAGGCAACGGCTGCAGCGTAGGGCCCAACGAGTTCCAGATGCAGGACGTGACCAAGGGCAAGAAGATCGTGATCTTCGGCTTGCCCGGCGCGTTCACGCCCACGTGTTCGGCCAAACATGTGCCGTCCTACCTCGCCAATTACGACAAGCTGAAGGCCAAGGGCGTCGACGACATCATCTGCATGGCGGTCAACGATGCGTTCGTGATGGGCGCGTGGGCACGCGACCAGAAGGTCGGCGGCAAGATCCGGATGATGGGCGACGGCAGTGCCGACTTCACGAAAGCGCTGGGACTCGAACTCGACCTCGTCGCGCGCGGCATGGGCGTGCGTTGCCAACGCTTTTCGATGCTGGTGGAAGACGGCGTCGTGAAGACGCTCAACATCGAAGGCCCCGGCAAGTTCGAGGTGTCCGGCGGCGACACGATGTTGACGCAGCTGGGCTGAGGTTCCCTCAGTCTTGTTCCCCGCAACGGCGACCGGACTGGTCGCCGTTGTTCATGTGGAGTGATTGCGCAGCACCGATACCGGCGTGCCGTGGGCGTATGTTGTATAGGCCGCGATTCCGGTAGGGTCGTTGCGGTTCATCGCGCGGTACAGCCGCCACTAATTCATCCACGAGAACAGCAAGGACTGCCATGCCCGCGCAGGACCCCGCCAAGTTTGCCGACCGGCTCTACGACCTCGCGCCCCAAGACGGCTCGACGATCGGCAACCAGTCATTGCGCCACCAGTTCTCCGATGCCGTCCGCGCCGAGGTCAGCGAGAAGGCGTATCTCGCCGCGCGCGATGTTCTGGTCTCCGCGGGCCATGGCGCGCGACAAGCTGCGCATCACGGGACCGTTCTCGGTGGAGGCGGTGCCCTTCCCGTCGGTGCTGGCGCTCGACGAGGTGGAGCAGCCCAAGGAAGCCGACGTGGCCATCGCGCGCTCGGGCGAGTCGTCGCGCCAGCACGCGTGGCGCGACGAGCTCCTGAAGGCGGGCATCCGCGGCAAGGGCGGACAGATGGTGCGCTTTGCCGAGCTCGCCACGCTGCCCGGCACCCGCTGGCTGCACGCCACCGGCTCGCTTGCCGATTCCGGCGAGCGCGTGGTGGTGAGCTTCGGCCCCGAGCACGCGGCGCTGGAGCAGCGGCAGGTTTTGCAGGCGCTGACGGAAGCGGAGAAGCTGCGGCCGGCGCCGAAGTTCGTAGTGTTCGCCGCCTTCATGTTCGATTCCGAAGCGCAAAAGGACATCGACGAGACGCAATGGCCGGGCTTGACGCTGCTGCGCGTGCAGATGAACACCGACCTTCTCACCGACGATCTCAAGAAGGCGCGCGCCTCCAACCAGAGCTTCTGGCTGATGGGGCAGCCCGATGTCCGCAAGCGCAAGGACCGCAAGGTCGAGATCGAGGTGAACGGCTTCGACTACTTCGACACGGCCAAGGGAGCGCTCGTCTCCGGTGGCAAGGGCAAGATCGCCATGTGGCTGCTGGATACCGACTACGACGGGCGCTCGCTCTTTCCCCGCCAGGTGTTCCTGCCGCTGGCCGGGGCCAAGGACGGCTGGAACAAGTTGAAGCGCGACATCAAGGCCGAGTTGAACGAGGACCTGTTACAACAGTTCCATGGCACGGTGTCGCTCCCTTTCGAGGCGGGGGAGTACCGCAAGGCGGCGGCGAAGATCGTGGACGACCGGGGTATCGAGTCCTTGAAGATACTGGATCTCGGCTGATTTCCGGTCACGCGTGCGGGGTCAGAGTCGCTCGCCTGCTCCGGACGCGCACCGGCTTCGCGGGCACGATCGCGAGGCGCAATCCGGCGGCATCGAGGATGGCGGCAAGCGTCGCCAAGCGCGGATTGCCTGAAGCGCTGAGCGTGCGGTAAAGCGCTTCGCGCGAGAGTCCGGTCACTTGCGCGAGCTTTGCCATCCCACCGCGGGCATCCGCGATACGGCGCAGGGAGAGCAGGAGCACGCCAGGATCGCCATCTTCCAACGCGGATTGCAAATAGCTCGCGGCGAATTGCGGATCAGCAAGGCGGTCTCGCATGAAGTCGTCGTGTTTCGTTGTTGCTTTCATCGTTTCCGCTCCTGCAATTCCCGCCAGTACCCGATGGCCCGTGCGATGCCGGCACGCTGGGTTCGCTTGTCGCCTCCGCACAGGAGCAGCACTACCGTGCAACCCGCGATCGCGAAGTAGACGCGATACCCGGGACCATGGTGCACGCGCAACTCGTGGACGCCTTCACGCAGCGGCTTCGCGTCGCCGAACAGACCGATCGCGAGGCGATCGATGCGCACCGCGATCCGCGCCCGAGCCTCGCGGTCGCGCAGGCCGTCGAACCACGAGGCGAACATGTCAGATCCGTCGGCGGAACAATAGTGCTCGACCTCGATGGTGGGCATTGTAGCTTAAAAGTTACGGCGAGGTGGCCCGTCGATGAGAGATCGCAGCGATGGGATTCTCCGCGCGCGCGGCGGGCGTTGACATCGGCCAGAAGGCCGGCCTCGTTCAAGCCCCTGCTGTAGAAGTTCCACGGGATGGTTTCGCTGCCGTTCGAGGCTGGGAGTACCGCAAGGTGGCGATGAACATCGTGGATGACCGGGGATCGAGTCCCTGAAGATCGTGGCACCGGATTGATTGATCCTATAGATAGGGCATTATTGCGATTAATGCTGTGGACTACCTGCTCAACGGCCCCGACGACGGCGCCGGCAATCTGCGCTTCGGCGTGTCCGTCAACCCTACCGCCCCCAGGCGCGGATTCAATCGAACGCATCAGTTGCAGGCGCTGATCGATGCGGCGCATGCGCTGGAAGAGGATGGTCGCCTGCCGCACGAAATTCCGGAAGAGCTGGAGCCCGGCACCAGCATGGGCGGGTCACGTCCGAAGGTTTCCGTCGAAGACGACCACCGGATAGGGCTCGCCAAACTCCCCGAAAGGGATGACCGCCATAACCTGCAGCGCATCGAGTTTGCAACGCTCGAGCTTGCGCGCGAAGCAGGGCTGAACGTGTGCCGCACGAGACTCGAGCGCGTGGGCGATCTCGATGTGCTGATGCTGGAGCGATTCGATCGCCAATGGATGCCGGGGGCCAACGCCCTATGCCCGTTACGCGTTGGTCTCCGGCCTTACCGTTATCGGCGCCGAAGACGGCTACTTCGGTCGTGACCGCTGGTCATACTTGCTGCTGGCCGACGAGCTGCGCCGTTGGTCGCGCCATGGTGACGAAGACCGCCGGGAATTGTTTCGCCGCATGGTGTTCAACTCGATGGTGACCAATACCGACGACCATCCGCGCAATCATGCGCTGCTCAATGACGGCACCGGATGGCGCCTGTCGCCGGCATACGACATCGTGCCCGTGGCGCTGGTGTCCCAGGAACGGCGGGACCTCGCGCTGACGGTGGGCACCCATGGCAGGGCCGCGAGCCATTACAACCTGCTGTCGCGGTGCGTTGTTTTTGGGATGACGCCGGCCGAGGCGCGCGCGGAAGTGAATGCGATACTGGCGGTGGTCAGGCGATGGCGGGAACGCTTCGCCGCCCTTGGCATCGACGAGCGCGCGCTGGTCATGCTGGACGGCGCCATGCTCCCTGCCTCTTTCCATTTGACCACTCCGCCGGAGCCGGTGTAGCCGCCGATCGCAGTACACCGATGTCCACGCCCAAATCCCTGATCGTCAACTCGCCGTTCCTGTCGCCATGTGCCCCACAAGGTCAACCTGTTTGTTGATCGCGTGGAATGTCGATAGGCGCGGTCGCCTCGGTCGCGCCTAAGGCCGCTTGATCCGACCCACGATGCCATCGAGCTGGTCGAGGCTTGCGTAGTCGATCACCAGTCGTCCCGCGCCCTTGCGCCCGGGTTCGATCTTCACGCTGGCACCCAGTGCTTCCGCAAGCTCCGTGGCCAACCGCGCCGTATCGGCGTCGGCGGCGGGGCGTCCTGCGCGGCGCGCGGCGCGCTTCGCGGGATTGAGCAGCGTGAACACGAGACGCTCGGTCTCGCGCACTGAAAGACGACCATTGACCACGCGCGCTGCCGTCATCGACTGCTGTTGCGTGGGCAATGCCAGCATGGCGCGCGCGTGGCCCATCTCGAGCGCGCCCTGCATCAGGTAATCCTGCACCGGCTTCGCCAGTTGGGTGAGACGCAGCAGGTTGCTGACCGCGCTGCGCGAGCGGCCCACCGCTTTCGCCGCGGCCTCGTGCGTGAGGCCGAATTCCTCGATCAGCCGCGCAATGCCCTGCGCTTCCTCGAGGGGATTCAAATCCTCGCGCTGGATGTTTTCGATCAGCGCCAACGTCAGTGCGGCGTTGTCGGGAACATCCTTCACCAGCGCGGGCACTTCCTTCAGGCCCGCGCGCTGCGCCGCGCGCCAGCGCCGCTCGCCGGCGATGATCTCGAAGCGCCCGCCGCCGACTGGGCGCACGAGAATGGGCTGCATCAGCCCCTGTTCACGGATCGAATCGGCAAGTTCATTCAGCGCCGTCTCGTCCATCTTCGTGCGCGGTTGATATTTGCCGGGCTGCAACCGGTCGATCGCGATGGTTTGCAACGCGCCCGCTGGTGCGGTCTCGTCGCCGGCCGACAGCAACGCATCGAGGCCACGTCCCAAACCCTTGTGCCGAATCATGGTAGTTGTGTCTCCCCCCGAAGCGTCGCTACGCGCCGCCTCCCCCCATGGGGGCGATCGGCGGCCTCATTGGGTCGGATTGCAATGAGTGGCGCCATCGATTCGGCCGCCACCCATGCTCGTGGACGCGCGCTGCGCGCCTGGGCTTCGCCCCACTCGCATGGGCGTCCTTGGGGCGGCCCGGCGGCGATCATGCCTCCGCCCGAAGCGTCGCTGCGGCGACATCCGACGCTTCCATCCGCCGCAGCATCTCGCCAGCCAGCGCGAGATACGCGAGCGCGCCTTTGGATTGCGGTTCGAGTTTCAAGGCCGGCAGGCCATACGAGGGCGCCTCGGCCAGGCGCACGTTGCGCGGAATGATCGTGCGATAGAGCTTGTCGCCGAAATGTTTCTCGAGCTCGGCGGTGACATTGAGCGCCAGCGTGTTGCGCGGGTCGTACATCGTGCGTAGCAGGCCTTCGATCTCGAGCTTGGTGTTGAGATGCGCGCGCACCTTCTTCAGCGTCTGGATCAGGTCCGACAGGCCTTCGAGCGCGTAGTACTCGCACTGCATCGGGATCAGCACGGAATCGGCGGCGCAAAGTCCGTTCAGTGTCAGCAGCGATAACGACGGCGGGCAATCGAGCAGGATGAAATCGTAGTCGGGTGCGATCTCGCTGATGGCGCTCTTCATCTGCGACAGCGCGTCGGCCAGCGCATCCTTCAAGCGCGTTTCACGCTCGGGCAGGTTGACCAGCTCGATTTCCGCGCCCGCCAGTTCGCGGTTGGCGGGCACGAGGTCATAGCCGCCGGTGGGCGAGGTGACCCGCACATCGGCGATGCGCCGCTCGCCCAGCAGCACCTGGTACACGGTGGCCTCCAGCGTGCGCCGGTCGAAGCCGGAGCCCGTGGTGGCGTTGCCTTGCGGATCGAGGTCGACGAGCAGCACGCGGCGCTTCATCGCCACGAGACTGGCCGCGAGATTGACCGCCGTCGTGGTCTTGCCGACGCCGCCTTTCTGGTTGGCCACGGCGATGATGCGCGTCATGCGCTGGCTCCCGCGTCGCGGCGGCGCATCAGGATCAGGTGCCGCGCAGCGTCGAGACCGGGCACGGTCAGCGCGGGCTTGCCGATCACCGCAAGATCCGCCGGCACCTCGTGCAACTCTTCATCCGGGTGCACGCCTTTCATCGCCGCCAGCAAACCTGCGGGTGCCAAATGCCGCGCCGACGTCGATGCGAACGTGGCGAGATCCGAGAAGGCGCGCGAGATCACGATGTCGAACGGCGCGCCCGGCGCAAATTCCTCGACGCGCACCGCGTGCGCCTCGACGTTGGCAAGGTTCAACTCGATGGCGGCCTGCGTCATGAACGCAACTTTCTTGTGATTGCTGTCGACGAGGACCAGGTGCCAGTCAGGGCGCGCGATGGCCAATGGAAACCCGGGAATGCCGCCGCCTGAACCGACGTCGAGCACGCGCAGGCCGCTGCGCGACGGCAGGTGCGGCAGCACCGCCAATGCATCGAGCAGATGGTGCGTCACCATTCGCGGCGCATCGCGGATCGCCGTGAGGTTGTAGGTCTTGTTCCACTTCGCGAGCAGCGCCACAAACGTCGCGAGGCGCGCGAGCTGCGCGGGATCGAGCGCGACGCCCAACGCCGCCGCGCCGGCAGCGAGCGGATCGCCGGCGACGGGAACGGCTCGGGGCGACTCCGACAACGCGTCCGTCATTGCAGGCAGCGTTGCTGGATGCCGGGCGTCATGCCGAGATCCTTGCACTGGCGGCGCCGCCCAGTGCGCGGCGCTTCAAATGGACGAGCAGCAGCGAGATGGCCGCTGGCGTCATGCCGGAAATGCGCGCGGCCTGGCCGATGGTTTCCGGCCGGCCTGAGGCCAACTTCTGGCGAGCTTCCGTCGACAGCCCGCGAACCTCTGCGTAATCGACGTCCGCCGGAATGCGCGTGACTTCCTGTGCCAAGTGGCGCGCGATCTCGTCGTGCTGGCGTTCGATGTAGCCCGCATATTTGATCGCGACCTCCACCTGCTCCGCCACAGCGGGGTCGTCCACGGCCGCGCCGCTGGCGTCGAGCGAGTGCAGCGAGACATAGGTCACATTAGGCCGGCGCAACAAGTCAGCGAGCACATACTCTCGCTCAAGTGCTTGCCCAAAGACACGGTGCGCTTCATCCGCCGAAATCATGGCCGGCCCGACGCGAGTCGCGTGCAAGCGTGCAAGCTCCGCCGTGACCGCCTCGCGCTTGGCCGTGAATGCGGCCCAGCGGGCGTCATCCACGACACCCAGCCGGCGGCCGTGCTCTGTGAGCCGGAGGTCCGCATTGTCTTCGCGGAGCTGCAGCCGATACTCCGCGCGCGACGTGAACATCCGGTAGGGTTCCGACACGCCCCGGGTGACGAGGTCGTCCACCAGTACGCCGAGATAGGCCTCGTCGCGGCGCGGGCACCAGCCTTCTTCGCCGCCCGCCAGGCGCCCGGCGTTGATGCCCGCCAGCAGTCCTTGCGCCGCGGCCTCTTCGTAGCCCGTGGTGCCATTGATCTGCCCGGCGAAGAAAAGACCATGCAGTGCCTTGGTTTCGAGCGTCGACTTCAATCCGCGCGGATCGAAGAAGTCGTATTCGATCGCGTAGCCGGGCCGCAGGATGTGGGCGTTTTCGCAGCCGCGCAGCGAGCGGATCAGCGCCAGTTGAACATCGAAGGGCAGTGACGTCGATACGCCATTCGGATAGATCTCATGCGTATCGAGGCCCTCCGGCTCGAGGAAGACCTGATGGCTTGCGCGCTGCGCGAAGCGGACGACCTTGTCCTCGATCGACGGGCAGTACCGCGGACCCACGCCTTCGATGACGCCGGTGTACATCGGCGAGCGGTCGAGGCCGCCGCGGATGATCGCGTGCGTGCGTTCATTGGTATGCGTCACCCAGCAGGGGAGCTGCCGCGGATGCATCGCGCGGTTGCCGAGGAACGAGAACACCGGCTCCGGCGAGTCGCCCGGCTGCACTTCCAGCACCGAAAAATCGATCGTGCGGCCATCGAGCCGCGGCGGCGTGCCGGTCTTCAACCGTCCCACCGGCAGGTTCAGTTCGCGCAACCGCGCGCCCAGGCGCTTGGCTGGCGGATCCCCGGCGCGGCCCGCCTCGTGATTTTTGAGTCCTATATGGATCAGGCCCGACAGGAACGTGCCGGTCGTCAGCACCACCGCATCCGCGTGGAAATGCAGGCCGATCTGCGTGACCACACCGGTGACCCGGTCGCCGTCCAGAATCAAGTCGTCCACGGCCTGCTGGAACAGCGTCAGGTTGGGCTGGTTTTCCAGGCGGCGGCGGATCGCCGCGCGGTAGAGCACCCGGTCCGCCTGGGCGCGGGTGGCCCGAACGGCGGGACCCTTGCTGGCGTTCAGAGTCCGGAACTGGATGCCGGCTTCGTCGGTGGCCAGGGCCATCGCCCCGCCCAGCGCGTCGATTTCCCGCACCAGGTGCCCCTTGCCGATCCCGCCGATCGACGGGTTGCAGGACATCTGGCCCAGCGTCTCGATGTTGTGCGTCAGCAGCAACGTGCGGCGACCCATCCGCGCGCTGGCGAGGGCCGCCTCCGTGCCGGCGTGGCCGCCACCAACGACAATAACGTGGAAGTGTTCCGGGAAGTCCATGATTAATCGATGTTTTCTCACCCCGCAACGCAATGGTGGCGGGGTCGAGATTGTACCCTAGCGGAGGCCTTCACGATAGGAGCTGGAGCGACCCGCAGTGCGGGCTGAGTACAACGAACAGGTCATTGGCGACAACGCCCTTCACGGTAGGAGCTGGAGCGACCCGCAGTGCGGGGCGGTGCAGGCTCAACGATGTTTCGATCGCCGCCGCCCGGCAGTTTCCATTTGGAAAGCTCGCCCTGGAGTTTCACGTGAAACATTCAGGGCGGCGCGACTTCGCGCGCGCCATCGCTCGCATGGGAGTATGGCTGCCGTGGCGTGGAACTGCCCGCTGTTTTGCGCCTCAATTCGTGGGGGCAGCAAATCGGCATGTAGCAGCGGCATGCCGGGTGGAACTGTCCGCTGCTTTGCGCCTCAGTTCGCGGGGGCCGGCCCGGTCGAGGCGCGGATGACCAGTTTGAAGGGAATCTCCGTCGCGATCGCAGACTGGCCAGCCAGTCCGGCCAACACGAATTCCGCAGCCGCCTCGCCCATCATCGACGTTGCCACGCGAATCGTCGTCAGCGCCGGCGTCGCCTGGCGGGCCAACGCGAGGTCATCGAAGCCAGTGATGGAGACCTGCCCGGGCACCGCCAACCCCAGCGACTGACATTCCCGCAGCGCCCCCAGTGCCAGGATGTCATTGCCGCAGATCAGTGCCGTCGGTCGCGCCGGACGCGTCAGCAATGTTCGGGCGGCGGCCCGCGCGGCATCGAAGGCGTAAGTGGATTCCACAAGCCACGAACTTTCGCCGGTTTGCATCAACGGCGGTTCACCGGCCAGTACTGGCGGCGGCGGCGGCAACAGTCCGGCTTCGGCTAGCACCGCGTGGACCCCGGCCACACGGCCTTCCGCCCGGTCGTTGTCGCGCCTGCGGCCTGCGATCATGCCGATCCGGCGATGTCCCAGCGCCAGAAGATAGCGCGCGACAAGCATGCCGGCCCGCCGATTGTCGAATCCAACGCAATGCGGGTCTTCCTCCGGGGCGAAGGCGCCTTGGCATACATGGGGAATGGAGTGCTCGCGCAGCAGTTCGCGCAACGCCGGACGATGGCGGGTGCCCACCAGCACCAGCGCCTCGACCCCCCTCGCGACCATCGTGCGCGCTTGCGCCAGTTCGCGGTCGAGGTCGTAGTCGCACGCCGCCAGTAGAAGGCTATACCCGGACGCTTCGGCCCGGGCCTGGATGGCGGCCACCCCCTGGGCGAAGATGGCGTTGTCGATCGTGGGCACGATGGCACCCAGCACCCGGCTGCGCTGGGAGGCGAGCGTCCGGGCCGCGTCGTTGGGAATGTAGCGGAGTTGCTCCACCGCCGCGCGAACCCGCTGGCGCAGCGGCTCTCGCACCGTGTCCGGCCGATTGAATGCGCGGGAGACGGTGGCCGTCGAGACGCCAGCCGCCCGGGCCACATGGAGTAGCGTCGGGGGACGTAATGATGACGTTGCGGCCAATACTGCAGTCGTGCCGCGCGTGGCGGGTGGGGCCGAGCGCGAGCCCGGGTCCACTGGAAGATCAGGGTCAGCGGGAGTCGCCATTTCAGCTGCGGTTGGTTTCACGTGAAACAAGGGGTCGTCCGGGCCCTCGGCGCCCTCGCTCCTGCGCGAAGCGTTCCGGGTTGACGCCGCGTGACATTTCTCTCTGCCATAGCGCATTGTAAGCGTTTACAAACCAACCGCCAGCGAGTGACCCGCGACGCCCCGACACCATGCGCGATGCGCGCCAGTGTGATACCTGCTCGATGCGCTTGTCGATCAAGCCCTGCAGGTCGAACTCCTCGTACCGCGCCAAGTAGCGTCGAAAACTCCGATCACACATCGCCAGCAGCCGCGCCGCCTCCATTTGGGTCAGTTCCCCCGCATGCCAACCTTCATATGCCTCTTCGAATCTCATCTTCCGGATCTCCTGTAGCAGCTCTGTCGGCTTTACCCTTCACCCCCCTCTGGAGGCTCAGCTTAAAACCGGACAGATCACGTGGTACAAACGCGGACAGATCATTTGCTCGCAACACGCTGCGAATCGTGCGTTGCCGGCGACACGCATCTGTGCGACGACGCGACGCAGCTGGTGGGGTGGCAACGCGATGGCGGCTATGCCGAGTACGTGGCCATTCCCGAACAATGCGCGCTGGCGGTGCCCGCCGACATTTCCGACACGCTGGCCCCATTGCTGCTGGACACCATCGGCACGCCCGCGCACGGCATTCGTCTCGCGCGAAGGCTGGTGCAGCACGGGCCGATCGCGATCATCGGGGCGGGCCCATCGGCCTTGGCGCGGTGCTCGCGGCGGCGCCGCTCGGCTTCCCCGATCGTTACATCACCGACCCGAAGGCGCATCGCCTGCACGCCGCGCTTGCGCTGGGTGCGCAGGACCTCGACGCGACGGATGTGCCGCGACGCTTTCTGCTCGTGCTCGAAACCGCCGGCTTCAACGCCGCGCGCCAGCGTGCGCTGGAGCTGACCGCGCCCGGCGGCGTATGCGTGTTCCTCGGCGAATCCGATCGCTGGGAAATCGAGGAAACGAAGGCGATTCGCCGCAAGGATTTCTTCATCGCGCGCTCGTTCTATTTTCCGCTGCGCGAGTACGCCGCCAACATCGACCTGCTGCGCGCCGATCGCGCGCGCTACGCGCAACTCGTCGATGCCGCCGTGCCACTGGAAGTGGTTGCACGATCTCTTCGCCGCATTCGCCGCGGGTGATCGACTGAAGCCGCAATGCGTGCCGGAACGCGCGGCGAGCGAAGCATCGTGATGCGCCGCGTACTGTGCCTCAGGATGTCGGCGCTCGATGCGAACTATCAGTTGCCCGTCATCCCGACGGTGCCGACGAAGGTGCTCGCCACCGGCTTCACCGAATGTGGCTGCGGCATGGCGGCGAACGCAAGCGTCGCCGTCGCGCGGTTGGCGGGCGCCGCCGCGTATTGGGGTCGCGTCGGTGACGATGCACTCGGCACGCGCCTCTGCGCGCGGCGGCGCAACAATGACC
>Ga0105046_10007577_pt1 | contig 17078 bp, 11 predicted proteins | sample MAT03_FD_78385 | JGI IMG/M metagenome (GOLD analysis project Ga0105046, IMG submission 78385) | Freshwater microbial communities from Lake Fryxell liftoff mats and glacier meltwater in Antarctica - MAT-03 (megahit assembly) | ecosystem: Environmental > Aquatic > Freshwater > Ice > Liftoff...
AACGCGATTGAAAATTATCACGTCCCGCTGGTGACTTCACCGTGGGCGTACAGCACCTACCGAGGCAGCTAATTCATGGTCGTGATTAACCCTCTACGTTTCCTAGAATTGATGGCCGCGCAATCTGCTATCGGCGCAACTCCAGAAGGCGGGTTGAATCGCCCGACCTCTTCAGATGACGAATTGCGCGTGCGCCGATGGTTTGCAGACCAAGCCCAGCAAGCCGGACTCGACTTCAGAACCGATGGCGCGGGCAACCAAAGCGCGACCCTACTCAGCCCTGACCCCGCCGCCAAAACATTGCTCATCGGCTCACATCTGGACAGCGTGCCGAACGGCGGACGTTTTGACGGCGCGTTGGGCGTGGTGGTCGGCTTAGAGGTTTTGTTGGCGCTGAAAGAGTCCAGAATCCTCCTGCCGTTCCATGTTGAGGTCGTCAACTTCACGGACGAGGAAGGCACGTTACGAGGATTATTGGGCAGTGCGGCCATGACAGGACGCCTGACCCCGGCTGATTTGGCGACGGTGCGCGGCGGAGCAGACGCGCTGCAAGCGGGATTAGCCCGTCTCGGATTGAGTACCGAGTCCGTTTTGGCGGCGGTGCGTGATTTTTCATCGGTGCTGGGCTATCTCGAAGTCCATATCGAACAAGGCACGCGACTGGAACGCGCCAATTTGAATATCGGCGTCGTGACGGGAATCGTCGGCGTGCGCTCGTATTGGCTGACCTTCACCGGGCAAGCCGCCCATGCCGGGACGATGCCGATGGCGGATCGACACGATGCGTTATGGGGCGCATCGAATCTGATTCAAGACGCCCGCGCCTGCGTAATGCACGATTTCCAGCCGGGAGTCGTCAATTTCGGCAGTATTCACGCCGAACCGGGTGCGTTTAATATCGTCCCGGCGCAAGTGCGGATGGCCTTAGAGTTCCGTCACGGGGACGCGGCCACGCTAGAAGCAATGCAAATCGCACTGTTCGCGCTCATTCATCAAAACGCGGAAAAATACGGCCTGAGCAGCATCATCGACTCCGCCGGACTCGTCCCGCCCGCGCTGATGTCCGAGCCGCTGGTGGCGCTGATTGAACAAGCCGCTGCCGATTGTGACCTCACCCACACCCGCCTGATGAGTTTTGCGGGTCACGACGCCCAATCGCTGGCGAATGTCACGCCTAGCGTGATGTTTTTCGTCCCCAGCATCAACGGCATCAGCCATAATCCAGCCGAAGACACATCGCCAGAAGATTGTATGCACGCCGCCGAGGTCATGCTACGGGCGGTCTTGCGATTGGCCGACGGCTAAGGTTCAACCAAAGCTATCCGGTGGATTTGTGCGTTTTGACGTAACTACTCAGGCTCATCGTGCTATAGTTTCTTTGTCGGATATGGCTGTCACAGCCGCGATTAACCTAACTTGGAGCAGAAATTGGCACGCACGCCGAGTTGATCAAACACGGTCAACGCTACGCGGAGATGTACCGCATCCTTGCTGAGATGCCGAACTCGGCGTCAATTTTTCTAGCAGACGTACTGCCGTCACACGATAGACCATTAGGGCAATCGCACATCACAGGCTCGGTCAGCCATGCGACAGCGGGCGACTTCTTCGTCCGCCCACAGCACACGAAATTGAGTCGCGCCGCCGCGCCGCAGCCAGAAATTTTCGCTATCATCCGGCTGTAAAGTCAGTACCGCGTTATAGCCGCCACACTGTTCTGGTTGGAGCAACGCCGTTTCTAAGATGAATTCAACCGCTACGCACTTACGCGCTTCAATCACCGGAAAACCAATCATCCAGCGGTCTCCTTCCAAACGATACGCCAGCGGCGTCCCATCGTCTGTGAGTGCCTCAAACGCCAATGGCTCAACCATTATCGAGAAGTCATTGGGGTTATAGATATAAAAACTCTTGAGATTCCAGATCATCCGAATCGGGTTGCCATCCGGGTACATCACGGTTGGAGTCAGGCTCGTTGGCAATGGCGTAAAAGTGGCTGATGAAGTCACGGTGGCCGTCGGCGTTTGAGTGATGATCGGTATGCGCGTATTGGTAATCAGATGAAGCGGCGTTCGCATGGCGGTCAGAGTCGGTGGCACAGGTGAATCGTCAAGCGTAGGCGTGGCTTCCGCCTCAGTCGATACCACTGCCACAACTTGCGTGGGCGGGACGGACGTTTCTGTCAGCACATCGGTGGGTATCGTTGTCGCAGTAAAAGTCGGTGACTCATCCGTCAAGGTCGGGGTGTCGGACGCAACGCTGGTTTCCTTTGGAGAGATAGCGACTTGAGTATTTTGAGCGTCGCTTATCGCTAAAACTGTGCGAGTCAGGTTGCCGGACTTCTCAACCTCGTCACGCAGTTGTGCAGTTGCAATAAATCCGAAAATTAATATCACAATAGCCGCTGCACCCGCAATCAGCAAAAATATCATGGGCAGCGCCAAAAACCCGCGCCTGCGCCGTTGCTGCTCCTGAACAGGCGATGGGCGGACACTCAACGTCAATGGCCTCGGCTTGGTCGGAGAAGTCGCATTCTGGGGCATAAAGTCGGCTCGTTGGGCTAAGATCGAGACGCGCTCGCCCAACGAATCGCTCCATATTTTGCCATCAGGCTGAGACGGCATCACCATTCCCGGAGGCAACGGCGGCAGTTCCGCCGTGCTGGTCGGTGTCGGTGGCGCGGTCAGGGCGCGTTCAAGCGCCTGTATAAATTCGAGAGTTGAGGCTTGGCGCTGTTTGGGGTCTTTCTCTAACACGCGCAGCAACACCGCTTCAACCTGTTCTGACAACGCCGGATTGAGTGACCGCGGCGGCGGTGGCGCTTCAGACAAGTGCAAAATCGCCACGCTGGTCGGCGACGGGTCATCAAACGGGACGACCCCGGTCAACATCTCGTATAACATCACGCCCAGCGAATAGACATCGGACAACGATGTGGCATCGGCAGACCGGCGAGCCTGTTCCGGTGCGATGTAATGCGGCGTGCCGAACACCTCCCCCATTGACCCGTGATGGGTGTCGAGCGCCAAGCCAAAATCCATCAACATAACGCGGTTATCCGTCGAAATCATGACATTGGGCGGCTTGATGTCGCGGTGAATCACGCCGCGCTTGTGGGCATAAGCGAGGGCGCTGGCAACCCCTTTGCCGATGTGCAAGACTTCATCATGAGGCATATATTCGCCTTTATCGGCATATTCGCGCAGCAGTACATCAAGGCTAACGCCGTCAATATATTCCATCACGAAATAATACAGATCGTCCTGTTGGTCGGCGTAATAGACCTGAACGATATTCTCGTTGCGCCAGCCTGCCATCGCCCGCGCCTCGCTGATGAAGCGTTGGGCATACGAGGGGTTTTTGCGAAAACGCGCATCAATCACCTTAATCGCCACCGGACGCTGAAGGCTGACATCCATCCCATAATACACATCGGCCATGCCGCCGTGCGCCAAAAGGCGTTCTATCTGAAAATTTGCCAGCTTCTTGCCGATCAGGGGGTCATTCGTCATGTTGATGTTCCGCAGTCATTCGGGTCTCTCGGCTTGCGAGGGTAATATAGCGTAAATCGTTGATGAAGGTGTTAAGCCGTTGGGCATACGTCGCCAAGTAGTGTTGTGTGATGCGCTGCGGCATCTGATATTCCCCTGCGGCGTAGAAAGAACGCACATGCGAGCGAAAGTCGCGCAGTGAGACGCGCATCACTCGACTCGAGTCAGTGATGACGCCCCAAACCAGCGTTTTCTGCTCATTATCATCTTTTGCAGTGATAAAGCGGGTTAAGGTGCTGGACGGCACAACCGCCCCGACGTTAGAAAACACCTCGCGCCCCTTGATGATGTCGTTCAATACGTCGACTTTGGCCGGGATGCCGTCTAAGAGGCGCTGCAACGGGCGCGGCAAATGCGCCAGCAATCGTATGGTGCTGGAACTGACGCTCTCACCAGTCAGCGCGATTTCTTTGGCGCGGCTGAGTACCGCCCCAAACCCGGCCAGCGTCCCCAGATAATTGCGCTGGAGTTCGTCGAATCGGCGGTATTTCTCGGTTCTGTCACCGGCGCTATTTTGATAATCTTTCAGTGCGGTCATCGTCTGCTGATGAATCTCGATCAGGTTTAGTTCGTTTAGCGGCACATTAAAGCTCATCGGGTACAGCCGGTCAGACGGTGACGCAACACTGGCGTCTACGGGGATCAAGATGGCCGGATTATCGGTCTTTTGGATGGCGGCCAGCGCGTCTTTGGCGGCGTGATGTAACTTGGGGTCTTTCAACATCGCTTCAAGTTCGGCCATCAAGTCCGGTGATGGTTTATAGGTCTCGGCGTGGATGGCGCGAAACAAAATCAATAAGTCATTGACCGTCAGTTGCAACAGGTCGCTACGCTGCTTGAACAGTGTCCGCAAGCTCAAGATCGAGCGCAGATTCACCATATCGGTCTCGCCACTGGTCTCTGGGCTGATGCGTGGGGCGCTGTCGATGCGCGACACATCGGCGGATTGCCAATCGAATATCAGTGGGCGCACGCCCTCGGTTTGGGGCGATGACGGTTTAGGCAACAAAGACAGATAATGTCCCCATGACAGCGCCTCGTTGGTCATAATCTCAGACAACGCGACGCCCCATGCCCCGTCAAAATAGATGTGTGACTGGTCGAAAACGAAGGTTTTTCCGGCATCAAACACCGTCAGGGCGTGGTCGCCAATCCCGCGCTCTGATTGGCGTAAATCAGCCAATTTAAGCGTGTGCGGGCGGCGGTCAGCGTTAATCAAAATGGGCGCATTTCGCAGCGCGTTGAGAGATTCTCGCGCTTTGGGGTTCAAATGGTCGACCAGCCCGACGAATGCGGAGCGTTTCACGCTTGCCAAGCGCCGCAAAAAGGCATCGTCGCCGATCAATCGGTCTTGCAAGATGGCGGTTATCTGCGCCCGCACGGTCATCACATCCGACAGCTGCGTCGTCCCCGGCTTACAGGCCGGCAGGAGGTAATACATCCCCTCGTAAATCACGCCAACGCACAATTCCTGAATCGGGATGACGATATGGTTTTCGCTGTGCGCGTCGGGTTGAAGGTAGGAGCAAATCGTCATCTGCTGTTGATAGGAGGGCAATTGTTCGGCCTCTAACAGCGTGATTCGGTCTCGCCAATCGGCTTGCTGCTCTGGCGTCAATGTTTCCAGCATCTGGGACATATACTCGTCAAATTTCGTGCGCCGGTAAGCCACGTATGACAAATCACCCGAATCAGTGCGCCGACCATACGGACGCTGACGTTCCCAATGGGTATAAATTTTTGCCAGCTTACCGCCCGAAACGTCGTTCGCCACGCGGGTATGCACCCGCTCGCGCCATTCGTTTTCGAGCAAATCGTTATACCGGTGCATCACATCAATGGCGGTCATCGCCCACGCCGTGATGCGATCCACAGGGTCAAGCCGGATATTGTGAGTCGTCAAAACCGTGTCGAAACCATGCGTCTCGTTGGTATGGCGGGCAGTGTCCTCACGCAAGGCATAATCGACATAAAATTGCCACGTCCCATACGGAAAAGCGTCCTCTGGCGACTTGCCTGCCAGTTTCAGGAGTTTTTGATAGCCCCAAATCACGGCGGCAGGCCCCGCAAACATCGCGCCATACACCGCTTGATCCAAGACTTGCTCAACCCCTTTGAACAACATCCCGATGTCGCGTTTGACGATTTGCGACGACGGGCGGCGTCCGGTTAGGCGTGCGAGGCCGTTAAGGATCATCCCAGACACATTGCCGGAGGGAACCATCTTGGCGACCATTTCGACGGCCTGTTCCATCTCCGGTAGCGACAACGGTGATAACTCATCAAGCATCAGTGCCTGTGCGATGGTCTTGAGGTTGTCGGCGGTTGCAATTGAGGCTTTGGCGTACTGTTGGTGGTCTTGTTGGTTCATAGCGCGGTCAATCAATCTGACAAGTTTCTATGCGTCGTATTATAACAAGACTTATCCCCAAACCATCGGGAAACTCGACTAAAACCAGTTTCTGATCAAATCACGGACTTCTATCGTGGCGACCACCGGCAGAGGGTCAGAGCCGCCCGACTCGTTCCAAACCATCGCGTTTAACGGGCGTAGTCCGGTTGGACTGACAAAAATATAGTCCAGTCGCAGCATTACGCTTTCGTTGGTGAGGCGTTATTGGTCACATTGGAAGAGATGCTAGGCAGTGACTTCACCCCAGAGGCAAAAACCGCATGGGCGCTACTGTATACCGACCTCGTAAAGGCTGCAACGCCTCCCCTGTAGCATGACGATTATGCGGGCATAGCGCGCCACGCCCAAACCAGAACGTCCGGCAATATTTTCCATCGTCGGACGTTTTTGACTCTCGTTTTCACATCAGAAATCTTCTGGGTTACAAAACAGGATTTTCAGAATGAAACACCCCGTCTTTGAGAGTCTACCTCAGCGGGCATTCAGGGCGTCCAATAACCAGCGATGAATTTGGATTAAATGCGCGATTCGACCAGAGTCTGACTCGGCGTCTGACACCAGATAGGACTCCCCCGGCGTCGTGGTCAGCCCGGCGGCAAAAGTATTGATGGTCATCTGCCCTTCCGCGACCTGAACAATGTCTTCAAGCGCCTGTGCCGCTTCCCAAGCGACCTGTAAGCCGTTGACTTCCAGCATGAACAGCGCGGCCAATGTCGCGGTACGTTTATTGCCATCCGCGAACGGGTGATTGCGAGCGACGGCGTGGAGTAAGGCGGCGGCTTTTTCGGTCAAACTTGGGTAGGCGTCCGCCCCAAATACCGACTGTTGCGGGCGTCCGACTGCCGCCTCAAGCAAGCCTATATCGCGCACCTTTTGCTTGCCTTTCAGGATTTTGTGGATGAGGTCATTCCCCGGCAGCATCTCGTTGATATAGATGAGTTCATCGACGGTCAGGTAACGAATATCGGTCATTCAATCCTCCAAAGGCAGGGTATGACGGGTCAGCCAAGCGGCCACCGCACTGACCTCATGCCGATTCTGCGCGACTTCCAAGACAAACGCATATACCTCGGCCTCCGTCCATGTCGGGCGTAGACCATTACGATTGAGAAAGAGGATAGTCGCTTGCGTGGCGGTGCGTTTATTGCCGTCAAAAAATAAGTGGTGCGCGGCCAAACTGTGCAGTAGTGCGGCGGCCTTGTCCATCAGGGTCGGATAGGCCGCCTGACCAAACGCCCGCAGCATCGGGCGCGCCGCCGCAACTTGCAACAAATGGCGGTCACGAATATCTGGCTCGCGCCCCAGAACCTGTTCAGCGGCATCATAAATATCAATCGGGGTCAAATATTCGATCTTATCGTTATCAGACATCACACTAAACCTGTTTGGTTATAAATCGAGTCGATTATCCTTTATGAAGTGGCACGGGAACACCACCAGTCTTGTGCTGGTGGATGAGACGCGCCTGAGTGGTGTGCTTTATTTTAGCTTACAATACCATTGAAGCGGGTTTTATGAAGTGCGTCGAACAAAGATGTGATGAAGGGTGCATTTCACGTTAGGTAACTACTCAAGCTGTCATTTCTTCCCTTAATTTGCGGATGTAGAGCGTCACCCTGTTTGAAGTCGCCACCGCAATTTTCGGGAGGGTTATTTCCAGAGCGCGCCGCACGACTCGCGGACGATCAGGCGGGGAATGAGCATTTGCTGGCGCACCAGCAAATTTTCCCCGGCAATCAGCGGGTGCAGCATCGCCACTGCCGCGCTGCTGATGTCGGTCAATGGTTGGCGGATGGTGGTCAGCGCCGGGTCAAGATGCTGTACCATCGGCACATCGTCATGACCAATCACCGCGAGGTCGCGCCCGACGGTTAGCCCGGCAGACTTGGCAGCCGTCATCACGCCGATAGCGATCAGGTCGGTGACGGCGATCACGGCGGTGGGGCGCGCCGACTCCGGCCTCTGAAGCCAGATATTGAGCGCATCGCGCCCGGTTCGTTCGTCTTGTTCGCCGCGCTGGACATCATCCGATTGGATGGGCAAACCGGCCTGACTCATCGCCACGTAATAGCCGCGTAAACGCGCATCGCCCGACAGTGACCCCTCCGGCCAAGCGGCCATCGCAATCCGCCGATGCCCCAACCCGATCAGGTGATTGACCGCCCCCATGACGCCGCTTGCGCCATCGGTATCAATATACGGAAAGTCCCAGTCTGGGTTGGCTTGCCCAAAGCTGACAAATGGGAAATTCTGGTTCATCAAATAGCGCACACGGGGGTCGTCGCGCTTAGTGTTCGACAAGACAAAGCCGTCAATCCGCCGGGTTTTGATCAAGTCATGGTAAACGTTTTCCCAATGGTCGTTATCATGGGTAAAAGTCAACAGATGATACCCGGCGGATTCGGCGCTTTGGGCGAGATGATAGATGAATTGATCCAAAATCGGGTTGATTTGACCGTGAGATAAATCATGCCACGCATAGCCCATCAGCATCGTGCGCGAGGCTTGCAAGTTGCGGGCGTTGATATTGGGTCGATAGCCGATACGCTCAATGGCGGCCAGCACTTGCACGCGGGTCGCCTCGCTGACCTCATGGTTTTTGTTGTTCAGCACATACGATACGGTAGCAATCGACGTACCGGCTTCACGCGCCACATCTTTGATGGTTGGCATAGGATTTTTCGGGAGTCGCTCAGTGAATTAAGATCGATTCACTATAGCTTTGAACACCCAGCCTGTCTAGAACAGCAAAGGTTAAGAAAATCGACATCACACTCAAGGTGAGTAGCAGCCACATGGCCGCCAAAACCGTACTCAGCGACCACAGCACCAACAATACCGCCCATATCCCCAGCGTGAACAGCGGATTCCGCAAGATCATGAAGGCCGCGTTACGAAACGCACCGATCAGGGTCGGGGTCGTCATGTGATGCAAAATCGGCCAGAGGTACAGTTGGAGCGTCAGCCAAATCACCAGTGTGATGAACCAGACCGGGCGCAAAAACCCGGACAACGCGCTGGGATCACGGGCATACACCCACAGATTGCTCAGGTTGACGCCGACGATCAGGACATTCAGCGCAGCGATGATCAACCCATGTCGCCAATAACGGCGCACGCCCTCCCAAAAATCCTCAAGCCTGACCTCGCGCCGTGTTGCGCTCAGATAAACCAAATAGGTCAGCCCTGCCCATGCGATTGGGGCCGTCACCAGCGGCAACATCCCCAATAAACAAAACAGATTCGCCCAGACAAATATGTATCCACGGTGATTAAGGTGCTGCACCGATTGGCGCAGCACCTTTAGCAAGCGCATCCGTTTAACCCTTCAGGCCGCTGTAACTTGTGCCTTCAACGAAGTAGCGTTGGAAGAAGAAGAACAGGAGCGCCATCGGCAGTGTGGTGAAGACCGCCCCCGCCAAAAATGTGTTCCACTCTAGTGTATCGCCAAACTGCCCGCGAAGTTGTGACAATCCTAGCGGTAAGTTCCACAAATCTTGTTCCTTGCCGATGATGATCAGCACGTCCATGAAGTTATTCCATGTCCCCTGAAAGCTGAAGATGGTCAGCGCGGTCAGCGCCGGAGTCGCCATCGGCAGCACGATCTGGAAGAACATGCGGAAGCGCCCGGCCCCGTCTACTTGCGCGGCCTCTTCAATCTCTTCTGGGATCGACTCAAAGAACTGCTTCATCAGGAAGACGCCGAACGCATCGGCGGACAGCACCAGCACCACCCCTTGTACCGTGCCGAGCAAGCCCAACTGCTGCAAGATGATGAAGCGCGGGATGAGCAGCACAATCCCGGGAATCATCAGCGTACTCAGGATGATATAGAACATCGCCCGTTTACCGGCAAAGTTCATACGCGCCAGCGCATAGCCCGCCAGCGAGTCGAACAACACACGCAGAATGGTGATGGCGAGCGAGTAAATCACCGAATTACGGAACCATGTCCCGAAGTCGTATTGCAAAATCTTCTGATAGCCTTCTAGGGTCGGGTTGAAGGTCAAGCCTTCCGTGGTGTCGATGGCGGGCAACGCCACCCCACCCGGACGGCAGTCAATCCCAAACGGGGGTGCGGGGATAAACGCCTCGGAAGCCTCACGGGTGGCGGGTAGACACTTAAACGAATTGGCGACGGTCAAGACGAACGGCACGGTTTCGATCAGCGCGAACAGGACGAGAAACATGAACGCCAATGCGCCTAGAGCCGTCCTCAGTAATTTACGGATATCGACAACGCGGGCAGTTTTGGCAGATTGTACTGCGGCCATGAGGGTCGTTCCTTTCTGCCCTGTTAGGCGTTGACGGTCTCGCGGCTGATGCGGCGCTGAAGCATGGTGAAGGCGAAGATGATGATGAACAGCAACAGCGCGGTTGCAGCCGCCACGCCCATCTCAGAGTTATTGAAGCCGTTGTTGTAGACGATGTAGGCGATGGTCAGTGTGGTTTTAGCCGGGCCTCCGCTGGAAATGATGAAAATTTGGTCAAAGACTTGGAACGTCCCAATCAAGCCGATGGTCAGCACGAAAAACGTGGTCGGCGCGAGCAGCGGCACGGTGAGCCACTTGAATTGCTGCCAGCCGGTTGCGCCGTCAATCGAGGACGCCTCATACACGCTGCCGGGGATGTTTTGCAGCGCGGCCAGATAAATCACCATGAGCGTGCCGATGGTCGTCCATGTATTCAAGATCATGATGGTCAACATGGTCACACTGGGGCCGCTCAACCAATCCCAGAGCGTGACGCCAGCCAGTCGTGTGCCAGCCCAATCGCCGACGGTTTGACGGGTGATGCCGAACAAGCCCAAGAAATTATGGAAAACGCCGTTCGAGTCGTCTAGCCAAGTCACGCTTTTATAATCTGGGAAAATCGCCTTGAAAATCGTATTGACGATGCCGTCTTGAGTGAACATCCACATAAAGATGATCGAAATCACGACGGACGATGTGATCGACGGGAAATAGAACGCGGTGCGGAAAAACCCTTTGCCTTTCAGCCAACGTTGGTTGACGATGACCGCCAACACCAGCGCCAAAACGGTTTGCACCGGGACAACGCCCAACACAAAGTAAAGTGTGTTCTTGAGCGCGGTGAAAAAGTCGGTCTGGCGAATACCCCCCTCAGCCAACAGTTTGGAATAATTTTGTCCCCCGACAAATTCAAAAGCAGGGTCGAGGCCGTTTTCGATGGAGATAGGGTTTTCTACCGTGACCAATGCCGCAAGCGCCCCGTCCTCAAGCGTATCCAGTTGACCGCGCCGGACATTACTCCTCCGCCCCCGCTCAACGGCTTCGACAGCCCCTTCAATCGTCGCGCCACTCCCAGCTGGCACGATCAACTCTTGGGTTAGTTGATAGCGGCGGGGTTCATCCTCCCCGTTCGAGATGATGGTCCCGACCGGTAAAGTCACGCTTTGTGCGGTTTGATTCTCAAAGATCACCGTGCTAGAAGCATTGGCGGAGCGTTGATTCAACGGCGTGATGCCGTTCCAGTTCGTCATGCTGATGACGATGGCAAAGGCAATTGGAATGATTAGAAAAATCAAAAAAATTGCCATCGCCGGCGACATAAACACATACGCGGCGATTGTTTCGGCGCGTTTGCGCTCGTTGTGAGACTTAAATTCTGGTGGACGCTTTGCGGTGACGGTCATATCCCCCTACCCTTTCATTCGACAAGCAACCTCTATTTTAATGAAAAGGGCATGATGCCATTTCTGCACCATGCCCCTTTCAAACAAGCGTTTCTTACTCTGACATTAACTCTTCGGCAATGCCTTGAGCTTCAGTCAGGATGTCTTCGGCAGTCGCTTGACCGTCAAAGGCGCGTTGGAGTGAGGCGTTGAAGGCATCCGAGAACGGCTGGAAGCCGACGGGCAAGCGCCACGGGTAGCTGTACTCGCCACCGACGGTATAGGCGCCGAAGTCTTCAAAATTCACGCCGCTGCCTTCGGTACGGGCTTCCCAATTGGCGAGGTAATCTTCAGAGGCGGACGGACGGGTCGGCATCGGGCCAAAGCTGACCGAGGCGACGCTGGCTGCGCCTTCATCATCGGTCAAGAAGTTGACGACCTGCCAAGCGGCATCCGCAACTTCACCCTCGGCGTTGGCGGCCACACCGTAGCACACGGTGAAGGCCATAGTGGCCTTGCCGGCTGGGCCAGCGGGCATTTCAGCAACGCCCCAGTTCAATTCCGGGTAGTTGTCGAGCAAGAACTGGATCGCCCAGTTGCCTTCCATCGCCATCGCAGCGCGACCACGACCAAAGGCTTCGCCGCCCCAACCGCTATCCACGGCAGAAGGTGTGCCGCCGATGCCGTCGCGGGCAAAGCTGATATAAAAGTCCAACGCTTCGATTGCCAGTTCGTCGTTCATCACGAATTCGCCGTCTTCATTGAAGATTGCGCCGCCGTTTTGATACAGGAAAGGCAACCAACGCTCCAAATTGGGCGGGGTGACGAGGCCGATGACGCCAGCTTCTTCGTCAGTCAAGGCTTCGGCGGCGGCGTACAGGTCATCCCATGTCCAATCGGCAGTCGGATAGTCCAACTCGGCGGCATCGAACAAGTCCTTGTTATATTGCAAGGCCATGGTCGAGAAGTCCTTGGGCGGGCAATACAGGTCGCCTTCATAGGTGAAGACATCCAACAACGGCGGATAGAAGCCTTCTGGGTTCTCGATTTGCTCATCGCCAATCGCGACGACGCCCGCTGTCGCCCAATCGGGCAGACGTGAGCTGTCGATGTAGAAAACTTCAGGGTATATGCCGCTGGCGAAGGCGGTCTGCATGGTGACGGTGTGGTCGGTAGACGGGACAAATTCCACCGTGATACCGGGGTTGGCTTCCATGAACGCCTCAAGCCGGGCGGTCAAAGCAGCGTCTTCAGCCGGGTTGGATGACCAACCGGCCACGGTGATATTGATGCCGTCTTGTGCCAAAACTGGCAACGCCAGCGACAACATGACGAGTAAAAGAGCAAAACGCTTAAACATGTCTATCCTCCAAAGGTTTGGAACGGGCAAAACGTACAGATTTGGCGCAAGAGTCGCGGCACATAGGCCGCCTCCGCTGCGCCTTACGGAGCGTCTAAAACAGGGTTCTGGACGACAAACTGCCGCCGCTCTCCCTGATAGTACGCGATAAAAGAGACTTGCTTCCAATGGGCGGGCAAGCGCGGTGCAAGCTGGGGTTTTCCCTCAGAGTCGAGGTGTAAACCACAGAAGCCAAAGACCACCGCTTGCCATAAACCGCCGCACGCCGCGCCGTGAATCCCGTCGCGCACGTTGCCCTTATTGTCTTGCAAGTCGATCATGGCGGCGTGCTGGAACATGTGATAAGCATCATCATCCTGCCCCAATCGTGCCGCCACCCAAGCATGAATCGCTGGACTCAAGGACGAGCCGTGGTCGCAGCGCGGATAATACGTTTTCCAGTTGTTGAGCATCACATGGCGGGGGCCTACCGCATCGCCCAGCAGCGCCATCAACATCACCACATCGGCTTGTTTGATGACCTGTGACTCGAGAGCGCGCTGATGTCCCAGCATCGGCCAGACCCCGCCGACTCGCGGCTCATAGTTGGGGACGGGGACATATTCCAAGTTGAAGAAGCCGTCGAATTGGACGTGAATCTGTTTTTGGCTGTCAAATGGGATGACCAAATGGGCGATGATGTCGCGCCAACCCGCCAACCGTTCGCGGGTGAGCTTCAAGGAGTCGGTCAAGCGGGCGGCATGGTCTGGCGCATGAGATTGCAGCCAATCCAGCAACGCAAAGGCCTCGGTCAAATGCCAGATGACCATGCGATTGACGAACACGCTGTTATTGATATTCTCGTGGTATTCATCTGGGCCGATTTGATTGGTCAGCACATAGCGCCCGCTATCGGTTTTCTCAGCGCGGCTACCCCAAAACACTGCGGTGTCCAGCACAATTTCTGCGCCGTGATTCAGCAAGAACTCGTCATCGCCCGTCCAACGCCAATATTGCGAAATCGCGTAGCTGATGTCGGTGCTGATGTGCTGCTCGTTATCGCCTGTCCAGATTCGGATGCGCGTGCCGTCCGGCTGGGGGTCTGACCACTGCGGCGTGGTCTCCTCACCGCTATCGGTGCTTTCCCACGGGAACATCGCGCCTTCAAAACCGTTAGCCGCCGCTTTGTGGCGTGCGCCTTCCAACCGGTGATAGCGATACATCAGCAAATTACGCGCTATCGCCGGTTGATTCAGGATCAGCGGTGACAGGATGAACAACTCGGTATCCCAAAAAACATGCCCCTTATAGCCGAAGCCAGACAATGTTTTAGCCCCGACGCTGACATCATCGTCGTGCTGTGGCGCAGCGATCAAGATGTGATAAGCGGTGAAGCGCATCGCGATTTGCGACTCGTCGTCGCCGTCAATCTGGATGTCACTGTCACGCCAATACGCCGCCCAGCCATCGATATGGGCGCTTAACAGCGCGTCATAACCGGCTTGCGCGGCCTCGGATGCCTTTTGGCGAGCCGCCGACAACGGGTCGTCTAAGTCGCGATTGGTATAAATCGCGGTGATTTTTTCAAAAACGGCTTGGCCGTCCTTATCAAGCTGAACAGAGCTAGACAGGATCGGAGTCGGCACATTGACCGCGATGACCGTCGTCGGACTGCTCAAGCGTGACGCCAACGCGACCCGGTAGCCCGATTGCGTGGTCTGCCCTGCCCATGTCATTTCCTCAGCGTCGGTCGCGGTCTGAATATTTTTCCAATGCACGCGCCCCAGATTGGTGGTATCGGCTTCTTGCCATGCCTCAAGCAAGATGTCCGGCGCGCCATCAATCGCGGTGACGGTGATGCGCTGCGCCAAGACGTGGACATCGACCAGACTCGTGAAGCGCTCAAAGACTACCCGCACCGTCGAACCGGTCTCGGCACGGAATAAGGTTTCGCGCCGCAAGACCGCCTCGCGCATATTCAGCACACGACGATACCCCAACAACGCGCCACCCGGCGGCGTCAGCCAGTCATCACCGGGGTTTTCGAGATGAAAGGCCGTCCCATCCACCCACAACCGCACGCCCGTCCAATCCGGCACGTTGACCAGTTCCGGCACGAGCGCGCCTTCGGCATGGTTGAAAATACCATGCACCAGCGTGGTCGGCGTTTCGCCCACATAGCCCTCTTCAAACGCGGCGCGACAACCCAGATAGCCGTTGCCCAACGTAAAGATGGTCTCGTGATACAACTGCTTATCCGGCTGAAACGGGTATTCGGTAATTTGCCACAGGCGGTCTTGTGCTGAATTCACAGGACACTCTCTTTCAAGCACGCTGAAAAGGTTTCTTAAACGTTTAAGGTAACAGACTCTATGACAAAAAGCAACAAGCTTAACATTAAAATTTGTACATATTGCACAAACCACGGGAAAGAGATATGGATAACCGGTCAAAAGTAAGTTTTATAAGGCCTGAAGTGCAAGCTCATGCCTAAACTTGCTTGCATCTTTTGTGTTGCGATTGTTTCACAATTCCATCAAGCTAATTTAATGTGGTTGCGCTATAATCATGCTACATTATAAAAGTCATATACATTTATCCTGATTCCGCTCACATCGGCGTCGGGCATAAGATGTATGAATCGATTGTATTTTGAAGGAGTGTTATGACTATTTTCCATCGTGTTTTACGGCATCGGTTACTGGGCATCGTGTGTGCCGCCCTCTTATTAGCGGGTCTCAGCATCGGGCAAGTCGGCGTTGCGAACGCTTCAACCAGTGGTCTGGTCATCAGCCAAGTGTATGGCGGCGGGGGTAGCGGTACGCCAGGTGCTATCTATAACCGTGACTTCGTTGAAATTTTTAATGCTGGGTCATCCTCTGCTAGTATCACTGGTTGGTCACTTCAATACAGTAGTAACACGAATGCCGGTTTTACTGGCAAGTCAGATGTCTCTGGTACGGTTACTTTATCCGCTGGTCAATATTATTTGTTCATAATCGGCTCAACTGGTACTGAAGGGTCTGCAATACCAGTTACGGGTAATGCTGATAGCACATCATTTAGTTTGTCTTCAGCCAGCGGGACAGTCGCCTTAGTCACCAATAATATCTTTGTGATAGGTGCGTCAGATAGTGATGTAGCTGATCTTTTAGGCTATGGCACCGGCTCTGCACTCGAATCAGAGGGAACAGCTACTGCCGGTCTCTCGATTTCTACAAGTGCAATTCGCAATAGCGGAGGTTGTACCGATACCGATAGTAATGTCGGGGATTTCACAATTGCAACACCTGTAACGCCCCGCAACAGCGCGACAACACTTGCGCCGTGCGCCCCGCCGGACATCGCCCCGACGGTCAGCAGCACGACGCCGACCGACGGCGCGACGGGTGTGGCGCTGAACAGCAACCTCACCTTTGTCTTCAGCGAAGCCGTCACGGCCTCGGGTGGTTGGTTCAACGTGTCATGTCCGTCCGGGACGCCGGGCATATATGTCTTGAGTGGCAGCGGCACGACCCGCACGCTCAACCCCAGTACCGACTGGCCCGCCAACATGACCTGTACGGTTACAGTCTTGGCGGCCAATGTCGCGGATACCGATGGCACGCCGACCCAAATGGCGGCTAATTACGTGTTCAGCTTCACCACAGCGAATGTGTGCGCGTCGATTACCTTCCCGTACACCGTCCCAAACAACACGCCCGCAACCTTAATCCAAGCGATTCAGTGTGCCAATGTCAACGGCGCGGGCGCAGATACCATCAATTTGAATGGTCTGACGGTGACGTTGACCGACTCGTATGAAAATCTCGGCGGCCTGACGGGTCTGCCACAAATCACAACGGCCATCACCGTCCGAAACGGGGCGATCACCCGCAGCGGCGCGACCCAATTGCGCTTCTTCAACGTCGGCGGTACATCAGGGGCGCTGACCCTGCGCGACATGACGCTGACCAACGGCGGCGGCGTAGCCTATAGCAATGATGGTGGTTTCATCAGCGTCAATACAGGTCGTATCCTGAATATTTTCCGCAGCACGCTGTCTGGGGGAGTCGTTTCAGGAATACAGAATGGCGGCGCTATTGCCTCTTCTGGCGTAACCACGATTGCCAATAGCACCATCAGCGGTAATCAAGCTGG
>Ga0105046_10007578_pt1 | contig 17078 bp, 26 predicted proteins | sample MAT03_FD_78385 | JGI IMG/M metagenome (GOLD analysis project Ga0105046, IMG submission 78385) | Freshwater microbial communities from Lake Fryxell liftoff mats and glacier meltwater in Antarctica - MAT-03 (megahit assembly) | ecosystem: Environmental > Aquatic > Freshwater > Ice > Liftoff...
GCCTGCCGCTGCGCAACATGCCGGTGGGTTCGACCGTGCATTGCGTCGAGATGAAGCCCGGTGCGGGCGCTCAGCTGGCACGAGCCGCTGGCGCCGGTGCCCAGCTGATCTCCCGCGATGGCGCCTACGCCACCCTGCGCCTCCGCTCCGGCGAAATGCGCAAGGTGCCGTCGGATTGCCGCGCCACGATCGGTGAAGTCGGCAACGTCGAGCACAACCTCGAAAAGCTGGGCAAGGCCGGTGCCAAGCGTTGGCGCGGCGTCAAGCCGACCGTCCGCGGCGCCGCCATGAACCCGGTGGACCATCCGCACGGCGGTGGCGAGGCCAAGGCTGGCCAGGGCAACCCGCATCCGGTGTCCCCGTGGGGCACGCCGGCGAAGGGTTACAAGACGCGCAAGAACAAGCGCACCCAGAAGTTCATCGTGCGCGATCGCAGGGGTTGATAGGCCATGGCACGTTCTCTTAAGAAAGGTCCCTTCATCGACCACCACCTCGTCAAGAAGGTGGAGGCCGCTCAGGGCAACAGCAAGAAGCCGATCAAGACTTGGTCGCGTCGTTCCATGATCCTGCCGGAAATGGTCGGGCTCACCATCGCCATCCACAATGGCAAGGTGCACATCCCGGTTCTGGTGAACGAGAACATGGTGGGTCACAAGCTCGGCGAATTCGCCCTCACCAGGACCTTCAAGGGTCATGGCGGCGACAAGAAAGCCGGCAAGTAAGGAGCATGACTATGGAAGCCAAAGCCATCCTCCGCTCGGCCCGGATCTCGCCGCAGAAAGCCCGCCTGGTCGCCGACCAGGTCCGTGGCCTGCCGGTGGCGCGCGCCGCCGACCTGCTGCAGTTCTCGGACAAGAAGGCCGCCGCGCTGATCCGCAAGGTCCTGTGGTCGGCCATCTCGAATGCCGAAAACAACCTCGGCGCCGACATCGACGAGCTCAAGATCACCAGCATCATGGTCGACGAGGGCCCGGTGCTGAAGCGCTTCATGGCCCGCGCCAAGGGCCGCGGCACCCGCATCCTCAAGCGCACCAGCCACATTTTCGTGGTTGTGGGCTCCGGCAAGTAAGGCAGGGACGAAGAATATGGGTCACAAAGTTCATCCGACCGGAATCCGCCTGGGCATCGCCAAGGATTGGAATTCCAAGTGGTTCGCTAACAAGCGCGACTACGCCCAGTACCTCACGTCCGACCTCAAGGTCCGGGCGATGCTGCGCAAGAAGCTTGCCCAGGCCGGCATCTCGAAGATCCTGATCGAGCGCCCGTCGAAGTCCGCCCGCGTCACGATCCACTCCGCCCGCCCGGGCGTGGTGATCGGCAAGCGCGGTGAGGACATCGAGAAGCTGCGCAAGGAAGTTTCGGACATCATGGGCGTCCCGGCGCACATCAACGTGTCCGAGGTGCGCAAGCCCGAGCTCGACGCGCAGTTGGTCGCTGAATCCATCGCGCAGCAGCTCGAGCGCCGCATCATGTTCCGCCGCGCGATGAAACGCGCCGTGGGCAACTCGATGCGCCTCGGTGCGCTGGGCATCAAGGTCAACGTCGCCGGCCGCCTCAACGGCGCCGAGATCGCGCGTTCTGAGTGGTACCGCGAGGGCCGCGTGCCCCTGCATACCCTCCGCGCCGACATCGACTACGGCTTCGCTGAAGCGCTCACCACCTACGGCATCATTGGCGTGAAGGTGTGGGTCTTCAAGGGCGAGGTTTTCGATTTCAGCCAGGTTGGCCAGGAAAAAGTGGAAGAGCGCTCCGAGCGCCCGTCCCGCCCGGCGAAGGAAATGAGGTAAGCCGCCATGCTGCAACCCAAGCGAACCAAGTACCGCAAGGTCTTCAAGTCCCGCAACGACGGCCTGAGCTGGGCCGGCGCCGCCGTCAGCTTCGGCGAGTACGGACTGAAGGCCACCTCGCACGGCCAGCTGACCGCCCGCCAAATCGAGGCTGCGCGCCGTTCCATCAGCCGCTACGTCAAGCGCGGCGGCAAGATGTGGATCCGCGTCTTCCCCGACAAGCCGATCACCAAGAAGCCGATCGAAGTCCGAATGGGCGCCGGCAAGGGCAACGTCGAGTATTGGGTGGCGCAAATCGCCCCCGGTCGGGTGATCTACGAGATCGAGGGTGTCGACGAAGCGACCGCCCGCGAGGCGTTCCGCCTGGCTGCCGCGAAACTTTCGGTCACCACCACTTTCGTGACCCGGACGGTGCGCTGATATGGAACTCAAGGAACTGCGTAACAAGTCGGCGACCGAGCTGAAGACCCACCTGCTGGACCTGCACAAGGAGCAGTTCGCTCTGCGCATGCAGAAGGCAACCGGTCAGCTCAACGCCCCCCACCGCATCAAGCTGGTCCGTCGCGAAATTGCGCAGACGATGACCCTGCTGACTGTCAAGAAGTAAGGGCGAGCCATGAGCGATAATGCCAACCAGCTGCGCACGGTCGAAGGCCGCGTCGTCAGCAACAAGATGAACAAGACCGTGACGATTCTCGTCGAGCGTCAAGTCAAGCACCCGCTGTACGGCAAGTACATTCGGCGCTCGACCAAGCTCCACGCCCACGACGAAGAGAACACCTGCAACGAAGGCGACGTCGTCCGTGTGAGCGAATGCCGTCCGCTGTCGAAGACCAAGAACTGGCGCGTGGTCGAAGTCGTCACGCGTGCCGCGAAGTAAGGAGGCCACTAAATGATCCAGGTACAGAGCTACCTCGAGGCCGCCGACAACTCCGGCGCCAAGGAAATGATGTGCATCAAGGTGCTGGGCGGCTCCAAGCGCCGCTACGCCCGCATCGGCGACATCATCAAGGTGACCGTCAAGGACGCCATTCCCCGCGGCAAGGTCAAGAAGGGCGAGGTCTACGACGCCGTCGTGGTCCGCACCCGCTCCGGCGTCCGCCGGGCCGACGGTTCGCTTATCCGTTTCGACGGCAACGCGGCCGTGCTACTGAACAACAAGCAGGAGCCGATCGGCACCCGCATCTTCGGGCCCGTGACCCGTGAGCTTCGTTCCGAGAAGTTCATGAAGATCGTCTCGCTCGCTCCCGAAGTGATCTGAGCGAAGGAACCAGCAAATGAATCGTATCCGCAAGGGCGACCAGGTGATCATCATCGCCGGTGCCGACAAGGGCAAGAAGGGTGAGGTTGTTCGTGTTGCCGGTGACAAGGTCATCGTGCAGAACGCCAACATCATCAAGCGCCACACCAAGCCGAACCCGCAGGCGAACGTCGCTGGCGGGATCATCGAGCGGGAAGCGCCGATCCACATCTCCAATGTCATGCTGTTCAACCAGGCCAACGGCAAGGGCGAACGCATTGGTTTCAAGGTGCTCGAGAATGGACGCAAAGTGCGTGTGTTCCGCTCGAGCGGTGAGGCGATCGACGCCTGAGGAATGATGCAATGACCACCCGTCTCGAAACGATCTACAAGGAAACCGTTGTTCCCAAGCTCATGGAACAGTTCGGTTACGACAACATCATGCAGGTGCCCCGCGTCGCGAAGATCACGCTGAACATGGGCGTGGGCGAGGCCGTGGGCAACAAGAAGATCCTGGAAAATGCCGTCGCCGACATGACCAAGATCGCCGGCCAGAAGCCGATCACCACCAACGCCCGCGTCTCGGTCGCCAGCTTCAAGATCCGCGACGGCTGGCCGATCGGCTGCAAGGTGACCCTGCGCCGCGCCAAGATGTTCGAGTTCCTGGACCGCCTGATCAACATCTCGCTGCCTCGCGTGCGTGACTTCCGCGGCGTGTCGGGTCGTTCGTTCGACGGCCGCGGCAACTACAACATGGGCATCAAGGAACAGATCATCTTCCCCGAGATCGATTTCGATGCCGTTGACGCCATGCGCGGCATGGACATCGCCATCACCACCACGGCGAAGACCAACGAAGAAGCCAAGGCGCTGCTCCAGGCTTTCAACTTCCCGTTCCGTAACTGATTCGAGGATATAGATCATGGCAAAGACGTCGATGGTTAACCGCGACATCAAGCGCAAGAAGCTGGTGAAGAAGTTCGCCACCAAGCGCACGGAACTCAAGACGATCATCACGAGCGTCACCGCCTCCTACGAGGAGAAGATGGCTGCCGTGGACAAACTGCAGAAGCTGCCGCGCGACTCCAGCCCGAGCCGCGTGCGCAACCGCTGCGCACTGACGGGCCGCTCGCGCGGCGTGTACAGCAAGTTCGGCCTCGGCCGCAACAAGCTGCGCGAAGCCACCATGCGTGGCGACGTTCCCGGCCTCCGCAAGGCCAGCTGGTAATCGCCGGTCCCCCTCGGGGGACCAGCGGATATCGGTGCTCCTGACACCTACAAGGGTAAGAATCAATGAGCATGACTGATCCTATCGCCGACATGCTGGTGCGCATAAAGAATGCGCTCGCCGTCGGCAAGCCGCAGGTTTCCATGCCTGCCTCCAAGATGAAGCTGGCCATCGCCAACGTCCTCAAGTCCGAGGGTTACATCGGCGAGTTCCGCGTGGCCGGCGAAGGCGCCAAGGCGAAGCTGGAAATCTCCCTGAAGTACTACGAAGGCAAGCCGGTGATCGAGCGCCTTGAGCGCGTCTCCCGCTCGGGCCTGCGCCAGTACAAGGGCAGGGACGACCTGCCGAAGGTGCTCGCCGGACTCGGCGTCGCGATCATCTCCACTTCCCAGGGTCTGATGACCGATCGCCAGGCCCGCGCTGCGGGCGTCGGCGGCGAAGTCATCTGCCTCGTGGCCTAAGGAGAACGCACCCATGTCCCGCGTTGCCAAGAAGCCGATCCAGATGCCCAAGGGCGTCGATTTCAACGTCTCGTCGAGCCACGTGACCGTCAAGGGCCCCAAGGGCACCCTGAGCCTTGCCAAGCCGACCGGCGTCGAGTTCAACCTCGACAACGGCCTGCTGCAGCTGTCCGCCGCCGATTCCGACAACATCCCGATGGCCGGTACCGCCCGCGCCATTCTTGCCAACATGATCCAGGGCGTCGCCGAGGGTTTCACCCGCAAGCTCGAGCTGGTCGGCGTTGGATACCGTGCCGCGATGCAGGGCAAGGACCTCAGCCTGAGCCTGGGTTTCTCGCACCCGACCGTGTACGTGGCGCCCGAGGGCATCACGCTCGCGACCCCGACGCAGACCGAGATCGTGGTCAGCGGCGCGGACAAGCAGCAGGTGGGTGAAGTTGCGGCCAAGATCCGTGCGTACCGGAAGCCGGAGCCCTACAAGGGCAAGGGCATCCGCTACTCCGGCGAGAAGATCATCATGAAGGAAGCCAAGAAGGCCTGATTGGGCGCTTCCGCTTCCTCGAGGTAAATATCATGGACAAGAACATCGCCCGCCTGCGCCGCGCCAAGACGACGCGTTCGCATATCCGCAAGCTTGGCGTCGCCCGCCTGTCGGTGCTTCGCTCGGGCCAGCACATTTACGCCCAGCTCTTCACTTCCGACGGCTCCACCGTGCTGGCTTCGGCCTCCACCGTGCAGGCAGAGGTCAAGGATGGCCTGAAGGGCTGCAAGAACATGGAAGCCGCCGCCAAGGTTGGCCGCACCATCGCCGAGAAAGCGCTGGCTGCGGGCATCGAGAAGGTTGCCTTCGATCGTTCCGGCTACCGCTACCACGGGCGCATCAAGGCCCTGGCAGATGCCGCCCGCGAGGGTGGCCTGAAGTTCTGAGCCTTCGGGCTTGCCAAAGCCTTTTCGGCTTGTGTTTCCCAGTTCCACCCACAACCATAAGCGGCCATAGGCCGTAAGCAAACCCAGGAATCCACATGAGCAGCAACGAGCGCGATCGTAATCGCGGGGAAAGCGACGACGGCTTCATCGAGAAGCTGGTCGCCGTCAACCGCGTGTCCAAGACCGTCAAGGGCGGTCGTCAGTTCACCTTCACTGCCCTGACCGTCGTCGGCGACGGCGCCGGCAAGGTGGGGTTTGGTTACGGCAAGGCGCGTGAAGTGCCGGTCGCGATCCAGAAGTCGATGGAGTACGCCCGCAAGGCGATGGTCCAGGTCGACCTCAACGATGGCACCCTGTGGCACCCGGTCAAGGCCGGCCACGGCGCCGCCCGCGTCTACATGCAGCCTGCTTCCGAGGGTACCGGCGTGATCGCCGGTGGCGCCATGCGCGCCGTCCTCGAGGCCGTCGGCGTCAAGAACGTGCTGGCCAAGGCCGTCGGCTCGCGCAATCCCATCAACCTGGTGCGCGCCACCGTGAAGGGGCTCACCGAAACCACCTCGCCGGCCCGCATCGCCGCCAAGCGTGGCAAGAAGCTCGAGGAGATCCTCAATGGCTGAGAAGACCGTCACCGTCCGCCTCGTCAAGGGCCTTCGCGGCTGCCAAGCCCGTCACCGTCTCTCGGTGAAGGCCCTGGGCCTGAACAAGATCAATGACGTCCGTGAACTCAAGGACTCGCCGTCCGTCCGCGGCCTGATCAACCAGGTGCATTACCTCGTTCGCGTCGAAGCCTGAGCGAACCTAGGAGAACCCATATGAAGCTCAATACCCTCAAGCCCGCTGACGGCGCCCGCAAGGACCGCGTCCGCGTTGGTCGCGGCATCGGCTCCGGCCTCGGCAAGACCGCGGGTCGCGGCCACAAGGGCTCGTTCGCGCGCTCCGGCAAGGGCAAGATCAAGGCTGGCTTCGAAGGCGGCCAGATGCCCATGCACAAGCGCCTGCCCAAGGTCGGCTTCCGCTCCAAGCTCAAGCACGACACGGCCGAAGTGATGCTCTACCAGCTCGACACGCTCGAGGCCGGCGAGATCGACTTTGCCGCCCTGCGCGCAGCCAAGCTCGTCCCGGCCAAGGCCAAGCAGGCCAAGCTCGTCAAGAAGGGCGAGCTGACCAAGAAGTTCGTCCTCAAGGGCGTGCTTGCGACCGCGGGCGCCAAGGCCGCGATTGAAGCCGCCGGCGGCAGCGTGACGGAGTAATCCCTTGACGCAGTCCTCTACCGCAGCAAGTGCACTGGGTGGTCTCGGTAAATTCACCGAGCTCCGCCAGCGCCTGGTCTTCGTGATCCTGGCCCTGATCGTTTTCCGCATCGGTACTTACATTCCTGTGCCCGGTATCGATCCGGCGGCCATGCTGCGGTTGATGGAGCAGCAGCAGGGCACCATCGTGGACATGTTCAACATGTTCTCGGGTGGCGCCCTGAACCGCTTCAGCCTGTTCGCGCTGAACGTGATTCCCTACATCTCGTCCTCCATCATCGTGCAGCTCATGGGCCAGATCTATGAGCCCTGGAAGGCGATGAAGAAGGAAGGCGAGAGTGGTCGGCGCAAGCTGACCCAGTACTCGCGCATCGGCGCCGTCTTCCTGGCCGTCGTCCAGGCCGGCAGCATTGCCGCCGCGCTTCAGGGCCAAGCCGACGGCGTGGTCTATGCCCCGGGCCCGGGTTTCGTCCTGACCGCCATCGTCGCGCTGACCGCCGGCACCATCTTCCTGATGTGGCTGGGCGAGCAGATCACCGAGCGCGGCATCGGCAACGGCATCTCGCTGATCATCTTCGCCGGTATCGTCGCCAGCCTGCCGGCCGCCGTGATCGGCACGCTGCAGCAGGTCGCCAACCAGGAAATCAGCCCGTTCGCCATCCTGGTCATCGTGGCGCTCGTGCTTGGCGTGACCTACTTCGTGGTCTTCATGGAGCGCGGCCAGCGCCGCATCACCGTGAACTACACCCGCCGCCAAGGCGGCCGCCAGGCGTACATGAACCAGAGTTCGCACCTGCCGCTCAAGCTCAACATGGCGGGTGTCATCCCGGCCATCTTCGCCTCGAGCCTGATCATGTTCCCGGCCACCATGGCCCAGTGGTTCGGCCAGGCGGCCGCGCCCTCGGGCGAAGGTTGGCGCGAGCAGTTGGGCTACTTCCTGCAGAACCTCAGCCAGGCCCTGGCGCCCAGCCAGCCGCTTCACATGCTGCTGTACGGCGGGCTCATCATGGGTTTCGCGTTCTTCTACACGGCCTTGGTCTTCAACTCCGACGAAACCGCGGACAACCTCAAGAAGTCCGGCGCCCTGGTCCCGGGTATCCGGCCCGGCAAGGCCACCTCCGACTACATCGACGGCGTGTTGACCCGCCTTACGCTGATCGGCTCGCTGTACCTGGTTCTGGTCTGCCTGCTGCCTGAATTCATTCGTGTCTTCTGGTCGGTACCGTTCTACTTCGGCGGCACGTCGCTGCTGATCGTTGTGGTGGTGGTGATGGATTTCACCGCCCAAGTCCAGGCTCACCTGATGTCACATCAGTACGAGAGCCTGATGAAGAAGTCGAATCTGAAAGGTGGCGGACGCGGCCTGAGCCGCAGCTGACACCAACGATGGGCGGTCCGCGCGGCGGCTTGGCGCGCGGAGAAGCCGGAACCTGTTCCTGCGCTGGAGTAGCGCGGGACGCTCGAACCCAGGATGGGGGAGGGCAGGTGCCAGCTTGTCGCCGGAGCATGGGCACACTCCCCATGCCGGGTTCCCCGGGTCTTCGGATCCGGGGGGCTACAAATAAACCCCAAGCCCTGATATAATTCCTGATTCACTGCGCTCAAATTTAAGTTGGAGAACGCCTGATGGCGCGCATCGCGGGTGTCAACCTGCCTGTCCAGAAGCATGTCTGGGTGGGCCTGCAGAGTATCTTTGGCATCGGCCGTACCCGGTCGAAGCTTGTTTGTGTAGCGGCCGGCGTGGCTTCCGCCACGAAGATCCGTGATTTGTCCGAGCCTGAAATCGAGCGCATCCGCGCCGAAGTGGCCAAGTACACCGTCGAGGGTGATCTCCGGCGCGAGGTCGGCATGTCGATCAAGCGTCTGATGGACCTGGGCTGCTACCGCGGCCTGCGTCACCGTCGCGGCCTGCCGATGCGCGGTCAGCGTACCCGGACCAACGCTCGTACCCGCAAGGGTCCGCGTAAAGCCATCAAGAAGTAAGGACCTGGCCCAATGAACAAGCCGGCAGTCAAGACCAAGAAGAAGATCAAGCGGATCGTCACCGACGGTATCGCCCACGTCCAGGCTTCTTTCAACAACACCATCGTCACCATCACCGATCGCCAGGGCAATGCGCTGTCGTGGGCCACTTCGGGCGGCGCGGGTTTCCGCGGCTCCCGCAAGTCCACGCCGTTCGCTGCCCAGGTGGCCGCCGAGAAGGCCGGCAAGGCCGCCCTCGACTACGGTGTGAAGACGCTGGAAGTGCGCATCAAGGGCCCCGGCCCGGGTCGCGAGTCCGCCGTGCGTTCGCTGAACGCCGTCGGTTACAAGTTCACCAACATCATCGATGTGACCCCGATCCCGCACAACGGGTGCCGGCCGCCGAAAAAGCGCCGCGTCTAACGGGAACTGGAGACTAAAACATGGCTCGTTACATTGGTCCCACCTGTAAGCTCGCCCGCCGCGAAGGCGCCGACCTCAGCCTGAAGTCGCCGGCTCGCGCCATCGACTCGAAGTGCAAGCTGGAGCAAAAGCCCGGCCAGCATGGCGCCGTCGCCCGCAAGGGCAAGCTGTCCGACTACGCCACCCAGCTTCGCGAGAAGCAGAAGGTCAAGCGCATCTACGGCCTGCTGGAGCGTCAGTTCCGTTCGTACTACACCAAGGCTGCGCGCAAGAAGGGCAACACCGGCGAAACCCTGCTGCAGATGCTCGAGCAGCGCCTGGACAACGTCGTTTACCGCATGGGCTTCGCCGTCACGCGTCCCCAGGCGCGCCAGCTGGTTTCGCACAAGGGCGTGCTGGTCAACGGCAAGTCCGTGAACCTGCCGTCCTACCAGATCAAGGCTGGCGACAGCGTTGAGTTGACCGAGAAGGCGCAAAAGCACCTCAACGTGCAGGAAGCACTCAACCTCTCCCAGCAGATGGACCTGGTCCCGAGCTGGTGCGAAGTCGACGCGAAGAAGTTCGCCGGCGTTTTCAAAGCCGTCCCGGACCGCGCCGACCTGCCCTCGGATATCAATGAAGCGCTGATCGTCGAGTTGTACTCGAAGTAATCCTCCCAGGAGACACCTTGATCATGACGGTTAACGCCACCCAGGTGCTGCGTCCGCGCGGCCCGCACATTGAACGTCTAGGCTCCAACCGCGCCAAAGTGGTCATCGAACCACTCGAGCGCGGCTACGGCCACACGCTGGGCAACGCCCTGCGTCGCGTCCTGCTGTCGTCCATCCCCGGCTTCGCCATCACTGAAGTCGAGATTGACGGCGTGCTGCACGAGTACACCACGGTCGAAGGTCTGCAGGAGGACGTGCTAGAAGTCCTGCTCAACCTCAAGGACGTCGCCATCCGCATGCACAACGTGGACCACACCACGCTGACGCTGCAGAGGAAGGGTCCGGGCCTGGTGACGGCGGCTGACATCAAGGTCGACCACAACGTCGAGATCCTCAATCCCGACCACGTGATCTGCCACCTCACCAAGGAAACGGCGCTGAACATGCGCCTGAAGATCGAGCGCGGCTTCGGCTACCAGCCGGCCGCCGATCGCCGCCGCCCGGACGAAGAGTCCCGTGCGATCGGTCGCCTGGTGCTGGATGCCACGTTCTCGCCCGTTCGTCGCGTCGCCTATGCGGTCGAGTCTGCCCGCGTCGAGCAGCGCACCGACCTGGACAAGCTGGTCCTGGAAATCGAGACCAACGGCACGATCGACGCCGAAGACGCCATCCGCACCGCCGCTGACATCCTCACGGACCAGCTTTCGGTGTTCGGCGACTTCACGCAGCGTGACCGCAGCGCCGCCAAGCCTTCCGCCACGGGCATCGATCCGGTGCTTCTGCGCCCGATCGACGACTTGGAGCTGACGGTGCGTTCGGCCAACTGCCTCAAGGCCGAGAACATCTACTACATCGGCGACCTGATCCAGCGTACCGAGGTCGAGCTGCTCAAGACCCCGAACCTGGGCAAGAAGTCGCTCACCGAGATCAAGGAAGTGCTGGCACAGCGCGGCCTGTCCCTCGGCATGAAGCTGGAGAACTGGCCGCCGGCCGGCCTGCAGCAGGGCATGCTGGGCTGAGCCCGGTAATTCACTAAGGAACCACGACCATGCGCCATCGGAATTCCGGACGCCAACTCAGCCGTACCAGTGCCCATCGCGATGCGATGTTCAGCAACATGGCGGCGTCCCTGATCAAGCACGAACTGATCCGTACCACCTTGCCCAAGGCCAAGGAACTGCGCCGTGTCGCCGAGCCGCTCATCACCATCGGCAAGATCGATGGCGTTGCGAATCGTCGCCTGGCCATGTCCCGCCTGCGTGACAAGGAAGCGGTCGGCAAGCTGTTCGTCGAGCTGGGCCCGCGTTATCAGGCCCGTCCCGGCGGCTACCTGCGCATCCTCAAGTGCGGCTTCCGTCCGGGCGACAACGCTCCTATGGCGTATGTCGAACTGGTTGATCGCCCGCGCGAGGCTGCCCAAGCCGCCGAATGATCCCGGCGAACTGGGCAAGCACCTGGACCCCGGCTTCGGCCGGGGTCTTTGTTTCCGGGCCCGATGAAACTTCACCGCCGCCCGGCGGTCTGTGTAACCTAGGCCCCACAGCCACGGAAGCCGCCGATGTCCGCAAATCCCTTCGCCTGGTCGTTCCGCGGCCAATACCTCACTGGTTTCGCGCTCTGCGTTGCGCTGATCGCCTACGCGCTTTTCGTCCAGTTCGGCATGCTGATGATGCCTTGCCCGCTGTGCATCCTGCAGCGCATCGCCTTCGCCGGAATGGGCATCGCCTTCCTCGTCGGTGGCCTGCATTCGCCCAAGGGGCGCGTGGGTCGCGCGGTCTATGGCCTGCTGGTGCTGGTTCCCGCCGCGGCCGGCGCAGGCGTGGCGGGCCGGCACGTCTGGCTGCAGTCGCTGCCGCCCAGCGAAGTTCCCCTGTGCACCAGCATGGGCCTGGACTACATGGTCGAGGCCATGGGCCCGATGAACGCCCTGTCGAAGGTGCTGACGGGCTCGGGTGAATGCGCGAAGGTCGATTGGACCTTCCTCGGCGTTTCCATGCCGGCCTGGACGCTCGTGTGCTTCATCGGCTTGGGCCTGGGCGCCCTCTGGGCCGCGCTGCGCAAGCGCTGAGCACTGCCCGCTGAACCCGACGTCCCGCCGCCACCCGACGGCGCTGTGGCATGATTTCCCTCCGCCCCACGATTCCGGATCCACGATGACGAGCGCCCGCGACCGCAACCTGCAGCCTGTTTCCCTTCCCGGCGACTGGACGCCGGCGGGCTGGCGCGGCCGCGTCGCCGCCCAGCAGCCCACCTATCCCGACGCCGTGGCCCTGGCCCAGGTGCAGGAAGAGCTGGGCCGCCTGCCGCCGCTGGTCACGTCGTGGGAAATCCTCGCCCTGAAGAAGCAGCTCGCCGAGGCCCAGGAAGGCAAGCGCTTCCTGCTGCAGGGCGGCGACTGCGCCGAGAGTTTCGCCGACTGCGAGTCCGCGCTGATTTCCAACCGGCTCAAGGTGCTGCTCCAGATGAGCCTGGTGCTGGTGCACGGGCTGCGCCTGCCCGTGGTGCGGGTGGGGCGCTTCGCCGGGCAATATGCCAAGCCGCGTTCGGCGGACCTGGAGGAGAAGAACGGCGTGTCGCTGCCCAGCTACCGCGGCGACTTCATCAACCAGCCCGGCTTCTCCCCGGAGGAGCGCATCCCCGACCCGCGCCGCATGGTGAAGGGCCACGCCCGCTCGGCGATGACCATGAACTTCGTACGCGCCCTGATCGACGGTGGGTTCGCCGATCTGCACCACCCCGAGTACTGGGACCTGGACTGGGTGGGCCATTCGCCGCTGTCGGACGAGTACCGCAACATGGTCGCGGCCGTTGGCGACGCCGTGCGTTTCATGGAGACGATCTCCGGCACGGCGATGAACAACCTCAACCGCGCCGACTTTTATACGTCGCACGAAGCGCTGCTGCTGCCCTACGAGGAAGCGCTGACGCGCCAGGTGCCGCGCCAGTGGGGCTGGTTCAACCTGTCCACGCATTTCCCTTGGATCGGCATGCGCACCGCCGACCTGGACGGCGCCCACGTGGAGTACTTCCGCGGCCTGCGCAACCCGGTGGCCGTGAAGATCGGTCCGTCGGTCACGCCCGACCAGCTTCTGCGCCTCACCGATGCGCTCAACCCGGAGAACGAACCGGGCCGCCTGAGCTACATCCACCGCATGGGCAACGCCAAGGTCGCCGAGAAGCTGCCGCCGCTGCTTGACGCCATCCGTCGCGAAGGCCGCCGCGTGCTGTGGATCTGCGACCCGATGCACGGCAACACCGAAAGCACGAGCAACGGCTACAAGACCCGCCGCTTCGACAATATCCGGGGTGAAGTGGAGTCGAGCTTCGAACTGCACGCAGCCGCGGGCACGCGCCTGGGCGGGGTCCACCTGGAGCTGACCGGCGAGAACGTCACCGAGTGCACCGGCGGCGCCCGCGACCTGACCGACATCGATCTCGAGCGCGCCTATCGGTCCACGGTGGATCCGCGCCTGAACTACGAGCAGTCGCTGGAGATCGCCATGCTGATCGTGCGCAAACAGGGCCAGATCGCCCGCCCGGCAAAGGCCTGAGCGGGCAGGGCGGGGCGGGGCCACCGCCGCGCCCGGCCTGCGTTCAGTAGGGCAGCGTGGGCAGGAAGGCGGGCGGTTTGCGCGCCATCGTCGCCTGTTCGTAAGCGTAGGCGTACCCGATCAGCTCGGCCTCACTGTAGGGCCGTCCCATGAACACCACGCCCATCGGCAGCCCGCGCACCTCGCCCGAGGGCACGGTGATGCTCGGTGTGCCCGCGACGGCCGCGATGCCATAGCCGGCGCCGGAGAAGTGGTCGCCGTTGACGTGGTCGGTGGGCCAGGCCGGCGACGTGCTGGGCGCGATCACCGCGTCCAGCGTGAGCTTGTCCATCGAGGCCAGCAGGCCCTGTTCGCCGGCCAGGCGGCGGGCGCTGTCGCGGGCCTTCGCGTAGGCCGGCTCGGTCAGCGGGCCCTTGGCCTGGGCCTGTTCGAAGATTTCCTGCCCGAAGTGCGGCATGGCGTCGGCGGCGTGGCCGGCGTTCCAGGCGATCAGCGATTCGAGCGAGGCAGGCTCGCCTCCCGCGGCGGCAAGGTAGGCGTTCAGGCCATCCTTGAACTCGTACAGCAGCACGTTGAACTCGTCGTCGCGCCATTGCCCCCACGTCGTCACCTCGACATCCACCACCTCGGCGCCGCCCGCGCGCAGGCTGGCGACGGCGCGCTCGACCGCCGCGTCCACGTCGGGGTTGAAACCCATCGCCTGGCGAAGGATGCCGAACCGCTTGCCTTGGAGGGCATCGGCGTCGAGCCCGGCGGTGTAGTCGGCGGCGACCTTGCCCACGGCGGCGGCCGCGGCCGGATCGGCCTCGTCCACTGCGGCCAGCACGTTCAGGAGCGCGGCCACGTCGGCGACGCTGCGGCCCATGGGACCCGCCGTGTCCTGCGATACCGAGATCGGGATGATGCCGCCGCGGCTCACCAGGCCCACGGTGGGCTTGAGGCCCACCAGCCCGTTCACCGCCGACGGGCAGATGATGCTGCCGTCGGTTTCAGTGCCCACGCCGATCATCGCCAGGCTGGCCGCGACGGCCGTGCCGGTGCCCGCGCTGGAGCCACAGGGATTGCGATCCAGGACGTAGGCATTGCGGGTCTGCCCGCCGCGCGAGCTCCAGCCCGAACTCGAGCGGGTGGAGCGGAAGTTGGCCCATTCACTCAGGTTGGTCTTGCCCAGGATGACCGCGCCGGCGGCGCGCAGGCGCTCGACGATGAAGGCGTCGCGCGTGGGGCGGTTGCCCGCCAGCGCCAGCGACCCGGCCGAGTTGGCCATGCCGACGGCGTCGATGTTGTCCTTGAGCAGCACCGGGATGCCGTGCAGCGGCCCGCGCACCTTCCCGGCCATGCGCTCGGCGTCCAGCGCGCGGGCGTCGGCCAACGCCTCTGGGTTGAGTTCGATCACCGAATTCAACGCCGGCCCGCTGCGGTCGATCTGCTCGATACGTTCGAGGTAGGCCTGGGTCAGCGCTTCGGCGCTGAGGCTGCCCGCGGCAAGCTGCATGCTGGCTTCGGCCAGCGTCATCTCGGCCACCAGCGGACCCAGCGCGCGCTCCTGCGCCGGTGCGACGGCTTCGGGTGCCGGCTCGCGGGCGCACGCGGCCAACAGCAGGACGCAGGCCGGGATGAAAATCAGGCGCATCGGGTTTCCTCGGGTTGGCCGGGCAACAAGCCCGAGTATTGCGCCGGCCCCGTGAGGCCGCAATCAGGCTACTGCAGCAGGCCCCAGCCCACGCGCGCCACCAGCGCCACCACCACCGCCAGGAAGATCATGCGGATGAAGCGGTCGCCCTGGCGAATGGCCATCCGGCTGCCGACGTAGCTGCCCAGCATGTTGCCCACGATCAGCGGCACGGCCAGCGTCCACTGCACGAACCCGCCCACGGCCAGCACCGTCCAGGAGCTCAGGTCGGCGGCCACGTTGGTGGTTTTGGACACCGCAGAGGACTTCAGGAAATCCAGGCCGATCACGCTGACGAAGGCGAACACCAGCAGGGTGCCGGTGCCGGGCCCGATCAGGCCGTTGTAGAAGCCGCAGGCGCCGCCCACCGCGGCCGCGGCCCAGGCCTCGGCGCGCGGCGCATAGCGGCGCGCCTCGCGCGTGCCCAGGTCCTTGCGCAGCACGGTGTAGACGGCCAACAGCACGCACACCACCAGCACCGCCATCTTCAGCGTGTCGGGGTCGATGCGTTTGGCGAACTGCACGCCGATGGCCGAGAAGGCGAGGGCGGAGAACAGCGCGGGCACCACGATGCGGCGCTCCACGCTGACGTGGCGGAAGTAGTTCCAGGCCGCCACGCTGGTGCCCAGCAGCGAGCTGGTGCGCTGGGTGGCGATGGTCTGCAGGATGCCCAGGCCCGGATGCAGGTTGAGCATCGCGGGCGTGAGGATCAGGCCGCCGCCGCCGACGATGCTGTCGAGCAGGCCGGCGGCGAAGCCGGCCAGCCCGGTGAGCAGCCACAGCTCCCAGGACATGGCCGGAAGACCGGGGGCTCAGGTCAGCCGCGGTTGGCTTTCTTGCGGTCGTTCTCGGTGCGCTCTTTCTTGCGCAGGCGGATCGCGACCGGGGTCACTTCCACCAGTTCGTCGTCGTCGATGAACTCCAGCGCCTGCTCGAGCGACATCTTGATGGGCGGGATCAGGCCTTCGTCCTTGTCGGTGCCCGAGGCGCGGAAGTTGGTCAGCTGCTTGCCGCGCAGGGCGTTGACCGTGAGGTCGTTGTCCTTGGCGTGGATGCCGACGATCTGGCCTTCGTAGATTTCCTCGCCCGGCTCGACCAGCAGGCGGCCGCGCTCCTGCATGGCGATCTGCGCGTAGGCCGGCGACGGGCCGGTGCCGTTGGAGATCAGCACGCCGTTCTGGCGCTGGCCGATTTCACCGTCGGCACGCGGGCCGTAGTGGTCGAACACGTGGAACAGCAGGCCGGTGCCGGCCGTGATGGTGCGGAACTCGGTCTGGAAGCCGATCAGGCCGCGCGCCGGGATCATGAAGTCCATCCGCACGCGACCCTTGCCGTCCGGCTCCATGTTCTGGAGGATCGCCTTGCGCTCGCCCAGGCGCTGCATCACGCCGCCCTGGAACTGCTCCTCCAGGTCCACCACCAGCGCTTCGATCGGCTCGGACTTCACGCCGTCGATCATCTTTATGATCACTTCCGGGCGCGAGACGGCCATTTCGTAGCCTTCGCGGCGCATGGTCTCGATCAGGATCGACAGGTGCAGTTCGCCGCGGCCGCTGACCTTGAACTTGTCGGCGTCGTCGGTGTCTTCCACCTTCAGCGCGACGTTGTGCTGGGTCTCGCGCATCAGGCGGTCGCGCAGCTGGCGGGAGGTGAGGAACTTGCCGCCGCTGCGGTCCTTGGTGCCGGCGAACGGCGAGTTGTTCACCTGGAAGGTCATGCTGATGGTCGGCTCGTCGACGGTCAGCACTTCCAGCTGCTCGACCATGGACGGGTCGCAGACGGTCTCGGAGATGCTCAGCGCCTCGATGCCCGAGATGGCGACGATGTCGCCGGCCTGGGCTTCCTTCACTTCATGGCGCTCCAGGCCGTGGAAGCCGAGCACCTGCAGCACCTTGGCGTTGCGCGGCTTGCCGTTGCGGTCGATCAC
>Ga0105046_10007579_pt1 | contig 17078 bp, 15 predicted proteins | sample MAT03_FD_78385 | JGI IMG/M metagenome (GOLD analysis project Ga0105046, IMG submission 78385) | Freshwater microbial communities from Lake Fryxell liftoff mats and glacier meltwater in Antarctica - MAT-03 (megahit assembly) | ecosystem: Environmental > Aquatic > Freshwater > Ice > Liftoff...
AAGAGATTGGCCCCTTATTATTATAGTTGCGCCTGACACAGGCTGATTGTTATCATCGAATACTACTCCAATTAATGAAGCTTCAACGTTGCTCACAGGTATCGGAGATCCAGTGATTGTTTTAATTTCAACATCTTTGTAACAAGCTGAAATCATTAATGTGAAAAATAATATTGCAAAAACCTTATTCATTTGTAAAAAATACTTGAGTTAAAAACTTTCAATATAGTTATAATCTTATTTGTAGGCTAAACGCTGCATCACAATGAAAAAATATTTCAATATAATTAAATCACCTAAAAATTTATCCGCTTCAGTATCTGTGTTCGAAGATGAGGTTAAGCAGAATATTATTAACTTTAGATCAGATTTTTACTTGATTAGAAACAATCTAAAATCAAATAAAATACAAACTAGTCTGTACCAATTTTGGTATTCAGGACTTACTGCAATACTTTTGCAGTTCATTTCAAAAAAATGGAAGCAACAAATCATTTAGATCAATACCTACCAATCTTTTTTCAGTTCCTAGTGGCAGCAGGTTTTGTGGCAACAACTATGTTTGCGTCACATTATTTGGGTCCAAAAAGGAAGACATCTGACAAATTAGAAGCCTTTGAATGTGGGATAGATAGTCAGGGAAATGCTCGATTGCCTTTTTCTATCAAGTATTTTCTTACGGCTATTTTATTTGTACTATTTGACGTCGAGTTAATATTTCTATACCCATGGGCAATGTCTTTTAAGGAATTAGGGATGTCAGGATTCATTTCAATGATGATTTTTATGGCCGTTTTACTAATGGGTTTTATCTACATCGTTAAAAAAGGCGCCCTAAAATGGGAATAAACTATAAACCAGTCAATTTGTTATAAACCTAAACAAGAACACAATGACTGAAATAAAATTAGTCGATGCCCCTGCTGGACATGAAGGACAGGGTTTCTTTGCAACCTCCTTGGAAAAAGTGATAGGCCTTGCAAGAGCAAATTCGATATGGCCACTTCCTTTTGCAACTTCTTGTTGTGGTATAGAATTCATGGCAACGATGGGGTCCAATTACGACATGGCTAGATTTGGTATGGAGCGATTGAGTTTTTCACCTAGGCAAGCAGACTTATTAATGGTAATGGGCACAATTTCAAAAAAAATGGGCCCTGTAGTTCGCCAAGTCTATCTTCAAATGGCTGAACCCAGGTGGGTGATAGCAGTTGGCGCCTGTGCTTCCAGCGGCGGAATATTTGATACATACAGCGTACTTCAAGGTATTGATAAAGTAGTACCAGTTGATGTATATGTGCCGGGTTGCCCTCCAAGACCTGAGCAAATCATTGAAGGGATTGTCAAAATACAAGAACTTGTCAAAAATGAATCTCTACGAAGAAGGCAGACAGTAGAATACAAAGAATTATTGGCTTCATACGGAATAATGTAATGGATCAAGTAAATCAAATATTAGAAATTGATAATGATTACATCCTAACTAAGGTAAAAGGATGGATTGGAGATAGGCTGATTGATGCTGGAATGCAATACGACATAATGAATTTGATTGTAAAACCAGATGCAACTGTCGAATTGCTCAGACTCCTGAAACAAGACGAAGAATTGAAATTTGATTTTCTCACTGATCTTTGCGGCATTCATTTTCCTGATCAAAAAGGAAATGAACTTGGCGTAATATACCACGTACACAGTTTCAATCACAATATTCGTTTGCGAATAAAAAGTTTTGTTCCAGTTGAACACCCTGTTGTCCAAACTATGACATCATTGTACGCTTCAGCCAACTGGATGGAAAGAGAAACTTATGATTTTTACGGAATAATTTTCGATGGTCACCCTGACTTAAGAAGAATTCTAAATATGGACGAAATGGAATATTTTCCACTTCGAAAAGAATACCCTTTACAAGATGCAACAAGAACTGATAAAGAAGATAAATACTTCGGTAGGTAGTCTTGACGACTCAGGAAAACCAATCCAAGATTACAATATTCTAAATCTTGGTCCAACACACCCTGCAACCCACGGTATTTTTCAGAACGTCCTCAAAATGGATGGTGAAAAAATAATTGATGCAGAACCAACCATTGGTTACATACATCGAGCTTTTGAAAAAATTGCCGAAAACAGGCCATTCTATCAAGTAACCACACTAACTGATAGACTGAATTATTGCAGCTCTCCCATCAATAACTTGGGATGGCACATGACAATGGAGAAACTGATTGGGATTAAAGTTCCCAAAAAAGCAGACTACATTAGGGTTATAATTATGGAATTATCCAGGATAGCTGACCATTTAATTTGCAATTCTGTAATTGGCGTGGATACAGGAGCATTGACTGGATTTACCTATGTGTTTCAAGAAAGAGAAAAGATTTACGATATATTCGAAGAATTGTGTGGAGCCCGCTTAACCACTAATCTCGGACGGATCGGTGGACTTGAACGGGACCTTAGCCCAAAAGCGAAGCAATTGATTAAAGATTTTTTAAGAGATTTCCCTAAAGTCTTCAATGAGTTTGACCAATTGTTAACTCGTAACAGAATCTTTATCGACCGAACCCGTTATGTTGGTGGAATATCAGCAGAACGTGCCTTAAACTACGGATTTACGGGACCTAACCTGAGGGCAACAGGTGTAGATTATGACATTAGAGTAATGAATCCATATTCCAGTTACGAAGAATTTGATTTTGAAATCCCAGTTGGCGAAACAGGTGACGTCTATGATCGATTTCTTGTCAGAAACGAAGAAATCCGCCAAAGTTTAAGAATTATCCACCAAGCTATTGACAATATCCCTGAAGGAAAACATTATGCTGATGTTCCAGAATTCTTCCTTCCTCCAAAAGAAGACGTTTATACAAAAATGGAAGCGTTAATTTGGCATTTTAAAATAGTAATGGGTGAAACTGAAATTCCTGTTGGTGAGGTATATCACAGTGTTGAAGGTGGGAATGGTGAATTAGGATTCTATGTTGTGAGTGATGGTGGCCGGCAAGCATATCGCTGCCATTTTAGACGACCAAGCTTTATTTATTATCAGGCTTACCCTGAAATGATCAAAGGTTCCATGTTATCTGATGCAATACTTACGATGAGTAGTATGAATGTAATTGCTGGTGAATTAGATGCTTAATTGAATTGAAAATGACACAAATTAAATTTTCAGAGGATACATATATACTTGCAAAGGAATTAATTTCACGATATCCTGAAGGCAAACACAAATCTGCATTGATACCCATTTTGCATTTGGCGCAATCTGAATTCGATGGTTGGCTGAGTCCAGAAGCTATGGATGTTGTTGCTGAATTGTTGAATATAAAACCGATTGAGGTATATGAAGTTGCTTCATTTTATTCCATGTTCAATCTGAATCCGGTGGGTCAATGCTTAATTGAAGTTTGCAGAACCAGTTCATGCTGGTTAATGGGTTCAGAAGATGTTGTAAGGCATATTGAAAATAGATTAAACATCAAAGATGGTCAAACCACTCCTGATGGCAAATTTACATTGAAGACTGTTGAATGTCTTGGTTCTTGTGGTACTGCTCCTATGATGATGATTGGGGCAGATTATTATGAAGACTTAACCTTAGAAAAGGTTGATAAAATACTTTTAGCATGTGATAAAACAGACACACGTAGCTCATATTTAGTTGATAAAAGCTTGATTTAATATCAAAGATTCAGAATGAAAGTATTATTAGAACATATAGACAAAGCAGGAATAGAAACTTATGAAGTTTACCGTTCAAACGGTGGATATAAATCAGTTGAAAAGGTTTTGACAGAAAAAAATCCTGATAGCATTGTCGAGGAAGTAAAAAAATCAGGGCTTAGAGGTCGTGGAGGCGCTGGTTTTCCTACTGGAATGAAATGGAGTTTTCTAGCAAAACCAGAAAATGTTGCAAGATATTTGGTATGCAATGCCGACGAATCAGAACCTGGAACTTTTAAAGACAGGTATCTCATGGAAAAGTTACCTCACCTTTTGATAGAAGGAATGATCACTTCAAGTTACGCACTTGGAGCCAACACTTCCTACATATATATCCGAGGAGAATATTTCTACATCTACAGAATAATGGAAAAAGCCATCAAAGAAGCCTATGATCAAGGCTGGCTTGGAAAAAACATTAAAGGTTCAGGATATGATTTAGAGCTTTACATGCACGTTGGTGCAGGAGCCTATATATGTGGAGAGGAGACAGCACTGTTAGAGAGTTTAGAAGGAAAGCGAGGAAATCCGCGTATCAAACCTCCTTTTCCCGCAGTATCTGGCCTGTATTCAAGACCAACGGTAGTAAATAACGTAGAAACCATAACTGCTGTAGTTCCCATAGTTAATAATGGAGGCGAATGGTATTCTAAAATTGGCGTAGAAAAAAGTTCTGGAACAAAACTTATTTCAGCAAGTGGCCATATCAACAATCCTGGTGTTTTTGAAATTGAAATGGGATTGCCCGTTGAAGAGTTTATATATAGCGACCAATATTGTGGTGGCATAAAAAACGGAAAGAAGTTGAAGGCCGTTGTCGCAGGCGGATCTTCCGTTCCTATACTACCCGCCCACCTTATTTTGAATACAATAGATGGCCGTCCAAGACTCATGTCGTACGAATCACTGGCGGATGGAGGCTTTGCTTCTGGAACAATGCTAGGTTCAGGTGGATTTATAGTAATGGACGAAGACAGTAGTATTGTAAAGAACTTGTACACATTTACGCGTTTTTATCATCATGAAAGTTGTGGTCAATGCAGCCCTTGTAGAGAAGGAACTGGATGGATGGAAAAAATTTTACATAAAATATTGGACGGTCATGGTACTTTGAAGGACGTAGATCTATTGTGGGATATACAAGCAAAAATAGAAGGCAAAACAATTTGTCCTTTTGGTGACGCTGCAGCTTGGCCTGTAGCAAGCGCAATACGCCATTTCAGATCAGAATTTGAAGATTATGTCAGTAGCCCGTCGAGTATTGATGACGTGAAACACTATTATAGAATTAAAGGCTTAGTAGAAGCTGGATAACTATTTATATTATGCCTAAAGTCACTATAGATGATATCACAATTGAAGTACCAGAAGGTACAACCATTCTGCAAGCTGCCAGAATGATTGGAGGCGATGTAGTTCCTCCTGCAATGTGCTATTACACTAATCTGAAAACGAGTGGAGGATATTGCAGAACCTGCATAGTCAAGGTGGAACAAGGTTCCGAAAAAGATCCAAGGCCTATGCCTAAGCCGGTGGCCTCTTGTAAGACAAATGTTATGGACGGCATGGTCGTAAGAAACAGAACAAGCCCAGAAATTCAGGAGGCAAGAGCTGGAGTTGTAGAATTTCTCTTGTTGAACCATCCTCTAGATTGTCCTATATGTGATCAGGCTGGAGAGTGTCATTTGCAGGATTTAAGTTACGAGCATGGCAAGGAAGGAACCCGTTATGAGTTTGAAAGAAGAACTTTCGATAAAATAGATATTGGCGATACCATACAGTTGCACATGACAAGATGTATTCTATGTTACAGATGTGTAAAGGTCGCTGACCAAATCACAGACGGTCGCGTGCATGGAGTTATGAATAGAGGCGATGTTTCTGAAATCTCGACCTATATTGAAAATGCTATTGAAAATGATTTTTCCGGAAATGTCATAGATGTGTGTCCAGTTGGAGCACTTACGGATCGTACATTTCGATTTAAAAGCCGAGTTTGGTACACAAAACCAGTTTACGCGAATTGTAATTGTGGAAAATGCTCCGGAAAGGTAACACTTTGGTTTCAAGGTGATGTAGTACTCCGAGTTACCGGAAGAAAAGATGAATTCGGAGAGGTACATGAATTTATATGTAACGACTGCCGCTTTCATAAAAAGCAATTAAGCGATTGGACGATTGAAGGTCCAGTTGAAATAAATAGACATTCAGTGATCGTACAAAATCATGGCAAAGGCCTACTGTCAGTCGATGAAGTTCAGATTTTGCCCGATCTACCAGGTGTTATCCTACCTAATCTAATAGAAAATCCATCATGATAAGTACTTTTTTATTAGCTAAAATCATTTTGGTAATTGTGTTATTTGTAATTACACTAACTATTGCTGCCTATTCTACTTATGCCGAAAGAAAAGTTGCTGCTTTTTTACAAGATCGGTTGGGGCCAAACAGAGCTGGTCCCTACGGACTATTGCAACCTCTGGCTGATGGGGGAAAAATGTTCTTTAAAGAAGAAATAATCCCTCTTGCATCTGATAAAGCATTATTTATACTTGGGCCTTCTCTTTTTATGTTAACAGCTTTAATGACAAGTGCCGTAGTGCCTTGGGGGCCTTCAATTTCAATCAATGGCACAACAATTCCTTTACAAGTTGCCGACATCAATATTGGATTGCTGTATATTTTTGGAGTTGTGAGTTTAGGAGTTTATGGAATAATGCTCGGTGGATGGTCCAGTAACAATAAATTTTCATTACTTGGGTCCGTAAGGGCGAGTTCCCAAATGATCAGCTATGAATTGGCCATGGGTTTATCTGTCATTGGGATTTTATTATATACTGGCTCTCTTTCTCTTCGTGAAATAGTAGAACAACAGGCAGGAATGCATTGGAATATTTTTTATCAACCCCTTGGATTCTTGATATTTTTGATTTGTGCTTTTGCAGAATGCAACAGGGCGCCTTTTGATTTGGCAGAATGTGAAACAGAATTGGTTGGGGGTTTTCATACTGAATATTCGAGCATGAAACTTGGTCTCTTTTTATTTGCTGAATATGTACACATGTTCATTTCATCAGCAGTTATAGTTTGTTTGTTTTTTGGTGGTTATGATTTCCCATTTATTTCAAGCCTTGGACTGGGTCAAAATGCTTTCGCTTTAGTTGGCGTAATCATTTTCTTCACCAAAGTATTCTTTTTTATATTCTTTTTCATGTGGGTGAGATGGACAATACCCAGATTCAGATATGATCAATTGATGAGATTGGGTTGGCAAATACTCATCCCTCTTGCATTAGCTAATATTTTTTTGACAGGAGGATGGTTGACTTTCAAAAACACTTTATAAGGCATTATGTATTACAATCTATCAAAAAAGAAAAAGGAAGTATCAAAAGGTTTACGTGAGTTGACTTTCTGGGAAAACATGTACTTACCTGCTATTATAAAAGGAATGGGCATAACCATCAGTCATTTGTTCAAAAAGAAAGTTTCACTGAACTACCCTGAAGTTACAAGAGAGTTTTCAGATATTTATCGTGGAATGCACGTATTAAAACGTGATGAACAAGGTCGTGAAAATTGTACTGCTTGTGGTCTATGCGCACTGGCGTGTCCTGCAGAAGCGATAACAATGGATGCAGCTGAAAGAAAAAAAGGCGAAGAACATCTTTATAGAGAAGAAAAATATGCTGCAGTTTACGAAATAAATATGCTGAGGTGTATTTATTGTGGCCTTTGTGAGGAAGCTTGTCCCAAAGATGCGATATATCTTACTCCACGATTGGTTCCATCAGAGTATGAAAGAGACAGCTTTGTTTATGGAAAAGATTATCTTGTTGAAAAAATTGATCAAAGAATCGATATTAGTAAACGTAAAAATACTCACCAATCCTTTTGATTGTGATATCATTTTATAATTTCGCACTGCCAAACAAATAATCTGAATGTCAGAAATTGCTTTTTATGTATTGTCAGCTATTGCATTGTTATCCGCAGTGTTGGTAGTGTTCGCTAAAAGTCCGGTACACAGCGTGTTGTATCTGGTCCTTTGCTTTTTTGCTATTGCAGGACATTTTATTCTGATGAATGCAGAATTTTTGGCAATAGTTCATATCATAGTCTATGCAGGAGCCATCATGGTATTGTTCTTATTTGTAGTGATGATGTTGAACCTCAATAAAGACAGTGATCAGCCAAAATCTAATTTTGGAAAGTTAGGTGCAGTATTAACCGGTGGAATTATGTTATTGGTTTTAACAGCTGCTTCAAAAAGCGCAGATACCTCAATGGCTCAGGTTCAATCTCTTGGAGAATTAGGAACTGTGCAGTCATTAGGAAAAGCTTTGTTTACGACCTATTTACTGCCTTTTGAATTATCGTCGGTATTATTGTTCGCTGCCATCGCAGGTTCGGTAATGTTGGCCAAAAAAGATATAGATTGATATGATACCATTATTACAACAAATTTCACTAGAGCATTATGTCGTTTTGGCATGCCTACTGTTTAGTGTAGGAGTGACTGGAGTACTAATCAGAAAGAATGCAATCATCATATTCATGTGTGTGGAATTGATGCTTAATGCTGTGAATTTGCTCTTGGTTGCGTTTTCAGCCCATCATCACAGTGCAGGAGGGCAAACTTTTGTTTTTTTTATAATGATAATCGCTGCTGCCGAAGTTGCAGTGGGCTTAGCAATATTGGTAATGATATATAGAAATATGCATTCAGTCGATATCGATAAATTGCAAAACTTAAAATGGTAACAACGCAGATATGGGTATAAGAGAAATGGCCTTAATGATTCCGTTGCTTCCATTGATTGGCTTTACAATCAATATTTTCTTTGGAAAGCAATTGCCAAAATCAGTTGGTTCTTGGATCAGCACTTTGGCTCTAATTGCATCATTTGGTTTGGTGGTAAGTCTTTGGGGCCCAATTGGCGCAGAGCCATTAGGACTTCATCTAACAATAGGTGAATGGTTCAGCTCTTCATGGGCACATATTTCCTTCAGTTTTCATATTGACCAACTCACATTGATCATGCTCAGCATAATTACTGGGGTAGGTTCTTTAATTCATTTGTATTCTCAAGGATACATGCATGATGATGAAAATCAAAACACTTTTTTTGCTTACTTGAATCTCTTTGTATTTTTCATGTTGCTGCTTGTTTTGGGCAGTAATATGTTGGTTACATTTATCGGATGGGAAGGTGTAGGTTTGTGTTCCTATCTGTTGATTGGCTTTTGGTACAAAGATCATGAAAATAATGATGCAGCCAGAAAAGCCTTTATCATCAACAGAATTGGTGACCTAGGCTTTTTAATTGCCATATTTACTTGTTTGATCCAATTCAATACTTTGGAATATTCTAAAATAAATGAATTAGCTGGTGGTGGAATGATCACAACAGGATTAGCAACAATGATCACACTCTGTCTATTCTTCGGAGCAACAGGTAAGAGTGCTCAAATCCCATTGTATACATGGCTTCCTGACGCAATGGCTGGTCCAACACCAGTTTCTGCACTGATTCATGCAGCTACAATGGTTACAGCAGGTATTTATCTAGTAGTGCGATTGAGTAGTTTGTTTGTTTTGGCTCCAATAAGCTTAAATCTAATTTTTGCTGTCGGGGTAGCAACTGCACTTATTGCAGCAATAATAGGATTGAGGCAAAATGATATTAAAAAAGTATTGGCCTACTCTACTGTAAGTCAATTGGGTTTTATGTTTGCCGCAGTTGGTGCCGGTGCCTTCAGCTCAGCTATTTTCCATCTCGGTACCCATGCATTCTTTAAAGCACTTCTCTTTTTAGGGGCAGGAAGTGTAATCCATGCTATGAGTGGTGAACAAGATATCCGGAAGATGGGAGGATTGACTAAAGCATTACCGATTACTCATTTCACATTTCTAATTGGCACATTGACTATTATTGGTTTTCCGCCATTTGCAGCTTTCTTTTCAAAAGATGAAATACTTGCAATGGCTTATTCAAAATCTGTTTGGATGTTTTTCTTCCTTGCTCTAACAAGTGTATTGACAGCAATTTATATGCTTCGTTTATATTTTTTAACTTTTAGCAATTCATTTAGGGGTACAGATCATCAAGCTTCACATTTGCATGAATCTCCTTGGACAATAACGGTCCCTTTGGTGCTTCTTGCTTTGGCTTCAATGTTTTCAGGTGTACTGGGTTTGCCAGAAGTTATCAGCGATTATCATTGGCTGAATTCCTTTTTGGCACCAGCAATCAAAGTACAACAAGAAGGACACGTGTCACACTTTTTTGAATACTGTTTAATGGGTGTTTCGGTTGTCGCTTTGATTATCATCTTTATTCTTGTCAGGAAATGGTGCAGTGGAGAAAAAGCACTACAAGTCAACAATGGGTTTTGGGCCAAGGCTATTGATAATAAGTTTTACATTGATGAAGCCTATGATTCACTCATAACCCAGAATTTTGCAAGAATTTCAAAATGGACAAATGGGGTTTTAGAATCCAAACTTGTTGATGGATTGGTTAACCAAGTTAGCTTAACAACCCTGTTAAGTGGCCAAACCATCAGAAGAATTCAATCAGGTTCAACAGGAGTTTATATATTAAGTATGGTATTAGGAATCATTACACTTTTGGTGTTTCAATATCTTAGCAGATGAATGTATTAGTTATTTTATTAGTTGCATTGGCTGGTTCTGTTTTTTCTGCATTTTTGACAGGAAAAGCATCAAAGTCCTTGGCAATGATTTCTGCGTTGATTAATCTTGCACTTGCTATTTATGTTTTCAATTCTTTAGATCCAACAGGTGGCTTACAATTTACCTATAGGTCCAATTGGATACCTTCGATTGGTGCTTTTTTTCACATAGGAGTTGACGGAATTGCAGCTTTGCTGGTTTTGATGACCAATATTTTAATGCCTGTTGTTTTGTTGAGAATTGATTCTAAAAGAACTAATTCCAATATATTCTATGCCTTGGCACTTTTAATGCAAGCAGGAATGCTTGGAGTATTTATGGCTCAGGATGCGTTGTTATTTTATTTGTGTTGGGAACTCGCTTTGATACCAATTTATATCATCATCTTTTTGTGGGGTGATGAAAACAGAGTAAAGACTGTCGTAAAATTCTTTATTTATACTCTATTTGGTTCGGTATTCATGTTGGGCTCAATACTATATATATACTCAAAACTGCCTTCACCAAATTTTTCAATTGATTCATTTTATAACAATGGATTGAGTCAAGTCGAGCAAATATGGGTAGCTGGAGGATTTTTGCTAGCTTTTGTCATCAAGATTCCGCTGATTCCTTTTCATACTTGGCAGGCTAATACATACACACAAGCCCCAACTTCAGGTACAATGCTTTTATCAGGGATAATGCTTAAAATGGGATTGTTTGGATTGCTCAAATGGTATATTCCTGTAACTCCATTGGCTGTAACAACTCTAAATCCAATTCTCATTGGACTGGCTCTAGCAGGAGTTTTATATGGAGGTGTATTGGCTTTTAACCAAAAAAACTTAAAAACCCTATTAGCATACTCTTCATTGTCTCACGTTGGGTTGATAGCTGCAGGCATATTGGTTTTTAATTATGATGGCCTATCTGGTGGGGTTCTACAAATGTTTAATCATGGGATAATAGTTGTTGGCTTATTTTATGTAGCAGATTTGATTCTTGATCGCACAGGGACAAGTTACATACCGGAACTTGGTGGCATCAGACAAAATGCTCCTGCATTAGCAGCAAGTTTTCTTGTGCTCACCTTGGCGAGTGTTGCACTACCCTTGACAAACGGATTTGTTGGAGAATTTTTACTCTTGGCAGGTATCTATGATTATAATGTGTGGGCAGCTGTGATAGGCGGACTCACAATAATCATTGGAGCTACTTATATGTTGAGAATGTATCAGAAAACTATGTTAGGTCTCGATTACAGATTTCAAAAGGTAATAACAGATCTAAATACAGAAGAATTACTGGTTTTGGGATGTTTGATTGTTATCATATTATTCGTCGGTTTGTTCCCAAATTATATATTGGATACAATAAAGCCGAGTATAGAATCTTTGACCCAAATCACTCAAACTTATTGATTAATGGCTGCACTAATTATACTGTCGATTCTTGGAGTTTTGGTTTTGATGATGGGTTTATTTCATGTCAAAAACAAAAGCCTTTTGGTCATCATTCCTGTGTTGTTGGGAATGGTCTATTTAAATTCAAATGAATGGTCAAAAGACGCTATTTGGTTTTCTGGAATGTTAAAGTTCGACAATTTTGCACTTGCATTTTCATCTCTCATAATTGTTGTGAGTGTATTGTGGTTTATTTTATGTCACAAACATTACACTGAGAATTTTAAAGCAATAGAAGATACTTATGCATTGCTTTTGTTTTCATTGGTGGGTGGCATTTGTTTGGTGAGTTATCACAATTTGACCATGTTGTTTCTCGGAATTGAAATATTATCCATCCCACTCTATATATTGGCAGGAAGCAATAGGAACAATTATCTATCCAATGAAGCTTCTTTGAAATACTTCTTAATGGGGGCTTTTGCCAGTGCAATCATGCTTTTCGGGATTGCAATGATTTATGGCGCAACCAATAGTTTTGACCTACATGAAATAAGCTTAAAAAGCGGCCAACCATATTTTCCAGGACTTTTCTACACTGGTATTGCTTTAACCTTATGTGGATTTCTCTTCAAGGTCGGTGCGGCTCCATTTCATTTCTGGGTACCAGATGTTTATCAGGGTTCACCGTCATTGATAACTGGATTCATGGCTACTATCGTGAAAGTAAGCGCATTTGCTGCTTTGTATCGATTTCTAAACCTTGGAATTCCAGGACTTGATGAAATTTGGATTAATTCGATTGCCATTATTGCAGTATTGACTTTATTTGTCGGAAATTTATCTGCAATACAACAAACAGATTTTAAAAGACTAATGGCTTATTCTGGTATTTCTCATGCAGGATATATGTTGATAGCGATTATGGTTAATGGAGAGGGTGCAGCAGATGCATTGTTTTTTTATGCTACCAGTTATGCATTGACATCGGTTGGTGCGTTTGCAATTTTCCTCAACGTAAAAAAATATACAGGGGAATACTCAATTGAATCATTGAGAGGTTTAGTTTATTCAGCGCCCTTGCAAGGAGTTTGTCTAATTCTATTATTATTCTCTATGGCAGGCATACCACCACTTGGAGGTTTCTTTGCAAAATATTTCGTCCTTATTGGAGCCGTTAAATCTCAACATATTTACGTAGTGGTTTTCGCTGTTATCAATACTGTTATTGGTGCCTATTACTACTTAAGAGTCGTTAATACAGCAATTGCATCACCTGCATTCCATGAGAAAAAAATCCGTAATTCAGCATTGTATGAAGGAGTGATTGTTTTTGTAACTCTGGCAAGCCTTTTATTAGGTATTCTTCCTGGTCAATTGACTGGAATATTAAATTGACCTAAGGGTTATCTATTTAATCAGCAGTTTTAAGGGATTCATCAATCTCTATGTATCACTGTTAACATATTGTGCAACAATGCATAATCGACTTCGTAATTCAGCCTAATTACCTTGTTGCGATAGATGAGATTAATAATTTTTCTACTTTTTATTTGTACCACTGCCATAGGGCAAACGCTTTTGGACAGCTCAAAAATTCTACACCTCGCACCTGTGGAGATTACAGCTTTGATTAAGCAGAATAAAATTGACAAACTTCCTGATATTCATAACACCTATATTATAGGTGGCGTAAAATCTGAAGTCGTTTCACTTACTAACTTGCCCAGCAACGTTGCCGATAAGATAGGAAGACAACTATTTGCCAAAGTACCAGGAGCATTTATTTATGACATGGATGGTTCAGGAAATCAAATTAATTTCTCGTTACGAGGATTGGATCCCCACCGAAGTTGGGAGATGAATATCAGACAAAATGATGTTATGATCAATTCCGATCTTTACGGCTATCCTGCAAGCCATTACAGTCCTCCCCTGGAATCAATTGAAAAAATAGAAATTCTGCGAGGAACTGCTGCTTTACAATATGGTTCAGCATTTGGCGGAATGGTCAATTATGTTACAAAAACTGGAACTCCAAATAAACCACTAAGTATTGAAAGTATCAATACTGTCGGCTCTTTTGGCGCTTTAAGCAGCTACAATGCAATTGGTGGCTCTACAAAGAAATTCAGTTATTACGCATACAATAGCAATAGAACAAGTGAAGGATATCGGGAAAACTCAAGCTCAAGTAGCCAAGCCCAATTTTTGCAGCTCAAGTATCAAATAAATTCTGACTTGAGTTTAAAATTTGAAATAGGAAGAAATGTTTACAGATACAAGATACCTGGTCCGCTCACCGATAGCACTTTTTACGAGAACCCAAAACAATCTACTAGAAACAGAAACTACTACAGTCCAGCCATTACAATTCCATCGATGACGCTCAATTGGAAAATTAGATCCAATACCCAACTTAACTGGATCGTTTCAGGTGTTTTTGGCTCAAGGAATAGTGTAGAATTTGAAGGTTTTGCAAATAAAGCCGATCTCCCCGATCCATTGACTGAAAAATTTGCAAATAGGGCTGTGAATATTGACATGTTCAATTCAAGGACAACAGAATTGCGCATGCTAAATCAGTATAGAATTGGAAAGTTCAAAAATGTCCTCAGTACCAGCATCAGGTATTTTAATAATGACATGACTCGAAAACAAAGAGGAATCGGAACCAATGGCAGTGATTACGATTTGACTGTTCAACCAGTAAATGGTTTTTCCTTTGGAAGAGACATGAAATATAAAAGCCAAAGTATAGCAATAGCAATAGAAAACCTAATACATATCAACTCAAAGTTCACAATCGCACCAGGAATTCGGTACGAAAATGGTTACACCAATTTTTCTGGCTATATTAGTTATTTAGATCCGGAAGATATTCCAAACCAAATAAAGCATAACATCCCTGTTTTTGGAATTAATACGCAATATCAAATCAACAACCATCATCGGTTATATGCAGCTTTTTCCCAAGCATATCGACCCGTTTTATTCAAAGATATTATTCCGGCATCGAATCTTCAAAAAGCCAATAAAAATCTAAAAAATGCAACAGGGTTTAATTTTGAAGTTGGAATGAACGGTTATTTACATCGACGACTAAAGTATGAATTAACCTACTTTACAATGCCTTATAATAACAGAATGGGAGATCTGCTTCAGACAGACGAAAACAATCAAACATACATCTATAAAACCAACATCGGAAATAGCATTACTCATGGGTTGGAAACATTTTTAGAATATGAAATCCTGCAATCCAAAAAAACTACAATTTCGGTTTTCACATCCACATCTATTATGAAAGCTCAATATCAAAATGCTAATCTGGCTTTGAAAGGTATTAATGGATCCAATACAGATATTTCGGGCAATGAAGTTGAAAGTGTGCCAAGATTCATTTCAAGAAACGGCATAGAATTCCAATATTTGAATTTTAGTTCAAACTTGCAATTCAGTTATACTTCTTCAAGTTTCTCTGATCCTGGAAATACGCTATCTGCTTCTGAGAATGGCTCGATTGGCTTGGTTCCATCATACGGCGTGTTTGATATAAATTTCAGAATACCATTTGCAAAATATCTAACTTTAAATTTTGGCATCAATAATCTTACGGATAATTCCTATTTTACAAAACGACCATTGATATATCCTGGACCTGGAATCTGGCCTTCTGATGGTCGCTCATTCTACATTACCATCAAAATCAATCTTTAGGATTTAGAAAAATTGACTCAACACACCTCAATAATTATAACTAATCTTTATACTTAATTGAAATTGAATAAATATTGTTGATGCAAGAAGCTTATTTATCAACTAAAATTCTAATTTAGTCAAAAAATCACAAGAAATCTTGTAAAAATTATAAAATGGAGCTATTTTTGCACCATGTAAAACAAATCTTCTGATTGGGTTTTACTGTTTTGCCAACATATCAAACATACACAAACTAATCTCTACCCATGAGCACAAAACCACTTTTCAGTATTTTATTGTTAGCAATGGCATCCATGTCATTATTCGTTACGTCTTGTCGTAAAGACGATGACATTAACTCCACAATTCCAAAAGTATCTGATTCTCAGGCGCGCGATGTAATCACCCGATACAATGAAGCACTGCTAGAAGTAGAAAGATACGCCGCTGGCTATCGTCCATGCCCTGTCACTACCGTGATGGCGTATTCTGGCTTTGCTATGTATGAAGCTGCTTTACCGGGTATGCCAAATTATCAGACCATTATGGGAAAAAAGGCAGGTGTTAGTTTACCTGTTTTTGACGCAACTAAGGAATACAATTGGCCTTTGGTAATCAGTTCAGCTCAAGCCTTCATTTATAAAGCGGGCTTCCCTGGAGCAACACAAACTCTAATTTTTCAAGCCGCCGAAAATGAATTACAAACCAAATATAGCCAAGGCATTTCCAACGAAGTAATACAAAATTCCCTTAAAAGAGGACGTGATGTTGCTGAAGTACTTTGGAATTATTTAAAAACTGACAGTTATGCTTTCCAAGCGTATCTACGTCCCACTGAAGCTTACAACAAATTACCTGGTAACGGTATTTGGGAACCAACATTTCCAAATTTTCAAGCTGGTCACTGGACTAAATTTGGAGTCGGTGTATCTGAAAATGCAGGTGGTGGAGCAAGATTGTTTGCAATAAGCCCTGCAGACAGAAACATTCCAGCGCCAATTCCTTATAGTGAAGATAAAAAATCAGTTTATTATCTTCAAGCACTGGAAAACTACAATACCGTTGAAAGTGGAACAGAAGAAGACAAATGGGTTGCAGAATTTTGGAGTGATGATTTATTGAACCTGACTTTCAGTCCTCCTGTTAGAATGTTCGCCATTGCTTCTCAAGTTTACAATAATTCTGATTGCAACTTAGAAAAAGCTTTGATAACAAATACTAAAATTGGGGTTGGACTGAGTGATGCTTCCAACGCAGTTTGGTATTTAAAATGGAAATATCAAGTTGAGCGCCCAGTGACTTACATCAGAAAAGTAATTGACCCGAATTGGAAAACCATCTTGAGTGCAGACGGCGTAACGCCACCTTTTGCTGCATATCCATCAGGTCACTCAACTTTTGGAGCGGTTGCTGCTGAAGTTTTAACTGATGAGTTTGGTACTGATTTCGCATTCACAGATCGTTGCCATGAAGGACGGGTAGATTTCCGTGGTTATGCAAGAACATTCCCTAATTTCTATTCTTTTGCAGAAGAAAATGCTGAATCAAGAATCAAATTA
>Ga0105046_10007580_pt1 | contig 17076 bp, 12 predicted proteins | sample MAT03_FD_78385 | JGI IMG/M metagenome (GOLD analysis project Ga0105046, IMG submission 78385) | Freshwater microbial communities from Lake Fryxell liftoff mats and glacier meltwater in Antarctica - MAT-03 (megahit assembly) | ecosystem: Environmental > Aquatic > Freshwater > Ice > Liftoff...
AATAAAACCGGTGTTGCAGCAACTCCTGCAAAGCGAACACTTTTTCGATGAAGACGATTCCGATAATGCGGATGAAATCGTAGGCGGCATGATCAAATCGCCGATGGAGCTGGCCCTGCAATCGCTCACATTTTTCGAGGTAAACATACCCAGCCCGCTGACGCAGCCCCAACAATACCACAATCAATTTTACCAGCAGGCCGTGGTCAGCCGGATGTTTGGAGCGGCTAATTTTCCCATCTTCTTTCCACCCGATGTAGCCGGATATCCGGGATTGTATTCCAATCCCGACTTCAGCCGTCAGTGGTTCAACTCAAGCAGCATTATCGCCCGTTACAAACTACCGGCAATGTTGCTCACGGGCACCCGGCAGATCGGCGACAATCCGAATCTGTCCATCGGCGTCAAATTGAATGTGGCGCCCTGGCTGCGCGACAGCGGCACGGTCAGCGATCCGGCAGATGCGTATGTGCTCGTTCAGGAATTGCTGGAATACCTGTTGCCGGTAGCAGTGGATGATGCCCGCTTCGATTATTTCTACCAGCAAACCTTCCTCGACAATCTCCCGCCGGCCGACTGGACCTATGAATGGCAGAACTACATAGCCACGGGCAACGCTGTGGAAGTGACGATCGCGCTTGACCGGCTGATCAAGGCGATTATGTATTCTCCCGAGTATCAAACGTTCTGATAACGGGTTTAGAAGGTTTAGACCGGTTTAGAGGGTTTAGTGCGGCTTTCACAAAGATCTTATACCAGACTTTGGCCGCAGCACCCCTAAACCCTCTAAACCTTATAAACGCTCTAAACCATTAATAAACAATGAAAAGAAGAAATTTTCTCAAGATATTTCCTGCGGCGGGCGTCACGCCTTTTATCGTCAACGGATTCAATATGCGGCCGTTCTCCAACAGTAAAATGGCCAAAATCCTCAGCACCTGCGACGGCGTGGAAGACCGGGTTCTGGTGCTCATTCAACTGAAAGGCGGAAACGACGGCTTAAATGCAGTTATTCCCTTGCCTCAGTATGACACGTACGCCAACCTGCGCGCCAACATCCACATCCAGGAAAACCAATTGATCAACCTGGATACAACTTTGTCTTCTGCAGATCAGGTGGGTTTACACCCGATGTTGCAGGGTATGAAGGCCTTGTACGATAAAGGCTGGGCAACTTTGGTACAGGGCGTTGGATACGAGGATATGAACCAATCCCACTTCAAAGGCACCGACCTGTGGATGACTGGCGGCGACGGAACTACGGCCAATAACAACATTCCCTCGGGTTGGATCGGCCGGGCGTTGCAGGCTTTTTACCCCGATGTGGCAGGCGCCCCGACTACCGACATGCCCGACCCACTGGGGATACAGATCGGCGACACTAACCCTTCCCTCGGTTTCCACACCGAAACGGAGCACCAGAACGTCATCAACCTGAGCGGCCAAGACCCATCCGGTTTTTACACCCTGGTACAAACGATCGGCGGAGCGCCCATCTTCAACCTGCCCGATTCCGATCATGGCGACGAGCTGGCGTTTATTATGGGCGTGGAACAAAGCGTAAATGCTTATGCCCAACGTATCAGCCAGGTATTCAATGCGGGCAGCAACTCTATTACGGACTACCCGGCGCCAATCAATAACAATGTCTCTCTGGCCGACCAACTAAAAACGATTGCCCGGTTGGTGAAAGGCGGTTGTAAAACCAAAATTTACCTCTGCCAGCTCACTGGTTTCGATACGCACAGCGGCCAGATCGTAGATGGAAACACGACCACCGGCGAACACGCAGATTTGCTGGGTTACCTGTCGGATTCGGTCAAAACCTTCTTCGACGACCTCGAAGGCTTAGGCGTCGCCGATCAGGTGGCCGCCTGTACATTTTCCGAATTCGGCCGCTGCGCCAAAGAAAACGGCTCTTTGGGTTCCGACCACGGCACGCTGGCCCCCATGATGTTGTTCGGGAAAAATATCCAGCCGGGTGTACAAGGTACCAACGTGAACTTGTCGAACCTGACGAACGACAACCAATTGCAAGGCGTTCAACACGATTATCGCCAGGTATTTGCCACCCTGCTACAGGATTGGCTCGGCGCCAGCCCTTACATTCTGGAACAAACTATGTTCGAAGGCTACGTCAAATTGCCGGTGGTGGATTCGGATGCAATTGTAGACCCGAGCTGTTATTGGGGCACAACCGCAGTGAACGATCCGTATAATGTCCAACGACCGATGAGCATTTTCCCGAATCCCGCTTCCATCACAGCCGAAGTTTCCTTCCGTAGTGAAACGAGTTTCGATGCGCGCCTGACTTTGCACAGCTTGGGTGGCGCCTTGGTCTCGGCTACTTCGGTGCGTGTGCTGCCGGGCAACAACCTGTTTTACCTCGATGTCATTTCCCTGCCGCCGGCGAATTACTTCGTGCGTTTGGAAAACAAAACGAGCGGAGCGGCGGAAGTGGTTAAATTGAGCGTAGCAAGGTAATTTAATGATGAATGATGAATGATGAATGATGAATGATGAATGATGAATGATGAATGATGAATGATGAATGATGAATGATGAATGATGAATGATGAATGATGAAATTAAAATATTGATTATCAAATACTTCGGATCAAATCATTCATCATTCATCATTCATCATTCATCATTATTTAAATAACTTTCCCCGGGTTTAGGATTCCTCTGGGATCAAACACCTTTTTGATCTGGCGCATCAATCGCAGTTCCGTTTTTGAAAATACGATGTCGAGGTACGGGCGTTGTACGTAACCGATACCGTGTTCACCGGAAATGGTACCGCCCACGCTTTTTACGAATTGAAAAATTTGCCGGATGCCCTTGGGCACTTCTTCCTGCCAGGCCCGGTCGGAGAGACTGCCTTTCAGGATGTTGACGTGCAGGTTGCCGTCGCCGGCATGCCCGTAACACACTGATTCGAATCCGTAGGCTGCCCCGATTTCCTTTACGGTTTTCAACAGTCGCGGCAGTTCGGCGCGCGGTACCACGGTATCCTCTTCTTTGTAAACGGAGTTCTTTTTCACCGCATGGGCCACGTTGCGCCGCAGTCGCCAAAGGTCGATTTTGGTGGCTTCGTTGTCTGCAAAAAGGATTTCGCCGCAATCAAAGCGCTCTAATACGCCTGTAATAGTCTCACAATCAGCATATAAAGACTCCAGGTGAAAACCGTCCACTTCGATGAGCAAGTGCGCCTGTACCGCCTCGCCGATGGGAATGTCGACATCGCCCAGGTAGCGCAGACACCAGTCGATGGCGTTGCGTTCCATAAATTCCAGTGCGGAGGGCGTCACGCCGGATTGAAAAATGGCGGCCACAGCGGCACAGGCGCTTTCGGCAGAACCGAAGGGCGCCAACATCAATAAGTTCTGACTCGGATAGGGTTGCAGTTTGAGCACGATCTTCGTAACAATTGCCAACGTGCCCTCACTGCCGACGATGAGCTGCGTAAGGTTATAGCCGGTGGAATTTTTCAAGGTGTTCGAACCCGTCCAGATGACGTCGCCGTTAGCCATAACCAGTTCCAGATTGAGCACGTGGTCCTTCACCACGCCGTATTTCACCGCCCTCGGACCACCGGCATTGGTACTCACGTTGCCGCCGATGAAACTCCAGCCCTTGCTCGAAGGATCGGGCGGATAAAATAAACCTTTGTCTTTCAAGGTGTTTTGTAAAAACTCCGTGACCACCCCGGGCTCTACCGTCACCTGAAAATTGGGCTCGTCGATCTGAAGAATCCGGTCTAAACGCTTCATGGAAATCACCAGGCCGCCCCGGATGGGCAATGCGCCCCCGGCAAGCCCGGAGCCACCGCCACGAATGGTGACAGGTATACGTTCCTGGTAACATATACGCATCAGCGCGCTGATTTCAGCCGTATCGGCCGGCGTAGCCACGGCTTCCGGCAGGAAAAACAGGTCTTCCGTTTCGTCGTGTCCGCAGTCCCTCAGGGTGCTTTCGTCCGTAAAAAGATGGGCTTCACTCACTATGGCCCGCATTTTTGCCAACAGTTCGGGTGTAAGGGGGCGGAAGGTGTTATTTTTGCCGGACATTCTTTGTTTGTTGATTTTTCATACCATTTACTATGACACTTAAACACATTTTACTGTACGCAGTGCTATTTTCGTTCAACGGTGCGTTGTGGGCCCAAAAGTTCAGGGAACACCCCGACAATGAGCCGCGCAACAAAGGTAAAGCGATTTTTATGCATCTTACCTTTGGCGCACACAGTCCGCAAGCCGACATGGCCAGGCGTTTCGGCGTCGACCAGAATTTTGGCGGTATAGTCGAATTTTTGACGGCCCGTAATTTTTTCATCGGTACGGAGGGCCATTTCTTTTTTAGCAATACGGTAAAAGAGGACCCGCTGGCCATCCTGCGTACCCCGGAAGGCGACATCATCGGCAATAACCGGGTTCTGGCGTCGGTATCCCTGCGGGAGCGAGGTTTTTATGCAGGCGCACATGTTGGGAAGTTGTTTGCGTTTGGCAAAGGTCGGTCGGGCTTACGGGTGTCGCTGGGCGCCGGCGTGCTACGACACTGGATCCGCTTACAAGATGATTTACAAAGCGTTACCGAGATCACCGGCGATTATAAAAAGGGTTACGATCGCCTCACGCAGGGCTTTGCGCTCAACCAGATGATCGCCTGGCAACATATCGGTAAAACCCGCCGCATCAATTTTTTTGCCGGCCTCGAATTCAACGAGGGTTTCACCAACACCCGACGCGACTGGGATTTTACCGAAATGCGGAAATTAGACGAAGCGCGCACCGACCTGCGCATCGGGATCCGAGTCGGCTGGGCGATCCCGTTTTATTTAACCAAGGCGGAGGAGGTTTATTATTGAGTTTCAATTTACAATATGTATGTCCTTATTATATGAATGGTCGATGCGCCTGATGAACCTCGGCATGTGGCTTGCCGCATTGTTTAATCCCAAAGCCCGAAAATGGGTGGAAGGCCGCCGGAATTGGCGCCAACAATACCAGGCCGACATGGTGGGCGCTTCGGGGGTGTTGTGGGTGCATGCCGCATCGCTCGGCGAGTTCGAGCAGGGGCGCCCGCTGATCGAGGCTTTCCGCACGCGGCATCCCGATTGGAAGATCGTATTGAGTTTTTTTTCGCCGTCCGGGTACGAAATCCGGAAAAACTATCCATACGCCGACCTGATCTGTTATTTGCCCGCCGATACCCGCCGGAATGCCCGCGATTTTCTGGATATTATCCGGCCGGATGCCGCCATCTTTGTGAAATACGAGTTTTGGGGAAATTACCTGCACGAACTAAAAAAGCGGAACACCCCTACCCTGCTGGTGTCGGCTCTGTTCCGGCCGGAGCAGCCGTTTTTTCAATGGTATGGCGCTTATTGGCGGGATATGCTGCGCTGTTTTACCCATTTTTTCGTGCAAAACAAGGACGCTGAAAATCTGTTGCAATCCATTGGTTTTCATAATATTACGGTGGCAGGAGACACCCGCGTCGACCGGGTGTTAACCATAGCCGCACAGGCTCCGGAAAACGAGCTGGTGGCGGCGTTTACAGCCGGCCAAGCCCCTGTGCTGATCGCAGGTAGTTCCTGGGAGGCGGATGAAAAAATATACCTGCCGGTTTTACAGGAACCTGAATTTCAATACCTGAAGCTCATTATTGCACCCCATGACGTGGCGGAATCAAACGTTGTCCGAACGTATCAATCTGTAAAAAAGGACGATTCAAAGATCACGCGGTATTCCCGGGCAGATAAAAAAACATCGGCCGCTGCGCGGGTGCTACTGATCGACAACATCGGCCTGCTCAATACACTGTACCGCTACGGAACCATCGCTTACATCGGCGGCGGATTTGGAAAAGGCATACACAACACCCTGGAGCCAGCCGCGTTCGGACTGCCGGTAATTTTCGGTCCGGCATATCGAAAATTCGAAGAAGCACGGCAGTTGTTAGAGCTGGGCGGCGCGTTTTCCGTGAAAAGCAGCGCCGAATTAGCCGACATCCTTCGCAAACTGCAAGAACCCGATTTTTATAAACAATCTTCCGAGGCGGCACTCGGCTGGCTGGAACAGAATAAAGGCGCCACGGAGAAGATTTTGGCTTTTATGGAAAAAAGGTAACTTACTTTCTATTTTTGCGGCGTTAGCAAAAGTGCCGACCCAAACATTATCACCTTATCACCTTATCACTTTATCACTTCAGGAAATGACTGGCTCAACCATTACAATTAAAAAAGGAAAATTAAAGGTTCCGAACGATCCCATTATCCCCTTCATCGAAGGCGACGGTACCGGCGCCGACATCTGGGCGGCCTCCGTGCGCGTGCTCGATGCCGCCGTGGAAAAAGCATACGGCGGTAAAAAGAAAATTGTGTGGCGCGAAGTACTGGCCGGCGAAAAAGCATTCAACAAAACTGGCAGCTGGCTCCCGGACGATACCCTGAAAGTCCTCGACGAATACAAAGTGGCCATCAAAGGCCCGCTGACGACCCCGGTTGGCGGCGGCATCCGTTCGCTGAATGTGGCCCTGCGCCAGCAGCTCGACCTGTACGCCTGCTTACGCCCGGTGCAGTATTTCAAAGGCGTGCCAAGCCCGGTAAAGGAGCCGCATCTGGTGGATATGACCATTTTTCGCGAAAATACCGAAGATATCTACGCCGGCATCGAGTTCCTGGCGGGTACGGAGGACGCCACCAAACTGCTCACTTTCCTGCAAAACGAAATGGGCGTCAAGAGCATCCGTTTTCCCAAAACCTCCTCGCTCGGCATCAAGCCGGTATCGCAGGAAGGTTCGGAACGCCTGATACGCGCCGCGCTTGAACACGCGCTGAAACTAAAGCGCAAATCCCTGACCCTGGTGCACAAGGGCAATATCATGAAATTTACCGAGGGTAAATTTAAAGACTGGGGCTACGCACTGGCCGAACGCGAATTCGGCGACAAAGTGTTTACCTGGGTAGAATACGACCGCATCAAAGCCGATAAAGGCGAAGAAGCCGCCAACAAAGCCCAAAGCGCCGCAGTAGCCGCCGGTAAACTCATCGTAAAAGACGTCATTGCCGACGCTTTCCTGCAACAAATCCTGCTCCGCCCTACAGAATACGACGTTATCGCGACGCTCAACCTCAACGGCGATTATATTTCCGACGCCCTGGCAGCCCAGGTCGGCGGGATCGGGATCGCTCCGGGCGCCAACATCAACTACGTAACCGGTCACGCCATTTTCGAAGCCACACACGGCACCGCGCCAAAATATGCCGGTAAAGACATGGTAAACCCCTCTTCGGTGATTCTTTCCGGGGTGATGATGTTCGAGTACTTAGGTTGGGATAAAGCAGCCAAACTGATCATTAAAGGGCTCAAAGGCGCCATCCGTAAAAAACGGGTGACCTATGATTTCGAACGTTTGATGAAAGGGGCTACGAAACTGAAATGTTCGGAGTTCGGGACGGAGATTATTGCGAATATGTAAAAAAAAACCCGTCCTGTCTTTTCGACAGGACGGGTTAAAACATAACCATGAAAACAATTAACCAATCAAATATTTAGCCCTTTCATTTACTACTTATCGAAAAATCATGCCAAAAAATGCGGGCTTGAAAATTTTAACGATCAGTAAATGTTAAAGTGGTTGTTTAGGAGGGTTTAGAAAAAAGGTTTAAGGGGTTTAGATTCTTGGTTTGGAAAACATGCATGATTATATGTGCGGTTGCATATCATTGTTTCACCACCCTGGCTCCATAAATCCGGTCCAAACCGCTGGTTTTCAAATAATAAACCCCGGAAGGAAATTTGTCCAAAGCGAGCGCGCCATACAAGGTATCATCCCAGCGCGTCATTTTCACCGACTGTATCAAACCACCCTGCTGGTTGAAAACATGGCACTGGGCCGTATGCTCTCCATTGAAAGCCGGCAACATGAGTTGTACCAGTCCGGTGGTCGGATTGGGCGTAACGCTCAATTTTCGCTGACCGGCCGCCGGTTCCTGCGTACCCACCGCGCCTGTACAAAACGGAATATCCAGCAAAGCGCCGAAGTTGCCGCCGCCGAAAGAGGCGAGCAAACCCGCAGAAGGCGAATCGAACTGTACCAGACCGTTCATGCCGTCGCCACCCGAATCGAGCAGGCGAAGCGTGTAACATTTGTCTTTTTTCAGGCATATTCCAACGAAGTAAAACTGGCTGATCACGTCGTACGGGCCTCCCGAGGCCACGATCAAACCCTGGGCATCCAGAATTTGCCAGCGCGTTTCCTCCGGCTTATTGTCGGTAAAGACCGAACAGAAACCACCGAAACCGTCTGCCGAAATGTCGGCCGTTACGGAGACCTGGTCATTAGCCGGTACAAGATCTTCACCCTGGCCTTCCACGTTCGTTAAGTCCACCACAATGGTGTTTGCCCCAAAGACGAGATTGGTCGGCGTAAAAGTCAGTTCCTGCGTTTGTCCGGATACAAGCGAAATAAAAAGATCCTGAGACGCTTGCGGGACGCCATTCACCGTATAAGTCAGGGTAGCGCTGGTAATTGTTTGCAACCCCTGATTTTGGATGGTTAAATTTAACGAAGCGTTCGCAGTGTCGCTGCAAAACAACTCGGGTTCCAAGCTAAGTGCAGCCAGATCCAGGGGGGCGCGGTGCAGTACCGTAGCTGTTTTGGTGTCGTTGTCCAGGTCTTGGTCTCCGTTTACCGTAGCGCTTAATTCGAACTGGTAATCCTGTCCGAGCGTACCCAAGTTTTCCGTACCGGAGAAGGTATGCTCCACGGTTTCAGCGGGTTGTATGGGGCCGGGCAAGGTTTCCGTATGCAAGGGGCCGCCTTCGAAACGGTAACTCACCGCCAGATTTGATTGCGGGCTGAGACCGAAATTACGGACCGCGATCGTGACCGGTTCTGCGGCGCTCAAGTTAGACCCTGTGACCGGAGCCCGCAACTCGATGGCGCCTACGTCCACCTGTTTGCGGGCGGGTGTACAAAAATCGAAGGTTTGTCCGTCCGGGTCGGTGTTATAGGCCTCAACCAGCACTTCTCCGTAAATATCAAGCAGGCGGAAATGTCCCTGCCAGGATTGGGTGCTGGATGCCAGTACCAATTTATAGCAGGTATTGTCATCGGTGCATATCTGATAGGTCGCTTCGCCCTGGGCCGGAAATTCGCGCGTAATCAGCAGCGAATTGTTAAACGTGCGCAATTCCATTTTTAAAACCCCGAAATCCGTGGCGGCTTTGGCCTCGATATACGTGCCGCTCAGGTTGCCGAAAAATTTAAAAAACAAGCTGTCATTGCTGGTATCTTCATCACCCAGGCCGTTCGGAAGCGTGGTATGGGCGTAAAAGAAATTGACCCCGTTGTTGATGTTGTTGATGTACAAAGGGACCGTATCGCGGGCGCCGGGCGCCAAATTGCCGGTCCACTGGTACGTATTGTATGGGAAAGCGTTAATTTTCCAATGAATATCGGCGTTTTGCAGCGGCGTGGCCGAAGCGTTGCGCAGAATATAATTTACCGTGTAATCGCTGCCGCAGATCAGTCCGGGAAAATTGGCCCGGCCGGCCGAAGCAGCGTCGTTCGATGTCAGATGCCGGATCGTGGCGCGCAGGGTGTCGTTTTTAGCAAAGCTGTCGTCGTCCCAGTCGGCAACTACCATGAAATGATAATATTTACCGACTGTCGCCAAATTTACCGTTTGGGTAAACGTATGGGTTAAAGAATTTCCCGGCGCCAGGGTTGGTCCGATGTTGTTGCTCGTAATCAACACATTGTCTAAGTATAACGAAAGCGTTACACCGGAAGCACTCACCAGACCGCTGTTGAACAGTTCTACTTTGACTTGTTCGGCAGCGCCCAGGGTGTTCGACGCCGTCGGGGCAATCAGCATGATCGGCGTCACATCGAATGTATCCAGTTGTACCCGGAAAGTTGCAATACGGGTCCCCCAGTTGGTTCCATTGGCCTGATATTCCCCGGTGAACCAAAACGTACGTCCATCTTCCGGGTCCACCGCCATCGTACTGTAATCGCCCCATCGGTTATCGCCGGTATGGTTGGCCTCTCCGTCTTTAACGGTATATTCCTGTACAGGCATTTGATTTACAGGATCCCCCGCCCGACGACCGGTGAGGCGCAAACCCGGAAAAACCTGGTTGCTGCAAACCGAGTACCCCAGGCCGATGTTGCCCTGGTCATCCATGGAAATCGTGCCCATAAAACGGTTGGTCGCCAGGTCCGGCGCGTAGGTTCCTTGCTGATGAATGCTCCAGGGGCTTCCGGCTGTTTTACGCAGTTCATACCACCGGACCGCCGCGTCGCCGCCGGGCCCGATTTGCCCGGACACATCAGCCACGTGATTAAACACCACCGACTCATGATCGCCGAAGTTCCGATACGGCGCCCGGTACATGATGATGTTTTCCAGGGCCGTAATGCGCGGCGCATTCACGTCCGGTTGCTCGATGCAGTCGAACAGACCGCTAAAACAAACCCGCGTTTCAAACGGCGCAGGGTACAAGAGTTGCGGCCCTACGATGCTACTCTGTGATACGTCCTGCCAGTCGACGTTCACCTCCCAGACCTGTAAATGGTCCTGGCCGCCATCCCAGGCGTCGTCGTACACCCGGAAAATATAACCCGGGCTACCAGGTGGCGGTGGCGGTCCGCCTTCCCAGTCTGCTCCCGTAGCCGGTTGATACTGAATGGCTAAGTAATTCGGCATTTCAAAGCGGTACACCTGAAAATTGGCGGCGCCAGCCAGGAGTGCCGCGCGATCAAGGGCAAAACCGGCGCATTTGTTGCCGCCGGCCAGTTCATTGGCTGTCAAAAAATAGGCATTCGGCCACACGTACAGTTTGGGATAATCCGGAAAACCCAGCGTGGAAAATGAATAAGCTTTCCAGCCGCCGGTGGGGTCGCTGGTATTGGAGATTGCCAGCAGAAGCTGGTTTGCGCCGAAGGCTTGAAGTTCTGTCATCAACCAGCGCTGTGCTGCGTGGTCGTACTGGATAATGGGATCGCCGATGCTTCCGGAATTCACCTGCGACCAGATGGTGCTCGTCAGCGCAGGGCCGTACACCGATTGACCCTGTTTGTTCCATACCTGAAACCAGGCCCCGCCGCTCGTATTGATCATTTGCACATAATGGTCCTTGCCGATATCACCGCTCGGGTCAGGCGGCGATACGCTGGGGTCGCGCAAACCTTCAAAATTAAGCCCGGGAACCAGTTCCGGGTCAAAGTTCCGGTCGCTCGCATTGGACAGGTTCACCAATGGATCGCCTCCTTGCGGTAATGGATTTGGGTTATTCAAATCATTGAGCGCGAAATAGTTGCTTTTGCGCCATAACTTTTGTGCTGGCTGGCCTTCGGGCGCAACGCGCGGTTCCAGGTCGCGCAGGGGCGGGATATCGCCCAGGAATTCTCCTTGCGAGACCATGGGCGGGTATGCTTTTGGGGTATCCCAATCGCGGGTATCTTTCGGTTGCTGGGCCCATAACGAACCGGCAACAAGGAGGAATCCCAGTAGTAAGATGTGTTTCATAAGTAGTGTGCGTTGAACTTGTTTGGTGAAGGTAATGGAATCAGCCTAAGATACCGGAGATACAGTATCTGCTGCAAAACAGGGGGTAGCCAGCTGATTGATAGTCAACGTAAAGTGGTTTTGAACGAAGCGAAATCATTAATACCTTGACAATCAAGTACCTAAGCCTTCTAAACTTTCTAAACCACTCTAAACCGACTAGACATGGATTAATGGACAGTCTTGAGGAATAACAGAGAATCATCGTCGGCTACCGGAAAAGCCGGAAGAAAAGCCGGGGGCATTAATGGATTTTCCCGTAAAAACTCCGGCGGCCGTATACCGGTGGAATCTATATTGTGGTAGCGCACGGATTTGGTCGATGGCAAATTCGGCCCCAGCCGACTGATGGTCAGGATAATGATGGTTAACAAAATCACCCAACCCAACCATTCCGGCGGACGGAATCCTTCATCCGGTTGATATTTCACCCCGTCCGGGTCTTCCCCGAGGTCGGGCTGCGGCATCCGCTCGGCGATTTCCACAGCCGTTTCAGGACCGGCCGTTCGGGCAACGTGGTATTTTCGTTCATCCAGGTTTCGTTTTAAGTCCTGGATGACCGATTGTAATGCTTCGGCAAGTTCGAGAAAACCTTCTTCTTCCGGTTTAGTAACGGACAAAGGCAATGGAGGACCCAATGGTTTATACCGGGCCAATCCGGACATTTCCTTCCATCGGGAGGGCGACAATATGACCGGAAAAATACGCAAATACCGCGCTCCTACCGAGATTTCCCGCTCTACAGCCCGAGTAATCTGCGCTTCTATACCGCTGTTACTCAGAGACTTGTAACTGGTTAGAAACAAATAGATATGTGCCCGTTCAAATTGTTGGTTCATCACCCGGTAATAAGAACGCCTGGGATCGGGCTGCTGATACCAAAACAAGAGGATTTGCCAAGGCAAAGGCAGAGGAGGCGGGGGTGAGGGCGGGTCCTCAAACCAAATATTTACCTCGTCCTGCATGGGATACAACCAGCGCAGGAGTTTCTCCAGGTAGAGCCGGTCTTCCGGCGAATAGGAAATATACAGGTTAATTTTGACGGGTTGCATCGCCGGCATACGTTTCAGTGGGCAAATAAAAGTCAAATTTTCCGACAAGTACAAGTCTTTCCATGATTTCCCATCCTGGGCACTTTATTTCGGCTAATTTTGCACGTTCGTCGCATTTTTTGGTGGTATCCGCATTACCCGTCATTTTTGCGCCTTCAAATACAATCAATCGCCAACCAACACAGCATTATGATTACTACTAAATCTCTTTTTGCCGCCGAAGGGCTCGATGACCGAAGCCTCGAATTTTTGGCCAATGCCCTTGAAAAAAACAACCTGCCGGGCTTCGACTACTATGAGTTCAAACGCGCGGTAGCCGCCCTGCGGCAGATGGAACTCGATGAGGCCACCGCCCATAAAAGCGCATTCGCCACGGCCGCCACCGTGGGTATTACCAAAGAAAAACTCATCGAAACGGCGGGATACTACCGCGAGGTGCTGGTAAAAGAAAAATCTCAGTTCGACCAAGCCCTTGAAAACCAAAACACGACCAAAATAACCGCCAGACAAGATGAAATCAAACGGCTCCGCGATCAAATTGAACGACATAAATCCGAAGTGACGCGCATCCAGGATGAAATCGGCGCTTACCTGAATCAAATCGACCAGTCTGAAACATCCATCAAGGCAGAAAGCGATAAATTGACCAAAACCAAAAGTTCCTTCGACGCCGCCCATAAGTCGGTAATATTACAAATCGACCGGGACATTGAGAATCTTCACAAGTATCTTATTTGAATGATGAATGATGAATGATGAATGATGAATGATGAATGATGAATATATTGATCTTCAACAACTTAGGATCAAAAGATTCATCATTCATCATTCATCATTCATCATTAAAGCTTAACTTGTTTTTGTCGTTTTTACTAAATAAAACATGAACGAATTCAAATCAAAGTCATTTTGGCAAAAACCCGAAGGCATGACGGGCGGACTTTTCATGCTCGCGCTGCTGCTGGGCGGCGGCGTACTGCTCTATCGCATGCTACCGACCTTACTGACGCTGGCCCAGAACACCCTTTACCTCGCCGGTTTGCTAGCCGCATTGGCCGCAATCATATACGTGGTACTCGACCCTAAAACGCGCAACCTGTTTTGGTATTTTTATAAATCCGTGATGCGGTGGATAACCGGTGTTTTTGTAAAAATCGACCCGATTTCGATCCTGAAAAGCTATATCGAAAGTTTGGAAGACAGTTTGCGCAACCTGAGCAAACAAATCGGCAGCCTGCGCGGCCAAATGCGGCAGCTAAAGGGTACGATGGATGGCAACATAGCAGAAATCAAAAAAAACATGGCCATCGCGGAGCAGGCTAAAAAGAAAAGCGACGAAAAAAATATGACCATTTCGGCCCGGAAAGCGGGGCGCTTGCAGGACGTAAACGCCAAATACGATATCCTGTACAAAAAAATGGAGGTCTTGTACCGCATCCTGACTAAAATGTACGAGAACTCCGAGATTGTTCTGGAGGATACCAAAGACCAGGTTACCCTAAAAGAGCAGGAATATAATGCCATCAAAGCAAGCCATAACGCCATTCGTTCGGCCCGAAGCATTATCAGCGGAGATCCCGACCAGCGGGCTATGTTCGACCAGGCACTCGAAGCCCTGGCCGACGACGTGAGCATGAAAGTGGGGGAAATGGAGCGTTTTATGGATACCAGTCGCAACCTGATGGATTCAATCGACCTGCAGAACGGCGTTTTCGAAGACGAAGGCTTAAAAGCCCTGGAAGCATGGGAAAAACAAAGTCCTTTGATGGACGGTACCACGAAAGGCGGAAAAACATCCGAAAAACCGCTCGACCTGAATCAGCCGCCGAAAGAAATACTGCGGGCTGAAAATGACTATGACCGCTTGTTTGAGTAAGGAACGGACGGAATGAAGAATATTGAAAAACAAATCCGGGTCATTGGGGTAAAAATTTCAGGATATTCTGGTGGATCGAAGCGGTAGAGGAGCCGTTTTAGAGGTTTTCGCCTGCCATTCTCCCATGATTTGCTCATATAGGCGAATCGTTTCCGGAGAAGGCGGGCACTCAAACTCGCGGTCCAGCATCTGGCAACACAAGCGGTATTGCTGCTCTACGCGGTCATAACTACCCTGCCGGTAAAAACAATCGATCAGTCGCCTGTGGATAACCTCCATGCGTACATCGCATTCCAATATTTCCAAACAAATACCCGAAGCTTTCCAAAACTCGCCTTTGTTACACAGCTGCTCGCTGTACTTGTCGGCCATACGTTCGAACAGGGAACCCAGGTGTACCCGCTCCGTCTCCACCCAGTCGGGGTCGTTCGAGCCAAAATCTTCCAGAAAACTGCCGGTGTATATTTGCAGGGCGCGCTGAAACAGTTCGTCCGGCACTTCCTCCTTTCGGCGCAGGTGTTCCTGGATGCTGTGGTAAATCGCTTTAAAATCATCGACATCGGAGTGCCACCGGCACCCTTCCAATCCGAAACGGCCGTTTTTAAATTGCAGGATGTCCTGGGCTTCCTCATTGATTCGCCGAAAGGCGTTGCGGATGCGCGTGATCTCGACGTTTAGCCCTTTTCGGGTCGCATGCGGTGAATTTTCGTATTTATCCGGCCAAAACGTACGCGCCACACGATCCCGTGTGACCGCCGCAGGATGCTGGTAAGCCAGGTACGCCAGTATTTGCCTCGCTTGGTTGGGCAGATCCACTTTTGTACCGTTCAGGCGGACATTGAAATATCCGAAAAAATTGATTTCCAGGCCTTTAAAAACGTATTCGCTGGGTTGGACGATCGGGAATTCAGCCGCAGGTAAACCAGGCGTCGTCATCATGTGTCCGGGCGTGTGGAACATGAGTCCGGGAGCCACTGCGGCCAATAAAGCGCCCGATTTTGCGGCGGAATGCCAGGGGCGTTTTTTTTCATGCGCTGCTTTCAGTCGGAATCCGGGAAAGTAAGCTTCCAGGCAGGAAAGAATTTTTTCAGCATCGGAGGGCAATTCGATCACGTCTTCTGCGCCCGACTTAAAGAGCAATCGCGTGGCAGAACCGCTGTAATCGCTGGTATACACGATCAGCGGGATGTGGGGATAAAGGCGTTTCCACATGCGCAGTTTGGGCAATCCGTCTTGCAGCGGTGGTTCGTGCAGGACCATCACCATACCTACATCCGTTTGAAGGGATTTTGGCATTTGCGCAACAGGGTTGCCTGAATGTTGATGGATAGAAATGCTTTGGCCCACGGTTTGATGCAAAAGAGATAGCAAAGCATCGTGATTTCCGCAAAGCACTAATTGGAGAGGTTTCATCGCTGGGGTGCAATTTGGTTAGGGGAAGATTATTGCCCTCCTCTGCCCTACGGGCTCTGGCGGGTAAAAGCAATGGTATGATTTTTGAACAGCATACAAATATAGACCCATTTAGGTAGAAAACTGATTTTCGAATTAAAAAAAAACGGTGTAGCCCGTTTTTTAACATTATTGCTTATTGTTGCGTATAAAAAAGCACTTCACTATGGAAAATTTTAGTTTTTCGCAGATACCCCAAGATACCCACCAATGTTCCAGCCGTAGAGATGGCGACTGGCTGATCTGGAATTGTGCGCAATGCGCGGGGTATGAACGCCGCTTTAATTTTGTTTCGGGTGAAATGCGGACGCGCCGGGGTGGCTCTCTTGCGCAGCATACCGGGAGCACAGACGCTGCGGATTTGAGGGAAGCATTTGCGGAAACCCTCTGTCGGAACTAAATATAAATTACCCGGCTCAGGCAGGCTCAGAAGATTGAGACAACTCCTGCTGATATGCCGCGCGGATGCGCTCCATCAATCGTGGTGGAACGACGGCTTTCTCTTCGCTGGCCAGGGTTTCGCTGTTTGCCTTGGACGTTGGTATCATTTCTGCAAATACAGGAAGAATACCGGTGATAAAACCGGCGATCGCCTCCCGGCCGTCGCCTTTAAATGATTTTTTTTCCCGCGTTGGCAAATGTTCAATAATGCCCTTGAGCGGACCTTTTTCAGTTGTTCTGTAATAGTCTATTCGAAAAGGTATTTTGGTCGCGGTCAGGGGCTCTTCAGAGATTTCTATGCGCTCGCCGTTTTCCGGCTTTTGGCAGGCACCAAGTTGATGCTGTAGCATTTCAATTTGGCCCATCAGCATTTCTTCGCGGCCGAGGGCCTCTTCCAGCGCTTGGAGAATTTGAGGTTTTGTTCTTTTATCGATTTGCGCTTGCATGGTTTGAAGGAGGGTTTAGAGGGTTTATAAAGGGTTTAGAGGGTTTATAAAGGGTTTAGAGGGTTTAGAGGGGTTTAGAGGGGTTTAGAAAGGGTTTAGAGGGGTTTAGAAAGGGTTTAGAGGGGTTTATAGTTCTTTGAATAACTAACTTCCTTTATTTTCGCTCAATCCCAGAAGCAGGTTGTCATGTTGAGCGCAGCGAAACATCTGGATACTTGCTCTGAT
>Ga0105046_10007582_pt1 | contig 17075 bp, 18 predicted proteins | sample MAT03_FD_78385 | JGI IMG/M metagenome (GOLD analysis project Ga0105046, IMG submission 78385) | Freshwater microbial communities from Lake Fryxell liftoff mats and glacier meltwater in Antarctica - MAT-03 (megahit assembly) | ecosystem: Environmental > Aquatic > Freshwater > Ice > Liftoff...
GCACTGGGGGCTGATCCCCGCTGTCGCGGCGCTGGCGCTCGACTGCAGGATCGACGCCTGGAACCTGCCGCAGGGTGTGATCAGCCACCTGTACCGCGACATCGCGGCTGGGCGGCCGGGAACGCTGACGCGCGTCGGCCTCGGGACGTTCGTCGATCCGCGCCTCGAAGGCGGACGGATTAACGCGCGCTCGACCGCCGAGGTCGTGAAAGTGATGGAGGTCGGCGGCGAGGAGTTCCTGTTCTACCCGGCCTTTCCGATCGACGTGGCGCTGCTGCGCGGCACGACCGCGGACGAGCGCGGCAACGTCACGATGGAGCGCGAGGCGCTGATCCTCGACAATCTCGCTCAGGCGATGGCGGTGCGCAACTCCGGCGGACTGGTGCTGGTGCAGGTCGAGCGGATCGCGGCCGCCCGCTCGCTCGATCCGCGCGCCGTGGCGCTGCCTTCGGCGCTGGTCGATGCGGTGGTGGTGGCGACGCCCGCGAACCATGTGCAGACCTACGCCACCGTCTATTCTCCGTTCTACGCTGGGCGCATCCGCGTGCCCGACGGCGCCTCGGCGGCGTTGCCGCTCGATGCGCGCAAGGTGATCGCCCGGCGCTGCGCGTTCGAACTGCCCATCAACGGCGTCGTCAATCTCGGCATAGGAATGCCCGAGGGCGTCGCGTCGGTCGCCGGCGAGGAGGGCCTGCTCGAGCACCTGACGCTGACCGCCGAGCCGGGCGTGATCGGCGGACAGCCGGCGTCCGGGCTCGATTTCGGCGCCGCGACCAACACCGACGCGGTGATCGCCCAGAACCAGCAGTTCGATTTCTATGACGGCGGCGGCCTCGACCTCGCGTGCCTCGGGATGGCCGAAGCGGATGCGCTCGGCAACGTCAACGTCTCGCGCTTCGGATCGAAGCTCGCGGGAGCGGGTGGTTTCATCAACATCAGCCAGAGCGCACGGGCCGTCGTATTCGCGGGAACGCTGACGGCGGGAGGGCTCGACGTCGCGATCGGCGACGGCGCGTTCCGGGTCCGGACCGAGGGGCGCGCGAAGAAGCTGCTGGCGGCGGTCGAGCAGGTGACGTTCTCGGGACCGCGGGCGGCGCTCGCGCGGCGTCCGGTCCTCTACGTGACCGAGCGTTGCGTGTTCGAGCTGACGCCCGCCGGCATGGAGCTGCGCGAGATTGCGCCGGGCGCCGATCTCGAGCGCGACATCCTCGCGCAGATGGCGTTCCGGCCGTTGATGACCGACGTCGTCGAAATGGACGCCCGCATTTTCACCGAGGCCCCGATGGATCTCAAACGCGATCTGCTGCGACTCGACTTTGACGCGCGGATCCAGCGCAACGACGCCGAGAACCGGCTCTACATCAACTTCGAGAAACTGCGCATCCGCAACGCCGCGGACATCGCCCGGATCAAGGCGCGGGTCGAGGCGCTGTGCCAGGGACAGACGCGGCCGGTCGACGTGATCGTGAACTACGACGGAACGCGCGTCGACGAGGATGCGGAGGCGGCCTACTCGGCGATGGTCGAGAACCTCGAGGCGCGGTTCTACCGAACCGTGACGCGCTACGCCAACTCCGCCTTCATCCGCATGAAGCTCGGCCGGTCGTTCACCCGCACCGCCGCGCCGCATATCTTCGAGACGGCGGCCGACGCGCAGGCCTTTCTCGCGGCGCAACGCCAGTGACCCGGGTCGCCTGCATCGGCGAGTGCATGATCGAGATCGGCTTGCCGCAGGACGGCGTCGGGCTCGCGCGGATAGGCTTCGCCGGCGATGTGGCGAACGTCGCGATCTATCTCAAGCGCGCAGGCCCGGCGAGCGAGGTCGCGTTCGTCACGGCGCTGGGGACGGACGCGCTGTCGGACCGCATGGTCGCCTTCTTCGGCGAGCACGGGCTCGCAACCGACCTGGTCGAGCGGCGGCCCGACCGCGCGCCGGGTCTCTACGCCATCAGCCTCGACGCGGCGGGCGAGCGCAGTTTCACCTATTGGCGCGACACGTCGGCGGCGCGGACGCTGTTCGAGCCGCCCTGCCGGGTCACGCCGGCGGCGATGACCGGGTTCGACCTCGTCTATCTGTCCGGCATCACGGTCGCAGTGCTCGGGTCCACGGCGCGGACGGCGCTGCGCGACTTTCTCGGCGACTTCCGGGCGCAGGGCGGCCGCGTCGCGTTTGATTCGAACTACCGTCCGCGGCTTTGGCCCGATGCGGCGACGGCGCGGCGCGAGATTGCCGCGTTCTGGGTGTTGACCGACATCGGTCTGCCGTCGGTCGACGACGAGACGACGCTCTGGGGCGATGCCGACGCCGATCGGGTACTTGCGCGTCTCACCGCTGCCGGCGTCACCTGCGGCGCGCTAAAGCAGGGCGCCGCGGGTCCGCGCGCAATAGGATGGGACGGGTGCTTGCCGGCGTTCGCGCGCGTGCCGAACCCGGTGGACACCACGGCGGCCGGCGACAGCTTCAACGGGGCCTATCTTGCCGCCTTGCTCGCCGGAGCGTCGCCGCCTCAATGCCTCGCCGCAGGACATGCGATGGCGGCACATGTCGTGCGATTTCCCGGCGCCATCGTCCCGCCGTGACCATTGCAGCACAACGCGAGCGCAGCGCGGACATCCGCTCCCGGTTTTACGGCTTCGAGGCGTGGATCCGCGCCGCAGAGGTCAGCCGGCGCGCCATTCGTCGCGCAGATCGTCGCGCAGCCAATCCGACCTCGCCGCGAGCTGCGCCGCTGTGAACCGCCAGACGAGAAACCCCGTCACCAGCAGCGCCAGGATCACGAACCAGCCGGTCTGACCGAATGCCGCCAGGATGAGCGCGCCGAGGCCCGCAGCGAGCAGAGTGGCCACGGACAGAAACAGGAGAAGCAGGATTTCGGCTGTCATGGCGTTTGCCCTCGACGATCAACATCCCTATCTTGACAGCATACGCTGCGGGATCAAGCCCCGCCGTGTCGCATCAGAGGATGATCGCCCATGCCCGCCCCGCTCGTCTTCACGCCGCTCGCCTGGACCGCGCTTCGCCTCGGCGCGGTGGCGGCCGTCGCGCTCTATGCGTCCCGCAGCCGGGTGTCCCAGCCCAAGGACGCCGCGCACGCGCAGGTGCTCGACGAGCTGCCCGAGGGCCTCAGCGCCGAGCCGCACCGCACCGAAGCCGAAAGCGCGATGCACGGCGCCGGGCGCTTTCGTCGGACCATCCGGTTCGGGTCGACTGGGCCAGGCGTCGAGATCGACGCGGCGGCGCTCGGTCGACTGCGTTTCCGCCGGGTCGGCTGACCGCGATGGCGCTTCGGCTGCACCACTCGCCGACCTCGCCGTTCGTGCGCATGGTCGACGTGACGCTTCTTGAGACCGGGCTGTCGGACCAGGTCGAGCGGGTCGCTGCGACAGGCACGCCGCTCGATGCCGGCGATCTGCCGCTCGGACTGAACCCGTTGGGCAAGATCCCGACGCTCGAGCGGGCCGAGGGGGCAGCACTCCATGACAGTCGCGTGATCTGCCGCTATCTCGACGATCTCGCCGGCGGCGGGCTCTACCCATCTAAGCCGCGCCTCTGGGAGACGTTGACGCTCGAGGCGACCGGGCAGGGGGTCGCGGAGGCTGCGGTGCTGATGATCTACGAGCAGCGCCTGCGCCCGGAGGACACGCGCTCCGCGCCTTGGGTCGAGGCCCAATGGGCGAAGATCGCCCGTTCGATCGACGCGATCGAGGCGCGCTGGATGTCGCATCTGGCCGGACCGCTCGACACCAGCCATATCGCGGTTGGCTGCGCGCTCGGCTACGTCGATTTCCGCCACGGCGCACGCGGGTGGCGGTCGGGCCGACCGGCGCTGGCAGCATGGGCCGCGAAGTTCCACGCGCGGCCGTCGATGGTCGCAACGGCGCCGGTCTGACGCGTCACCGCGCCGGACGAGCCCGGTCTGCGCGCCATTTCTGAGGGCATGAACTGGTCTTGCTCGACGCGGGCACGGCGCAGGCGCCCGAGGCGATCGCCGAATACCTGATCGTGGTGCGTACGGCCATCGACGCGAGCAGCGCGGCGCTGCCCCCCGAACACGCCGCCGCCTTCGTCGCACGTTGCGGCGGAAAGTTGCGCCATGCGGCTCCCCCGTTCTGCGTACCAGGGCTTCGCAGCTTGCCGGTGCGTCTCCCGACCCGCTTCAGCGGCTCAACGCGTCGAGGATACGCGCCCAGGAGCGGATGCCCTTCTGAAAGCTGATCAGGTCGTACTTCTCGTTCGGCGAATGGATACGGTCGTCGTTGAGCGCGAAGCCGGTCAGCACCACGTCGAGCCCGAGCTTTTCCTTGAACTCGATGTTGACCGGGATCGAGCCGCCGCCGCCGATGAAGGCCGCCTGCCTGCCCCATTCGTCGGTCAGCGCGCTTTGGGTCTTCTGGAACGCCGGCCCCGAGATGTCGAACGCCACCGCCCGACCCGATCCGTGCTCGTGGAACTCCACCCGGCAGTCGGCGGGCAAGCGCGCGTTGACGAACTCCCGGAACGCGGCCCGCACCTTGTGCGGGTCCTGATCGAACACCAGCCGGAACGAGACCTTGGCCGAGGCCATGGCCGGGATCACCGTCTTGAAGCCCGCGCCCTGATAGCCGCCCCCCATGCCGTTCACTTCCGCCGTCGGCCGCGACCAGGTCTGTTCCAGCACGCTGCGGCCCTTTTCGCCAGCGGGAACCGACAGGCCGATCTCGCCGAGAAACGCGTCTTCGGAGAAATCGAGCGTCGCCCAGCTTTCGCGCAGGGCGTCGGGCAATTCCGGCACGCCGTCGTAGAAGCCGGGGAGGGTCACGCGCCCCTGCTCGTCGTGCAGGTCGGCCAGAATTCGCGCCAGCACATGGTTGGGGTTCGCCGCGGCCGAGCCATAGAAGCCCGAATGCAGGTCGCGGTCGGCGGCGTGGATCACGACCTCCTCGCCGCAGAGCCCGCGCAGCGTCGTCGTGATCGCCGGGGTCGACTTGTCCCACATGCCGGTGTCGCAGATCAGCGCGAAATCCGCCTGCAGCTCGTCCTTGTTCGCTTCGAGGAACGGCGGCAAGTTCAAGCCGCCCGACTCCTCCTCGCCCTCCAGAAGAACGGTGACCTGGATCGGCAGGCGGCCCGTCACAGTCTTCCAGGCTCTGCAGGCCTCGACGAACGTCATCAGCTGGCCCTTGTCGTCGGACGATCCGCGCGCCTTGATCTCCTTCGATCCGTCGGCCCGCGTCTCGATCGAGGGCGCGAACGGGTCGCGGCTCCACAGCTCCAGCGGATCTACCGGTTGCACGTCGTAGTGGCCGTAGAACAACGCCGACGGCCCGCTGCCGTCGCGCAGATGCCCGACCACGATCGGGTGGCCCGGCGTATCGCGCACCGCCGCGTCAAAGCCGATGGCGTCGAGATCCGCCGCGTGCCATTCGGCGCACTTCCGGCACTCGTCCTTGTACGCCGGATCGGTCGAGATCGACTTGATCCGCAGCGTCTCGAACAGTCGGGCGACGGCATGGTCGAAATCGGCGTCGATATGCGCCAGAACTTTATCGAGGTCGGACATGGGGTTCTCCGAAATAGCTATGCTCTTGCGTCAGGCCGGGTCGAGCGGGATGCCGAGCGAATACCAGACGACCAGCAACAGCGTCCAGGCCGCCAGCAGAACGACGGTGTAGGGCAGCATCAACGCCACGATCGTCCCGATCCCGGCGTCCTTCTGATACTTCTGCGCAAAGCCGACCATCACCGCCAGATAGACGTTGAGCGGCGTGATCACGTTCATCGGGCTGTCGCCGACCCGGTACGCCGCCAGCACGAGGTTCGGGTCGCCGCCGAGCCGCATGAACAGCGGCACGAACACCGGCGCGAGGATCGCCCATTTCGCCAGCGCGCCGGTCAGGATGATGTCGATGATCGCCACCACGAGCACGAAGAGGATGATGTAGCCGGTGGCGCCGATCGGCACGGTCTGAAGGAAGTCCGCGAGGTTAACCGCAAGCACGGTCGCGAGGTTGGTGTAGTTGAAGAAGGCGATGAAATTCGCGATCACGAACAGCAGGAAGATCATCCCGGCGAGGCTGCTTCAGGTCTTGACGATCAGGCCGATGGCGGCGGTGACGTTGGCGATGGTGCCGGCCCCCTTGCCGTAGGCGAAGCCGACCACGAGAAACAGGAGGCTGATCAGGATTATCAGGCTGCTCATGAACGGGGAGCCCGCCATGATGCCGCCAGTTGTCTGGTTGCGCAGGATGCCCCAGGGGATGGGCGGGGCGGCAAGAAGGCCGATGACCACGACGAAGCCGAGGAGTGCGCGGCCGGCGTATTTCAGACCCTGCTGTTCGCTGCCCGACAGCCCCTCGGTCGCTTCGATCGGCACGCCGCCCGTGTAGGGTCCAAGCCGCGGCTCGACGAATTTCTCCGTCAGGACCGTGCAGATGATCCCCATCAGGATCGAGGACACGATCATGAAGAACAGGTTTCCGACGACGCTGATCTGGGCGGCCGGATTGACCGCCCTGATGGCGTCGTTGGTCACCTCGACCAGAAGCGCGTCGGTCGGGGTGACGAAGACGTTGACGAGAAAGACCGCGGCCACGCCCGAGAAGCCCGCCGCCAGCCCGGCCAGCGGATGCCGCCCCATGCTGTGGAAGGCGGCCGCCGCCAAGGGCACCAGCACGAGGTAGCCTGCGTCCGCCGCGATCGAGGACAGCACGCCGACCATCACGATCATGAACGTGAAGATCGAGCTGGGCGCGGCGCTGACGAGCTTGCGCACCAGCGTCGCGATCAGCCCGGATTCTTCGGCCAACCCCACGCCGATCATCGCAACGAGGATGACGCCGACCCCGGTGAACCCGAGGAAGTTCGCGACCGGCGAGGTCAGCATGAAGCGGATGCCGTCGGGCGCCAGCAGGCTGCGCACCGACGTCGTCTGCTCGACGATGTCGCCGACGCGCTCGTCGTAGGCGTCGTAGGTGACCGTCGTCCCGAGCAAACCGAAGATCACCGACAGAACGATGACGATGCCGATCAACAGGAAGAAGATGATGGCGGGATGCGGCACCATGTTGCCCACCCGTTCGACGGTCGCGAGAAAACCTCCGTCGGTAGATTTTTGCGGCGCGACCGCCATCGTCGTCTCCCCCTCGCTGACCCCTTGCCGCCGCCGTTGCGAGCCATCGGCTCAGTCGACGATCGGAACGTTCAAACCAGGAAATAGATTCTCGCCACTGCCTGCCAATCCGGCAGCATCGCTTGACAACCTTGCCTACCAGCCCCGGCGACCGGCGCGCAAGCTTGATGATCGGCGTCTCCCGTCCCGGAGATTCGTGATGGCGCGGCACTGTCCGCCAGAACGCATAACCCCGCACGATCGGGCCGACCTTCACCGTGAGGCGCGCCACGCGCTCAGCCGACGCGGCCTTCGATCGCCCGCTCGTAAAGCTCCAGGGCGTCTGCTTCATTCAGTTGGCGCGGGTTGCCCGCGGCGGTCGGATCGCGCACCGCCATCGCGGCCATCTCGGCGAAGCGGCTGCGATCGACCCCGATCTTGTCGATCGTATGCGGGATTCCGAGGTCCCGCCGAAGCCGGAACACGAAGTCGAGAAAGCCTCGATAGCCGCCGTCCATCCCCAGCCAGCCCGCCAGTCGCTCCATCTTGTCCCAGACCGCCTCCCGGTTGAAGTCGAGCACATAGGGCATGAAGACCGCGTTCGTCAGCCCGTGATGGGTTCCGTAGAGCGCCCCCACCGGGTGGGACAGCGCATGGATTGCGCCGAGCCCTTTCTGGAACGCCACGGCCCCCATCGCCGCGGCGCTCATCATGTTCGCCCGCGCCTCGAGGTCCGCGCCGTCGCGGTAGGCGGCGAGCAGGTTCTCGCGCACCAGCCGGATCCCCTCGACCGCGATGCCCTCGGCCATCGGATGATATGACGGCGCGCAATAAGCCTCGATGCAATGGGCCAACGCATCCATGCCGGTGCCCGCGGTCAGGTGCGGCGGCAGGGCGACCGTCAGCTCCGGATCGCAGATCACCTGGACAGGCAGCATCTTGGGATGAAAGATCACCTTCTTGGTCCGCGTCGCGAGATTGGTGATGACGCCCGCACGCCCCACTTCCGAGCCCGTGCCGGCGGTCGTCGGCACGGCGACGATCGGCGCGATCCCGGCGGGATCCGCGCGCGTCCACCAGTCGTCCACATCCTCGAAATCCCACATCGGCCGCGTCTGGCCCATCAGGAAGCCGATCACCTTGCCCGCATCGAGCGCCGACCCGCCGCCAAACGCGATTACCCCGTCATGACCACCGGCGCGCATAATCTCGAGCCCGGCCGCGACGTTGGCCTCGGTCGGGTTCGGCTGCACGTCCGCGAAGAACCCCGGCGCCAGCCCCGCCGCGCGCACCGCGTCGAGCGCCTGCGCGGTGATCGCGAGCTTCGCGAGGCCCGGATCGGTGACGAACAGCGGCCGCTTCATGCCGGCGGCGACGCAGGCCGCGCCCAATTCCGCGACGCGCCCCGCGCCGAATCGGATGGCGGTCGGATAGGTCCAGTTGCCGGTGAACGTCATGGTCAGCACTTTCTCAGGTGATGGCGACTTGGCCGGATCAGCGGCGCAACCCGCAGATGGACGTCCGCGCTGCGTCCGGGTGATGCTGGTCCGATCTGTTCCGCACCGCTAGGCCCGTTCGAAGCCGCGCGCCAGATCCCAGTCGGAGACGCGGCGGTCGCACTCTGCCTGTTCCCAGCGGGCGGCGTGGACGTAGTGGTCGACCACGTCGTCGCCGAACGCCGCCCGGAGCATCGTCGACCCGCGCAGCTCCTCGGCGGCGTCGCGGAGGGTGCGCGGGATCTCGCGGGCGCTGGCGGCGGCATAGGCGTCGCCGGCGAACTCCGGCTCCAGCTCCAGCTCGCGCTCGATGCCATCGATGCCGGCCGCAATCATCGCCGCATACGCGAGATAGGGGTTGAGATCAGCGCCGCCGACGCGGCATTCGATCCGGATCGACGTCGAGCCTTCGCCGACCAGCCGGTAGCCGGCGGTGCGGTTGTCCATCGACCAGATCGCCTTGGTCGGCGCGAAGGTCCCGGCCTGGAAACGCTTGTAGCTGTTGACATAGGGCGCGAGAAAATATGTGAAGGCGTCGGCGTGGGCCAGCAATCCCGCCAGATACCGGCGCATCAGCAGCGACATGCCGTAGGGCTCGGCCGCGTCGAAGAAGGCTGGCGATCCGGCCAGCGTCCAGAGCGACTGGTGGACGTGCGACGAGGAACCGGCGGCGCGGTCGTCCCATTTCGCCATGAAGGTCAGCGCCCGGCCCTTGGACCAGGCGATCTCCTTCGCGCCGTTCTTGACGATGACATGGGCGTCCGCCGCCCGCAGCGCCTCGTCGTAGACGACGTTGATTTCTTCCTGGCCGGCGCTTGCTTCGCCCTTGGAGCTCTCGACCGGAACGCCGGCGGCGTTCAGGCCGGTGCGGATCGCCCGCATCACCTCCTCCTCCTTGGAGGTCTGGAAGATGTGGTAGTCCTCGTTGTAGGCCCCGAGCGTCGCCAGCCCGCGATGGCCTGCCGCATGGAGCTCCTCGAAGGACTGCCGGAACAGGAAGAACTCCAGCTCGGAGGCCATCATCGCGCGCAGGCCGAGCGCGTCGAGCCGCTCGAGCTGGCGCTTGAGCATCGCGCGCGGGGAATGCGGCACGGCGGCGTGGGTGCGGTGGTCCTCGACGTCGCAGAGCACCAGCGCCGTTCCGGGCAGCCAGGGGGTGCGGCGCAGCGTCGCGAGGTCGGGCTTCATCGTGTAGTCGCCGTAGCCGCTCGCCCAGCTGGTCGCCTTGTAGCCGGGTACGGTCTCCATCTCGAGGTCGGTCGCGAGCAGATAGTTGCAGCCGTGCGTTTCGCGGTGCCCCGATCGGAGAAAGAATTCGGCCTGAAAGCGCTTGCCCATAAGCCGGCCCTGCATGTCCACCAGTGCGACGACAACGGTGTCGATGGCGCCCTCGGCGACCGCGGCGGCCAGTTCGTCCAGCGTCAGTCCGCCCTGCATTCCGCCTCCGCCCCGTCACGTCGCCGCGGGACGCTAGCCAGCGGCCGGGGCGGGCGCAAGATCGATAGCGCACGCAAGTGCGGCGCGGCGGCGATGATAACAGGCTGTTATCGGCGTAAGCGCTTGATATGTATAGCTTACGGAGTCCGCTTTTCGTCTGCGGCGCGTGACCTCGTCAGAGGCAGACCCCATCGATGACGACGCCGCCGGAGCCGCCGTCGTCGCAGCTGCGCATTCGCGACGGCTCGGGGTTGCTCGTGGCGCCGCAAGCCGCGAGCATACTGCCCACGATCAGGGCGAGGGCGAGGTGGCGGAGCATCGGGCGATCCTGTGGCGTGATGCGTCAGCCTGCGACGCATCCCGGCTCGAAATCAAGCGTAGCTTTCAGCCTGCGACGAAATTGACGCCAAGGACGATCATTGCGACGACGGTGGCGGTGACGACGATCGACACGACGCCGAGGACGACGCCGATCAGCACGACCTTGCCGTCGCGCTCGACGAGCCCGAGACCGGTCACGACCAGCGCCGCGGCGGGAATAAAGCCGCTGAGCGGGACCGGCAGGAACAGCGCGAACGCGCTCAGCCACTGGAACGCGCCGAGCATCCGCTCGTTGCGCGGGGTGAAGACATGCTCCATCCGCGGCCGGGTCATGCGCTCGATCGGGCGGATCACCGGCGCCATCCGCAGCACGAGCCGCTGCCATGTGCGCCGGTTGACGCGGTAGCGGGTGATGAACGCCGGCAGGCGGATCTGCGGATAGCCCATCGCCATCTGTCCCAGCACCCAGAACAGCGGGATCGCGGTGATCAACCCGCCGTCGGGTATCGGCAGCAGGCTGAGCACCGAGAAGAACAGCAGGATCCAGCCGAACGAGCGATCGCCGAGCTTGGCTATGACCTCGGCGATCGAGATCTCGTCGGCGTCGAAACGCTCGCCCGCGACGCGAAACAGCCGCCGGAGCAGGCGGCGGCGGACGGGTGGGGGGGGCGCGGGCTCGACGGACAAGGCTTTCATCTCCGGGTGCGCGCGGCCGCGCGCCGTGCGAGCGGAAGATATAGCGCATCCGTTTCGGTTGTGCGACCGACGTGGACGAACCCCCGGTTGTCGCGCCCGGCGGCATGCCGTTCAGGCAATCCGTCCGGGCACGACGTTGACGGCGTCCGCGCCATCTTCGGTTTCGCCGGCTTCGCGGACTGGCGGCGGTCGTTCGGGTCGCTCATGACTGCCGGGTCATTTCGCGATTCCTTGGGCTGGTTTCGACTTCGGCCTTGAGCCGATTTCAGCGAAGGGCGCGGTGTCATCCGAACTTGGCTTGCATCCGACTTCAGAGCCGACCATTTCTCCTGAGCGCGGCGAAAGGCCCGTGACCGACTGATTGCAGTCAAGCAGGAGAACACGATGCAACGGACTTGGATTCTGGTGGGCGCGGCCATTCTCGTCGCCCTGATCCTGTATTTCTTCATTGGGCGGGACGAGCCCGAGATCGCCACCGAAGCACCGGCCGCGATCGAACAGATGACCGACGACGCGGAGACGGTCGGCGACGAAGCGGTCGGGGGCGTCGAGGGCGCCGCCACCACGACCGGAGAAGCGCTCGAACCAGCCGCCAATGCGGTGGAAGGCGCGGCCGAGGGCGCCGTGGACGGCGTCGAGGGCGCGGTCGAAGGCACTCCGGCGCCAGCGAACAACTGATCGCGTCACCCGGCGGAGGCGGACATGTCGCTTCCGCCGGTCCGTCAGGGCCGCACCAGCGCGTCGGCGAACCGCTGGATGCGGCTGCAGGCCTCGACCAGCTGCGCGTCCGCTGCGGCATAACTGATCCGGAAGTGCGGCGACATCCCGAACGCGGCGCCGAACACCACCGCCACGCCTTCCGCCGCGAGCAACGCCTCGGCGAAATCCGCGTCGGTCGCGATGGTCCGGCCCCCGGGCGTCACCGCGCCGATCAGCCCCGCGACCGACGGATAGACATAGAACGCGCCCTCGGGCGTCGGGCACGCGATCCCGGGCGCGGCGTTCAGCATTCCCACCACGAGATCCCGGCGGCGCTGGAACGCGCCCCGCGCGTCGGCGAGGTAGTCCTGCGGCCCGTCAAGCGCCGCGACCGCCGCCCATTGGCTGATCGACGCGGCGTTCGACGTCGACTGGCTCTGGATCGTCACCATGCCCGCGATCAGATCGCGCGGCCCCGCCGCATAGCCGATCCTCCAGCCGGTCATCGCATAGGCCTTCGACACGCCGTTCACCGTCAGCGTGCGCTCGAGCAGCCGGGGCTCGACCTCGGCGGGCGTGCAGAACGCGAACGGCGGAAAGGCGATGTGCTCGTACATGTCGTCGGTCATCATCCAGACGTGGGGATGCGCGATCAGCACGTCGGTCAGCGCCTTCACCTCGTCCCACCCGTAACCGGCCCCGGAGGGGTTCGAGGGCGAGTTGAAGATCAGCCATTTCGTGCGCGGCGTGATCGCCGCCGCGAGCGACTCCGGGCTGATCTTGAACCCGGTCGCAAGCGGCCCCTCGACCACGACCGGCGTGCCCCCCGCCAGGCGTACCATGTCGGGGTAACTCACCCAGTAGGGCGCCGGCACGATGACCTCGTCGCCCGGGTTCAGCGTCGCCATCAGCGCGTTGAACAGCACCTGCTTGCCGCCGGTGGACACGATCACCTGATCGGGCGCGTAGGTCAGCCGGTTTTCCCGCGCGAACTTCGCGGCGATCGCGCGGCGAAGCTCGGGAATGCCTTCGGGGCTTGTGTACTTCGTCTCGCCCCGATCGATCGCCGCCTTCGCTGCCGCCTTGATGTGGGCGGGCGTATCGAAATCCGGCTCGCCGGCGCTGAGCGACACGATGTCGCGACCGTCGGCCTTCAGCGCCCGCGCCATCGCGGTGATCGCCACCGTGGGCGAGGGTTTGATCCGCGACAGCGCATCGGCAAGAAAGGCCATTTCCGGCTCCGGTTTGCAAAGAAGTCGCCGGTGTCTTAGGGTTCGACCCCGCGCCGCGCAACCCGGAGACCCGCCATGCCGCCGCAACCGACGAAGGACGACATTCTCGACGATTATACCGACGCGACGTCGACTTTCGGCGATCGTCTCGGGCTCGCGCGCGAGGCGATGGGTCTCACGCGCGCCGAACTCGCGCATCGTCTCGGTGTGCGGCTCCACACGTTGCGCAACTGGGAGGAGGATCGCGCCGAGCCGCGCGCGAACCGACTCCAGATGCTCGCGGGAATGCTCAACGCGCCGATGGTCTGGCTGATGAGCGGGCAGGGCTCGGCGCCGGCGGAGACCGCCACCTCGACCGACCGCTTGGCCGCACACGCCTGCCTCGCCGAGTTGCGCCTGTTGCGGTCCGAGCAATCGGCGATCGTCGAGCGCATGGCGCGGCTCGAGAAGCGGTTGCGCGCCGCGCTGGAGCCGCGCGCATGAGCGCCGAGACGCCCGAGATCCGGCTGCGGCGGCTCCGGATGCGAAGCTGGCGGCGCGGCATGCGCGAGATGGACCTGCTGCTCGGTCCGTTCGCGGACGCAGCGCTCGACGACTTTCCGGCCGACGCGCTCGATCGGTTCGAGGCGTTTCTGGCCGAAAACGATCAGGACCTCTATCTGTGGATTTGTCGTGGCCGCGACAGTCCCGCGCGTCACGCGGACGTCATCTCGCGCATTTGCGCCTTTCATCGCCTTGTCGCTCCGTGACCGGATTTTCTGCGCGGGCTTAACCTCATCTACAGCAATCTCGGCGACGTTGCGCCGGTAGCGTAGATGGAGACAGACCGAATGAGTGTTCACGCGTCGGTGGTGAAGGTGTCGATCCCGGCGGTGGACGAGGATTTCGTCGGCGCCTATCTCGAAACGCTTGCGATGGTGGAGCGCCTGCATCGGCTCCTGCTCGACGTCGTGAAGGATGAGTTCGAGCGCCTCGGGGTCATCGACATCAACTCGGTTCAGGCGTTGTTGCTGTTCAACGTCGGCGACAACGAGGTGACGGCCGGCGAGCTGAAGACGCGCGGCTATTACCAGGGCTCGAACGTTTCCTACAACCTCAAGAAGCTCGTGGAGTGCAGCTACATGCACCATCAGCGCTGCGCGGTGGACCGACGCGCGGTGCGGGTGCGCCTCACCGACAAGGGCCGCCAGATCCGCTCGATCATCGCCGATCTTTTCCAGCGCCACGCGAATGGGATCATGAGCAGCGAAATTCTCGGCGGGATGAAGATCGCCGACATGAATGCGAGCCTGCGCCGCATGGAACGCTACTGGACCGACCAGATCCGCTACATCTACTGAGCGCATGCCGATCGGATCGCTGCGGAGACCGGGGTCGGTGTGGCGAGAATGTTTGCGGAGGCGAGATTGCGGGATCGAGGTCCCGACTGACCTGCAAAAGGAAATCGAAAGGTGATAACCTGCCGCGAAATGAGAGGTTTCCCGGGCAATTGATTCGCAGGGCCTCGATAAAGTCGGGCATGTGCGGTCGAGGCGATCAGGCGAGATATGGCGACGAGAGCAGACAACCCTGAGGCGGAGCTGCGCGAAACCTTCGAGTTTCCGGTAGGCGATGAGATGCGCGGCGAGCGCGCGACGCTCGGGCGCTCGTTGCTCGATGTCCAGCGCGACTTGCGGATCAAGGCGGCGTACATCGCCGCGATCGAGAACGCCGATCCGGATGTCTTCCCCAACCCGAGCTTCATCCCCGGTTACGTGCGGTCCTACGCGCGTTATCTCGGAATGGACGCGGACGCCGCGTACGCGCGGTTCTGCGCCGAGAGCGGGTTCGCCGGACCCAACGCGACGGCGCGTCCCGATCGGACGCGCAGGGCGGTCGCGGCGACGGCCCAACCGACGGGCGTGTTCCGGCCGAACTTTCCGATGGCCGATCCGCGCTGGCGCGGCGCGCCGTCGCTGCCTTTTTCCGCCATCGGGTCGGTGCTCGTGCTGGTGGGTCTCGTCGGCGGTCTCGGGTACGGCGGCTGGACGGTGCTGCAAAACATCCAGCGCGTTCAATTCGCGCCCGTGGAAGAATTCCCGATGGCTCTCGCCTCGGTCGAGGCGTTGACGCCGCCTGACGCGCCGGCGGTGATCGAACCCGCGCTCAGCGAACTCGCGCGGCCGGTCGCGGCGACGGCGCTCGCCGATCTTTACCGCCAGCAGGAGCTCGAAGTGCCGATCCTCGTCCCCCGTGACGGTCCGATCGCCGGCATCGATCCCGAGCGCATCGGTCTTGCCGCTGCCGCGACGGCGCGTAGTCTGGCACAGCCGTCACCCGACGCCGGCGGGGCCGTGGCGACGGCGCTGCAGACCGGGGAACCGCAGCTCGTCGCCACCGTGGAGCGCCCGACGCTGACCGTGGTCGCCGAGCGCGCCGCGTGGATACGGGTCTATCTCGCCGATGGGACGGTGCTGTTCGAGCGAATTCTCGAAACCGGCGAGACCTATGCGCCGCCCGCGGAGATTGTCGCCCCGCTGATCTGGGCGGGCAATTCCGGGTCGGTCTTCGTGCGGCTCGACGCGACGCTCCATGGTCCGCTCGGCACGGGCACCCGCGCCGTGCGCGATGTCGCCCTCGATCCCGCCTCGATCGCCGAGGCGTTCGCCGCAGTTCCCGCCGACGGCGTGCCCGAAGCGATCGCGCGCGCGTTCGATCCGGCTGTCGCCCAGGCCACGATTGCGCAGGAATAGCCGACCGACGGGGTGACTTCACCGCGCTGCCGGGCTATCTTCGCGACAAGCGCCTTCGGCGAAACCAAGCGAGTTCCGATGTCCCACAACTCCATCCGCCCGTGGCGCAGTATTTTCCGCCGCAAGTCCCGCATGATCCATGTCGGCGCCGTTCCGGTGGGCGGCGACGCGCCGATCAGCGTGCAGACGATGACGAATACGCTGACCCATGACGTGAAGGCCACGGTCGAGCAGATACAGCGCTGCGCCGAGGCCGGCGCGGACATCGTCCGCGTGTCCTGCCCGGATGTCGCGTCGACCGCCGCCCTGCGCGAGATCGTCCGCGAAAGCCCGGTCCCGATCGTCGCCGACATCCATTTCCATTACCGCCGGGCCATCGAGGCCGCCGAGGCGGGCGCCGCCTGCCTGCGGATCAATCCGGGCAACATCGGCTCGCCGGAGCGCGTGCGCGAGGTCATCCGGGCCGCCCGCGACCACGGCTGCTCGATCCGCATCGGCGTGAACGCCGGCTCGCTCGAGAAGCACCTGCTCGACAAGTACGCCGAGCCTTGCCCGGAAGCGATGCTGGAGAGCGGCCTCGACCATATCCGCATCCTGGAGGACAACGACTTTCACGACTTCAAGATCAGCATGAAGGCCTCGGACGTCTTTCTCGCGGCGGCGGCGTATCAGGCGCTTGCGGACGCGACCGACGCGCCGATCCATCTCGGCATCACCGAAGCGGGCGGGCTTACGACCGGCACGATCAAGTCCGCCATCGGTCTCGGCAACCTGCTGTGGATGGGGATCGGCGACACGATCCGCGTCAGCCTGTCCGCCGATCCGGTCGAGGAGGTGAAGGTCGGCTTCGAGATCCTGAAGGCGCTCGGGCTGCGGCATCGCGGCGTCAACATCATCTCGTGCCCGTCCTGCGCGCGGCAGGGTTTCGACGTCATCAGGACGGTCGAAGCGCTGGAGAAACGTCTCGAACATGTCAAGACGCCGATGTCGCTGTCGATCATCGGCTGCGTAGTGAACGGCCCGGGCGAGGCGCTGATGACCGACGTCGGCTTCACCGGCGGCGGCGCCGGCGCCGGCATGGTCTACCTCGCGGGCAGGCAATCCCACAAACTCGACAATTCGGCGTTGATCGACCATATCGTCGAGCAGGTCGAGCGGCGGGCCGCCGAGATCGACGCCGAGACCGCGGCCGTGGAGCAAGCCGCCGAATAGCGACACGGGAAGCGGCGATCGGCTTGCCGCCCAAGGGCCTGCGGCGCTTTGAGCTTCGCTTTCAAAACGACCTGGAAATATCTGATATCGTTTGAACAAACGGGAGGCGAACGCCAGGCGACTGCGCGCCGCCGCCGCGGCGAGGGCGCTCGACGGTGGACA
>Ga0105046_10007583_pt1 | contig 17074 bp, 18 predicted proteins | sample MAT03_FD_78385 | JGI IMG/M metagenome (GOLD analysis project Ga0105046, IMG submission 78385) | Freshwater microbial communities from Lake Fryxell liftoff mats and glacier meltwater in Antarctica - MAT-03 (megahit assembly) | ecosystem: Environmental > Aquatic > Freshwater > Ice > Liftoff...
CCCGAGCCGGCCTCGAGGTACAGGGTTTTTAGTCCCAGCATTTCACCGGCCATGGCGGTACTTACAGCGATGTCATCTTTTTGGGCAGGAATGGGGTAAGTGTTCGACATGTATTGGACGGAGGTTTGGATGCCACCGTCGATGAGCATGTAGCCGCACGATATGATTTCGAGGGGCGACAATTTGAGGAAGGGCGCCGAGATAACGTGTTGTCCGATAAGCAAATCGGGATTTCTCCCACTGATGAGCGATAGGAAAAGCAAGGCGTCGGCGCGGTAACTGAGCTGGAACGAACTGCCTGGAAACAACACCAATGGAATGTGGCAACGCTTCCTGATGGTCTCCAGGGTTGCATCGAGCATATTGTTAACCAACAAACTACCACCGATGAAAAAGTAATCCACACCATGCTCGGCGGCAAGATCGGCCATCTGCTCGGGCCGGTCGCCACGCATGTGATCGGGATCGATCAACACAGCAAACTTTTTTTTGCCAGAGGCTTTTGCTTGCAGCATATTGGGGTAAAGGAGGTGTTTTGGTTGGTTCATGGGTGGTTTTTTAAATCGAATATCAACCTTCAAAAAATCTAAATTTCCCTGCATGCCCGGTAAAGATCCTTCCATTCCTCCCGCTTTTTTACCACGGTTTCGAGGTATTCGGCCCAAACCGTTGTGTCTGTGGCTGGGTCTTTCACCACGGCGCCAACGAGTGCGGCGGCGAGGTCATTGGCTGTTAGGGTGCCATTGCCAAAGTGCGTGGCCAAGCTCTGACCTTGCTGTATTACGGAAATGGCTTCGGCGGTACTGAGGGTTGCGATCGGACTTTTGAGTTTTTCCCTGCCGTCCACCGTTTTGCCTTCGCGCAGTTCACGGAAGATGGTCACGAGGCGTTGTACTTCGCGCAGTGGCGCCATTTCGGGAGGCAGGACGAGGCCTTTGCCCAGTGCGGCCACGCGGTTTTGCACGATGCCCACTTCTTCTTCGAGGGTAGCGGGCAAGGGCAACACAACCGTATTGAAACGGCGGCGCAACGCAGCGGAGAGTTCGTTCACGCCTTTGTCACGGTCGTTGGAGGTAGCAATCACGTTGAAGCCTTGCCGGGCCATCACTTCGCTGCCAAGTTCGGGGATGGGCAGCGTTTTTTCGGAAAGCAAAGTAATGAGCGCATCCTGCACGTCGGCGGGTATTCGGGTAAGTTCTTCAATGCGCACGATTTTGCCGTCGCGCATGCCTGTCATGACTGGGCTGGGCACGAGTGCTTGTTCGCTTGGGCCTTCAGCGATGAGGCGTGCGTAGTTCCAGCCGTAGCGGAGGTTTTCTTCTGCGAGTCCGGCGGTACCCTGGATGAGCAGGGTACTGTCGGCGCTCACGGCTGCGGCGAGGTGTTCGCTCACCCACGTTTTGGCGGTGCCGGGTACGCCCAGGAGCAGCAGGGCGCGGTCAGTAGCAAGGGTAGCCACGGCGATTTCGATGAGGCGCCTGTTGCCGAAATATTTGGCTTCAACGGGCGTACCGTCGGGTGCTTGTCCACCCAGCAGGTAAGTCACTACAGCCCAGGGCGACATGCGCCAGCCTTCGGGCCTGGGGCGGTTGTCGTCTTTCGCGAGGGCTGCGAGTTCGTGGGCGTAATTGTTTTCAGCGTGGGGGCGGAGAATTTCGGTGGCCATGGTTCAAAAGGCAAAAGCTAAAAGCAGAAGTTAAAAGTTTCCTGCCTTTCAAGAACTGAATTTGATGCCCAAAAATAGGCAAACGAAACAGACCACCAAACTCAAAGCAACATTGAAAAGCGCAGCACCGGGTTGTCCGTCCTGCCACAACGCCCAGGTTTCGCCGGTAAAGGTTGAAAAGGTGCTGAACCCTCCGCAAAAACCGGTTGCAAAAAGCAGCCGGTGCTGGTCGGCAAGTTTGCCCTGCATGGAAAGTCCTGTCAAAAAACCAAGTAGAATACAGGCAAGTGCATTGGCGACCAGCGTGGCCAAAGGGAAACGCGAAATGTGGGGCTGTAACAACAATCCCAAACCATAGCGGCAAATACTGCCGCTGCCGCCACCGAGGAAAACGAGCAGAAATGCGTGAAAGTGTGACATAAGAGCAGTTAGCGGGCAGCTAATAAAAAAACCCCGACTCATTACAGCCGGGGCAACAACTAAAAAATTAAGCTATGAAAACAAAAACTTCTTAATTCGAATCATTGTGCGTTACAAAGCGACGCGATTTTCTGATGCAAGGATAAATAAAAAGTGCCGCCCATACAAGCAGCACTTTAAATATTTTGCTAAAATGAGCACAAGCGGCTCATTATTCTGCTACATCGCGGCCTCCGATAAGCATGTCCTGGTATTCTTTCAGCTCTTCCCATTTACCTTCGGCGGCAAATTTGGCTTGAGCGGGCCAGGTACTTGGGTCGTGGATCTGGTAGCGCGAACCTGCGGCATCGAGGATCTCCTTCAGGCGATCCACTTCAGCAGCGGCGAGCTCATCCCAGGTTTTGATGCCGCCTTCGTTGAGCAATTGCTCAATTTTCGGACCAACACCTTCCACGATTTTCAGGTCGTTGAGTTTGGGTGCTTTTGCAGCTTTTGCTGCTTTGGGCGCTTCAACAGCTGGAACTTCAATTACTGCAGCCTCAACAGCAGGAGTTTCAGCTACTACAGCCTCTACTTCAACAACAGAAGCTTCAGCTACTGGAGTTTCTACTTCTACTGCTGGAGCTTCTACTTCAGTTACTGGAGTTTCTACTTCAACAGCCGGAGCTTCTACTATTACAGCTTCAGCTACTGCAGCTTCTACTTTAGCAGCTTTCTTAGGGGCCGGTTTTTCGGCAACCGGAGCAGCGGCTTTTTTAACGGGTTTAGCAAGCGTTTCCGCTACGGTTTCGAGGGGCAATACGTTTACATAAACGCGGTCGTCCTTTTTTCGTTTGAACGAAACTACACCGTCTATGTATGCGTGCAACGTGTGGTCGCGACCCATGTAAACGTTTTGACCGGGGTGGTATTTGGTGCCGCGTTGGCGAACGAGGATGTTGCCTGCAACGGCTTTTTCGCCGCCGAAAAGTTTAACACCGAGGCGTTTACTTGCACTGTCGCGGCCGTTGTCGGAACTACCTACACCTTTTTTGTGTGCCATGACTCAATGGATATTTTTGAGTGCTGAATTGTTGTTGTGAATACGTGGTGGTTTTTCAGGGACCAAAATCCCTTAAGCGCTGATGGCGTCAATTTTGATTTTGGTAAAAGCCTGGCGGTGTCCGTTTTTCTTGCGGTAACCTTTGCGACGTTTTTTCTTAAAAACGATCACTTTGTCGCCCTGAACGTGGCTAAGAACGCTGGCTTTGATGCTGACGCCATTGATGTTGGGCGCGCCGATCTGTACGCTACCGCCGTTGTCGATCAAATGTACGGCGTCGAAAGTGACGGAATCACCTTCGTTGGCTGCCAGCCGGTGGACGAAGATCTGCTGACCCTCCTCAACTTTGAATTGTTGACCGGCGATGGAAACGATTGCAAACATGTTGAAAATCGAATATTGTGAATAAAAATGGGTGTACCCTCTCAAAAGGCGTGCAAAGGTACGTGCTTTAGATGAAATAAACCAAACCTTTTTTCAACAAATTCCGGATTCACAACGAATTAGCCCGATCGTGGAAACCTGTGAGCAATGTTTGCACACCCAAATCGTGTTGCAAAGCCGGCTGCCACATAAAAAGCAGCGTATGCTGCCGGTAATCATTGCGCAAAGCCTGACGAAGCTGCCTCAGCGCGCTGTTGCGCCTGTTCAGTCCAAACAAACACACCGCCGTGGCGTAAAGCAATTCCACGCATTCGCTGTGCACCAGCGACTGGTCGAGTACGTCAAGCGCATCTTTTCGTTTTCCTGCCCGCCACAACATTTCAGAAAGCCGGAGCCAGTTTATGGCTTCTTCAGGCACCAGTCCAATGGCTGTCCAAGCATGCCGGCAAGCCGCTTTGTTTTGTCCCTGCCGCCTGTAAACCTCTGCCAGGGCCCCATGAAAGCATATTCAAGCGCATCAAGTGCTTCCTGCCAGCGTCCGAGCGCCGCCAAAGTGAGCCCAAGGTTAAACCAAGCATAGCGACAATAGGGTTGGTTTTCAAGCAAATCCTGGCATTTCAACAAACTTTCCTCAAAATTCTGGTGCAGTTCGGTGTAAAACCACAACTTTTTAAAAACAACCGGCTGAAAAAGCCACGCAAGCATTGCGTTTCCAAGCGCGCTGCATAAAATTCAGCGGAAGCCAGCTCCCGTTGTCGTGATGATCCATTGGCGGCAAGTGTTAGGATTAAATACGGTATAAACAAATTAATTACACACGAAGTAAAAAAGAAAACTTTGCAAGTGGTATGTTTTTAAATAAAAAATTTGGTTTTAAGAGTTTTTTCAATATAAACAAAGAGTAATAAGTAGGCTTCTGCACGCTGCACACTAAGTAAGCGTTCTGGGCGGGAATCCGCTGGGTGCTGCTTCCAGCAGTTGCGTTGCTGTTTCGCGGATGGTAGTTTCGATTGGGCGGTAGGCGAACCCCGGAAATGCTGCTGATTTTTCGTTGCCATAGGTATAGCGGCCCACACTGGCACGGGCGCTTTCACGGGTAACAAGCGGATTGCCTCCCAACAATTTGGATTTGAGCCATTCCACACGCCAGGCGACTTCGGCCAGCATGGGCGTAACTTTGATGAACGGCGGTTTCACTTTTAGCTCAGCGGCTATGGCGTTAAAAAAATCGTGATAGCTCATGTTTTGGGCACTGAGGAGGTAACGCTCACCGTTTACGTCGCTTTCCAGCAGAAGCAAAAGGAATTGCGCAACGTCGCGCACGTCCACAAAACCGGAGCTGCCAACGGGCCAGAACTTGAGTCCGTCGTACACCTGTTTGAAAAATTTTGCCCCGTTGGTATCCCAAAAACCGCTTCCAATCACCATGGATGGACTGGCGATGGCCACAGGCAAACCTTCGGCATGGCCGCGCCAAACTTCCTGCTCGCTTTGGTATTTGCTGATGGCATACCGGGTATTGGCCTTGCTGGTTACCCACTGCGCATCCTCGGTAAGGTGTTTGCGTTCAGGACTGCGACCGAAGGCGGCGATGCTGCTTACGTGCACAAACTTTTGTACGCCTGCATCCAGGGCCATGTTGACGAGGTTGGCCGTCCCTTCCACATTCACCAGTTGCATGGGTTTGTAATCGCGCGGGTGAAAAGACACCATGGCGGCGCAATGCACCACATGGGTAACGCCCTGCATGGCTTCCTCGAGGGCTACCACATCGGTAACATCAGCTTCCATCCATTGTACACGACCCAAGTCCACCCCTTCGAGCAAACCCATGTTGCTGTTCGCACGGCGCAGGGCGCGCACCCGGTAGCCGCGCTCGAGCAGGAGGCGTAAAAAATAAGCCCCCACAAAACCGGTGCCTCCGGTAAGCAGGATGGTGCTGTTGGCGTCGGGACGGCTCATTGTTTGTTTTTTTCGCTGAAAGTAAGGGTGTATTGGACCACAGCGTCGATTTCTTCCGGACGCAGTATTTTGCCAAAAGGCGTCATGAGGTTTTTACCATTGATCACTATGGCCGTACGTTCTGCTGCGGTCAGGACACTTAGGGAAAGGTCTTTGGCGCCGTTCAGACCCAGATTGCCGTCGGAACCGTGGCAAACCACGCAGTTTTTGCGGAAAACGGCCATGCCGTCGGGAGCATTGGCGCCCGTCTGCGACGATTTTTGTGCCGCTTCGGTTTTGCGCTTGATCTGGTCTTCTGTTGATTCACAGGCGCCCGTAAGCAGCAACATCACCAACGCGACAGTCATGGATCGAATATACATAATCAGGATTTTGTGTCACAAAGGTACTGCAGAGACAGATTGCAAATGCCTGAAAAAAGCCTTGTGAACGGCTTGGATACAAAATCTGACACGCCATTGACGAAGGCAAAAAAAAGATGTAAATGTAATTTTTTGACAAATAGTCTGAACAAACCCTATATTTGCACTTAGGATTTTGCCAAGTAAACACAACACAGAATAACATTTCAATTCTGAAAAAGCAACAATCTTTGTAACGTGTTAGCTTCCTGCATACTTCCTTTCCTACGATATTAGTGTTTGTTCATAGTGTTTGTTTTTTGTTTTGTCCCTGTCAAGTAGAAATATTTGACAGGGTTTTTTGATCAGGATTTAAGGATTATAAGATTTACTTGATCCGTATTATTGGGATTTTATGGATTTTACACTTTAGGCTGAATCGAGCATCAACGGTAAATATAGGATGGAAGCGCAGTGCACCGAAACGCATTCCAGTGCGCGCCACCTCCTGATTTTCTGTGCACTTTAGCTACAAATATTACCGCCGCTAAAATGGCTCTCATTTCATTTTTTCTTAAGTCAATGGTATTGGACTTTAGTCCGACACCGGGTAACCGGCAAAATCGCCACGAAATGTCACGCACGGACAATTACGCCGTCTTTTCTCTTTTTTTCCATCCTCCACCGCACTTTTTTGATTTTGGCACGCGTTTGGATAATTCAATTGTAACTTCATACAATAGAAACGGTTTAGTGAGAAGCCCGGGGCATACGCGTTCCGGGCTTATTTTTTTTTAGCCGTTAGCCGTTAGCCGTTAGCCGTTAGCCGTTAGTAGTTAGTAGTTAGTAGTTAGTAGTTAGTAGTTAGTAGTTAGTAGTTAGTCGTTGGTAAAAAAACGCCCAATCGTTTGAAAAACAAATGATTGGGCGTTTTTTTACCAACGGCTAACGGCTAACGGCTAACGGCTAACGGCTAACGGCTAACGGCTAACGGCTAACTACTACCGGCCAACGGCTACCTAATCAATGTCAAATTACCTGCCTTTACTTTTTGCTCTCCTTCACATTTGTAACGCAAACGGTAGAGGAACACACCCGGGTTTACAGCTTTTCCGCTAAAGGTGCCGTCCCAGGCATCGAAAGCTGAGGTGGCGTTGAACATGCGTCCACCCCATCGGTCGAAAACTTCGAGCGAGATGAATTCATCAATGGCGTAGGGATTGCTCACGCGAAACAAGTCGTTGCGGCCGAAGGACGCACTTGGGGTAAAAGCGTTGGGTAAAAAAATGTTGCTGCAATCGAGCGTATCGGGGTCGATAACGTTCACCCGGATGGTATCGGTTGCGGCATTGCAGCCAATGTTGAGGAAAGTAAGTTTGTAGGTGGTGGGTTCAATGGGCGTGATGATGGGGTTTGGCGAGGTAGGGTCGGAAACCCCTGTGATGGGCGACCACAAAAAATTCTGGGCGCAGGATGCCGTGGTTTGCGCTTGAAACGAATTGCCCAGATAAATCAGTGTGTCGTTTGTAATAATCATGTCCGGACGCAGGTAATTGTCCCGCACTTCCTGAGCGTTTAATGCCTTGCTGTAAATTTCCAGTTCATCAAAATCGCCGTTGTAATCCCTGTCGAGCTGACAAACGGCTTGGCCAACCTTCAGCACCGAGTTGGAAGTAAGGTTGATGCGTACGTTGGTGGAAGTAGAATCACGCAAAACACCGTTGATGTAGAGTGAAAAACGCGTATTGTTGCGTGTAAGGACGATGTGCTGCCAGCATTTGTCGTTGTCCAAACCGGCGGAAACCGTTGAAACCAGATTGTCGTTCTGGCTGATGGCAGAAGCGATTTGATTGTTTTGTTGCGCATAACGCACCCAAAATGCGCTGTTGTTGTTGCAGTTTTCCTGTTTCGCCATAACGACCTGAGAGCCACCCTGCATACCCATGAGGCGGGGTTTCATGTAAAAGCTTACGGAGAAATCGCTGGTGGTGAACACATCGCCGAGCGGGCCTACAAAAAACAGGGCGTCGCCGTCGCCATCGAGCGACATGGCTGAGTCGCGCACGCCGCAAACACAAGAAGTACCACCGATAAGGGCGCCACTCGAGCCGTTGCCGGATTCGTCGAAACCGTCGCAATCCTGAAAAGTAAACCTGGCCTCGAGTTTATCTGGCCCGTTCTGGGCAAAAGCGAGGTTCAAACCGAACGATAAAAAACAGAGAAGCAATAAACGCATGAATGACGGATTTGAATAGGAAGTTTACGGCTTGAGCAAGTCGCCCAAGCCACCCATGGGCATCATGTCTTTGAGTAGGTTGTTGGTTTCTACGGCAGCGCGGGCTTTGGCTGCCTCCAGAGCGCGGTTCACGGCTACAAGCAGCAGGTCTTCAAGCGCTTCCGGGTCGGACGTGTCCATTTTGGCAGCATCAATTTTGATGTTGACAATGCGCAGGTCTGCGGAGGCGCTCACACGAACGGCCTCGTCGCCAGCTTCAGCATCTACGGTGATGGTGGCCAATTTTTCTTGCATGGCGGCTTGTTTTGCTTGCAAGTCGCCGAGTAGGTTTCCAAACATGGTGGTAGTTGAGGCGGTTTTAAATGCCCTCGGGTCAAAGTTCGTTCCTTTTTGTGAAACTTCAGGGTATGTCAAAACGCACCAGGTCTTCAAATTCGTGTACACGATTGCGAATCATTGCAGGCGTAAGTCCTTGCAAGCGCTCAATACCGAATTTTTCTACACAAAACGAACCCATTGCTGATCCGTAAATCAGGGCGCGTTTCATGTTTTCGAACGAATAATCACCGGTTTTGGCCAGCCATCCGGTGAATCCACCTGCAAATGAATCGCCCGCGCCGGTTGGGTCCACCACTTCTGCCAGTGGTAGCGCAGGTGCAAAAAAGATCTCTCCGCGATGGAAAAGCAAACAACCGTGCTCACCCTTTTTGATCACCAAGTAGCGCGGACCCATGCCATGGATCACTTTGGCTGCTTTCACCAACGAGTGTTCACCCGATAGCTGGCGCGCTTCTTCGTCGTTGATGGTGAGTACATCCACCTGTTTAAGCACCTCATGCAGATCGTCAAGAGCAATGTCCATCCAAAAATTCATGGTGTCGAGCACCACCAGATCGGGGCGTTTGGTCACCTGTTCCAACACACGCAACTGCACCTTCGGAGTCAGGTTTCCGAGCATGAGCACATCGGGCCGTTTGTAGGTTTCGGGCAAAATAGGATCGAAATCGGCCAACACGTTGAGCTGGGTATCGAGCGTTTCTCGGGTGGCGAAATTTTCAAGGTATTTGCCAGCCCAGAAAAAAGACTTTTCTCCTTTTTTAATTTGTAAACCCTCCAGATCAACGCCGCGTTTTTTCAAATATTCCAGCGTTTCCTCAGGAAAATCGTCGCCCACCACCGAAACGATGCGCACCGGCGTAAGGAAATACGATGCAGCCAGGGAAATGTACGTGCAAGCACCGCCGATCACTTTTTCGGCGCGGCCGTAAGGGGTTTCAATATCGTCGAATGCGACAGTGCCGACAGCTACAAAATTCATGTTGGAAAAGGTTAAACGGACCGGAACAAAACAAAACAGGGGCTACCGAACCCGGCCACCCCTGTTTTTTGCGCCTCGTCAAGGACTTGAACCTTGGACCTACGGATTAACAGTCCGCCGCTCTAACCGACTGAGCTAACGAGGCTGCTTTTTCAAGCGGGGGCAAAGATATACCGACTCAGGGTAAACGTCCAAAGTTTTTTGGAAAAAAAATTAGTTTTGTGAAAAAATCAATGCCTGTCCTCCATCACTCCCCCGAAGTTGAAGCCGCCATCCGCGAAAACCGACCCGTGGTCGCCCTCGAAAGTACGATCATCGCCCATGGAATGCCTTATCCCCAAAATGTGGAAACAGCGCTGCGCGTGGAACAAGCCGTACGCGATGCAGGCGCCACCCCCGCCACCTGCGCAGTTTGGGAAGGCACGATGCGGGCCGGACTCACACCCGACGAAATCGAGCAATTTGGTAAAATGGGTCCGCAGATACCCAAAGCCAGCCGTCGCGACCTGGCATTCCTTGTAAGCCGCAGACTCACCGGTGCCACCACCGTTGCTTCCACCATGATCATCGCCCATGCTTCCGGCATCAGGGTGTTCGCTACCGGGGGCATCGGGGGCGTGCACCGCGGCGCTGCACAAACCTTCGACACCTCAGCCGATCTCCAGGAACTCGCCCGTACCCCCGTAGCCGTGGTATGCGCCGGCGCCAAAAGCATCCTCGACCTGGCCCTTACGCTCGAATACCTCGAAACCCACGGCGTACCCGTGGTGGGCTATGGCACAAACGAATTTCCTGCTTTTTACACCAGAAAAAGTGGTTTCAATGTGGATTTTCGGTTGGATTCACCTGAGGAAATCGCGACACTCCTCAATGCACAGTTTGCACTTGGTTTGCAAAATGGCATCGTGGTAGCCAACCCCATCCCGGAAATATTCGAACCAGACGCTGTTTTGATCGAAAAAGTGACGCTTGAAGCCCTCGAAGCTGCGGAACGCGAAGGCGTAAAAGGCAAAGCGATTACACCTTATTTGTTGGCGTACATTGAAAGGAAAACGGGCGGACTGAGTTTAAAAGCAAACATAGAACTGGTGCTCAACAATGCAAGGCTGGCAGCCAACATTGCACGGAACCTGAGGTAACCAACCGATTAACCAACCAACAGACCAACGATCTTCTCCGCCATTCCAAAACTCGTGCTCTGCGAAAGTTGCACCCGTTTCATGCCTCCGGGGCGCTCACAGGCAGCGAGGGCGTGAAAATTGCCGTCGTTGTCGCGGATACAGTGCACACCGAGGGGAAGCTGGCAGCCGCCGTCCATTAGTTGCAAAGCGCGGCGTTCCACATTGGTACAGGCCGAAACATTGCTGTGGTGGATGTTTTTGAAAATGGTGCGCGTGGCTACATCGTCGCGGTTGGTTTGCCAGGCGAGCACGCCTTGAGCGGGCGCCGGCACGAATTCGCGCGGATTGAGCTCGATGGCGTGCAGTCCTGTAAGGTCCAACCCGAGGCGATTTACACCCGCAGCGGCAAGGAAAATGGCATCAAAATCGCCGTTGCGGAGTTTGTCCAGGCGGGTGGGAACGTTTCCGCGTATGTCCTGAAGCACGGCATCGGGCCTGAAATCGGCCATTTGGGCTTTGCGTCGGGCGGCTGAGGTGCCCACCGTGGCGCCTTGTTTAAGTTTGAAAATCTGGGTAGTATCGAAGGCTTCCGGACGAATGATGAGCATATCGGCGGGGTTGTCGCGGTACGACACGGCGCTGATCACCAGTCCTTCCGGAGGCGTGGTGGGCAGGTCTTTCATGGAATGCACGGCCACGTCGATTTCGCCGCGCAGCAGGGCGTCCTCAATTTCTTTGGTAAAAAAACCTTTGCCCTCCATTTTGTCGAAGCTCAGGTGCTGTATGAGGTCACCCCGGGTTTTGATGATCACCAACTCGCTTTCCACCCCGACGCGGGTGAGTTCGTTCTGGGTATGGTGGGCCTGCCAAAGGGCCAAGTTGCTGCCGCGGGTACCTATTCTGAGCATGAAGTGTAAATTTAAAGCTGGGCAAAGGTGCGGAGAATTTGATTGACGAAATCCAACCATTATTCCACTTTCACAGCACTATTCAAAAGCACTTCCTCATAAATCCGCTCGTACTCCGGCAAAATATTATCGATGTCGAATACCTGTGCTTGGGCGAGGGCATTTTTGCGGAATTGAGAAAGCATTTCCTCATCGCTGAGCAGTTGGATGGCGTAACGTGCCATAGCGTCCACGTCGCCTGGGTCGGTGAGAAACCCGGTGACGCCATGGATGTTCACTTCGGGAAGTCCGCCGGCGTTGGTGGAAATAACGGGTACTTCGCAGGCCATGGCTTCGAGGGCGGCCAGACCGAAACTTTCGCTTTCGGAAGGCATGATGAACAGGTCGCAGATGGCGAGCAGCTCTTCAATGGCATCTTGTTTGCCGAGGAAACGCACATCGTCGCAGGTGCCCAATTCGCGGCACAGGCGTTCGGCGTTTTGCCGTTCCGGACCGTCGCCGATCATGAGCAGCTTCGAGGGCAGTTTTTCACGCACTTGTTTGAACACGCGCACAACATCTTCCACACGTTTTACGCGGCGGAAGTTGGAGGTATGCACAAGGATACGTTCGCCGTCGGGGGCGATGATTTTTTTGAAATGTTCCTTGTCCGTTTTGCGGAAGCGTTCAAAATCGATGAAATTGTAAATCACGCGGATGTCGCGGGTGATGTTGAACAACTTGAGCGTATCGTCTTTGAGGCTTTGCGACACGGCAGTCACCCCGTCGCTTTTGTTGATGCTGAACTCGACCACGGGTGCGAAGGCGCCGTTGTTGCCCACAAGAGTGATGTCGGTGCCGTGCAGGGTGGTCACCACGGGTAGGTAGCGCCCTTCGGTGAGCAGTATTTTTTTAGCCATGTAAGCCACGGCGGCGTGCGGTATGGCGTAGTGCACATGCAGGATGTCGAGGTTTTGGTATTTCACCACATCCACGATTTTGGAGGCGAGGGCTGTGTCGTAAGGCGGGTATTCGAAAAGGGGATAGTCATTGCTGTCGACTTCGTGGTAAAAAACTTTTTCGTGGAAATGCGCGAGGCGCACCGGACGGCGGTAGGTAATGAAATGGATTTCGTGTCCACGGCGGGCAAGGCCCATGCCCAGTTCGGTGGCTACGACGCCCGAGCCGCCGTAGGTAGGGTAACAAACGATGCCTATTTTCATCGAAGAAGGTGGTATTAAATCCATCAGCGTTTGCTGATTCGGTTTTGAGTGATTTGTTTCTGGCGACTGCATTTGAAGCGCAGCACGTCGTCACTCCGCAAAATACGGTGTTTTGTACTTCTTCCTTGCACACGGGCCCGCCATTTTCGCCAATTGCGCGGGTGCATCTCTAATTTCATGAGCTCGATGACCTCAGCTTCACTCAGTTTGAATTGTGCCGTGATGGCTTCGAACGGTGTGCGATCTTCCCACGCCATCTCCACGATGCGGTCTACATCGGCCAGAGAGAGTTGGTATTTTTCTAATAAGCGGTGCATGATAATCGGTTAAACAAGAAATGGGTTGTTTGTGTTTTACGCGGGCAAAAACTTTACAATGACCATTCGATTGATTCTTGGCGATCAGCTCAACCACCGGCATTCCTGGTTTACTCATCTACAACCCGACGTGACTTACGTTTTGATGGAAATTTTACCCGAGACGGCTTACGTACAGCATCATGTGCAAAAAGTGATTGGGTTTTTCCTGTCCATGCGACACTTGGCACAACACCTGGAAAAGCAGGGGCACACCGTGCGTTATTTCCGCCTCGACGACCCGGGAAACCTCCAGTCGTTCGAAAAAAACATCCGCTCCCTAATCAGCGAAACGGGCGCGACGGCTTTTCAATACCAACTGCCCGACGAATGGCGGGTGGATGAGCTTTTGAAAAAATTTGCCGCCGATCTGGAAAAAGAAGGGTTAAAAACCGCTGTTGCCGACACTGAACATTTTCTCAGCGCCCGTCACGACCTGCATCAGCAGTTTCAAGGTAAAAAAACGTTCCTCATGAGTGCGTTTTACCGCAAAATGCGTGTGCGGTACAACATCCTGATGGAGCCCGATGGTCAAAAACCGCTGTACGGCCGCTGGAATTTCGATGCCGAAAACCGCAAAAAAATGCCCTCCTCCCTGGCTGTACCGCCTGTGCCGTCATTTTACCGCGACGTGACCGATCTGCTTGAGGTATTGAAAACCTTCGGCGTAAATACCATCGGCTCTGTGGACGCGCAGCGGTTCGACTGGCCCGTCACGCGCGACGAAAGTCTGGAGTTGCTTGATCATTTCGTGCGTTTCCGCCTGGGCCACTTTGGCGACTACCAGGACGCGCTCACCACCCGCCACTGGTTGCTTTTCCATTCGCGTCTTTCCTTTTCCCTCAATGTCAAATTGCTGCACCCGCTTGAAGTGGTGCAAGCCTGCGTGGCAACGTGGCAGGAAAAACCAGAAGAAAAAACTTATGCCTCATTGGAGGGATTCGTGCGGCAAATCCTGGGCTGGCGCGAATACATGCGCGGGGTTTACTGGGCAAAAATGCCCGGTTACCGAACGCTGAATTTTTTCAACCACACGGCCCACCTGCCCGAATTTTACTGGACAGGCGACACGCCCATGCGCTGCCTTAGCCATGCCGTAACTCAAAGCCTCGAGCGCGCTTACGCACACCACATCCAGCGCCTGATGGTTACCGGCAACTTCGCGCTCCTGCTCGGCGTGCACCCCGACGAGCTCGACTCCTGGTACCTCGGCATTTACATGGATGCCCTTGAATGGGTGGAAATTACCAACACCCGAGGCATGAGCCAGTTTGCCGACGGCGGCATCGTGGGCACCAAGCCATACGTGAGCAGCGCCAATTACATCCACAAAATGGGCGATTACTGCGCGAATTGCGCCTTCGACAAGGATAAAAAATACGGCGAAAACGCTTGTCCGTTCAACAGCCTGTACTGGGATTTTTACCACCGCCACCGCGACAAACTTGGCAATAACCCGCGTGTGGGCATGATGTACAAGGTGTGGGATGGCATGGCGGAAAGTGAAAAAGCGGCGTTGTTGAAACAGGCGGCAGAGTACAAGGCAGCGTTTGCGTAGCATGTCCTTTTTCCGTTGGCCAACCCGTTGTGTTGTTGCGCATAGCAAATAACTAACCCCGAAATTTTAAAATTGTACTTTAGATTTAAGGGGTTAATGAATACTGCCATGCCATACCTCACAAGATCTGCAGAAAAAGAAATTACACTTTTATCAGAACAATTTCCTGCGGTTGCCACCTTCGGACCCAGACAGGTGGGTAAAACATCGCTTGCCAAACACCTGGCTTCTTTATGGAAACAAAAAAGCGTTTATCTTGATCTTGAAAACCCGGCCGATCTGAACAAACTCAGCGATCCGGCTTTGTTTTTGGGACCGTTACAGGGACAAACGGTGATTTTGGATGAGGTTCAACGTGTGCCGCACCTGTTTCCGGTATTGCGTGGACTGATTGATGCCCATCGTGTTCCAAGACGGTTCATCTTGTTGGGATCTGCTTCGCCGGATTTTATACGTGATGCTTCCGAAACTTTGGCGGGACGTATTGCCTATTATGAAATGCCGCCCATGACCTTTCAGAAGTGGCACATTTAACCGATTACCGTACGCATTGACTGCGCGGAGGATTTCCGAACAGTCTGCTTGCCAGCAGCGAACCGGCCAGCGGCAGGTGGCGCGAGGCATTCATTCAAACTTACCTCGAACGCGATCTTCCCATGCTTGGACTCAGTGCCAATCCCGTTCTGACACGCAGGTTGTGGACCATGCTCGCGCACCTGAACGGCAACTTGCTAAACCTGGACTCACTTGGGAATTCATTGGGAAGTTCATCGCCCACAGTGAAGCGTTACCTTGATTTTTTTGAAGCATCCTACATGATCAGGCGTTTGCAGCCTTGGTATGTAAACATATCCAAAAGGTTGGTTAAATCGCCGAAAGTTTACCTAAGGGACACGGGCATCCTGCACGCGTTGCTTGCCATCGATTCCTATGAGCAATTGCTGGGACATCCGGTGGTCGGCGCTTCGTGGGAGGCGTATATTTTGCAGGAACTTGCGTCCATGTTGCCGCCACGCCATGAAATGTATTTTTACCGAACCCATGATGGTACGGAAGCCGACATCGTCATTGTCAAAGCAGGCATACCGGAAATATTGGTAGAGATCAAGCACCATTCTGCGCCTACAATTACCAAAGGCATGCTGATTGCCGCCGCTGATTTAAAAACCAGGCGCAATGTCATTTTGGCGCCCGTTGAGGACAATTACCCACTTCGGGATGGATTTGAGGTGGTTTCGCATCAAAAATTGGCGCGCTTGTTTGATTGAAAAATTTTGAAACAAACAGCACCATGCGCATCGCCGTAGTCCCTTACAACCCAGTCTGGAAAACGCATCGCGCCCATGTACGGTGTACCCGACTGGACGCGGCACATAGCGTTCCGCGAGTTTCGGCGCGCGCACGAAGCAGTACGCTAGGCCTATGAAAAACTCAAACAGGACTTAAGTCGGCAGGAATGGGAGCACGGTATGGCTTGCAATGACGAGAAGGATGTTTTTGTAAAGCGGGTTGAGGGAGAGGCGGTGAAGTGGTGGGAAAGATAAAATCAGTTGGTTACGCTAAATTCAAACCGGCAAGAGCGATCGCAACAAACGTGTACCTGCGTTTGCATTTTGGTATGGGCCAAATCCAACAGGATGTTCGTCCGCGACCCACATTTTGGGCAAGTCGTAGGCTGGTCGGAATAGAAGTAAAAATCGAGTTTTTTTGCCGTTTTGGTCATGGCTGAGTGGTTGTTTGTCGTAAAATTCGCAAAAAATCGGCAATATCCCTTGAATCTGTTTGAGTGAGTTCAGTTTCTTCCACAACATCTATTTCAGACCAATCGGTTGAATTTTGGCATTCTAAGAAAGGCCCCCCCAAGCCTCCGGATAAAAAAACTCGGGGCTGATCATGGCAAAACGCAGCTGTTTTTCAACGACTTCAAGAGCTAAGTTGGTTTTGTTGGAAAAACAACAGTGCCGAAGGATTTATAATTGCCTTTGTCGAGGTAAAGGTAGGCGATGAGGAAGTAAGCTTTCTAATGTTTCGTAAACATACCTCACAACCATGGCTGGCCCTCCCACAAACAAAAAAGCCCCCGGCTTCCATTACGGAAACCGGGGGCTTTGTCATCCCAGTCTCGCTCTAGCGTGACGTAAAATCTGTACCTTATTTCAAAAAAACCGGGCCCACATCCCCTAAAAAGACATGAACCCGGCTTAATTTAGATTTACGCAAACTCCGTTCTCGCCCTTGCCACCAAATCACGCATGTCCATGCTGCCGCTGGCGCCGTTGTTGGAGGCATTTTGCCACGATTGAACGGCTATGGCGCGCGGACCCACGTCGCCGTCCCAGAAACCGAACACGGGGCCACCCGATTGGCCGGGGAACACATCAGCCTGGTGCAGAATCGATTGCGCGTCGGCATCGGTACCGTCTACACGAAAACCACCTTGCCAACAGGGGCGCTGTCCGCTGTTGAGGTCGCCCGGATAACCCATGTGCGACCAGGCGGCGAGGCTGTCCCAATCGTCGTCGTAACCGCGGGCGCCCATCCAGCCGGTGGTATCGCCCAA
>Ga0105046_10007585_pt1 | contig 17070 bp, 7 predicted proteins | sample MAT03_FD_78385 | JGI IMG/M metagenome (GOLD analysis project Ga0105046, IMG submission 78385) | Freshwater microbial communities from Lake Fryxell liftoff mats and glacier meltwater in Antarctica - MAT-03 (megahit assembly) | ecosystem: Environmental > Aquatic > Freshwater > Ice > Liftoff...
CCAATTTCGGGCGAGCTGGGAACAGCGGTGCAATGGCTGCGCGAGATGTTCGCCCAAAAGGCCGTCGTCTACGATCCCGATCCACGTATCTTATCAGAGCCACGGCCAGGCGATCGTCCCGATACCGTTCAGGAAGATGCGGGAAATTTCCCATGGTTGCTGTTGGGCATGCAGGACGAACTTAAAAGCACGGCCACCTACCAAACGGAGAAGCGTTCGACCAAGACCAACGAAAACGCCAACGCGGCATCCACCTTTGTTCGCGGTGACGCGCTTCATGAATGGCTTGGGCATGTGCGTACTGCCCTCCCAAACATCGTCAGCATCATTGCGCATCGTGAACACGGTGGACGCAAAGCGTATATCGAAGTCACCTATCAGGGCGCTCTTGGCCATGTGTTTGCGGTGACCTCAAACAGCCTGTCTGCCGGCACCTGGCGACTCCTGACGCTCACGTTCCTGGCCTACCAGAGCCAGCCGCGCCCTTTGGTGATTGGTATCGAAGAGCCTGAGACCGCGTTGCATCCGCTCGCCATTTCCACGGTTCTGGATTCACTGCGTTCGTTGTACGGCAGTCAGGTGATGGTGGCGACCCACGCACCCATGGTGCTCGCGAAGACCGACATCGACGACATCGTAGTTCTGTCCCGTGACTCATCGGGTGCGGTCACCGCCTTGCGTGGGCGCGAGCATCCGGCACTCGCAACCTGGAAGAAGGGCGCGCCGCTGTCGGTACTGATGGCCTCCTCGGTGCTGTCATGAGAAGTCTGCTGGCCATGGTCGCAGACAAAGATGCGCGCATGGGTGTCGGCGCATTACTGGCAAACGGCAGTCGCTATCGTCATCCACGTCCCAGCCGCCAGCTGGCAACCTTTGACTTTCAGGTCGACTCTGATCTGCGCTCTGTCTCTGGTCACGACGGTCACCTGCATGTGCATGTAGCGGATTTAGTCAGACAGTACCGCTCGACACATCAACGAGTCCTGGTGTTCCTTGATCAGCAATTCGGCGGCGAATTGCTGGCCGCAGAGATTCATGCTGACATCTGCAAACGGCTCACTGCTGATGGCTGGAGCCGTGATCGGTTCGAGCCCATCGTATTTGACCCGGAAATCGAAATCTGGATGTGGCAGGAACGCAACAACGCCACCTTTGACTCCTTGATCGGATTCAGCCAACGGCCCACTGATGCCAGACGGTATCACTCCGTACGCGATTGGTTGCGTCATCAGCCGGCGGACAGTCCGCTCTGGCCGGAGGGACAGGCAAAGCCCCCCGACCCCAAGCAGGCCCTGGAATGGACCATGCGGCGTTGCCAAACGCCACTGTCGCCAACCACATTTGCCAATGCTGCCGAGATCCTTGGCGACAAAGGCTGCACTGACCTATCCTATCAGCGTTTCAATGCAGCAATGGACCGCTGGTTTGGCACATCGTCTGGGTGGGTAGCGCCATGAAGACGGTCGATCTAAAGAAACCGATCACCTTCAAGTGGGTTGTCCGCGAAGATTGGAGATTAGACGCCGGCCCATATTTATCTGGGAAAGTCGAGGCGCTGTTGGCATTGGAGAAATTGCCAACGGTGCGTCTGGTTGACCTCACGCATGGTCACGATGGTGGGATTTACAATGGGCCGCAATTTAGACGTGTGTACGTTGACGATCCCGAACAAGGCGTCCCCTTCATTGGTTCCAGCGACATGCTGTTGGCCGATCTTACTCGTTTGCCGTTATTACGTCGCAAAGATGCCGAATCACATCAGCTAAGGCACTTGAAGCTGGCGGAGGGCATGACGCTGATTTCGTGCTCAGGTACAATTGGACGAACAGTTTACTGTAGGGCTGGGATGGCCGGCGCATGGTCATCTCAGGATGTCCTAAAAGTTGTTCCTGACCCATCGAAGATACCACCTGGATATTTATACGCCTTTCTCAAGGGACGATTCGGATCGCCATTGGTTATCGCTGGAACGTACGGTGCAATTATTCAGCATCTTGAAGCAGGTCATCTAAAGGACTTGCCAGTCCCCAGACTTGGGAATGCAATTGAGCGAAAGGTTCACAGTCTGGTTTCTGAGGCAGGGCGTCTTCAGACAGAGTTTTCAGAAGATCTTTTTGAATCAAGCCGGCAGCTTATTTCGCAGATTGGCACGCCCCGCATTATCCCCGACAGCAATTCCCGCTCTGTATCTAGTGCCTTTATTTCAAAAATCGAACGTCTTGATGCACACTATTATGATTTCCGTGCAATCGACATAGATGCATGGATAGATAGCAAACATCCAAAACATAAGACACTCGGAGAATTGGCAAAGGTTTTCGATGTCCCTCCCTTCAAACATATTTATGTTGATGGAGATAACGGGTTACCATTTTTTACGAGTGGCGATATTTTTCATTTACACAAAACGCCAGAGAAAAATTTATCATCGTGTCGAACAAAAAATATTAAAAAGTACATACTAAAGTCTGGCTGTGTTCTTTTGGCCAGGAGTGGCCAAATTGGCGGAATTATTGGGCAGCCTGAGTTTGCAGATTCGTCGATGAATGGGAAAACAGCAAGCGACCACGTTATTCGTATTGTGCCACATCAAATACCCAGTGGCTACTTATTTACATATTTAAATACGCGGTCATTGGGCTACTGGCTTTTAGTACGCACGGCGTCAGGCACTTCAATTCCTGCGCTGTGGCCTGTCGACCTTCGGCGAATCAAGGTCATTCTCCTTGATCAGGAAAAGATGAATAAGATAGGCGGCGTCACTGAAGCAGCTTTTGAGAAGCGGGTTCGAGCTACGCAGCTCGAACGACAGGCCGTGACCTTAGTTGAAGAAGCCATTCAGAAAGCTATCTAATGGCTAAATTAATCCCCTTCGGAACTGCACAAAACGATGGCGAGCGCCGACTCCTCGCCCTCTTGCGAAACAAACTCCCTTCTTCCTACACAGTCATCGGTAATCCCGAAGTCCACCTCGGGCACCAGGTCTTTGAGATCGACGCCATCGTACTAGCGCCACACGCGGTGTATTTGATCGACGCCAAGGGCACCCAGGGTGAGATCACCGTGCAATGTGGACGGTGGTATCCACGCAATAGAGAGCCGTTCCACTCGCCGGTGGCCAAGGCGCGTTCTCAAGCGAAAGCGCTCAAGGGCGCGATCGAGAGCAAAGATCCGGCCCGATATCAGGAACTACGTTCGGTATTTGTTGAGCCACTGGTGGTGCTGACCAGCCCAGGCGCGCGCATCGTGGCCGACGGACCTGGCACCGATCGTGGCAACGTGATCGGCATCGATGCCATCATTCAGCGCATCGAGGATACCGGACAACTGCAACCCTGGGCCAAGCCATTGGGTGCGTCCTGGCGGCTGATTGAAAAGTTGATCACCGGCGCGGCCAAAGTGCCAACGGCGGTGAAATATGGCCAGTGGACACCTGCCGAGCGCCTAACCGGGACAGAGACCTTTGAGGATTTCCGAGCCAAGCACAGCACCTTGGGTGCTCGGGCTGGCTCGGTGCGTTTGCGCGTCTATCGCCTGGATCCCTTGCTGATCGAACCGGAGAAGACGCGGCAATGCAATCTGATCAAAAATGCTTACACCGCGCTCAATCAACTACCCAGCCATACCAACATTGTCGCTGCCAAGGACTTCTTTGAAGTTGAGGGAGGCGATGCCTGGGTATTGGTGAGCGAAGATATCCCCGGCAACGCTCTGCGGGTACACTTGGATGGTCATGCACCGCCACTGACCTGGGATCAGAAATTGGTCATCGCCAACGAGCTGCTGGCAGCGCTCGCCCACTGCCACGCTCATGATGTTGTGCATCGCGATCTGACTCCGGCGGCGGTACTGATCACCCTCGACGGGCACGCCAAGCTCACCGGATTCGACCACGCGCGGCCCTATCCCAATCGCAGCGGTACTATTGCCGCCGAACTGCGCGCCCTGCTCGACCCCCATTATCAGGCCCCCGAATGCCACGATGACCCGGCTAAAGCAGACGTGAGCAGCGATGTGTTCAGCGCTGGAGTGCTGCTGTACGAGTTGTTTGCTGGCGAGTTGCCTTGGACTAGCACAACCGAAGCGATTCAGCATGAGGGTCGCTTTCCGCGTCCATTAAACCCTCCGGTGCCTGGTCTCGATTGGCTGCATGACGTGGTGCAGAATCTCTGTCATCTCGATCCGAAAAATCGCCCTCGGGCTGAAGACGTCCTGAGTGTCTTCGTTGCCAAGAGCGATACCGGGTCGCCGCCACCATCACCGCACGTCGCCCTCAACTACGCCGACCTACCGGCAGAAACTTTATTGGCGGGGAAATACCGCATCGAGTCCCGCCTGGGCAAACCTGGTGGATTCGCCGTGGCCTACAAAGCCCTCGATACCTTAGCGGATGCGCCGCGCGTCTTGAAACTGGTCGTGAAGGACAGGACCAGCGTCGCCGAACGCTTCCTAGGTGAATACAAGAAACTCGCGAACCTGGCCGAACACCCCCGAGTGATGCGCGTTTTGGATGGGGCCTTCCTGCCTCATGAAGGCCCTCCGTACCTGGTCTTCCCCTTTCTCGATGGCTTTGATCTCGATCAGCTCATCTCCGGACAGGCGTTCTCGCCCGACGATGGACTGCGCATGGCGCGGGAAGTGGCCGAAGGATTGATTCATCTCCATCGTCACAACTTGTTCCACTGTGACATCAAACCACGCAATATCCTGTGGACCAAGCACGGTGCCGTCATCATCGACTTCAACGTCGCCATGTTTGGGCACGAAGTGGGTCATGGTGGTGGTCAGCATCGTTATCTACCACCTGATTTTGATTCGGCGCAGGACCCCAACGCATCGGACCGAGCTGATCGAGATGTGGTGGCATTGGCGATCACACTCTATGAGGCAGTCACGGATGGCGGTTACCCCTGGGAGGGCGACACGCCACAGGCAGGAAAAGAGCCGCTCGATCCGCGAGCTGTACGCACCAAACGCGGGAAGGTGAACGGCAATTCGCGGTTGAGCCAGGTGTTGGTGGCGGTTTTACAGCGTGCCTTAGCGCCCTTCCGCAGTCAGCGGTTTCCGGATGCGGAGACTTTCCTGAACGCACTGAACGGGGTTGATCGTGCACTGGTCAGCGAGAGCACAGCGGCTCTGCCCAAACCGTCTGCTCCCCCTGGGGTTGCGGCGGGCGCAGCTGGATCGCCCGCCATTCCCACGGGTGCCTGTGCGGCTGGCGAAGACAAAAATCGGAACCCGTTCGTTGAGCTGCTGGCTACACTCTACAGCCAAAGCGACATCTCGAATCGAGGGACACGCGGATTGGATACCGGCACCAACGCCTTGTATGTCGAGACCAATCTCGATCGGGTGTTGGCCCCGGAAATCCTGGCCAGGAAACATCGTTTGATTGTCATCACGGGAAATGCAGGCGATGGCAAGACGGCCTTCTTGCAACGTCTGGAACACGAAGCGGAGCGACAGGGAGCCATTCGGATCGCCACACCAACCGGAGCACGCATTCAATTTGGCCGGACTCGCGCCGCTGAAACCACCGGAACCATGCCACCGCGTACGAGCGGAAAGGTGCAACGCTATGACGGAGCAGCTGAAACTACATCTTCTTGGAGCCTAGTCACCAACCATGATGGCAGTCAGGATGCTGGAGCAGTCGATAACGATGCCGTATTAGCTGATTTCTTTGGTCCATTCGCGGGCGAAACGACTGCCAAGTGGCCCACTGATGAAACACGCTTAATCGCTATCAATGAAGGGCGTCTGCAAGATTTCTTGGAGAACCCCGAACTTGGCGGAACATTTACCCATTTACGGCAGCTTCTCCGCCGTGGTCTTCACGACGATCAGCCAATTGATGGGGTAGTGGTCGTCAATCTGACTCGCCGTGCGGTCGTTGCGCTGGACGATCACGGTGAATCCGTGGTAACACGATTACTTGATAGTTTCGCAGCGCCAACCCAATGGCAGGCATGCCAACGCTGCGATCTTAAGGATCGCTGTTATGCCCGACACAATGCAGCAACGATTCGTGCACCAGTAGCCGGAGCGCAAGTACGCACACGCATGCAGAGGCTGTTCTCGCTGGTGCACCTCAAAAACGAATTGCATCTCACCCTGCGGGATAGCCGCAGTGCGCTGGCATTCATGCTGACAAGTGGACGAACCTGCGCCCAGATTCATGACCTCTATGCCGATGAAAACCGGAATGAGGTGCTATCTGGCTTTTACTATAATGCGATCTTTGGTGGTAGTGATCCGGCAAGCGAAGGGTCGGGAAGCGTCGATAGACTACTCACTGCATTGCGTGCTTTCGACCCAGCGCAGACCGGAGATCCACTGCTTGATCGACGCCTGGATAGCCAAGGAATCACCGACGATGACCGTCAGCGGCTGACGTTTTCCGAACGCGACTCGTTCGATGATGTCATTCTATCGCAGGCGCATGCCGATGCGGCGACAACTGGCGGCGAGGTCTCGCCATTGCGTATTTCAAGTCACCATCGAGTGGTGGGTTGGCTGCGTCGTCGTTGGCTTTTCGAGCGACGAGACGAGGGCTGGTGGGATATGCTGCCCTATCGTTCGGCGCGTCGATTTGTTGAAGTGATAGATGGCACGAGGACATTTGACGCCGCAGCGACAGCGGCTGAACTGATCAAGGCCATCAATCGTGGCGAGGGGCTATCCGACCCGGTACGCATGGGAGGTGACTTGGTACTGCGCGTGCGCCCTATGGATCGTGCTCGTCTGAAATCATTCCGCACCTTCCCTGCCAGCGATTTCACCGTGGAACTTGCCGGACCGAGCGGCCGAGATGGACTGGTTGAGGCAATGCCCACCGGACTTCAACTGATTCGCTCAAGTACACGTGGAGCACGCCTGCATATCGGCTTAGAGCTGTTCGAGTTGCTGACCCGGCTCGTCGATGGGTACTGGCCATCGGTCGAGCAACGGCAAGGACGCCTGCACGAATTGTCGGTCTTCAAGAACCTTCTCTCTGCCGAGCCCTATCAGCGCATTATCCTGACCGAAGATGGGCATGCGTTCTATTCCATTGCTCGTGACGGACGGGGGACCTTGAACTTGAGCGCCATCACCGGGGCACTGGAGAGCCATCATGCGTAAAGAAGACCGTGAGTTCCGCTTGCCGGCGATCAGCCACCTTGACTACAAGACCATCACGATGGACCGGGTGTTGACCTCGCTGTTTCCACGTCTGCTTTTTGGTGGCGCGGTCAATCGCGTACAGAAGCGACGAGACCTGACCGTCGAGACCTTCGTTCAGGAGTTCCTGGACCCCAAGGGCGTAAACGGTGAAAAGCCCGACTGGTTTGTTGGGTTCGATAAGCACCCCGACATCGTTCGTGCGTGGGTGCTTGATAATCTTTTGGATGTGGTGAATCGCGGACGCCCTACGGAAGCCGTTGCTGCTCCACGACCGCTGCACTTGGATACGTTTAAATTTCGCAATCCAAAATACTGTCGTGATTACGGGGCGTCGCAGCAGCTCTACTGGATGCTGTATGCAGCCCGTTCGCATGGACAGGCATCGCTTGATGAGCTGAAACGCTTTTTTCGTATCGGCATCGACCCGGTTACCGGGCGCGATCAGCATGCTCAGCTTGACGTTGAAACTCAGGCACTCCTTCGCCTTTCCTCGCAAATCGAGCATCAAATTCGAGATGATGCGGACCAAGAACGAAGTGCGCCGTTGTGCCTTGGCTCATGTGATGTCTTGGCTGAGGACGTACGCCGACTGCTGGCCTATCAACGAGTCATACCACGATCGGTATTGGTCGAATACCTCAAGACGCTGTTCGCTTTCCACCTCGCGCTGTACCACTTACGACTGGCGAAACTGCTACCGGCACTTGTTGCTGCAAATGGGGAATCGGCCGGGTGCCAAGCATCTACTTGCCCCGGCCAAGGGGTCGTCAACTGCCAGGGTCGCACTGGCATCCTGATTGATGCTGCCAACCAGGCTGGCTCGCCTATCGCGGCCTTGGCCGAGACGAGCGCAGAGTTTCAGTACCGTCGAGCAGGCCAGGGATTGGTACGCTCACAGATTCTGGTCGGCAAATTGGCGACCTTCGCCGACCAGATGGAGCGAATGAACAAGTTACCACGTCCTGAACATGGCATGCGATCGGTCCATGAGATTCTGCGCGTGCTTGGGCCGAGCTTTGCCGCAGATCGGGACAACTTCTTCGCTCAGAAATTATTCGGGCTGTTGAATCACTTGCGTCAAGATGGCGAGGAGTCGTTGTCGGATCTTGTCGCTAAGATCGAGGCACTAGACCTATCTCCACTTGAGAAATACTTGGAGATCAACCTCGCCCAGCGCAGCGGCTACTGGCGAGACTTTATCGTTTCGTGCCTTGATTCTCTGCTTCTTAAAAACAAGGACGGGGCAATGGTAGCGCAGCCCCGCACGAAAAATGCCCGCCGCCGGTTCATATTTGACGGGCGCATGATTGAGGTACTGGTGCAGATTGCGGTACTGGAGCCAACCGCCCAAGGGTTCCGTACCAAAAATATGCACGTAGATGACCTGTTGACGTTATTGCGTAATCGCTACGGCATTCACATCGACCAATTGCCACTGGGTGAGGGGTTTCAGGAAGTCACCATCGGCGATCGAACTGCACTGCGATCCAATCTGACCGCATTCCGTAGTCGACTGAGAGACATCGGCTTCCTGCGCGATTTGTCTGACGCCTATACCTCGCAGACCATCACGCCACGATATGAAATTATGGAATCCACCCATGTCTGAGGCTGGCCTTGGCATTCGATCGGTCACTACCGCCGAACTGCGCCATGAACTGCGTGGCCAGCTTGTGCCGCATCTTGCACAAGAGCTGGCTCGACGCGAACCCGGCCACTGCATGCGCATGACTGACCTGGATACCGAGTTGATGGTTGAACTCACCACTGCTCTGCATGGCGCAGGCTGCGGGGCGCAGGTACACGTGCTTGGAACAAAAGATCAGGCCGATGGGACAGTAACCATCACCAGCACTAAGCTGGTGGAGTTGCGGAATCCCGCTGCCGATGGCACGCAGCGCCAACCCCTATTGGTATTTGTTCCGGCTGAGTTGCGCACAAGTGCAGAGGACTCATTTGGCATCGCGACGTTCCAGGACTATCCTGCTGCCGACGTGTACCCACAGCTTTTGCGGTCACTGATCGACCGCCTGCCGAATACAGTTCGACCATTGGTCGAGATCATTTTCCTGACCATGGATCAGCAGGATCGCTCGTGGCCTTTTGCCGATGACTTGGCTCGCTGCCGCTATGTCCTGACGATTCTCGTGAACAAAGCGAGTCCAGAACTAGTAGGCGTTGCCCTGTACGAATTAGGTCTAATTCCCGATTTTCGATTACACGAGGATCAAGCAAGCCTGCCGCAAAAACTTCTTCGCAATCGACGTTCAGTTGAAACCCTGACCTACGAATCTGGAAGCGAGCGTGCGCGGGTGCTGTCCCCAGGTCTTGAACTGGCTGACGGTGAACATCGGCATGCGTTGATGGCGTATGTTGTGCGGCATGGCCTTGAGGACCCGAGGCGTTGGACCCGAGGTATCGCCTTAGACCGCCAGCATTGGCCGCTGTCATTTGATCAATGGATTTTCACCAGCGGCCTGATTGCAACCAGCATCTGTGTGCAAGTTACGAATCTTGAAATCACGGAAGTTCCCGAGCAAGTTAACCGTAAAGACCTGCAAGAACTGGCAGGCCAGCAGGTTCTCGCGGTCGGCAGCCCTAACGCGAAATTTTCGGTATCGTTTTCTACTGAGCCAGCAGCCAACCGCATTACCGGATTTGGAAAGTTCCTCATAGAACTGGTGTCATTGGTCGATGGCAGTGTCGCGAAAGCTAAGATCAAGGCGGGCAGTAGAAACCGTAAAGCGACCGTTCAGTTCAAGGACGTGCATCGGTATGGACTAGCCGAAGGTTATTATCGCATCCGTGTTCGTGCACTTGGGGCTGATAACGAACCATTGTTGCTGGTTGATGAACATGGCTCGCCGATACCCGCCTCATCAAACGACCAGAGCACTCAAAAAGGAATCAATGAGAGCGAAGCGTTTTATGTCATCGAGGACGAGGCACCAGAATTGCCGTCTACCCAAAAGAAGGTCCCCATTGTTGCGAGTCTAGAGCACGCACGACTTGATATCGCATTTTCTGCAATTCGATCAAAACATGAGCCAGTGACAGTTCCACTGATTGGCGCTAAATGGGAAGCGGATGGCCGCCACGGTCAAAAGCTGATACTCGATCTTGGTGACCACGGCATTCGACAGGCCCAAGTATCCCATGTTTTGCACACCGTTGAATCAAACATCCTAAGCGCTCCTGAGCAGCTTCGGACATGGCGTGTACAAATCGGCTCCTTAGGAGCAGCGCCGCCCACGGCCACCCCAGCCCACATCTCGGGGAAAGACATTCCGCTTTTTGAAGACTTCATCACGACACGAGTAGCCTTTTCCAAAGCAGTATCCGGGGCCGGCGGTCTTATCTGCCAATGTTTCGATTATCGCGGCAACATGCCGGTGGTTGAAGCCTACGCCCATGCATTTCAACGTTCGATCGAGGCCTTGATAAGAATCATCGGAGAGACAAGTGGCGACGCGCAGGGGCGTGCAATAGCCTCCCTTCGCTATCTGATCGCCATTGATACCGTTCAAGTGGTTACCGAAGTAAGCCCAGGTCGCACGCGCGAGGCCATCTTGATGGCACCAACTCATCCTCTGCGCGCAGCTTGGTGGTCACTATGGGCTCACGTGGCAGAGCAGTGGGCATCGACTGCCTTCCGAGCCCACCCCCAGTTCATCAATCAGACCCAAGAATCCCTGGGGATGATGGCCCCGGTCAATCTGCCCTCAGCGCTACCGTCATCAAATGGACGACTTTTCGTCGCGGTGGATAACATCCATCCATTTTGGTCACTGTATGCGTCCCCAGCAGAAGACGACGTTCGTGGCTTGACGGGCAGTATCTGTGCTGGCCTTGGCCTCGATGAGCCCGCTATCGGAGGTGCCGTTATTAACGGCAATTACCTCGCCGACCGGGTTCGTCGCTACCTCGCACATCACCCGTATGTTCGGACCTTGGTGGTAAACGCTTTCCAGCCGGGACGCGGAGCGGCGTTAGCTGAAATGTTGCTCGACCTGCAACGGCGTACGCCGTGGATCCACTATGATTTAAGATTGTTTGTAGTAGACCCCGACGCACCTGGGCTAGGAGACGCCCTCGCGGAGTTGCTCGACCCCGATGCAGCACTCACCGCAAAAGAAGCGGATGCCTTTGCGAGTCCTTCGCGTCATGCTTGTTTTCCCAAGTTAGCTGTCTGCATACGATCCATCGCCGATTTCTTAGCATCGCCCGCATCCTTCCAGGCACACATGAGCCTTCTATTTGATGTGTTTCAACCGGAGGCTGTTGGTGCCGTTATTGCTCCGGATGGGTTCGCTGGCGGCTGGCTGCATGGCCTGATCCCGCACCAAGTGACCGTGTATGAGGAAGACGCCACGGGTACCCGATGGCAGCGTCACCACCGCAGTGGACCGGTTACTTCAATTGCCGAAGCGGAAGGTCTGACGGGAATCTTCTCCACCCTACCTGGCCTCATGGAGCAAGCGGCGGCGACCTTGGCCAGCGGGCAAGTCAATGCTGGCCTTCGCCCAGCGATCACTCTGAGTCTTGATGCGCGCGGTCGTTCATTGCTGCACCACCTTCATGAAGTGAGCGATTGGGTGGTCACCATCGACAGGCACTTGGGTATCGAGTTCTTTGATCACGGGGGCGTGAACAAGGGCAACGTACGCCCTGATTACCTGATCGACCATTCTCCTGATCTTCGCTCTGTCTTTTCTCATCGCGTAGTCATTACGTCTCGATCATTGACCGAGTTGGAGCGCATGCTCCGACCCGTGTTGGCCGAACGCGGGCTGGCACACGATGTAGATGCTGCACGCGCCGTTCTTGGTGAACTACGCGCGCTATCAGGCAGAATCGCCCTGAAGTTGATCTCCGCGCCAACTCAACGAGCGGAGGCGCTTGGTCTAGCGCTTTCACGGATGTTCCTCAACAGCCAAGGTGTATTTACGAATCAGATTGTCGTTCCACTCGACGCGCACCTGGATCTTTTCCGCGATGTTTTCAAGGATTCAACTGGCGGCCAAGAGATCACTCTTAAGCGCACCGATTTGGCCTTATTTGATCTCAACGCGGCTGAACGCATTATCACCTGCAATGTGGTAGAGGTGAAATGTTACGCCGATGCGGGGGACGATTCGGCCTATGCAAAGTTGCGGGGCAGCATCGCCGAACAGCTGAGCATGTCCGAGCGCGCCCTACAGTGGCACTTCGACCCACAACAGCAGACCGAAGATCGTGCCGACCGACTGATCAAAACACGTGAGCTGGCGGCTCTTCTAGAGTTTTACCTCGAACGCGCTCGGCGATACGGACTGGTGGAAGCCGATCCTGGAGACGAAGCCAGGCTCATGATTGAGACCTTGGAGCAAGCCGTTGGCTATAGGCTCCAATTCACTCGCACAGGACTGATTTTTGACTTCGCCTTTCAGGGTGATGTAGAGACAGATGCGGGACTTGGCGTTGAATACCATCGAATTGGAGCGCGAGTCGTCCACGAATTGCTTGCGCGCGCGCGCGCCTCGCAATCAGCACCAGATGCCAATGAGGCAAGTGTTTCTGATATCAATGTGGCTACCCCCGAACCGTCGGGTGGAACGGTACCAAAACTAACCACTGCGGCATTCATATCCCGCGACCGAGATCGCTCAGAAACCAAAGACCGGCTTCGCCGTCGCGGACAGACAAGCGAAGCGCTCGTGCCAACCACGTCGTCACGAACCATCTCCTCTGTGGAGAATCAGTCGGGCTTAAGTGCTGATACCCGTGACTCAAAAATCTCCCTGTCAGATGAACGGAGGCATGGAACGGAACTTCAGGAGGGAAAGTTCAGCATACCGCCAACATCGTTACCGCCCGTTTCATCTGAAGTCCAAGTATCGCCAAGCAGATTGGAACCTGCTGGTGTCGTCCCTGTGCAGACACCAGACACGCCAAAATTGCAAACTGGTGGCGAAGCACATACGGAAATGCGGACGGATATAATCCTGGGAGTCACTGGTCATTCACCGCAATGCGGGGTGCTCGGCGACCTTGGCGGTAAAAATGTCATCTTAGACCTCAACCAGACCCACACGATTAGTTTATTTGGCGTCCAGGGTGGAGGGAAGAGCTACACGCTAGGAACCATCATCGAGATGGCCTCGATGGTTATTCCGGGAATTTCTCGTCTGCCCGCACCGTTGGCAACGGTCGTATTCCACTACTCGAAGACCCAGGACTATCAGCCGGAATTCGCATCGATGCGAGCTCCTAATGATGATGCAGAGCAACTTAAAAACTTGGCGGATCGTTACGGTGCTCGCCCGCAGGCATTGAGCGATGTCATTCTATTGGCACCTGCTGATAAAGTTGATGTGCGCCGCGAAGAATTTCCAGGCATTGAGGTGCTGCCGCTTGTTTTTTCTGCCTCGGAACTTCAGGCGGCGCACTGGATGTTTTTGATGGGCGCGGTGGGCAACCAAAGCCTCTATCTCAAACAAATTACGCAATTGATGCGCCAATGCCGCAACGATCTCACCCTGAGTGGTCTCCGTAACGCGATTCAAAATTCGTCCATGGCAGATAATCTCAAGGCAACAGCATTGGGCCGACTGGAGCTGGCTTCGCAATACATTACAGACCAGGCCACCCCGTTCTCATCGCTCATACGTCCGGGCAGATTAGTCATCGTCGATTTACGCGACGAGTTTATCGGCAAGGACGAGGCATTAGGCCTTTTCGTGGTTATGCTTCAGTTGGTGTCAGAGGCAAAGTTGACCGGCAAGACCTTCAATAAACTCGTCGTCTTTGATGAGGCCCATAAGTACATCGAAAGCCCAGAGCTGGTCTCTGGCCTCATCGAAGTCGTTCGAGAAATGCGCCACAAGGGAACGTCGATTTTGGTAGCAAGCCAGGATCCACCATCGGTCCCTGTCTCGCTGATCGAGTTGTCGTCGTGCATCGTCATGCACCGCTTCAATTCGCCACAGTGGCTCAAACACATTCAGCGAGCCAACGCAGCGCTGAACGGCCTAACGTCAGAGCAGATGGCCACCCTGAAATCAGGAGAAGCCATCGTCTGGTCTGGCAAGGCAACCGATGAGCGCTTCAGCCGAGGCGCAATCAAGATCAAGTGCAGACCACGCGTTACCCGTCATGGTGGAGCGACCAAGACGGCTGTTGACGGCTGAATATGCATCATGAACCCTCTTTATTTCTTTTCCGTAAACCTTCAACACGTTGCGGTACGGTTTGAGTTGAGATTAAAGGCCATAGGCAACCATGAAAAAAACGACTGAATACTGGCAAGCACATTGCCTTAATATCAATAAGGAGATGGCTGACCACGTTCAGCGCTATATTACTCCTATTTCACTAGAAATAGACAGCGATGGCGGTAATCTTATTGGAACCGGAAATTATATTCGCCTAGGTAATGCTGTTTATATTCTTACGAATGAGCATGTTGCGCGTGCAATGTCCGCCGGGAGCCTCGCTCATCTTCCTGTTCCGCAAGAAAACTTCCATAGGATGGTCAACCCATTCATGGCACTTGAATATCCGAATGACATTGCCCTATCTAGACTAGATCGCCTCGGACATGATGTTTTCAGTCGGGCTGTTATCCAGAAAGACCAGATTGCGCATGAATGGGTGTCGGCACGAGAAAGTCTATACTTCGTCATGGGTTTTCCCGGGTCAAAATCCTATATGAGTGTAATGGCTAATACGCTTTTCACTCCGGCCGTTCCATTCCTTACGCAAGAGGCCCCGTTGTTGCCAAGCGATATTTCATTAGGCGAATTTGCCCTGCATTACCCCGAGTATGAGCGACTGAAGAAAACGAATGGCCGTGAAGAGTCCCTTCCGAATCCCAGTGGAATGAGTGGATCGTTGGTATGGCATATAGGGAATTCACTTTCACGTTACTGGTCACCTGCCGACGCAAGGGTGGTAGGTTTGCTTTACGGATGGGATCCCAAGCACGAAATAATTCGCGGAATAAAAATAGAATCCATTCGACACTCCTGCATTTATCTCTTACGCCAGGAATGCGCGTACTTCCGTTGGCTTGATGGTGGGAGACGAAGCTGTTCGCTATTATTTGACTGGCTATATGCCGAAGGTTCCATTGCTGACATCTGAGATAACGCATTGGTTGAGCATCTGGTCAAGTTCAAGCAGCCGCCTTCCACTTGTAATACCGCAAAATTCTCCGAGTCGCTGCTCGCACTCGGTGTCGTCATGGGCTGGTCAAACGTAATTCTCGTCACCGCTCGTCACCAACACCCACTCCGCCGAAAAATCAACGAGGCTGCCAATCTCCTTTGGTGCCCACAGCTTCGTCCCGCCCCAGATCCACGCGAGCGCGGCGAGACCCGTAAACATCTTCTCGCGTCCCAGTGCGTTGGTCGTGTACCGGGCCACGCCGTCATTCTCCAGGCCGACTTGTCCACCGATCATGCCGAGTTCGGCCCAGGCACGTTGGGCCACGCGCTCGTCTTCGTGCACGGCTGCAAGGAAGTCGCGCAGGTAGACCACCACGTCGGGGCGAACCGGTACTTGGCTATGCACCGCGTCACCACTGATCCGCGACACGATCTGCCGCGCTTCCTCAGCAAGAACGGTGGTCGGATCTAATCCCATCGCCAATTTGGCGAACTGCACCGCACCTGATGAATTACCCAGTTCGCGGAGGCAGAGCGATTTCCCGACCAGCACACGTTGATCCGCTTGGCCACCATGAGCGAGCAGGCGCTCGTAAAGTTGATCTGCCACCTTCCACGCACCCGCTGATCGCTCCTGGTCAGCCTTGGCGAGGTCGATCCCGTAGGCTCCTTCATCGCTGGCTGCGACCGTCTTGGCTTGCTCGGCCGTTGGACGCTCGAACGTGCCGCGCCACGCATGCTCGCGTACCGTCCAGGTGAGCCAGTCTTCAGGAACACCAGCGTAGCGACAGGCGAGGTCGGTGAGCTGGCGGTCGTCGAGTGCGTCCGCGTCACCAGCGAGGATGGAGGCAACCAACGGATCCGCCTTCGCCGTCTCGCCGACCCCGAGTAAATGCGGGGCGGGAAGCTGAGCGACGCGGCTCAAGCCCAACGTCTCGGCCACCAGCAATGCCAAGTTCCACTGCACGATGCGCTTTGGGTAGGTGCCGCCTACCTCGGACGCCTGCTTGTAGAAAACCTTGTTCTGATCGACCAAGGCCGTCACGAACTGCCGATGCTGCACGCGCAGGTCAGCCTGCTGCTCATGAATCTGCCGATGGATGACGAGGTTATTCAGCGTGGCGCGGATCTGCCGAGCAATGCCGTCGTACAGGATGCGAGCCAAGCCAGAGCGCTTCTCATTCGGCACCTGCGGCATCGCCTGATCGATCTGGTGGCGAACGTCGGCGAGGTGGCGCGGGTTGAGGGTGGCAACCAAGCCATCGCCACGCTGAACCCGACGGAGCAGGTCACGAGCTTGGTAGCTGGCAACACTGTGGCGGAAGGCATGGCCAGCCTCGGCCACGATGATCACCGCCGGATCGCCGTGCTTGTCTGGCAACTGACCGCGCCCCCACTCACCCGGTGGCAGCTTGTCCACCATGACGGTGACCCGGCCGCCGAGGCCGGCTTCAAGGTCGCTGAGCAGGTGATCCAGGGACGGGAAGAGATCGCGGTCGAACACAGTGGGAAAAGGTTAGGCCACCTGGGCACCCACGAAAGGGGTTCGTCTGGCGGAGCCCGACCAGGAGCCATCGGCGTTCCTCGCCACCCATATGCTGGCCCACACCTGAACGCACATCACGATGTCACCCGCGTGTCTCGCGACAATTAGGATTGCCGGTCAGCGACAATTAGGATTGCCGGTCGTGTCATTGCCGGGTCGTCCCCCGCCAGCGTAGCTGGGCTCGGGGGTCCCGATGCCTGGCAGACACATCAC
>Ga0105046_10007587_pt1 | contig 17069 bp, 20 predicted proteins | sample MAT03_FD_78385 | JGI IMG/M metagenome (GOLD analysis project Ga0105046, IMG submission 78385) | Freshwater microbial communities from Lake Fryxell liftoff mats and glacier meltwater in Antarctica - MAT-03 (megahit assembly) | ecosystem: Environmental > Aquatic > Freshwater > Ice > Liftoff...
CCACTTGTGCTCCGATAGAGTTGCCCACCCCCGGCACCGCACCTTGGCCCGTAAGCCGCAGATGGGCAAGGCATTATCATCCCCGGCCCCGTTGGGCCGGTGGGTCACTCTCCGTGAGCATACGCGGGTAATTTCTCGCGAGTGCCGAAGGCCACGGGCTCACCAGCGACCGGAGGGGCAGGCGCTTCTCTTCGGACCATCGTCTCCAGCGCGATTCCTCGCAAGGGCGACGGCGCGAACTCTTTTGGCGCCGGACGGCCCGTCATGTCCAGGCAGAACCGCCAACCCTCCTCGACAAACTCATAGATGCCGTGATTCGTGTTGCCCGCCTCGGGTCCGGTTTCGAAGTGCAGGCTCAAGGTCTTGGGCACTGCCGCTTCTTTGCGTTCAACCCGCCCGCTGTACTCGGCGCCCATCTGTCCGGTGGTAAAGCGATCACCGCCGATCGTAATGGTAGCGGCGCCATTGCGCCAGATTCCTTGCAGCTTTTCGATGTCCAACTGTTACCTCTCAGGCTCCGCCGCGCCGGGCTCGGCGAGAAAGATTCGGAATTCGTTCTTAAGCGTCTGCCGCGCGTTAATCCAGCCAAATGCGGGCGTGCCGTCAATCGCTCCGCGGTCTATCGCTTTGCGCAGCCCTTCGGCATAAGGGCTGTTGCCGAATTCGATACCGCGCGCGATGACCTGGCCGCTCCACGGCAATTGCTTGTTGCGTTGATTCTCCATCCAGTCTCCCACCCAAGGATTCTGCGCCGAGGGGAAAATATAGCCAATTTGCACGCGGAAATCAGGGTGAGACAAGACAAAGAACTGTTGCGGCCGGGCGGGATCCAGGCGGATGGCCGTATAGCTGCCCGTGCCGCGTCCTTCCGGCATTAAGCGATCGCGCAGTGCGGGGTCCTTGGCGGAGATTTTCAGGCGGGAACGGCCGGGCTCGACGAATGGCGGGCCGAAAGTCGCATGCTGCATCCACTGCATGGGCCGGTCCTGATCGGTGAGGTTCTCCACCCATTCTTCGACATTGACGTGACGCTTACCTTGCGGCAGTGTCACGCGGCGCCATACGCGGTATTGCGTCTGGACCAGGTCGGCCCCGTACTCGAAGACCGCGGCTTCCGGAGTGACTTCGGCCTTAAGCTTTTTCCATTCCACGACGGGCGCTTCGCCGTGGTTTCCCAGACCGCGCCTGGCTTCGTCGCCGGACGATACCGGGCCGTAGAACGGAAAGCACAGAAGGTGGCCCAGGTAGCCGGAAGATAAACGGGCGTGCGGGTCAATTCCGTATAGGGCGCCATGCTTGGCGCTGTTGTAGAGTTGCGGGTCAATTGTCGGGTAGTGCGGGACGCGCATCGGGTTGACGTCGCGTTTTGGATCGCCGGTGGTCTGGCGGACCTCGGCGATGTGGCCTCCGCCTTTGAGGAGCGCAACCCGGATGAGGCCGTTGGACAGGATCCACGCCTCGCGGCCATACACTTTCTCCTCACTGATCTTGGGCTGCTGCCCCTGGAGGACGAGCGCCGTCAGGAGGAGTAGTCTCATTCCATTACCCCATGTTTTTTCAGGAAGTCGAAAACTCGCGGGTAGAGCTGGTCCTGCGTTTCCTTCGGAAATCCATGCCCTCCTTTGGGGACGGAAATCATCTCGGTTTTGGCGCCGGCGGTGGTGAGTGCCTTGGTAATGTTTACGCCGTGCTGATAGGGCACCGTGGGGTCGGCATCGCCGTGAACCGTCAGCACGGGCGGCACGTCCTTCCGCACATAGGTCATGGGCGAAACGCGGCGGGCAAGCGCCGTCCGGTCCGGACCCTCAGGCACCCAGGTAACGGCGTATTTGCGCATGTTGGCGCCGTGCAGTTGATCGTCGACGTCGGTAATGCCGAAGAAATTAACCACCGCGCGCACTTTGACCGGCTTTCCGAGCCTCGCGCTTTTCGGCGTCATGCCGACCATCAGCGCCAGATGACCGCCGGCGCTGCCTCCGGTGACGGCGACGCGCTTGGGATCGATGTCGTATTTCCGGGCATTGTCGAATACAAAATTCGCGGCGTTCAACGCATCCTCAACAGCCGCCGGCGCCGTAGCGACAGCGGCCAGCCGATATTCCACGTTCGCCACGATGAAACCCTTCTCCAAATATCGCACCACCCAAGTGGCCACCATTCCGGACTTAACGCCGTTGGTCCAACCGCCACCGTGGATCACGATCATCGCCGGGTGGGGACCTTTCCCAGCAGGCCGGTAGATGTCCATGACGGTTTGCGGATGGGTGTCGTAGGGTATGTTTTCCTGTACCGTTGCGCCGGCGGGTAAGCGCACAGGGGCGGCCGCGGGTTGAGCGGTGAGGGATAGCGCGAACAGGAGCAATATCGCGAGTGAACGCAGAGTAGGCATAACGTCATTTAACCTGATAGCGTGAGAGAAATGAAGAACATTGCGTGGATTTTCCTGTGCATGGCTCCGCTGTGGGCCGATGGCAAGGGTGTTATCGAAAGCCTCTACGCCAAGCGGGACGTACCGTTGACGGCCGATCCGAAGGCGCGGCACTGGAAAGACGCGGTTCCGGCGATCACTGAGAACGGCCCCACCGGCGAGCCGGTCCCAGGCCATCGCACCGAGATTCGCTCGCTCTGGACGGACAAGAATTTATATTTGTTATTCACTTGTCCGTACGAGGAACTGAACCTGAAGGCCGATCCGGATCTGACGAAGGATACGTGGAGGCTATGGGAATGGGACGTTGCCGAAGTGTTCGTGGGGGCGGAGATGGACAAAATCTGGCACTATCGCGAGTATCAGGTTTCGCCGCAAGGAGAGTGGATCGATCTGGATATCGACCGCAAAGCGCCGCTGCCGCAGGGCGGAATGCTGTGGAATTCCGGGTACAAGGTGAAGGCGCGGATCGATAAGGAAAAGAAGATCTGGTACGGCGAATTTCAGATTCCGATTGAAAGCATCAACGGCGCCGTGGCCAAAGCCGGCAGCGAGATGCGGATCAATTTCTATCGCATGCAAGGAAAGAAACCAAACGGATACAAAATGATGGCGTGGCAACCGACGGGCGCGCGGAATTACCATGTTCCCGAGTCCTTCGGACGCCTGCGACTGGCAGGAAAATGAGGGGAGACAGCGGCCTGCGAATCTCCCACGTCGGCCTGCGCGGCATCGTGGGGCGGGGATTGACGGCTGGTCATATCCTGGATTTCGCGGCGGCGTTTGGAACGTTCATTGAGCCGGGGAGGCCGGTGGTCGTCGGCCGCGATCCGCGCGCCAGCGGACGTATGGCGTGGGAGGGCGTGGTTTCGGCTCTGATGGCCTGCGGGCATGAAGTGATCGATTTGGGCGTGGTTTCGACACCCGTTGTCCAGCACGCCCTGCAGCGCCTGGACGCGGCGGGGGGTATCGCCATCAGCGCCAGCCATAACGCGGCGGAATGGAATGCGTTGCGCTTCCTGGGGCCGCGCGGGACGTATTTGTCGACGGCTGAAGCGGGCGAACTGCTCGACATCTACCATTTGCGAAAGTTTCGATTTCTGGAGTGGAATCAACTGGGCGGTTTGCATTTTGACGCGGGCGCGCTGGATCGCTATATCGACGATCTCGCTGCCGTTTTCGACATGTCCAGTCTGCGCGGGTATCGCGTCGTGGTCGATTGCTGCAACGGTACTTCGGCGCTGATTCTGCGGCGGGTGATCGAGCGCTTCGGGCTCGATCTGGTTTTGATCAACGAGCGTGTGGAAGGCGTGCAATTCGCCCATGAGCCGACCACTTCCGCCCGCATGGTGGAACTGCAACTCGGGCCGCTGATGAAGCCGCTGAACGCGCATGCCGGGTTTCTTTTCGACGTCGATTCCGATCGGGTGGCGATGGCCGATGAACAAGGCCGCGGCGTGTCCGAGGAGATGATGCTGCCCTTGCTGGCCGACCATCAGCTTTCGCGCGGGCCGGGCAAGATCGTCATTACAAATCTCTCGAGTTCGGCGCTGCTGGAAGAAGTAGCGGCTCGCCGTGGCGGGCGCGTGTTGCGTGTCCCCGTCGGCAGGCAGGCGGCGATGGATGCGCTGGCCGCTTACCGGCCGGAGCAGATCGCGGTGGCCGGTGAAGGCACGGGAGCGGTGATGATGCCGCAGTTCCGGTTTATTTACGACGGCATTGCGTCAATGCTGGCGGTGTTAACGATGATGCGCGAACGCGGCCGTACTTTGGGCGAACTGCTCGCCGAATACCCACGGTTTTCGATACTTAAGGGCGAAGTCCGGTTGGAATCGCCGCGCGTGCCGGCACTGTTGATCGACCTGCTCGCCTCCTATCCGGACGGCCGCATCGACCGCACCGACGGCCTTCGCGTCGTCTGGCCGGACCGTTGGTTCCACGTCCGCGTCAGCCACACCGAGCCGATTATCCGCGTGATCTGCGAACAGCGCGGCGATCCGCCGCAAGAACTCTTCGAAACGCTGATGGACAAAGCAAGGAGCTATAGCTAATGCCACGCGAGCACCTGCTGAAGATCAGCGTCTCCGGCGTTCGCGGCGTAGTGGGCGAGTTCCTGACGCCCGCTCTCGCACTGCACTTCGCCCAGGCCTTCGGGACTTATGTGGGACGCGGACGCGTGGTGGTGGGGCGCGACACGCGGACCAGCGGGCCGATGTTGCAGCATGCCGTGAATTGCGGGCTGCTGGCCGCCGGTTGCGACGTCGTCGATGTCGGCATTCTTCCCACGCCGACGATTCAAATTTACGTCGAACACATCCGCGCGCGCGGCGGCATCGGGCTGACGGCGTCGCATAATCCGGCCGAATACAACGCCCTGAAGCTCTTCAACAAAGAGGGCCAGTTCTTCAATCACTACGAGCGCAACGAGCTGATCGATCTCTATCATCAGAGCGACTTCGCGCAGGCGACGAATGCCGAAATCGGCCACGTCACACATGACGAGGGCACGGCGAAAGCGGTGCATATTGACCGGGTGCTGGCGAAGGTGGATGGCGACCGTATCCGTCGCCGGCACTTCCGGGTGGCATTGGACGCCGTGAATGGCGCGGGTTCCGTGATGACGCCGGGGTTTCTGGTGGATTCCCTGGGCTGCCGGCTGGACGCGATTTTCATTGATCCAACGAAGGTGTTTCCACGTATCGCCGAGCCGCGTCCGGATACGCTGGGCGACTTGGCGGCTTTAGTTCAGCGAACCGGCGCCGAAGTGGGCTTCGCGCAGGACCCCGACGCCGACCGTCTCGCCATCGTCGACGAGACCGGCCGCGTGCTCGATAACGACGACGTGTTGGCGCTGGCGGTTTTGAGAGCGCTGGCGGTTGTGCCGGGCGATGTGGTGGTGAACTTAACGACATCGTCGGCGATTGACGATATTGCGCTGGGCTTTGGAAGGCGAGTGTACCGGACGCCGGTGGGCGAGGCGAATGTCGTGGAGACGATGCAGGCGGTGGGCGCGGCGATCGGCGGAGAGGGCTCGGCCGGTGGGGTGATCTTTCCGGCCGTGCAGCTTTGCCGGGACTCGTTTACCGCAATGGCATTCCTGCTCGACCTGATGGCGGAGACGGGTAAAACGGTTTCGGAACTGGTGGCGGCGCTGCCGCAGTATGTTCGGAAGTCCGGCAAGGTGGCGTTTGAACATGGGCGGCTGGGCGGGCTGATGCAGGCGCTGGAAGAGGGATTTCCGGAAGCCGAGGCGGACCGCACGGACGGGTTGAAGTTGATGTGGCGGGACCGCTGGCTGCATGTGCGCGCGTCGAATACGGAGCCGCTGCTGCGATTGTTTGTGGAGGCGAAGACCGAGGCGAGCGCGGAGAAATTGTATGCAATGGCTTGGGGGTTGTTGACGGCGTGAGGCCGGCGCCGGCATTGCCGATCCTTTTGCTTTGTGGCTGTTCCATTAAGCGCGATTTCAGAAATACCCCGATTCCGCCCAAACTGTCCCGGCATCCGGACCAACATTCGTTGAATTGGAGAAGCTGAGCAGCCAGTCGACGGCAACACAATCACATTGAAAACCGGCGACTAACAGCGTACCATCGCGCCAGGAGACCAGAATCCGCGTTGCTCTAACCGAAGTAGAGTTCACCACCGCCGGTGCAATCGCCCGTACCCCGAAATCCTTCGCGCCGCGTCTGCAAATCCCCGCCCGCTTCCGGAGAGTCCGCCTGTACAGGCGATGCCGATCACGCCATGGCCGTCTGGCCGCGCTAACCAACAACGTAACAGGGGCCCCGGAATCAGCCTGCCGCACCAACCGAAGCCAATACTGCGAATGGATTCCCGTCGGCGTGGCGCTGCGCCCCGAACGGCCTAACGGCGCCGCCTGAGCGCCGGCGCGTTAGTTCGCCGTAATAAACTCATCCTCAGCCGGGGCGTCCACTTTCGGCTCGGCGACTTTGTATTCCACTTCACCCGGGAGTGTCCGCCCAAAGCGCCGCATCTCCATCTCAATATTCTGCCCGTGCTCCAGCGAATCCACCCGCTTTTTCTTCTCCGTCACGTCCTTCGACAGCGTTCCCTGCTGCGAATGCAGTTCCTGGATCTTGGCGATCTGCGAGCGCAGCGCGCCAATACCGTGCGGCCCTTGCAGCGTGACAAGGGTATAGACAGACAACACGCCGGTTGCCGCGATCGCCCCTAATCTCTTCCAGTTCACCTTTTTATCTTCTTGCACGAACAACTTGCCTCACCTTATGTTTATAATCTGCTTTTGCTCCGAAATCCAGACCTTATGACAGATAAAGTGATTGTCTTCTCAACTTGCGCCTCGCGAGAGGAAGCCAAACGCATCGCACGGGGACTTGTGGAAGAACGATTGGCCGCCTGCGTCAACGTAATTGATGGTATTGTGAGCATCTACCAATGGCAGGGAAAAGTTCACGAAGGCGATGAAGTGATGCTGGTAGCCAAGACCCGCCGCGACCTCCTTGGCCGGCTCCAGGAGCGGCTCGCGAGCATGCACAGTTACGAAGTTCCGGAAGCGATCGCGATCCCGGTGGTCGATGGTCTGCCGGCGTATCTGGAGTGGTTGGAACGAGAATTAGACCCGCCGGGGAATTCATAAGGGAAACGATTCATGCTGCCGACCAAGTCGCGTCACCTAGTCATCATCTTCGCCGTTACGCTGGCGATCCTCTCCTACATTGATCGCGTTGCTATCTCCACCGCCGCGCCGTTCATCTCCAAAGATCTCAACTTCGACAAAACCGACATGGGCTACATCTTCGGCGCCTTCGGTTTGGCCTACGCGCTCTTCGAGATCCCCGGCGGCTGGATGGGCGACTGGATGGGCGCGCGAAAAGTTCTGATGCGCATCGTTATCTGGTGGAGCTTTTTCACCGTCGCCACCGGGTGGATGTTCAGCTTCTGGTCGATGTGGGTAACCCGGTTCCTCTTCGGCGCCGGTGAAGCGGGCTGTTTCCCCAACCTCACCAAAACCTACACCACTTGGCTGCCGAAGGACGAACAAGTCCGCGCGCAAGGTATCACTTGGCTGGCCGCGCGGTGGGGCGGCGCATTTACGGGACCGCTGGTCATTTATGTCTTCACGCTGATGGACTGGCGTAGTGCTTTCGCTGTGTTTGGCGTCATTGGCGTGGTCTGGGCCGTATTTTTTTACCTGTGGTACCGGGATAATCCCGCGGACCACCCCTCGGTCAATAAGCAGGAACTAGCGATCATCCAGGCGTCGGCGCAGAAAGTCGAAAGCCATGGCGATGTGCCCTGGGGCAAACTGATCGGCCGTGGCAGTGTTTGGGGTCTGTGGCTACAGTATTTCCTCCTTTCTTACCCCTGGTATTTCTACATAACCTGGCTGCCAACCTACCTGCAGGAGCACTGGCACCTCTCGGGCGCGGAAGCCTCGAAGTTGCAGATTTATCCTTTGTTCTTCGGCGGCATTGGCGCCATTTTCTCCGGTTTCATTTCGCCTCGTCTCGCGACCCGGATCGGCAGCACCGCCAAGGCCCGCCGCATCATGTCGACCGTCGGCTTCGCCGGCGCCGCGACTCTCATGTATACGGCCACGCAGATGGGCTCGCCGCTTCCAGCGATGCTGGCCATGGGTATGGCCAGTTTCTTTAATGACTTGGTGATGCCCAATGCCTGGGGCGCGTGTATGGACGTCGGCGGCAAATTCGCCGGCACGCTCTCTGGATCCATGAATATGATGGGCAACTTCGCCGGGCTCGCCGCGCCGCTCATCGCCCCCTACATTCTGCTCTACACGAATAACGATTGGAACCAGGTTCTCACCGTTATGGCCGCCGTCTACCTTTGCGGCGCTTTCGTGTGGCCGTTCATTGACCCGGTTACGCCGCTGAATCAGGAATAATTCGTTGCGGTATTTTCCACTGTTGACGATCCTCGCCGCGGCACTGCCCGGCGCGGAGCCCAACATATTCTTCAATGGGCGCCTTCAGCTCATCGGCGAATCGCGCATCCGTTACGAAGGCCGCTACCACGTCGGCTTTGGCACCGCGGCGGATTACGATGTCGCGCTGCTGCGCCAGCGGCTGGGATTCTCCTACAAGCCGAATACCGATATCGAGATTCGCGTTATTGGCCAGGACACCCGCGCGCCGCTCTACGGTCCCAACGCCCCCAGTTTTCTCCGTGACGGCACCGATCTCTACGAAGCCTACATCGATCTGTTCGGCAAACGAAAGACCGGATTCGCCCTCCGCGCCGGCCGCTCCACGCTGAGTTACGGAGACACCCGTTTCATCGGTTCGCCGCAATGGGCCAATCTCGCCCGTACTTACGACATGGCCCGCGCCCAGTGGCGCACCAAGCAGGCGACATGGGAGTTCCTATTCGTATCGCCCACGTTCATCGACATTAACCGTTTCAACAAGCCGATCCTCCGCGAACACCTGCTCGGCACTTACAACACATTTGGCAAATGGGCGGAGCTTTATGTGCTTCGCCACCGGCAGCCGGGCACCCTGGAAAGTGTAATAACGGGCGGCCGGCTGATGGCGCCCCTGGGTAAGTTCAAACTCACTATTGAACCCGTAACAGAACGAGTCACCCGCGACGCGGTGGCCACCGTGGAGGGCGCTCTCTCCACGAATCTCTCTCGCAAGATTCGCGACATCGACGTTTCACTCGAATATAAGTTCGCCTCCTCGGGTTTCGATCAGATGTACCCGGCGATTCATGACAAACTCGGTCACGAAGATCTTTTCGCCTGGCGCAATTTGCACAACTTCCGCGCCTTCGGCACCTGGCGTCCGCTAAAAACGCTCGCTATCAATTTCATGTACAACGCGAACTGGCTAGTCGACCCCCGCGTCGGCGTATACAACACGCAAAACCGGCTTATCGCGCGCGACATTACTGGGCGCTCCAGTCGCTGGGCGGGCCAGGAAGTGGATAGTTATATGAATTGGACTTACCGGAAGTTTATGACGCTCGGCGGCGGTATGGGCGCCTACGCTAACGGGACGTTTTTCCGGGCGACGACACCAAACCGCAGCCCGGTTTTCTATTACATTCACCATACTTTCACGATGTGACGGCGTGATACGATCAAACGACTCGGAGTATGTATGATCGGTACCGAAATTGGCCCGTACACAATCATCGAGAAGCTCGGCCAGGGCGGTATGGGCGATGTCTACAAGGCCAAAGATACCCAACTGAAGCGTTTCGTCGCGATTAAGATCTTACGCGCGGACCGCCATGCGGGAAATGAAAACCGGCTGCGATTTATACAGGAAGCGCGGGCGGCGCCGGCGTTCAACCATCCAAATATTGTCCAGATTTACGAGTTGGAGTCGCACGGCGGCGACGATTGTATCGTCATGGAGTTTACGCCGGGCCGCACCCTCGCGCAGCGGATGAAGGCGAGCCTCTTGACTGTCGACGAGGCCTTGCATTATGCCGCGCAAATCGCCTCCGCGTTAGCCGCCGCTCACGCCGCGAAAATCGTACACCGGGACATTAAACCCGCCAACATCGTCATTACCGATGGAGGCATCGTTAAAATCCTGGATTTCGGATTGGCGAAGATACAGCCGACGCTGCAATCAACCGACACTACTCAGTCCATCGGTCGCTCACCACTCCCAACGCAATCATCGGAACGCCATCCTACATGTCGCCGGAGCAGGCCGAAGGCAAGCCCGTGGATGCGACGTCCGACGTTTTTTCGGCCGGCGCAACCTTTTACGAAATGTTCTCCGGCATACGGGCCTTTCAGGGCGACTCGATGTACAACATCCTGAGCAACGTCATCGGAACGGAGCCGGAGCCACTCCGGTCCGTGCGCCCTGAGGTTCCGAAGGCAGTCGAGCGTATCATCAACCGCTGCCTGGCGAAGAGCCCGCAGGCCCGCTACCCTTCCGGACAGGAACTTGCAAGCGATTTGGATACTATTCGCAAACGCTGATTTTCGAGTGTCGCCGGTAAGCGAACCATTATCCTCACCCTCGTGGCCCTGATCGTCGTGTCGATATTCGCCGGTTGGATGTATCGCGCGAACTCGCGGAATCGTTGGACCCGCGCCGAGGCGCTTCCGCAGATCCGCTCGCTGATCGAAAAAGACGACATCCCGGCGGCATTCGATCTCGCTCAAACCGCTCTCGCCTACACGCCCGACGATCACGACTTAAAACAACTCCGGGTCCAACTTGCCAGACCGGTGGCGCTCACCACCTCACCGTCTGGAGCGCAAGTATTCTATCGCCCGTACAACAATGGGAAGGTATCTTGGAAGCTCGTCGGCACGACTCCGCTTAAAGACGTGGAAATGTCCAACGCCTTCGTCAGTTTTCGCATCGAAAAAGAGGGTTATGAGCCGCTCGAACTTGCACTGTTTAGTTTGAACCTGGGAGGCGACGACATACCACTCACCGTACATCCTCCGGTACTCATCGAAGGTTTTATCTTCGACGGCGGCCATGTCCCCCCGCAGCAAGCAACGATGGCCGAAACGCTGGCGTGGTTCGACAAGTACCTCGGCCCTGTTACTCCTAGCCGCTAAGCCCCGCCCGCAATCGCTCTAAATCCACCCTGTAGTGCAGCTCATCGCCATTCGGCAATAGAGTCACCGGAACCAGGAGACTATATACCTCCAACAATTCCGGATCCGCGTCAACGTCAAAGAGGTCCAGATGAAACGGCAGCAGCGCCTGCTCCGCACGTAAGGCGCTTTCGGCGATCTCGCACAAATGGCAGCCTCGCCGCGTATAAAACCGCACTGTCACCATCGCATGTCGGGCCGATGACTGAACCGATCCTGCGTCCGCATCACCAGGATCAACATGACTCCCGCCAGAAACCCGCCCACATGCGCAAACCACGCTACCCCGCCCTGCGACAGATGGGAATGGCCCATCGAGCCCACACCGCTGAAAAACTGAATGACGAACCAATAAAGCAGGATCAGATAGGCCGGAATCTCCATTGTTGTGATGAAAACGAACACCGGCACCAGTGTCGTGATCTTCGAATGCGGAAATTTGACGACGTAGGCCCCCATCACGCCCGCTATCGCTCCGCTCGCCCCAATTGTCGGTACCCGCGAATCGCCGTTAAACACCACATGCACCATCGTCGCCGCTAACCCGCACAGTAAGTAAAAGATCAGGAACTGGGAATGCCCCAGAATATCCTCCACGTTGTCCCCATAGATCCAAAGGAACCACATGTTCCCGATCAGGTGCAGCCATCCGCCGTGCAGGAAAATACTGGTCAGAACATCCATCCACTCCAGACGTGTGGGAATCACGCCGTAATGTGCGATGAAAAAGTTGAACTCGTACGGGTCCATCGAGAACTCATACAGGAACGCGAGCACATTCAGCACAATGATGGCGACCGTCACGAAGGGGAACGTGTAGCTCGGCTGTGTGTCGCGTAACGGGATCATAGCGCGCGTTGTTCAAAATCGCGGTTGGTGCGGCGTTCCGCCCGGGCCATCAGCGCCTTCGCCGCGGCCAGATCCTGGATGCCGCCGCGCGCGCCGATTGCCGTGCAGTTCAATGCCGCCATGGCGTTCGAAAGGTCCAACGTGTCCCGCATGCTTAATCCCTGCAACACACCATAGCAATAGGCGCCGTGGAAAACGTCGCCCGCGCCGGTCGTGTCGACACAGTTCACTACGAATGCCGGAGAATAGCAGAATCTGCCGTCCATACGAGCAATGGAACCGAATGAGCCCAAGGTCATCGCCGCGACCTTCATTCCGTACTCTTCCTGAATCAGGATCAGCGCGCGAAACGGATCGCCCTCGCCGGTCCAACGAACCGGAAACTCCGAACTGGTGATCAGGTAGTCGACGTTCGGCAGCACTTTATCGAAGCCGTGGTAAACGGTATCGACGTCCACGGTAACCGGAATATTGTGCTGGCGCGCAATCGCCGCCGCCCGGCCCACCGCCGCCGTGTCATGACCGTCAATATGCAGCAGACGGGCACAGGTAATCATCTCCGGCGTGATCTCCGCCGGATCCAGCCGCAGGCAGTCCGATCGGCGCCAAAATACGGTCCGCTCACCGGTCGACTGGTCGATGACGATATAAGCGGATTGATTTGCGCAGCCTTTACGGACCTGCACATGCTCCAGGTTGATTCCTGTCCCTTGCAAACTCTCGATCTGAATCCGCCCGCGCTCATCATCGCCCACGGTGCCAATATACTTCGTCCGTAAACCCAGCTTCGCACAGGCCACCATGGCGCTAGCCACTTGTCCGCCGGGACTGTACATCTCGTCCACGAAAGGCTCCTTGCCGGCGTAGGCCGGGAAGCGGGGAACAAGGATCAAGGTATCGGTGGCGTTAAGGCCCACCCCAACTACGTCAAATTCAGGCATCCGAAGGACTACCGTAGCACAGCCCGGCCCGGATCAATTCTTCTTGCCCTCAACGACATAGAGGAAAATGCGGTGACGGCGGCCATGGACAAATACCTCCTCCACTTCCACTGGATTCCATCCGCGGATCCCATAATCATGGGACACCACGCGCGTCCCGGGGCGCAACGACTTCTCAAATTTTGGGCGCAGTTTCTCGTTGAAACTCGTCGTCAAATAGAGCGTCACCACGTCGGCTAGCGACAGGTCGGCATCAAAGACATCGGCCCGTACCACCCTTGCCCTGTTTTGCAGGCCCAACTTCAATATCGTGTCGCTCGCCTGCGCCGCGATCTTGGGGTCGATCTCGATGCCAATCGCCTTGGCTCTGAATTTCTGAACAGCCGTAATCAGGATCCGTCCGTCCCCGCAACCCAGATCGACAACCGTGTCGCCCTGGCGGGCCTGCGCTAGTTCCAGCATCCGGTCAATCACTTCCTGCGGCGATGGCACATACGGCGCCATTCTCTGGCCAGGCGTTTGAGCCATGACAGGCAATACGACAAGAGCGGCGAGTAACAAAGTTGTAAAAGTCATAACGGGCAGCGAGATCCTATACCAGTGGGACGTATCAGTTCGACTTTGCGTTCTGCGCAATTCGAGCCAAGCGGGATTTTTGTATCCGTCCGACGACTTCCGCGGTCGCTGACCATAAATCGCGCGGACGAGATATGGTGTACTCCAACCCCTTGAAATATTTTACGGCGTTCCCAATAGTATCTCTCCACGGTACCGCTTGTGGGAAAAGGTTGTAATTCATATAGAAGACAGGCGCTTCCAGGCTTCCTATCTCCTTCAAAGCTTCGGTTTCGATGTTGTGCTCCAACATCACTTTCGGGCCGGCGAAAATAAACGCGTCCGGCCTTTCCGCGTCGCCGAGTTCATTGCGAATCAGTTCGGTGATAAAGCGAATGTCAGATTTCTTGTCCGCCAACCGCGCCAAGTCCACTCGGCCGAGCTGAATCTTCGCCAACGCTTCGCCCAAAGAGGGGAAGTCGATCTTTTCCGCATTATCCTGGCGGTAAAATATCTTCTGCTCCTGCATGCAGAACGCGACCAAGGAGAATCGTGTTACGCGCGGATCCCGTGAAATATTACGGAGAATCGAAACCAGGGCGGAGGTGTCAATCGGACGCATTACCGAACTCCGCGGATTCTGCGGCGCATAGTTCAGCAGAATTTTTACGGTGGTCGGATCGCTGTCGCGTTGCACCGGCGGTTCCTGCCGGAAGTACTCGGTTTCCGATTGCCGGATCGTGCTCGCGCCGATCGCCAGCGCCATCTGGTTGTCTTTGTCGGAAAGCTGTGCATCCACGTCCCAATAGTTCGAGCAGACCCTTTCGGCGCGGTCGCGCATCAACCAGTCGATCTTGTATTTTCCCTCGCCAATGTCGAATGCGCCGTAAAACGAGGCTTCTCCCTTGGAGTCTTCATCGATCTCCGGCACCTTGATCCGTTGGATGAAGTAGGTCGGATCTCCCCCGCCTGTCGCTGGCGTCACCCGGAAAATGATGGTGAGCAGGTTCTCCTGGCCAGCCAGTTCCTTCATCGGAACCGAAACTTCGTAGCCGCCGTGAAATTTTAAATCGAAACCAACCAATGCCGTTTTCGTCGGATTAACTGTACATGGCAAATCTTTGCGCGGTTCGGGGACTTCCAGAATTGCTTGGTCGGTGCCAAACAGGCGAACGATGCCGCCATTCCCCGTCATGATCAGTTGCGCGCTCGCGGTGCTGGACACACCGGTCAGCAGCCCGCAGAGGAGGGAAAGTTGTGAGCCGATATTGACATGCAATTGGGTGTTTCCCACGCTGCTCTGCCCTCAATAGAGAAATCGGTACCCGGCGGGCGGTTCGCGGCCCGTGGGTAAGAGCCATTATGGCTCAGATCAGTTTCAGATGGAATGGCGTTTTGCCTTATTTTTTGTCTAGGACTTGGCCCGTAGTACCAGTCAATTCCGATACCGTGTGCTAGAGTGCAGATTGTATGGCTTCGCGTAGCGTTAATAAAGTGATCCTGGTCGGCCATCTCGGCAAGGATGCGGAAACAAAGTTTACACCCGCCGGGGCGAGTGTGACCCGATTCTCTGTGGCTACCAGCCGCCGTTGGAAGGATCAACAATCCGGCGAGTGGAAGGAAGAGACCGACTGGCACAACATTTCGTTGTGGCGTTCGGAAAATCTCGCGCCCTACTTGACCAAGGGTAAACAGGTGTATGTCGAAGGCCGGTTGCAGACACGCAGCTATGAGGATAAGGACGGCCAGAAGAAGTATTCGACCGAAGTGGTTGCCGACGACGTGATCCTGCTCGGCGGGCGCGGCGAAGGCGGTGCGGAATCCGGCGGCGGGTACAGCCAGGAACCAAGGATGGTTTCGCAGCCTCGCTCCGCTGCCCGGCCCCAAACCGGCGGTATGGGGGGCGGCGCCGCCGCCTCAACGGGCCCGGCTGGCGGGTCTCCGCTTGACGCCGGTATCAGCGACGACGACGTACCGTTTTAAAGCGGTGTGGCCCTGCCCGTTGCTTTAATTCGTCGCTGCGCTCTTGGCGGTCGGCATGCCGGTGTCTGCCGAAATTCCCTGGATACCCGCTACTGGTCTGAAGGAATGGGCGGGGGGGTGCGCTGCGAGTCTTCCTCCCCGGCCGTTCGCTGGCTTCTTGGCGCCTCCGAATTTCCCCTGGGATCTGAAGCGGCTCGTCCGGCCGATGCAAGTGACTTGGACCGAAATCGGAAGCTGGGCTTCTCACCGGATTCGGGCTGCGCGCATAACCGGCGTAGGTGAGCCCCCCTTGGAGGGATGGTCCTTGTGGAAGGCAGTCGGGGGCTATTTACGCCCGTGATGCAGTGGCGCGGAAACATGCCGGTCCCGTTCTTACGTCGAGGCATTTTGGTTATGGAACGGAACTTCGGCGGGAATATTCCGATAGTCTATTATTGGGTCTGGGTGTGGAGTCCGCTCGGACCGGTCAGGCTGGACGCTGGCGGCGCTGTTTACGGACCGATTGAAAAAGTGGCTCCCGGCCATTCCGGCTGCGGTACCGCATTCGATTGGGATGCGCAGTTTTGTCTTACATGGACATACATCCCGGAAACTTAGGCGTCGAGGAACAAGTCGAAGCCTGATGCCGGTTGAGCAGCGCTGGCCAAACGAGTCCCAGGTGTTCCGGTTTGGTGTGCCGAAATGAACCGGCGCCGGATCGGCCCCTTGCAAGTGATTGATTAAATTGAAATAGCGTTTGGCCGCCGTCTTGCGAGAGACAATGCAGGAGGCTCCGGCCATGAACTCTTCCTTCGCATTCGAAGACGAAATCGATCTTTCCCGCTTCAACACTCTCTACCGTACCGAAACGACTTCGGACGCCGCTCCGATCTCGAATTTGATTCCCGACGGCCGCTACGAAGTCGTCGTCGCTGAGGCGTCGCTCACGAAGTCCCAGCGTAGCGGTAACCCCATGATTCGCTTCGTCCTGCGCATCACCGGGTCCACCTTTCGCGATCGGATCCTTCGGAAACACTCCGCGATCACCGAGAACACAATCCGCTTCGTCCGCAAGGAACTCGAAATCTGCGGCCTACATCTGGACCGCTTTGAGGACCTCAAGTCCCGAATCAATGAGATCGACGGCGTCGAACTCGAGGTAGTAAAGGTGACGAAAGGCGAAGATTCAAACATCTACTTCAACCGCGCCATCAGGGCCCAGACTCAAGCAGACGGCGTGGCCGAAGACGATCTCCCGTTCTAAACCGTCGCCCTTTTCATCTTCCGCCAACTGGCCTTCGCGCCCGAAGTGCGGCGCAGTGCTTGGTTCGCCGATGAAATCCTACTATCCGGGAAATCCACGCAACCGCGGCGCCGTCGTGTCCTTCTTCCAGCCGGCTAACCGGCCGCTTAGGCGCGCGGGGTTCGCCTGCGGTGCTCTCGATCGCCCGAATCGGCGCTGAGGTTGGAAAGAAAATTCCAATCTCCGTCGCGAACCGCCTTCCGCCAGTTTAATTTGGGGAGCGTCGAGAGTTTGCCGCGCTTCTGGAGCATGGCTTCATCGTACCGGCCGGCGTTGCTTAGTCCAATGGCGCATTCGAGCCCGCCGACGCACTATTGATATCGTCCGGTGAATAGAGCGGAGCGGCTGGGAGTGCATTCCGGCGCGTTGGCGTAGGCCTGGCGGAAAAGAAGGCCGCTGAGGGCGATGGAATCGATGTTCGGGGTCCGTAAGTCCCTGGAACCGTAG
>Ga0105046_10007588_pt1 | contig 17066 bp, 19 predicted proteins | sample MAT03_FD_78385 | JGI IMG/M metagenome (GOLD analysis project Ga0105046, IMG submission 78385) | Freshwater microbial communities from Lake Fryxell liftoff mats and glacier meltwater in Antarctica - MAT-03 (megahit assembly) | ecosystem: Environmental > Aquatic > Freshwater > Ice > Liftoff...
AGCGCACCCGAGTATCGAAGCCAACGATCGACGCAGTGATACAGGGTGTCTCTGGCCCGATAGCGATGCTGCTGGCGAGTCCGCAAGGAATTCGTGATCTGCAGTATGCGCGTAGGTTCTTTGAGTGTGGACTCGCCCGCGAAGCGGCCGGCGGAAGCCGGCCGGGCACAATCGAGCGCTTGCGCATGCGGCTGGAGGCCAACCGGGAGGCTATCGGGAATCCGGGCGAGTTCGAGCGTACGGACGTGGAGTTTCATTTTGAATTGGCGATTGCATCCGGCAATCCCATTTTTACCGCACTGCATCAGGCGACGGTGGGGTGGCTTTCCCAACAAAGAGCCATATCGTTGCGTCAACCCGGCGCATTGAAGGCGGCGTATCGATACCATGTGCGGATTTTCGAAGCGATCGCGGATCGGGATGTCGATGCAGCAGAGAGTGCAATGCGATCACATCTCTTGAGTGTGGAGCGCTACTTCTGGCGCGCGAAGTGAACATTCCATTGGGTACTTGTAGTCGTAACAACATCCAGCATCGGGTGTTCAGTCATATCATCGAGAATTGGCATGCTCGCCCGTTGGTCAGTCACCAGGTCAATATCAATCTTATCGCCAACACCAGAGCGCGCACCGGGCTAAATGCTCGGCCAGCGCTTCGTAGGTGCGATTGGCGACCGGCCAGTCGCGATCCGGGTCGCGGATCAGGGCCCGCGGATTGTCCGGCACCAAGAGCGCCGGTGCGCCGCCAAAGAAGGTCAGCGCGTTGACGTGGGCCATGATTCAGTCGGCCTTCGACTCGGCGGCGGTGGTTCACAGAAGCGCGACCGACTACAGGGAACGCCCTGCGCCTGCGCCCGATACTCCTCCCACAGCAATTGCAGCGTGACGCCCTTGCGCCGCAGTTCGCGGTGGATCGCGCCGAAGTCGGGCACGGCGAACTGCGGGTAGACGTAGCGTTGCGGATGCAGGCGCGCGTTCAGCGCCGCGTCATCGAGTGCGCGCGCTTCGCTGTGCGTCAACTCCGCGGCTGCGGCCGCCGCCCGATAGTTCGCGACCGAGCCCTTGGCAATGCCCAAGGTGGCGGCGATCCGGGCGTTGGGCAACCCACATTCGAGCTTGAGACGGAGAACTTCTCGAATTCGGCGCATGGTAATCCGGTTGGCTGGCACCGCAGGCTCCCTGAACAAAAGGGAGCGAGCGTAGCCGGCCGCAGGTTCGAATTACCACGCACTGCAACGTCGCCACCGCGATCACGACCCCGATTTCCGGGCATCGTGACCGCCAATCCGACCAACTTGACCGCGGTTTCCGACATGGCCGCAAAAGCGGTCAACATCCGTCGGAAACCTTGGTCAACATCGTCGGATACGACGGTCGTCGTCCGTCGGAAACCTCGGTCACGTTCCGTCGGAATACACACCCATAACAATGGTCTCGCGTTGGAAAGCCGCTTCGATCTCGCTTATAGCGCGGCACACTCTTTCTGCTTGGCGGCCCTACGTTGACACGGCTTTCGCGCGCGCAATCGGTATATCGTCTTTCAGCTCTTGCCCGCGACACTGGGACTAGGACCGGAGGTGTGGCGCCGGGCGAGTATTGGCCAAATGCCACGACCTTCGCAACCTCGCGGAATACGAGGGAGAACTCAATGTGGACGACCGGATTGTTTCCGATCTGATTACAGCCGCGGGACTCGTCGAGAACGAGATCAGTGCTCTCGCACCGATTGTCGAACAGTGAAAGCCAACGCCGCAGACTGGACCCAAAAGTAATGGTGGTGTGCGGGTGCCTCGTGACAGCCCCGAGCTTGGGGCGACTTGTGGCTGCCGTACCTGAGTCGTTCGAGTCGCTGTTGTTAATTCGCGACGCGGCACCGAAGCATCGACCAGGTCATCGGCAGGCGCGCATGGCTTCGCTGTCGCTGCCGTCACGATTACCGGCAGCAAGGTGGCGCGCGGCTCCACCACCGCAGCGGTCAAGTCGCGTCGGTGGCGAACGATCCAGCGGCGCACAAGAATAGCGTTGATCCGGCGCGCCATTGAGATCGCCGCGACCGAGACTCCAAGCTCGCTGCAATGCCTGACCACGTCGAGTTTGTATTGCAGCGTGTAGGTTCGCCGCCCCGTTCGACTCACCCGAATGCCGACAACCGGACGCGCTCGCGACGTTGCCTTCTTGGTGTCCACCATCTTCATAGTGGACACCATATTCGGCGGCGCTCAGAATCAAATCAAGACGGTACTGAGCAGACGCTTTCCAACAGTCTTCGGTGTCGCCAACACCAAAAGGTTCGATTCGCATTGCGCACACCTGCGGCTACGGCAGCGTCCAAGCCAAGGCGGTGGCGCTCGAACCCGCAACCGGATTCAGCTTCGACACGATCTGCCAGGCTCGGCCGCAATAGATGTGTCACCGGGGTGATCCAGCGCCACGACGGCGGTGTGATCGGCGCTGGCTTGCGGATCAAGTCCTGCATGCCCCAGCATCACCCGCCGGCAACGACGGGTTCTTGTTTCATTCGATTTCCCCAAAGACATATCGCGCCATTCATGGGTCTGGCGCCACCAGCCCGAACATGGCACCTTGTCGATCAATTGCACTCAGCACCAGCCGGTCTTCATTCCGGCTTGATGTCGGCGAGCTGCACCACCTCCGCCCACTTCTTGAGTTCGGCGGCGACGAACGCGCGCAACTGGTCCGGACTCGACGGTCCGACTGGATCGAAGCCGATTTCCGTCAGCCGTGGCCCCATGGCAGGATCGTTCGCCGCCGCGACAAAGGCGGCGGACAACGTATCGACGATGGCTTTCGGCGTTTTCGCTGGAGCGAAGATGCCACTCCACGAATAAGCCTCTACCGGAACGCCTTGCTCGTTCATCGTCGGGAGGTCCGGCGCCGCCCGCGAGCGCTTCTTGCTCGCCACCGCGATGCGCTTCAGCGTCCCCGCCTTCACGTGGCCGTTGGTGGACGCGAACGTGTCGAACATGAAGACCGTGCGCCCGGCGACAAGATCGGCGATCGCCGGTGCCGAGCCCTTGTACGGCACGTGCAGCACGTCAACACCCGACGCCTTCTTGAAGAGCTCGCCCGCGAGATGCAGCGGCGCGCCGGTGCCCGACGATCCGTAGGCTAGCTTGCCGGGGTTGGCCTTGAGATAGGCGACGAGCCCCTTCACGTCGTTCGCCGGCACCGACGGATGGATCACCAGCACCAGCGGCACCTCAGCCACAAGCGCGACCGGCTCGAAGCTCCCTTGCGCGTCGAACGGCAGCGACTTGAACAGCGCCTGGTTCATTCCGTGCGTGGCGGCGGTGCCGAGCAGCAGCGTATAGCCGTCGGGCGTCGACTTGGCGACGGCGTCGGCGGCGATGTTGCCACCCGCACCCGCGCGGTTCTCGATGACGATCGGCTGCTTCAGGAGTTCGCCGAGCTTCGGGGATAGCACGCGGATGAAGATGTCCTGTCCGCCACCCGCCGCGAACGGCACCAGCACCTTGACCGGCTTGTCGGGGAACGCCGAAGTCTGGGCGCCGGCAGGCAGTATGGCGGCCGCGAACGCGGTGGCGGCGAAAAGGAAGGTAAGCAAGGCACGATTCATGGGCAAACGCTCTCCTGGAGTCAGCGCTAAGGCTTGGGAACGGGTTTGAACTGCGGGTCGACGACAATCCGGTAGCCGTTCGAAAGCCGGTTGGTATCGTTGGCGAGCGCGGTCACGGCGAGCAGTTCGTGGAACTGCGCCTCCGTCATGCCCTTGGCGCGCGCCGCGGCGGTGTGCGAGTGCACGCAGTATTCGCAGTTGTTGGTGGCACTGACGGCGATGTAGATGAGTTCCTTCGTGAGCGGGTCGAGTGCGCCCGGCCCCATCACCTGCTTGACGTTGTCCCACATCCGCCGCAACGTCGGCGGATGGGTGGCGAGCACCTTCCAGAAGTTGTTGATCCAGTCCGACTTGCGCGCCGCCATGATCTCGTCGTAGACCGCTCGCACCTCGGGGGAAGCGTCCTCGTACTCCACCATCCCTGTCATCGACATAACTTTTCTGCTCCGCTCGTGGACCGCTATTGCCAGTCGATCTCGATGCCCTGCTGGCGCATGAGCTCGTCGAGGTTCTGCACATCCCAGGTGCGCTTGCCCTGTGCGAAGGCGGCGCGCATCGCGTCTTCACGAGTCGCCTTGGCGCGTGCTGCCGCCACCACTTTGTCGATGCTCGCCAGCGGCACCACGACCACGCCATCGTCGTCGCCGACCACCGCATCGCCGGGCGCCACGATCACTCCACCGATCGCGATCGGCGCGGCCACTGGGCCCAGCACTGCCTTGCCGCCGGCCCGCACGCACACGCCGCGCGCGAACACCGGCAGCCCGCTGGCAATGATCGCCTCCGCGTCGCGCACGCCGCCATTCATCACGACACCGCCGAGGCCGTTGTGCACCGCGCACGCTGCCATCAGATCGCCGAACATGCCTTGCGCCGGATCGCCCCCCGCATCGCAGACGATCACGTCGCCGGCGCGCGCCACCTTCAGTGCCGCGTGCACGGCCAGGTTGTCGAGGGTGGGGCAGGCGCAGGTGAGCGCCGGACCGCAAACGCGCATTCCCGCGCGCAGCGACTTCAATCGCGGATCGAGCACGCCCCGACCGCCGGCCGCATCCTGCAGCGTCGCGGTACCGAGGCTCGCCAGCGCGGCGAGCTGCGCGGCGGTGGGCCGCGCGAACGCGGCGCTGATCGTGCGGCGTTCGGCCATCGCGGCTACAGCTCGACCTTGATGCCCTTGCTCGCCATGTACGCGGCAAGGTTCAGCATGTCCCAGGTCGACTTGCCGGTCAGCAGCTCCTTGCGCATCTTCGCCTCCTTCTCCTCGCGCTTCACACAGGCGGCGGCCGTGGCGTCGGCTTCTTCACGCGGCACCACCACCACGCCGTCATCGTCGCCGATCACGATGTCGCCGGGGCGCACCAGCACGCCGCCCACCGATACCGGATGATTGACCGGCCCCAGCGTTTCCTTGACCGTGCCCTTGATCGACACGCCACGGGAAAAAATCGGAAAGCCGATCTCGCGGATGGTCTCCCGGTCGCGCACGCCGCCATCGGTGACGAGCCCCGCCACGCCAGCGCCCTTGGCGCAGCTCGACATCACGTCGCCGAAGAGACCCTGTTCCACGTAGTCGCCCGCGGCGCAGACGATCACGTCGCCTGGCTTCGCGATCTTCAGCGCGACATGCAGCGTGAGATTGTCGTTCGCGTGGCAAACGCAGGTGAGCGCCACACCGGCGACCTTGATACCGGTGTAGATCGGCTTGATCTGGGAGTCCATCGCACCGCGGCGGCCCATCGCCTCGTGGATCGTGGCGGCCGAATGCTTGGCCAGATTGGCGACCTGTTCGGGCGTGGCTTTGGGATACTCGCGGATGATGATGTCCATGGAATTCCGATCGTGAAAGGTGAAGTGAATGCGAGGTGCGAGTCGCTGTCAGCGGGTGACGTTGGCCTGACCCCACACGTAGTTCTTGCGCGGAAACTCTTCGTAGTACTGGCGCATGTCCTTGTGCGGGAAGTCGCGAAAGCCGTTGCGCGCAAGTGCGTCCATATCGATGTCGACCCCCAGGCCCGGTCCGGTTGGCAAGGCGATCCAGCCGCCTTGCTCGAACACCAGCGGATTGATGGCGATCTCGTCGCAGGCTTCCTTGAGATTGACGAAGCACTCCGCGATGACGAAGTTCGGGATCACCGCCGAGAAGTGCACGGTGGCGGCGAGACCGACGATCGTGCTGTTATAGTTGTGCGGGCTCACCGCGACGGCGTGCGGCTGCGCCATCGCGGCGATGTCGAACATCTGCTGCAGGCCGCCCACCGCACAGGTGTCCGGGTTGATGATGTCGGCGGCACGCTTTTCGAACACGCGGGCGAAGTCTTCCTTCGTGTAGAGCGTCTCGCCGGTGACGATCGGGATCGGGATGTTGCGCCGCGCCTCGGCCACGAGGTCGAGGTTGTCCGACAGGCAAGGCTCCTCGTAGAACGTGATGTCGTACTCGGCGATCCGGCGTGCCACACGGATTGTGTGCATCGGCGCCACGCGTCGGTGCGCGTCGATCAACAGTTCCATCTCCGGGCCGAGCGCCTCGCGCATCGCACGCACGTTGTCCACCGCGTAGTCTTCCTCCGCGCGCGTGATGAACGTGCGCCACGGGCCGGGAAACGGATCCCACTTCAGCGCGGTGTATCCGGCCTCCTTGACCTTGAGCGCCTGGGCCACGGTCTTCTCGATGGTGTCGGCGCCGTACCACCAGCCGTTGGCGTATATGCGCACCTTTTCGCGCGACGCGCCGCCGAAGAGGTTGTACAGCGGCAGGCCAGCCTTCTTGCCGACAATGTCCCACAGTGCGATCTCGATCGCGCTCCACGCACACAGGAAATCCACCGACGTGCGGCGGATGGCGAAGTCGTCGAACATCACCTGGCCCGTGTGGCGGATATTGAACGGGCTGCGGCCGAGCACGTAGGGCGCCATCGCCTTGATGTAGCCCTCGACGATCATTTCCTTCTTCACGCCGACGTAGCTCTCGCCCCAGCCATAGGTGCCGTCGTCGCAGACCACCCGGCAGAAGAGCAGGTTCTTGCCGCTGCGCGGGTGGAAGAAATGGGTTTCGATCTTTTCGATCTTCAAGCGTGAACTCCAAGGGAATCGTCCAACGCGGCGAGCGCCGCGTCCAGGTTCGGCGGCAACTCGCCGCCGAATTTCGTCGCGACATCGCTTGCCGCGGTGGCCGCCAGCACATCGCGGATCGCGCGCGCGAGCCGCGGCTCGAGGCCGGTCTCGGCGACCGCCGCCACCGACATGTCCAGCTCGTGCATCCGCCGCTCGGCGTGCTTCACGTGCGTGGTCACCAGCAGCTCCGCCGTGGCCGCCGCGGACCGCGCGTCGAGAAACTCGCAAAACGTGTCGAGAACTTCGCGCTCGACCCCCATGCGCCGCGCCGCGACGAGCGCCTCGACATAGAGGGCTTCGAGGCCCTTCGCCAGCACACTGCGCACGATCTTGATCGCCGCCGCCTGGCCCGGACGCACGCCCACCGGCCGGACACGCATCCCCGTCGGCGCTAGCCGCTGCGCGACCTCCGCCGCATCCGCGCCGGACGCGATGATGACGACCTTGTGGCCATCGGCCGCCGCGCCGAGCACGGCGCCATCGACGAACCGGCGGCCCGCTGCCGCGACGGCTTCGCCCACCGCGACTTTCTCGCGCGGGCCCAGCGAGTTGAGATCGACATAGATGGCGTCGGGGGCGAGCGCGCCGGCACACGCCCGCGCCGCGTCCAGCGCGCATTGCGGCGTGACGGTGGACAGCACGAGGTCCGCGTCCACCAGCGCCGACGGCGTGTCCAGTGTGCGCACACCTGCCGCCGCGGCGCGCTCCTGCACTCGCGCCCCGCCTCCCGGGTCATACGTAGTCGCTGTGACGCCGGGCTGCCCGACCAGACCGCGTGCGATCGCTGAACCGAGCTGTCCGAACCCGATGAACGCGATGCGCAAGGGAGCGATGGTGCTCACGCCGGAGTCGCGCTCACCACTTGTCCGGCGGCAGGATCTGCGCCGTCTCCTGTGGGGTCGCTCCCTTCGCGATCGCCGCCACCAGCGTCTCTTCCCGCCGCGTCGCCGCTGTCGCGCGCTCGACGACAGCCGCCGCGATGGCCAGCGGCACCACGATCAGCCCGTCGCTGTCACCTAGCACGAGGTCGCCCGGCTGGATCTGCACGCCGCCGATGTCGACCGGACCGTTGAACTCCACCAGCTCGATGCGATGTTTACCGGTGCGCGGCGTCACGCCGCGGGCCCACACCGGCAACTGCATCGCGCGCATGTTCGCCACATCGCGCACGCAGCCATCCACGACGAGGCCGGCGATGCCCGCTTCCTTCACGGACGTGGCCATCAGGCCGCCGAAGTTCGACGCGTCGCGTATGCCGTGCGCCTCGATCACCATCACGTCGCCCCGCCGGCATAGCGTCACCTGGTCGCGGCCGCCGAGTTGGGGGGGCTTGGTACCTTGGGCGATGTTGAAGCCGCTGCTCACGCGCGCCGGCGCGTGCCGGATCGTGACTGCAGGCCCGACCATGCGCTGGCCTTCAGCCAGCGGCGGCAATTCGCTCGCGGGAATCGCGGTGTCGTAACCGAAGCCGTCGAGAATGTCCGCGACCGTGGACGTGAGGTCCGGCAGCGCGAGAAATCCCGCGATAATCGCGGCGTCTGGGCGCGCGAATTCCACCACGCGGATGCGCGCGCGCGGAATCAGCCCGAGCAGGCGGTCCCCGTAGGCGTCGAGTTGCGTGTCGAGCGACGCGGTCGCGGGCTGATTTCCTCCCGCGGCGCTCAAGTGTTCACCTCGATGGTCGCTGCGCGTCGCTTCTCTTGGGGGACAGGCCCCTTCGGATGGCCCGGCGGCCTCATTCTGCCTTGATCCCGGCGCTCTTTACCACCGCGGACCAGCGCGGAATTTCGTCGCGCAACGTCGCGGCGAAGGCATCCGCCGATGTGCCGATCGTCTCGACGCCCTGGCCCAGCAGCTTGGCCTTGAACTCCGGCGACTTGCACAGCGCCACGATCTCGGTGTTGAGCTTGTTGACGATATCGGCAGGTGTCCCCACGGGCGCCAGCACGCCGAGCCACCACTCCACGCTCACGCCAGGCAGTCCCGCCTCGGCGAGGGTCGGCAGTTCCGGCGCGATCGCGGTGCGCTCGCGGCCGGCAACCGCGAGGCCCCGCACCTTGCCCGTCTTCAGATGCTGCGTGACCGAGCTGATCGCGAGGAACGACACGTCCACGCGGCCCGCCAGCAGCTCCGGCACGATCTGGCCCTGGCCCTTGAACGGCACGTGCAGCATGTCCACGCCGGCGCGCGACTTGAAGTACTCGGTGGTGAGGTGATGCGGCGCGCCGACGCCGGCCGAGCCGTATGTGAGCTTGCCCGGATTGGCCTTGGCGTACGCGATGAGCTCCCGCAACGTCTTCGCGGGCACCACATCGGCGACGATCAGCGCAACGGGCAGGTTGGCCGCCAGCGTGATCGGCACGAAATCCTTCAGCACGTCGTACGGCACCTGGGCCGACAGGGCGGGATTGGTCACTAAAGTGTTCGACACGACCAGGATCGTATAGCCGTCCGGCGGGCTCTTCGCCACCGCCTCGATGCCGATGTTCCCGCTGGCGCCTGGCTTGTTGTCGACCACGAACGGCTGGCCGAACTTTTTCTGCAGCTCGGCGGCCAGTTCCCGCGCAAACAAGTCGTTGCCGCCGCCTGGCGGGAAGGGCACCACGAGTTTCACCGGCTTCGACGGCCAAGGCTGGGCCACGGCGACAAGGGGCAGGAGACCGGTCAAGGCCACGAGGGCGAGCAAACTGCGCAACCAAATTTTCACGACACACTTCCTCCGTGATGGGAGACAACGGAGCCGGCGCGACGCGAGGATGATGCCGCATCGTGGCCGCGCCTTGCGCGGATGGCGGACCTGCAGCGGGTGCTCCGGCGATTGCGCGGTGGTTCTAAGGCGGCATGCGCATGGCTCGCGGAGCCGCTTCTTGTCGGGCTTGCGCCGCAGGCGGGGTCACCACCGCGGCCGCCGGTTGGACCGTCGCGCTTCGATTATAGCCGATGTGCTGCGGCAGGTGGAATCGACATGGCCACGAATTCCATGGATATGCAGTGCGATCTGCCGCGAACGGGTGACGCCACGATAGCCGACCCCCCATTTTGCGGTGAGGGGCTGCGCATCATGGCAAGGTTGACCGAGGACATGCCGCGGTAACCGCTGGCATCACCCTGACCGCGACGCACGGCGGCCTGCATCCTCGCGAAGCGTGCCCGATCTGGCTAAGGATCGATGCGATTCAGGATACGCACGGTCTTGCTGGCGACCCAGTCGCGGACTTGGTGGTCGAACTCGCGGAAATGCGCCGACGCGACATGCGCTTCAAACGCCGGCGCGTCGTCGTAGACCTCGTAGAGGAACAACGCGGCCGGATCCTTGGGATCCTCGACCACGTCGAATTGACGGCATCCGGGTTCGCGTTCGCGCGACGCGCGCGCATTGACGAGCAGCGCTTGCCTGAACTCTCCTCGGTACTGAGCCTTGGCCACGAACTCGACGGTGACAACGTACACGGCTTGCTCCTCGGACGGGTCACTGATGGCGTTGCATGGACAGGGATCAGGGCAGCGCGTCCCAGAACGCGGTCGGGATCGCGCTTCCGCGTGCTGCGAGGTTCTGTTCTACTTCCCGCGGGGACGCCGCGCCGACGACGAGTGAGACCACGCCGGCATGCCGTAATGGGAACTGCAGCGCCGCGCTCGTGACATTCACGCCCAACAGTGACGCCCGCTCGACCAGCCGCGCGTGGCGTTCGCGTACCTCGGGCGGTGTCAGGCGATAGTTGAACCGGCTCGCGTCGAGGCCGCCGCGCGCGAGATACCCGCCGTTGAAGGCCCCCGCCGCGACGTAGCCGACCTGTCGCGCGCGGCACTCGTCCAGCACCCGTTCCTCCGCCTCGCGGTTAAGCAGCGTCAAACGACCGGCCAACATGAGCACGTCCAACTCGGCTTCCGCGAGCCAGCGCAGCGCCCAGTGCGGCTGGTTGAGTCCGGCGCCTACCGCGCGAATCACGCCCTGTGACTTCAACTCGAGCAAGGTCGGCAAAGCGCCTTGCATGGCCTCCCGGAAGGCGGCTTCGGCCGCTTCGTCGGTGCCCTGCGAATGCGCGTCGACGTCGTGGATGTACACGATGTCGACCCGCGCGACGCCCAGTCGCAGCAATGACTGCTCAAGCGAACGCAGCGTGCCGTCGCGGGTGTAGTCGAGAACTGGATTGAATGCGACACCTTCTTTGCGTACACGCGCCGGGCGTGTCGGCGCACCGGCCGGCACCATGTAGCGCCCAACTTTCGTGGAGAGCACGTAGGTGTCGCGGTCGATGTCGCGTAGCGCATGACCCAGCGCAAGCTCCGCCCTGCCATGTCCGTAGAGTGGCGCCACGTCGAAGTAGCGCACACCGAGTTCGTAGGCCCGGCGCACGGCCCTGGCACCTTCCTCCGCCTCCACCGGGCCGTAGAAGCCGCCCAGCGGTCCAGCGCCAAAGCCGATCTCGCTGAGTGCGAGCCCGGTTCGACTCAGCGTTCGCTTGGGCAGAGGGGGAGCATCGAGAAGGCTCATGGGTAGAAAATGCCTGGAAGCCACAGCACTAGCTGCGGCACGTAGGTGATCACGATGAGCGCGAAGAGTAGCGCCAAGAGGAAGGGCCACAGCGCACGCATGAACTCTTCGAGTTTCAATCCCGTGATCTGCATGACGACAAACATCACGAGCCCGACGGGTGGCGTCACCAGTCCGATCATCAGGTTGAGCGTCACGATGAGGCCGAAGTGCACGAGGTCGATTCCCAGCGTCGTGGCGACCGGCAGCAGGGTCGGCACGACGATGACCATGATCGGAATCGGTTCCATGAACGTTCCGAGCAGCAGCAGAAGCACGTTCACGAGCAGCAGGAACATCCATGGCTCGGCGCCCAGCGTCAGGAACCAGGCGGCGAGCGCGTTCGGAATGCCTTCCCGCGCAAGTATCCAGCTATAGAACGAGGCCGCTGCCACGATGAACATCACGCGCGCCGTGTCGCAGGCGACCTTGACGAGAATGCCTGGAATTGCGTGCAACCTGAGTTCGCGCAGCACGAGCCCTAGAACCAACGCGTAGATCGACGCCACGATGGCCGACTCGGTGGGTGTAAACACGCCGGAGAAGATCCCGCCGAGAATGATGATCGGCAGCAGCAGAACGGGCACCGAGCGCAAGACGGTGTCGCGCAGCCGCGACCAGCCCACCCAGGCGTCCCGCGGATAGCGATGCCGGATGGCCATGAAGTGCACGGCGATCATCAGTGACAGCGCCATCAACAGACCCGGCAGAAATCCGGCTAGGAAAAGCTTGCCGACGGAGACCCCCGCGATGCTTCCGTAGACCACCAGCGGAATGCTCGGCGGAATGATGGGCCCGATGGTCGCCGACGTCGCGGTTACGACGGCCGAGAACGCATGTGGATAGCCGCCGCGTCGCATGATCTCAATCTCGACCCGGCCGATACCCGCGGCATCGGCAACGGCGGACCCGCTGATGCCCGCGAAGAACACGCTGCCGACGATGTTCATCTGGGCGAGGCCGCCGCGCATGTGTCCGACCAGCGCGCGCGAAAAGTCGACCAGGCGGCGCATGACGCCGCCCGAGCTCATGAACTCCGACGCAAGAAAGAAGAACGGGATGGCCAGGAGCAGGAATTTGTCCGAACCCGCCGCCACCTGCTGCGCCGCGACGATAAGCGGCAGGTCGGCCTTGAGCGACACATACGCCATCGATACCGCCAGCATCGCATAAGCCACCGGCACGTTCAGCGCCAACAGGACGAGCAGCCCCAAAACGAGCAGCGCGGTCATCGCTACTCCGTCCCGAGCCGGGGCGGCGGGTCATTGACGTGATCGATGGTCGGGTCCTGACCGGGCGGCTCCCGCGTCCATATCGAGTGCAGCGCGAACAATATAGTGAACACTGCCCCGACCGGTGCGGTCAGGTAGAGCAGCGCGCGCGACACCTCCATCGCGGGGTACATCAGGGGCGCCATCTTCAGCGACAGGACGATGCCTTGCCAGAGCAGTACCAAGCTGCAGGCGATGATGACCAATCGCCGGAAGAGATCGAGCCACGCCTGGGGCTGGGGTCTGAGGCGACCGCGCAGCGAATCCACCGACAGATGCGAGTCGGTACGCTGCACCGCGGCTGCGCCGAGGAAAATGATCCAGGAGAAGAGGAGCGTCGCGAACTCCTCGGCCCACGCAAAGGGCGCATCGAAGACGTAGCGCGCGATCACCTGGACGAACATGGCGCTGCCCGCCAGGGCCAGCGCAACGGCGGCGGCGAAGCGCAACACCCCTTCTGCCAGCGGGACGAGGCGAGCCCTCAATCCTCGCCTCGCGCCGCCAGCCACCGCCGCCTTTTACTTAGCGTCACGCACGCGCTCGTAGAAGCCGACACCCCATGCCTTTTCAAACTTCTTGTACACGTCCGCCGTCGCGGCGCCGAATGCCGCCTTGTCCGGCTGCACCACCTTCATGCCCTTGGACTTGACCAGTTCGAGCTGGCCTTTCTCGTCGTCGAGCAGGACCTGATTCTGGAAGTCGCCGGCTTCGCGCGCCGCGGCGAGAAGAATCTGCTGCTGCGCCGGCGTGAGTCCCTGAAACGTCTTCTCGCTGATCAGCACCACTTGGTTCTGCGTGATGTGGCCGGTGAGGACGAGGTAGCCCTGTACCTCATGGAACGCGCGTGTTGCGATTACGTTGAGCGGATTTTCCTGACCATCGATCACGCCGGTCTGCAGCGACATATAGACTTCCTTGAAGTCCATCGGCGTCGGATTGCCGCCCATCGCCTTGATGGTTTCGAGGTATACGCCGGAAGGCTGCACACGAATCTTGAGCTTAGCCATATCGGCGGGATTCTTCACTTCGGTCTGTTTCGTCGTGAGGTGCCGCTGGCCGAAGATCCACCCCTGGTCGAGGATGCGAATACCCGCCTTCAGGCGCAGTTCCTCGGACAGTTCGTTGCCAATGGAGCCACGCACCACCGCGAGCATATGCGCGTCATCGCGCCAGATATAGGGGTGCGCGAACGCCTCGAGTCGCGGCAGAAACCGGCCCACCGATCCCGCGCTGCCCATGAACATATCGATCGTGCCAATCTGCACGCCTTCGATGGATTCCTGCTCGGTTCCGAGTTGGCCATCGCCGAAGATCGTAATCTTGAGGGTGCCGTTGCTGCGCTGCGCGACCAGGTCGGCCATCTTCACCAGGCCCTTGTACGAAGGTTGCGCCGCGCCTTGCAGGGTGGCCACGCGTAGTGTCCGCGGCGTTTGAGCCTCGACACTAGGTGCCATCAGTGCGCTGGCCGCGATGACCAGCGTGAACACGATTCGGACGATGTTCATTTCGCTTTCCTCCTTATGGTGGCCGACTTCGACGGTCGGTCGTGGGTGATGGTAGACGGCGTCGTGCCAGCGGCGGAAGTCGAACGCACTTTCCAGTAATAGCGCTCGACTTCGTTAAGGTGATCGATCATGGCCTGCTCCGCCCGATCGGGGTTGCCTTTGCGGATCGCCTCCAACACGCGGCGATGTGCGCGCTGTGCTGCCTTGATCGAGCCGCTGGGCTCAATCGACGACACGCGCTGCTCGCGCAGCCAGTCGAGCACGGCACGGTGCAGAGTGATCAACAACTGGTTGTGGGTCGACTGCACGATGGCGAAGTGAAACGCCACGTCGGCATCGACGAACTGCTCGGGCGAGCTTACGCACTCGTCGCAGGCAGCGAGCGCCTCCCCCATGTTCTTCACGTCCGCCGGCGTGGCGTGCGACGCCGCGAACCGCGCGACCGCGGGTTCGAAGAATCGACGTGCGACCTGGAACTCGCGAGCGCCGAGATCCGACGCGAGGAACATGCGCACTGCACCCGACAGTTCGGCCACGATCGCCTCTGCACGAGGGGCAGTGACCACGGGCCGCAATCCTGCCTGGGCCGAGACGATGCCCTTGCGCTGCAACGCGAAAAGCGCTTCGCGGATCGAAGTGCGACCGACGCCGAACAGCACCATCAAGTCCCGTTCCGACGGCAGCGTCTCGCCCGCCTTGATTTGACCCGAGGCAACAAGCTTTTCGAGCTCGGTAGTGATCTGGTCCGACAGCCGACGACGCTCCACTGTGCGCAGGCGGATGCCCTGCGCGATCGTGGCGGCCGTCGTTGCGGGGGGAGGTTCGAGTGGAGGCACGGAGACCTTGGACATGACCTATCATACCATCGTACCATTACACCGCAAATGCGCGCCGGCGCGCAGGGAGACACAATTTGAAGGCAATTGAGGTGGTGGTTGAGGCGGGCAATCTTTTAGGAGAGTCGCCGGTATGGGACGACCGCGGCGACGTGTTGTGGTGGGTCGACATCCATGGGCGTTCGCTGCACCGATGGGCTGTCTGCACCGGTCATTCCGCGTGGCCGTTGCCGCAGCAGACCGGTTGCATCGGCCTCTGTGAAGGGGCAGGACTCATCTGCGGCACCCGGACCGGATTCTTCCATTTCGATCCCGCGACCGGCCGCAACGAGGCTTTGGTCGAACCGCTGGCGGGCACCGCCCACGTACGGTTCAACGACGGGCGCTGCGACCGCTTGGGCCGCTTCTGGTCCGGCACGGTACAGGAGCAGCGTGTCGTGGGTGCGGCGGCGCTGTACCGCCTCCAGCCCACCGGCGCGTGCGATCGCCTGCTGGACGGCATCACGGTCGCCAACGGAATTGCATTCAGCCCCGACGACCGGACGATGTACGTCGCCGACAGTCACGTGCGCGAGATCTATTCGATGCCCTTCGACGCCGCCAGCGGAACCCTCGGTAAGCGCCGCCTTTTCGCGCGCTTGGATGATCCGGTGGGGATGCCCGACGGCGCCACGATCGACGCCGATGGCTGCCTATGGGTCGCCGTGATCCACGGCGGACGCGTGCTGCGGTACACGCCCACCGGGCAGCTTGATCGAACCATTGCGCTGCCGGTGTCGCAGCCGACGAGCTGCCAGTTCGGGGGCGCCGGCCTCGACCGCCTCTTTGTCACGTCGGCGCGTATGCGCCTCGACGACGCCGTGCTCGCGCGCGAGCCGTTGGCCGGAAGCGTGTTCGCCCTCGATGTCGGCATCGCGGGCCTGCCGGAACCGCGCTACGGTAACGGAGCCCACGCATGAGCGACGACCCCTCCACCGCAACCGTCCTGATCAATGCAACGGCCCTGACCGAGTTCTGCAAGGCGCTCCTCGTCGATGCGGGAATGGCCCCGACGGAAGCCCGACTCTGCGCCGACCAGCTGGTCACGGCCGACTTGCGCGGCGTCGAGTCGCATGGCACCGTGCGCATGGCTATCTATCTCGAGCGTCTGCGCCGCGGCATCATCGCGCCGCGCGCCGCAATGACGGTCGTACGGCAGACCCGCAGTACGGCCGTGTTCGACGGCGGCAACGGCATGGGTCAGGTTGTCGGGCAGGCCGCCATGGAGCTCACGGTCGAAAAGGCCAGGACGCACGGTGAGCCCGCGTTCGTGTCCGTGCGCAACAGCAATCACTTCGGGGCCGCCGCCTGGTTCGCGGAAATCGGCGCGCGAGCCGGGATGATCGGCTTCGCCTACACGATCGGTGGCATCAATCACATGGTGCCGTGGGGCGGCGCCGAAGCGATGCTTGGAAACAACCCGTTCGCGGTGGCGATGCCGATGCGGGACGAAGCACCGATGGTGCTGGACATGGCGTGCTCGGTGGCCGCGCGTGGCAAGATCATCGTCGCTGCGAAGGAGGGCCGGGCCATTCCGGCGGACTGGGCGGTAGACCGCGACGGGCGGCCAACCACCGACGCGCAGGCAGCGCTCGAAGGCTTCGTGGCCCCCGTTGGCGGACCCAAGGGTTACTCACTCACGTTAACGATCGGCCTTCTGTCCACGATGCTTTCGGGGGCCTACTTCGGCCGCGAGGTGACTCACATGTACGAGGATTTCGAGAATCCCCAGAACATCGGTCATCTCTTCGGTGTGTTGCCGATTGCCGCGTTCGAATCGCCGGATCGGTACTTCGAGCGGATGCACAAGGCAGCAGCCGACATCCGCGACGTACGACGGGCGCCGGGCGTCGAACGGGTCTTCTTGCCGGGAGAACGCGAAGCCCGGCTCGCCGAGTCGCGCAGCCACGATGGACTGCCGTTAGGTGCCGAAACCTGGCGCGAGCTAGCATCGCTCGGGGCCGCCGCCCGATTGCCTGTCCCCGCACTGATGCGCGGCGAAGGCGCGACATGACGGTCGCCAACTGGACGATCGAGCATGTCGCGGGCGTCGAGGTACGCATCACACGCGATCCAGGCAAGCCGCTGCTGCTGCTGATCCGCATGGCGTCTGGCGGGATGGGCATCTGGGATACGATCTGGAATGACCTGGCGGAACACTACACGGTCGCGA
>Ga0105046_10007589_pt1 | contig 17063 bp, 8 predicted proteins | sample MAT03_FD_78385 | JGI IMG/M metagenome (GOLD analysis project Ga0105046, IMG submission 78385) | Freshwater microbial communities from Lake Fryxell liftoff mats and glacier meltwater in Antarctica - MAT-03 (megahit assembly) | ecosystem: Environmental > Aquatic > Freshwater > Ice > Liftoff...
CCAGGTGGCCATGAAATGGCAGCCGATGCCGGCCATCGCGCGCGAACCCTCGGGCACCTTGGTGCTGGTGTTGTGCGGACAGCCCGAGCAGAACCAGGGCTGGCGATCGGCGCCTTTGACGCCGCCGCCGAGCTCGAGCGTTTGCATCGACCGCTCCTTGGCCTGCAGGATCGCCAGCTGCGCATCGATACGCGCGACCATGTCGGCGTCCAGCCCCATTTTCTTGACGCGCTGCGCGACCGCATGCGCGATCAATGCCGGCGACAGGTCGGCATTGGCACGCAGCAAGGTGTTGGCGGTCGGATTGGGCATCGACCATTCGCCACCGGAGAAGTCGCCCTCGACCTCGTTGAACTTGCCATACACATTGGGCCGTACGTCGGCGCGCCAGTTGTACAGCTCTTCCTTGATCTGGTATTCGATGACCTGGCGCTTTTCCTCCACCACCAGGATCTCCTGCAAACCGGTGGCAAAGTCGCGCGTGAGTTGCGCCTCCAGCGGCCAGACCACCCCCACCTTGTGCAGGCGGATGCCGAGCCGGCGGCAGCTCGCATCGTCCAGGCCCAGGTCGATCAGCGCCTGGCGGGTGTCGTTGTAGGCCTTGCCGCTGGCGATGATGCCGAAACGGTCGTTCGGGCCTTCAATGGCGTTGTAGTTGAGGCGGTTGGCCCGGATATAGGCCAGGGCCGCGTACCACTTGGTGCTGAACAGCCGCGCCTCCTGCTCCAGCGCATGGTCGGGCCAGCGGATATGCACGCCGCCCGGGGGCATCTCGAAATCGGTAGGCATCACGATCTGCACCCGCTGCGGATCGATCATCGCGGTGGCGCTGGACTCGACGATTTCCTGGATCGTCTTCATGCCCGCCCATACGCCCGAGAAGCGGCTCATGGCGAAGGCATGGATGCCCAGGTCCAGGATCTCCTGCACGGTGGCCGGAAAAAACACCGGCAACCCGCAGGCCTTGAAGATGTGGTCGCTCTGGTGCGCCGCGGTCGAGCTCTTGGACACATGGTCGTCACCGGCCACCGCGATCACGCCGCCCCAGGCTGTGGTGCCGGCCATGTTGGCATGCTTGAACACGTCGGAGGTGCGGTCCACGCCCGGGCCCTTGCCATACCAGATGCCGAATACGCCATCGAACTTGTTCGTTCCGGGCGGCGCAAAACCCAATTGCTGCGTGCCCCACAACGCAGTGGCGGCGAGTTCCTCATTGACACCGGGCTGGAACACGATGTTCTGCGCCTGCAGGTATTTGGACGCCTTGACCAGCGCCTGGTCGTAACCTCCCAACGGCGAGCCGCGGTATCCACTGATGAAACCGGCCGTGTTCTTGCCGGCCAGCGCATCGCGTTGGCGCTGCAGCATCGGCAGCTTGACCAGCGCCTGCACGCCACTCATGAACGCGCGTCCGTAGTCGAGCGAATATTTGTCGTCCAGCGTGACGGTTTCCAGGGCCTTGCGGATGTGTTCGGGTAGCGGCGCATTCATGGCGGGCAGATCTCCAGCGGATGGTTGTGGCGCATCGGCGCCTGGTCTTGAACCGGCGCGAGCCACGGACAGTGTGTCGCAAAGTGTATGACCGATGGTCAGATGTGTCTTTTCTTGCCCGCCACACCATCAGTGGCGATGGCTCGAACGCTGCGGCCGTCATTTCGGCCACAGAACCCACAGATTCAGCGGCTGCTTGACACGGCCCGCGACGTCACCCGCCTGCGGCCCCCAGCCAACAAAATAGTCGGCCCGCACCGCGCCGACAATCGCGCTGCCGGTATCTTGCGCCAGCACCAGCCGCTGCAGCTGAACATCAGGGCCGCTGGAGGCGAGCCACACCGGCGCGCCATACGGAATGCTGCCCGGATCGACCGCAATCGAACGTCCCGGCGTCAACGGCACGCCTTGCGCGCCGCGCGGGCCAAACCCGGCATCGAGCTCGGACAACGGCTCTTCACGGAAAAACACCGTGCGCGGATTGCTCCACAACATCTCGTTGACGCGCTGCGGGTTGAGCATGGCCCAGTTGCGGATCGATGGCCACGACGCTTCGCGCACCAGTTGCTGGTCGAGCAACCAGCGGCCCACGCTGCCATACGGCTGGTCGTTGGTCGCCGCATAGGCCAGCCTGACGGTGCGCTTCATCCCATCGGGCTCGGTCATCTGCAGCCGACCCGAGCCCTGGATCTGCAGCATCAGCGCGTCGACCGGGTCGGCCAGCCACGCGATCTCCTGTCCGAGCAACGCGGCCCTGGCCTGCGGCAGGGTTTCCATCTCCTTGCGGGTGTACCAGGGCTTGCGCCCGTCCAGTCGCTCTGGCGGCCGGTACAGGGGAACCGCGAATTCGGGCTTTTGCGTGCGCGACGCCGGCAACACCGGCTCGAAATAGGCCGTCAGCAAGCCCTCGGCTGCCGCGGTGTGGGACTCGACGCGGTAGGGGCGCAACTTGTTCAGCAGCCACTGGCGTTGTTCATCCCCCGAGGCCAGGCTCAGTACCCGGATCTCCGGGCACAAGGGCGCGAATACCGGCAAAGGGCGCTCGCAACTCCGGACCCAGGCATTCCACGCGTCGTGCAAGCCGTCGGCGCCAAATCCGGGCAAATCCTTCCATCGCACCGGCACCCATCGGCTCTTGGCCCGCACTATCGGCGCAGGCAAAGGCGCCAGGTCGTCCCACTGCACGAGATCGTCTTTTGCCGCGACCGTCGCCGGCTTTTCCGCAACCTGCGCCGGCGCAGTGGCAACCGGCGGGCGCACCGGTACCGCCGCAGGCGGCTCGACCTCGACCACCTGTGTCGTCCCCTTGCTGGCGCAACCCGCCAGCGTACCTACAATCACGGCGCAGACCAGTCCACCCGCCGCCAGCCACGAGAAATGATTCATGGTCCTGATTTTGCTTGAAGCCCTGGGCGCTCTGCTGCTGCTGGTCCTGATCGTCTGGTGGACCATGTTTTCGGGACGCAAGAACGGCGAACTGCCAGAAGACCCGGCGATGCCGGACTCTGCCGCTGAGGCGGCCAAGAAGAAACCGGCCGATGCCGAGGCACAGGGCTCACGCCCCAGCTCGCCACCAAAATAGTCGGGCCACCAGGGCCCGGTCCGGCGCGCGCCGATCAGCGTTGTTGCAGCACATTGGCCAGCTCGACCGCAGACTTCACCTTCATCTTGTCGAACACGCGCGCGCGGTGCACCTCGACCGTGCGCACACTGATCTGCAACTCATCGGCGATCAGCTTGTTGGGACGTCCGTCGAGCATCAGCCGCATCACTGCAGCCTCACGATCGGTCAATCCGGCCAGCTTGCGCACCAGCGCTTGCCTGTGTTGTTGTGCGTGCAGGACCTGCACCGACTGTGCCAGCGCCAGTTCGACGCGGTCCACCAGCGCGTTGTCGGATACCGGTTTTTCGCAAAAATCGAATGCGCCGCGCTTGACCGCGTCGACCGCCGTCGCCAGGTCGGCGTGACCGGTCAGGAAGATGACCGGCATGACCTGGCACATGGCGCGCTCCACCATCCAGCCAAACAGGGCCATGCCACTCATGCCCGGCATACGCACGTCGAGCAAAACGCAGCAGGCCTGGTCCTGCCGGAATCCTGCTGCCAGAAAATCGCGGAAATCTTGTGCGTTTTCGAACGCCTGGCTCGGCAGTCCGCGCGAGCGCAACAACCAGGCGAGTCCGGCGCGCACACTGGCGTCGTCGTCCACAACAAAAACCGTCGCATCCGCGCCGCGTTGCATGGCAGGTCCTACGCTTGTGCAGGCGTCGCTCGGCGCGCCACCGGCAGGGTGAATCGAAACACCGTGCCGCGCGGCGCGTTCGGACCAAACGCCAGAAAACCACCATGCTGCTCGACCACCGTGCGGCACAAGCTCAGGCCCAGGCCCATGCCTTCGGCCTTGGTGGTGAAAAACGGTGTGAACAACTTCTCCTGCACCTCGGGTGTGATGCCGGTGCCGGTATCGGCCACCGAGAACTCGAGCCAGCCCAAGGCATGTGCCGTACGTTCGCTCGACGCGGCACGGCGCACTTGCAGCACCAGCAAACGCGTCTGCTGCTCGGTCTCGTCCATCGCCTGCATCGCATTGCGTGCCAGGTTCAACACCACCTGCTCGACCATGGTCCGGTCGCACCGGATCGGTGGCAAGCCGTCGTCGACGCGGACCTGGATCCGCACGCCCAGCTTGCGCGCCTGCAACTGCACCAGCGGCAAGATGGCATCGAGCACCGTATGTGCACCTATCACCTCGTGCGCGCGGTCGCGCCGGCGCACGAAGTCATGCACGCTCTTGATGATCTTGCCGGCCCGCTGGGCCTGGTCGGCAATATGCCGCAAACCCTCGTCCAGCAGCTGCGCGGCGTGCAAGGGCAAAGCCGATGCCGAGTCGTCATCGGCGCCGCCCCCGCCGGCCAGCGCGGGCACGCGCCGGGCGGCCTGGCGCGCGTTGTCGAGCATATTGATGGAGCCGGTCGCGTAACTCGTGATGGCAGCCAGCGGCTGGTTGAGTTCATGGCTGAGCAAGGAGGCCATTTCGCCGATGGTGGCGAGCCGGGCAGTCGCCTGCAGGCGTTCGCGCGACGCACGCGAGATCTCTTCCACGCGCCGCTGTTCGCTGAGGTCGAGCAAGGCCGTCATCCAGCCACTCTGCACGCCATGGGCATTGATCAGCGGCGCCTCGATGATCAGTACGGGAAAACGCGTGCCATCCTTGCGCATGAAAACCGACTCCAGGCCTTCGCGCGGCGGCTGGCTGCCCGAGAGCCGGGCCAGTTGATCCCGGTATTCATCGAACTGCTCGGGCGGCCAATACGGCTTGGCGGTGCCGGCCTGCACCAACTCCTGCACACTGAAACCCACCATCTGACAGAACGCGGGATTGGCATAGGTCGTGCGCCCCTCCAGGTCGCGGGCCTGCAGCCCGGTGACCAGTGAATCCTCCATCGCCTTGCGAAATGCCAGCGCATCGGCCAGTTCGTTTTCGGCGCGCAACCGCCGGCGCGTGTCGCGCGCCAGGAAGACCAGCACGAACACCAGCCCGATCGCCATGGCCACGACCATGGCCGTGAGGAAGTTCGGAAACAGCGCCGGCGTGCCACGCCAGCTATCGAGCCGCAACACCAGCGCATGGCCCGGCAGTTCGAGCACTTGCTGTGCGCTGAAGGTGCGGTTGCCGCTACGGGCCACGCCATGGAAAGCAACCCGTTTGCCATCGACCTCGGAAAACGACACGTCATAGGCCCGTGCGAACGGAACATCGACCATTTCGGTCAATATGTCATTGAGCGCATAACTGGCCACCAGATAGACATCGGTCCTGCGCCCGAACGGCAGGCACAGCTCCAGCACCTCGAGAGCGTACCCGCCAATGGTGGTGACGGGCCGGCTGCCCGCATACCACGGTCCACCTGTCGCACGGGCGGTGCGACAAGCCTGCGCCACCGGCTTGGGCAGCGCGACACGGTCCTGCGGATCGAACACGGCAGCGCGGGCCTCGGAATCGGCATTGGCCAGCAGCTGCAGATCCGCATCTCGCAACTCGATGCGCAACATCTCCCGGTGCGAGCGCAACAGGCCCGCAGCACGTAACGACCAGGGCTGGGGCAGGCCCACATCCAGCACCGCAAGGCCCTGCAGGTTTTGCGCATTGCGCATCAGCCGGCTGCGGATGTCGCCGGCCACATCGACCGCATCGAGTTCGATGCGCTCCTGCAGCCTGCCCGCCTCGTAACGGCGCGCCAGCCAGACCAGCGTCACCAGCAGGGCCGATACCAGCAGCACCAGCGCGCCCCACAACAACCAGCGCCGCACTGCCGAGGACGATGCGCCAAACCAGGCACCAAACCGGGCCATCACAATACGCGGTGCTCCAGCGCAGGCAACTGCAGTCGGACCTGCTGCAGCCGGGACAGCTCCAGCTCCACCACATCGACGCCTTCGCCTTCGGCCCGCTCACTGAGAATCACACCCCAGGGATCGACCAGCATGCTGTGGCCCCAGGTGCGACGCCCGTTTTCGTGCACACCGCCTTGAGCCGGCGCCGCCACATAAGCCTGGTTCTCGACCGCACGCGTGCGCACCAGCAACTCCCAGTGCGCCTGTCCCGTGGTGTAGGTGAAAGCGCTGGGCACCAGCAGCAGGTCGGCACCGGCCTGCGCATACTGGCGGTACATCTCTGGAAATCGCAGGTCGTAACAGACACTCATGCCGATGTTCCAGGCATGGCCATCGCGCGACGGAAGGACAAAACGCACCGGATCATGGCCGCGCAACAACACCCGCGACTCGTCGAAGCGCTCGCGTCCGTTGTCGAACCGGAACAGGTGGATCTTGTCGTAGCGGTGCACACACACGCCGGTCGGCGCGAAAACCAGCGAGCTGTTGGTCACGCGTTGCGCCATTGCATCGGTCGTGCCATCGGCCAGCGCCAATGGCAGGGTTCCGCCGACGATCCACATGCCCAGCGAACGCGCGCTGTCGGACAGGAATTGCTGGATCGGCCCGTCACCAAACGGCTCGCGAATATCGAGCTTGTCGGTGTCCCGGTGGCCCAGCAGACAGAAATACTCGGGCAATACGGCCATTTCGGCCCCCGCCGCAGCCGCTTGCGTCAACAGGACCCGCGCCCGTGCCAGATTGTGCGCCACCGTGGTGCCCGAGACCATTTGCACAGTTGCCAGCTTCATCGTGAATCTTCCGCCTATTTGGTGTTGGCCCCGCCAGCGGGTTGTTCGTTGCCGCCCGCCGGAGCGCTCTTGAGGTTGACACGCCGGATATTCGGCTCCAGCCAGGTGCCGTCGACGTGAAACTCCTGCGTCGCCGCCTCCATCAACGGTCGGCGCAATACAAACTGTGCCAGAAATGAGCCCAAGCCCAGCGCCGGATTGATCGCGGCCGCTATCAGCGAGGCCGTTCCGGCGTTGATCTCCGGCACCACCACGACCCGTATGTCCTGCGTCTCGCGCGCCAGGTCTGCCTGGCCCTCCATCAGAACGGCGGCATGGATACCCTTCATCTGCAGGTTGTTCGAGTAGGCGATGCCCTGGTCGATGCGCACATCGCCACGGAAGAAGTCGAACGCGAACCCCTCGCTGAACACGTCCCGGAAATCCAGTACCAGACGCCGGGGCAGGGACTGCAGGCTCAAGACACCCAGCAACTTGGCCAGCCCCGGTTCGGCCTTGAGGAACTGGCCGTTCTCGACGTTGACGATGAACGCGCCCGACAGCGACCCGTAGTCCAGCGACAAGGGTGAGCCCGCCCAGGCGACCTGTCCTTCCATGTGCCCCTTGCCGCGCCGCACCACGTCCTTCATGCCCAAACGCGCCAGGAACGCGCCCGTGTCCTGGATATCGAGCCGGAACTTCATCGCCGTGCGACGGCGCTCCGGGGCCGGTTCGGTGCGTGTTGCTGCGCCAACGGCGAGGGCAGCCTGAGGAGATTCGATGGCGGCCCAATTGCCGGTGGCACGAAAAACTGCTTCGGGCGCGATCACGTCGAATCGGTTCAGTCGCCACTCGCGCGCGCCGTCGCCCCGGCCCGCCACGGCGGCCCGGTTGACCGCCTCGATCTCGACCCGACCCAGCTTCTTGCCCCGCAACTCCAACTCGTCCACGACGATATCGAGCGCCGGAATGCTGCGCGGTTGTTCGTTGAGCAGGCTCTCGACAGCGCTGGCCGCTGTCGGTGCCAGCGTCAGCCGCGACAGCCGTGCAAACAGACGCCCGGCGCCAGCGTCGGTGGACTGCCGGTACTCGACATAACCGCTGAGTTGCTGCGCCTCGACATTGGCGCGCCAGGTCTGCCCGTCACGGGTCCCGCCAGCCACCAGGTCATGCAAGGTTCGCCCGCCCGAGGTCAGCGAGCGCGCACGCAGCGCCAGTGACGAGGGAAGGTAGTCGCGCATCGCCGCGCCCAAGGCCGGCGCTGGCGTCTTGGCCGGCACGGTGTTTGGCACCGTCTCGCCCGCCACCTGCGACAACAGCCGCTCCCACACGTCCACATCGACATCGCCCAGGCGGATGTTGGCGACCACGCCATCCCTGGGCATTGGCGCGACTTCGTCGGTAGCCAGTCCAAGGGCAATCGCCCCCCGTACGACGCGCGGCTCGCCTGCGGAGAGGTCGCGCACGTATTGCACCGACCCCACACGCCCGAGGTCGAGCAACAGTTGGTCCTGCAACCGGGTGGCGCCGCCGCCATTGCCCGGCGCCGGCTCGCGCAGCAGCGCTGCCTCCAGCCGCATCGGCAGCAGGGCCTCTGCGCTCTTGCCCAGCGGAGCCGGCAGGTTCAGGGCCATGCCGGCCAGGTTGCTGGTGATGGCAAATTCGGGAACACTGCCGCGCAGCGTGATCGTCGCCGCGTACGCCGCGCTGCCGCTGGCATACTGCGCCAGGCGCGTCGCCGCGCCCCATTCGCGCGTCTGGCGCAAGGCCTCGGCAGTGGCCACGCCTTGCAGGCGAAACGCCATCGCGCCCCCGGGGCGCGCGGCGCCGGTTGCCGCTGCCGCTGCCGCTGCCGCTGCCGCCGGTGGCACGGCTGGCGCGATCGTCCCACCGTCGAGCTTGATGTCGCCACCCAGCATGCGGGCCTGCACGGCGTTGACGCTGAACCCGGACTCGGTGAAACCGATCGTTCCGCGCGCACGCGCCAGGCGTGGAATATCGGCCGCCACCTGAATATCGTTTCCCTGCAAGACCAGCGCGCCCTGGGCCGTCGTGCGATCCGTGTCGTCCAGCGGGACGTTGAGTTTGAGTCGCAGGTCGGCGATGCCGCTGCCAGTGGCGCGCGCCAGAGCCTGGTCCGTCATGGCGTCCAATGGCGATTGGTGGACAAAGGCCAGCAGGTCCGACAGGGGGCCGCGCGACTCCAGATTGACCGCCACGACGCTGGACTGCATCAGGTCGGCGATCACCGCATCACCCTTGCCGATCTGCAGCGCCGGCAAACCGTCCGCACTGGCACGTACACCCTTGAGCGTCAGGCTTTGGCGGTCAATCACCAGTTCGCCCGACAGCCGGGTCAACGCCGGCCATGGTTTTTCGTCGGCAGTTTGCAGCGAGCGCGGCACATAGGCCAGTGTCGCGCCGCTGATGGGCGCCGAAATCAGGAACTCGCCGCGCGTGGAATGGGCATACGGCACGTCCCACAGATCGCCCTTGACCTTGAAACGCACGCCGCTGCCGGTGCCGCCCTGAACCGCATCGCGTACATATCGGTGCACCGGCGGCTCCACCACCAGCGGTAAATAGCGGTACACGCGACTGGCGTTGGCCCGGCTCAAAGTGCCCTGCATGTCCAGCACGCCCGGGAATCGCGCGCCGCTGCTGGCACGGCGCGGGTCGCCGGTCTGCCATTTGAGTTGCAGTTCGCCGTCTGCGTCGGCATTGCTAAAGCGCAGCTTGTTCAGCTGGACCTGGACCTGCTCACCATCGAGCTGCCACGCCAGGTCGGTTGACAAGCGCTGGAACGGCACCACCGGCTCGGCAAATACGCCTGGAAAATCGATGCTGCCGTTGTTGATCGCAAGCGTAGCCTTGCCACCGGAATCGGTCACGGCAAAGTCGACCGTCGCACCCCGGATGCCCGGCGTACCGATGGAGGCCGTCGACCCCGGTTTCGCGCCCGTGTCGTCAGGGAAGGACTCGACGGCGAAACGGGTCACCCGGCCCTGCGCCTGGTAGTGCTCGGGCATGTCGAGCGGCCCCTGCCAACCGATCTTGATATGTTCAACCAGCCCGGCGGGTCGATGCCGCGCCAGCGCCCGGTGCAGGGCGGAGCCCAGCGGCAACCGTTCGGCAATCCGCGCCAGTACGGTCAGGTCCATGCGATCGGCCGTCAAGTCGCCGGACGCGCCATGACCGGCGCCAGCGTCGCGCTGCTTGAGAGTGAGGTTGCCGCCAGGCCAACGGATCGCATCGGCGGTGGCAAAAGCGAGGTCCTGGGTGGCGAATTCAAATCCGTCGGGAACAAATTTGGCACCCAGGCGACCCGACAAAGATGCCAGGCGCAGCGGCGCCAACCCGGAATCCACCCGCACCGACACATCCGCCAGCACGACGTCCACGGTCGCCGAGACGACCCGGGCACGCTGGACATCCACCCAGGCCCGTACGGCGCCACGGCCCTGGTCCACCTCGACCCCGACATGGGCGTATTTCTTGAGTTGCGCCACATCGACGCGGGAGAAGTCGGCGTAAACCTGACCCCACCATTCCTGCCAGCGCCCATTGCCGCGCGACAGGAACGGCTGCTCGAAACGCGCCTTGACGCCGAAGCGGTCGCCCCAATCCGGCGGAGGCGTTGCATCGAGCCGGAAGTCATGGTTTCGGGCGCGATTGCGCAGCACCACGTCGACGTCGCGCAGGGCCAACGGCGCGGCGCCACGCAAATCGTCGGTCCAGACCACCGATCCGCGCCGGATCACGAGCTCCGGCTGCGAGAAGAGCCGGTCCAACATATCGACATCGGTCTCGCCGCGCGACAGATCCAGGCCAGCCACCCGGATCTGCCCATCCACGGTGCGGCGCACATTGAGCACCGGCCGCTCGATCAGGACCTGGTCGAACTTCAGGGCCAGCAGCGAGCGCGGCGACATGGATACCAGCACGGTGGGCAGAAGCAGCGCTTCGCGTCCCTGCTCGTCCAGCAGCCGGACATTGCCCAGTTCGAAAGCGGGCAGCAGGTTGGTCGAATACGCGCTGATCGATTCGATACGAATGGGAATGCCTGCGAGCCGGGATACGGTCGCTTCCAGCTGCGGGCGAAGCTCTCCGATTCGCGGCACAATCCAGACATGTAGGGCGCCCCACGACGCTAAGAAGAGCAACCACAACAACAACAACAGCGTCAACGACCAGCGCGCAACAAACGCCAGGCTTTTCAGTAGACGGGTTGGCGGTGGTGCTGGTGTCAGTTCATTCATCGTGCATGCGTGATCGACTCAGGAATTATGACCGCCAAGCTTGATCACAATGCCGACCGAACCGTAGCCATGTCGTCCCACGAGTCGCCCACGTCCGCTGCGGCGCCAAACCTGTCGGACTACCCGCGATTCGGCCAGCGTATCCGCCGCCGTTATGCAGCCGAGTTGACCCTTTTGGGCAAGGACCGACCCGGACACGCGGTGTATCCATCCCTGTTCGCACACCTGCGTGGCAACGGCGCCGACGTGGGTGCTGCGCTGCGCATCCTGCGCCAGGTGGTCCTGTTGCGCCTGCTGGAGCTCGATTGCGACGCCCGGGCCGGCGTGCGCGAGATTACGATGGCGATGACGGAGCTGGCCGAGTTCGCACTCGACACGGCCTGCTGCGAGGTCCACATCGAATTGGACCGCAAGCACGGCATGCCGGTTGGCAGCGATGGGAAACGGGCCCAGCTATGGGTCATCGGCATGGGCAAACTGGGCGCACGCGAGCTCAATGTTTCAAGCGACATCGACCTGGTCTATGTCTACGACAACGATGGCGAGACCGCGGGCACCGAGGACGGACACGGCCGGATCTCCAACCAGGAGTACTTCGCCAAGACAGTGCGCGCGCTGTATGGCCTGATCGGCGACACCACCGAACATGGTTTCGTGTTCCGGGTCGACCTGGCACTGCGCCCCAATGGCAACTCCGGCCCGCCGGCCGTCTCGCTGGGCGCGCTAGAGGAGTATTTTCACGTGCAGGGCCGGGAATGGGAACGCTTCGCCTGGCTCAAGAGCCGCGTGGTGGCGCCCGGCGACAGCGTCACGCGGGGTTCGGCCAGCAACCTGCGGCCCGCGGTATTGCCGTTCGTGTTCCGGCGTTACCTCGACTACAACGTATTCGATTCCTTGCGCGTGCTGCACCGGCAGATTCGCGAACACGCGGCCCGGCGCAGTGCGGGCCACCCGGAGCGGACCAACGACGTCAAGCTCTCGCGCGGCGGCATTCGCGAGATCGAGTTCATCGTCCAGCTGCTTCAGGTCGTGCGTGGCGGCCAGTTCCCGGAACTGCGCACCCGCGCCACACTCGACGCCTTGCCCCGGCTCGCGCGCGCCGGACTAATGCCACCGCCCACGGTCGAGGCCTTGTCCGGTGCCTACGTGTTCTTGCGCCAGGTCGAACACCGCATCCAGTACCTGGACGACCAGCAAACGCATGTGCTGCCCACCCGCGACGACGATCTGGCCTGGATCGCCCTGGGCATGGGACACGCCAGCACCGGAGCGTTCCTGGCCGAGCTCGATAGCCACCGAGAGGTGGTGGCGCAGGAGTTCGACGCCCTGCTCGGCGGCGGCAAGGCCGACTGCAAGCCCTGCGGCGGCGCGAGTTCGGCAATGGCATCGCCCGCAGGCTTCGACGATCTGCTCCAGAGCCTGCCCGAAGGACTGCGCCAACGGGTATCGGCCTGGCGGGGCAACCCGCGTTTCCTCGCGCTGCGCGACGAATCGCGCCTGCGGCTGTGCCGGCTGATCGTGCGCACGTCGGGCTGGATCGGCGAGGGCAAAGTCAGCGAGGAGGCGGGTGTGCGCCTGGCGGACTGGATCGAGCCGCTGCTGCGGCGCGAGAGTTATCTGGCCCTGCTGCTGGAGCGCCCGACGGTGCACCAGCGCCTGTTGCGCCTTTTGGGCAATGCCAAGTGGCCCGCGCGTTATCTGTTGCAGCACCCCGGCGTGATCGACGAGTTGGCAAACTCCACCATGCTGGGCGAACGCTTCCAGCGCGCCGAGTTCGAGCAGGAGCTGGAGCAGCGGCGCAGTGCCTTGCAGGCCACGGAAGAAGACGACGACGAGACGCTGCTCAACCTGCTGCGCCGGGCCCACCATGCGGAAGTGTTCCGCACGCTGGCGCGCGATGTCGAAGGTGTGCTGTCGGTCGAGCAGGTGGCCGACGACCTCAGCGCACTGGCGCAAGTGGTGCTCTGCGTCACGTCGCGCTGGTGCTGGAGCCGGCTCAAGAACCGGCATCGCGACGACGCACAGATCGCCATCATCGCCTATGGAAAGCTCGGCGGCCTGGAATTGGGCTACGGCAGTGATCTGGATATCGTCTTCGTCTACGAGGACGACGATGAACGCGCGGCCGAGGTCTATCCGCTGTTCGTGCGCAAGTTGATCAACTGGCTGACCGTCAAGACGGGCGAGGGCGATCTATACGAGATCGATACCGCCTTGCGTCCCAACGGAAACTCCGGCTTGCTGGTGACCAGCTTCGAGGCCTACGCCAACTACCAGCAAAAGCGCGGCAGCAACACTGCCTGGACCTGGGAACACCAGGCCATGACCCGGGCCCGCTTCGTGCTCGGCAGCGATGCAATGCAGCAGCGCTTCGACGCCATTCGGGCCAGCGTGACCACTGCGCCACGCGACGCGCTTCAATTGCGCGCGGAGATCCAGGCCATGCGTGACAAAGTGCGTGCGGCCCACCCCGTCAAGGTGGGGCGGTTCGACGTCAAGCACAGCCCGGGCGGCATGGTGGACGTCGAGTTCGTCGTGCAGTTCCTGGTCCTGTCGCAGTCCTGCCGACACCCAGAGCTGGTTGAAAACGTCGGCAACATTGCCTTGTTGCAACGCGCCCAGGACGTGGCCCTGCTACCGCCCGGCGTCGGTCTTGCGGCAGCGCAGGCTTACCGCGAGTTGCGCCGGGTCCAGCACCATGCACGCCTGAACGAGGAGGCGACGCAGGTCGCAGACGACCTGCTGGTGGCGCAACGTGACGACGTGCTGGCCCTATGGACGGCGGTTTTCGAATCGCCCGTGGCTTAGGACGAGACTGATGCTGCGGGTCGACCGAAGCTGTTTTAGCCATGCATAATTTCCTGCAACCATGAACCTAGTACAAGTCACCCACGGGTCGATCGTGATCGGCCAGCCGCTGGCGTTTTCGCTGCGCGACGAGGCCGGCACCTTGCTGGCGCGCAAGGGCTACGTCATCGTGTCGCGCGATGACCTGGAGGCGGTGCGTGGGCGCGGGAAGGAATTCTTCGTCGACGTCTCCGAATCCGAGCAACACCACAAGGCGTTTGTCGGCAAACTGCACGAACTGGTGCGCGACGACCGGCCGCTGGGCAAGATCGCCAAGGCGCAGTTGACCACGAACGAACTGAACATTCCCCGCAACCGGAACCTGGGCGATGAACTGGACTGGCTGGACCTGCAATTGCAGGGCAACCGTTTGCTGCGCGACCTTGACGGAGACCATTTTGCGGACGAGCTCGAACGCCTGCAATTGCGGCTGAGCCAACAGACGCAACGCAATCCGGATGGCGCGCTGTTTGCGCTGTTCCACCTCGCATCCAGCGAGATCCAGCTCTACAGCGCCACCCATTCGATGCTGGTCAGTGTGATGTGCGCTCTGGCGGCACGCGACGTGCTCGGTTGGCCGCAGGAACGCGCAGACAGTTTGTGCAAGGCGGCGCTGATGATGAATATCTCGATGACCGAACTGCAGGACAAGCTGGCGTCCCAGAACGAGGCGCCGACAGAGGCGCAGCGCGAACAGCTGGAACACCATGGGACACGCTCGGCGGCGCTGTTGCGCCGCTTTGGCGTGGCCGACGCCGACTGCCTGGAGGCCGTGCGCGACCACCATGCAACCGGTGCCGGCCCGCTGGCGCCACGTGCGCCGGGGCAGCGGCTGGCCCGGCTGCTGCAGCGGGCAGACAAGTTCGCCGCGCACCTGTCGCCACGCGCGTCACGCCGGCCCGATTCGGCGGCGGCGGCGATGCAGGCCATCTATTTTGACGAGAATCGCGACACCGATGAAGCGGGCGCCGCCCTGATCAAGGCAGTAGGTGTGTATTCGCCGGGGTCTTTGGTGCGCCTGCACAACCAGGAAGTGGCCGTCGTCGTGCGCCGCGGCGCCAATACCAGCATGCCGCGCGTCGCAGTGCTGGTCAACCGCGATGGCATACCGACCGGGGAACATGCGATACGCGACACCAGCGTACGCGAATTTCGTATCGCCTCGAGTCTTGCACTGGGTGACTGCAAGGTCCAGATCCAGCTGGACCGCATGTTGCCGCTGACCGTCGGCCCACCGGCCTCAAGCCGCCCCTGGTAGAACGGCCGTGGCCCCATCCGGCTGCTGCATTGCCAGTTCACGCGCCAGCTCCTTGCGGTACTTGTTGAGTTCCTGCACGGTGTCAAAGCTGCGATGAAACAGCAAGCCAAGATTGTGCAGGATCCGCTCGACCACCTTGGACTCCCAACTGGCGTCGAACTTGATCTGCTGATCCAGCCAGTGTTCAAGCCACTGCGGATCGGGAACCCGGCTTTGCACCGTGTCGCGCGGGTACAAGGCCTTATTGACATGCAGATTGGTCGGATGCATGGCCTGGGCCGTGCGCCGCGCACTGGCCATCAACACACCGACCTTGGCAAAGGCGCTCTTGGCCTCCACGCCGAAACGGGTGATCGCCAGCTTCATGTATTTCAGATAAGCACCGCCGTGGCGCGCCTCGTCCTGGCTGAGCCGGATGTAAATTTGCTTGATGACCGGCTCGGTATGCCACTGGCTGGCGCGGCGGTACCAGTGGTTGAGGCGTATTTCGCCGCAGAAATGCAGCATGAGGGTCTCCAGTGCCGGTGCGGGATCGAACTCGAACCGCACGTTGTGAAGTTCGGCCTCGGTTGGCTGCAGGTCGGGGCGGAAACGCCGCAGGTATTCCATCAGCACCAGCGAGTGTTTTTGTTCCTCGAAGAACCAGATCGACATGAAGGCCGAAAAATCGCTGTCGTGGCGGTTGTCACGCAAAAACATCTCCGTTGCCGGCAGCGCCGCCCACTCGGTGATGGCATTGAAGCGGATCGTACGGGCCTGCTCATCGGTCAGCCTGCTGGCGTCAAATTTGTCCCAAGGGATGTCGCGCCCCATATCCCAGCGGACGGCTTCCAGTTGCTTGAACAATTCGGGATACAGCATGACGGCCTTTGCTTGACGGTGGGGCTCGACCCCGGTTTACCCACTGGATTTTAATGTGCGCTTGTCGCCGGACAACATCGACCCATCGGTCAACCCCAACGGCGACAGTACGCGCCGATGCGTCCCTATCTGCCTGACGACAAGCCCACGGCTGCCAGAAACACGCGATCATGTATAGCCATATTACCAACAAGTGTAAAAACGATACTGATTGGTATAGAATAATCCGCATGAGTTTCCAAACCATCTTGGGCATGACGCAAACACCACCCGACACGGGCGAGAGAAACTTGTTGGCACTGGCAGGTGTCAATACAGAAAGCGGGCGCGCGCCATGAAAGTCGCCATCGTGGGTTCGGGCATCTCGGCCTTGGCGGTGGCGCACGGCTTGGCCGACAAGGCTGCCCTGACCATCTTCGAAGCCGCAGACTACTTCGGCGGACACACCCATACCGTGGATGTGCGCCTGCCCGGCCCGCACGGTCAGATCACCCATGGTGTGGACACCGGATTCCTCGTCTTCAACGAACGGACCTACCCGAACCTGATCCAGTTGTTTGCCGACCTCGGCGTCGAGACCACCCCGTCGGACATGTCGTTCTCGGTCCAGGCCAGCGCGTCCAACGGGCGCCGCGTCGAGTGGAGTGGCAGCGATCTGGGTGGCGTCTTCGCCCAGAAGCGCAACCTGATCAGCCCGCGTTTTCTGGGCATGTTGCGCGACCTGGCCCGCTTCAATGCGCTTACAAGCCACATCGCCGAGACGGGAACGGAGCGCCAACTGCAGCAACCGTTGCACGATTTCCTGGACCACCACCGCTTCGGCGACGCGTTCCGCAACTGGTATTTCCTGCCCATGATCGCCTGTATCTGGAGTTGCCCGAAAGAGCAGATGCTGCGATTCCCTGTTTCCACGATGATCCGTTTTTGCCATAACCACGGTCTCAATCAGGTCAGCAACCGGCCCCAGTGGCACACGGTCAAGGGCGGCGCGCGACACTACGTCGACAAGATCCTGGCGCGTGTCGCCGACAAGCGCCTGTGCACACCGGTGCGCGCCATCCACCGGCATGCCGGTGGCGTCACGGTGACGACCGAGCACGGCGCAGAACGGTTCGACCGGGTCGTCATCGCAACCCACAGCGACCAGGCGCTGGCCCTGCTGCACGACGCGAGCGAGGCCG
>Ga0105046_10007592_pt1 | contig 17061 bp, 12 predicted proteins | sample MAT03_FD_78385 | JGI IMG/M metagenome (GOLD analysis project Ga0105046, IMG submission 78385) | Freshwater microbial communities from Lake Fryxell liftoff mats and glacier meltwater in Antarctica - MAT-03 (megahit assembly) | ecosystem: Environmental > Aquatic > Freshwater > Ice > Liftoff...
ATCAAAATCAACCCCGACAAAATCGGCCTCATCATCGGCCCCGGCGGCAAGACCATCAAGGGCATCGTCGCCGAGACGGGTGCCGAGATTAACATCGAGGACGACGGCAGCATCCGCATCTACTCGAACAACCCCGACGCGATGGCCCGCGCCAAGCAAATCATCAATGGCATGACCAAGGAGGTCACCATCGGCGAGATGTACCACGCGCCAGTCGTGAACATTAAGGAGTTCGGCTGCTTCGTCGAAATCCTGCCCGGCAAGGACGGCATGTGCCACATCAGCGAACTCGCTGATCGCCGCGTGAACCGCGTCGAGGACGTGGTGAAGATGGGCGACATGATCTGGGTGAAAGTCCTCGGCGTGGACGAGCGCGGCAAAATCAAGCTCTCGCGCAAAGCCGCGATGAAAGAGCGCGACGAAGCCGCCGGCAACGGCGCGCCCGCCGCGCCCGCGCCCGCACCGGCTGGCGCGAACTAAGCCACAGCGCAAATAATCAAACGAACCCCGGAGTCTTTACTGGCTCCGGGGTTTTCGTGTTTCAGCGCAGACGCGTAAAGAGTTCCGCCCAGTCGCACCCGAGCGCATTCCTCAAATGCACCAGCACACCGATGGAAGGCCAGCGCTGGCCGGCTTCGATACTCTGCAAATACCGCGAGCTGATTCCGACCTTTTCAGCAAGAATCTCCTGCGTCGCGCCAGCCTCGGTGCGGAGACGCACGACATTCTGGCTGAATTGCTGCAAGTGTTTTGTGGAAAGCCGACGCACGACGCCTGCCAGCTTCCCGGCGATATGAAAACAGAAACACGATCACTTGGTTCGTATTCCGCTTGCCAGCCACGGCACGGATCGCTACGTACGCTTGCGGCGGAGATTCCGCGCCTTGCGCGGGCGCCGCTTTGCGGTAAAGCCAATCCATTTCACATATGAAAAAGCCCGTTTGTTTCGCAATCCTCTGTGGACTGATACTCACAATGGCTGCGCGCGGTCAGTTCGCGGGCGACATCTCCGACAACACCCCGGCGGCCAAGCCTCCAGAATCCGCCCCCATCAAATTCCAGGTGCTCCAAAGCAGGAAGATCAACCTCGGAAACCGCTCCCTGATTATCAACCGCGTCGTTCCTCCGATTTTGCCCGATCCGCCGCCACCGATCCCGCCGGCAACCGCGGAACAGATCGCCGCTGCCGAGGCCGCAGCAGCGCTCCAGCCACCGGCGAAAAAATATGAGACGAGGTTCCTCTTTGTGACCGTGTATGATCGGAAGGTGACGGAAATCACTTGGTATGCCGACGATCGCGAGTGCCGCATTTTCAGCAATATTGATTTCAACTTTCTTCCTGCCATCGGTGACATTGAGACTGCCGACACCATCTATTCGTGGTCGTCGGAAACCAAACGACGGAGCAGATCGAAGAATTCAACCGATACGGCGTGGAGCAGGGAGGGCCAAAGCGAATTCGGAAAGAGATCCCGTTGCCGGAGAGCTTCAGCAAAACACGCTCGGAATACGTCGTGGCCGAGGACGAGACACACCCGGCGCCGGGCGCGGAGGATCTGAATGCGCTTGATGCGCTGCATGTCTATTACGACGCCAACAGGCAGCGACTGGCTGAGGAATATGCAAAGCGAGAGGCGGAGAATGCGGCGAGAGCGCAATGGCTCAAGGAACATCCTCCGATTCCGAAGGACACAATTATCAACTACTGGATCGGGCCAAAACCGGCCATTTCTGCGAAGATCAGCAAGGGAGGGCAGCCATGAAGCGGCTGCTTCTCTCATTTCTAACTTTGTTGCTGCTTCTACCATCAGGGTTCCCGCAGACTGCAACCGACCCGAACGAGGGCAGCCGCTTCATTTCGCTCGGAAACAGCAACTTTCAGTTCACGTGGTGGGGACGCGCAGGCAGATCCTATCTCGTTGAGTTTTCCGATGACTTGGCGACGTGGACTTACATCAATACGCTCTTCTCCGGGGCTGACGCGGTCTCGCCGCCCATCGGTTTCAATAACGTGGGTGGGAGCCGGATGTTTGTGCGGTTGCAGACGGACCCTTTCAATACGGACACCGATGCGGACGGGATTCCCGATGGCTGGGAGATTCAGTTTGGACTGAATCCCCGCAACCCGGCGGACGCACTCATCATCGCGTCCGGCGGGCTTAGCTATTTGCAAGCCTATCAAATGGGGATTGACCCGAATGATCCCCTCCAAGGCGCGGCACCCGCTGCGCCGACGGGCCTCCGCATTACGTTCCCGGTCGCCGACCAGAACCCAGACGATCCGGATATTTCCCAGATCCAAGTGGAATGGAATGCGCCCGTTGAAACGGGAGTGACGGTCACCTTTGAGAAGACTTACGCTGGCGACCCTGCGGGCGGCGGGACGCCCGTCTCATTGTCTTCGGTCACGCAATCCCCGATTTTCTCCGGCCTGCTGTCCAAGCGCATCTATCAATACCGGGTGATCTTCGCCGGATCGAACGGCAAGTCCTCTTCCACGGACATCGCGTACGAACTGCCCGTCATCCGCGGGCTCATGCAGCGGAAAATTGCCACCGATATGAAGTTCCCCGGTGTGCTCATGTATCCCGGCCTTCCATTCACCGTTACTCCACGGAAATTCCGGGGGCTGACCCATACTTGGAGCTTCGATTCGACATCCACCACGAATTACACGAGCGGATCAACCAGCACTACCACTGCCCACCAAGGGGGAAGCTACAGTCGGCACCTGTATCTTTATACGCACAGTCATTCCATTTTGGGCGAGGCGCACGACAGCGAAACAACGACCGACACTAGCGGAAGCGGCAATTACTCGTGGAATCAGGATCGAAGCTATTCATTCGACCTCACGGAACCAAGCGCCTTGGATCCAAGTGGCTCGGTGTCTTCGGACTCTACGGGTACCATCAATCAAACTTCCGGCGACTCACATTCATGGGGGCAGCACTTGCTGCTTGGACTCGGGCTGCAGCCATTCCAGATTGCGGATGCAAACGGAAATCAAACCGCCCCGCTACCCTTCAGCTCGTTTACGGCGACGGATTCGGGCCGCTATTTCGACGGCAACCTGATTTACGGAGATGCGGACGACTTTAGCTGGACTGCGTCGCCGACACTGCTTCCCGATCAAGATGGCCAGCACTTGAATTGGTCCGGCTCTTTTGACTGGATCATTACCAGCGGAGGAACGACCAACACAACGACCGGGCAGCGAAACTACGGCAACAGCAGACCCGGCCTGGGGTTCGCTTCCGTGGCGTCCGGGGATTTTTATCCAGACCGCACAGGGGTCATCACCGGAACCGCCGACGGGTATTGGGGCTTCCCGCAACACGGCGAGAATCCACCCCCCGGAGTCACGCCGGACATCGCGTTCAGTGGAGACGGGCTGAGTTGGACGAGGAGCTATACCTATTCCAGTTCGGGGAGCACGTACAACAGTTCAAACACCTATACCGAGACATGGACGGAAACCGTCACCGTGTCGGACGAAATCACTGCCGCTGACCTCACGGATGCCGCAGTGCAGACTTATGCTCCTATGAGCAACACCATCGGCTGGTTCCTCCCCGGCCAGCAGCCGCAATCCCGTTTCTCCAGTGGTTTCTCAGTGGACTCACTCGGACTTTATGAAGGGTGGTCGCAATTCACTTACCCGTGGCTGGAGTGGGACTACACCCACAGCCACAGCGGCATCACACCTGCACAACTCGCCGCCGCCAGCGCGCCCGGCCAGAGCTATGTGACAGTGAATCCACAGTTCGGAGCCTTGGTCGGGGAATATTCGCTGAATGCGGACGAGACCTCCGCGAACCTGCTTTCGAGCGAATACAAATTCCGGTTCTATCCGCCGGCGGAATCCTGCACCATCGCATGGCTGGAGACCTTCACGCCCGATCCCGTCGAACCAGACCAGACGCAGCAGTACCAAATCCACACCTACACCGTCCCCGCAGGCCAGGCGCAGATGCCCGACTCCGCGCTCCTCGCCGTGGACCGTACGGAGGCGTGGAGCGCTCAGGCCGCAGGGAACGCACCGCAGGCCGCACCCCCCGCCCCGAAGCGGCAGGGGCAGGTGATGTTGGGGGCTGGCATCAATCCCACGATGCAAGTGGACAGCAACAACGACGGACACATCGACGGGAATGACAAAGGAACCATCACCGAGAGCAATCCGTGGAGGTTCTGGCTCAATGATGATGATGACGTGAATGGCGTGAATGGGTGGCAGCACCCGGACTACGCCAATGCCGAGGTGGACGGGCAGGCGGACCTGAAGGATTTCTTCCCGGTGTTCCTCGACATCCAGCAAGTGGTGAAGGCGCTCCCTCCCAGCGCGACGGTGAAATACAAGCTCAAGCAGGCGGATGGGGCGGTGAACTTCGTCGAAACCCGCCTGGGGCAAGGCGAGGCGTTCTCCTATGTGAATGACACCCTGCCCGTCGGCTACGGAATCAATTTGGCGCATCCCGCCCGCCTCGCGACGAGCCGCCAGATCACTCCGGCCGGGGTGGAGTTGTCGTCCGTGTTCCTGACCAATATCGGGGATTCCAACAAGGGCATCATCCTGGTCGAGGGGCGCGTGCCGACCACGAAGCCGCTCGTGCTCACCGTGGAGGAAAATGGCGTGGAACGCCTGCAGGTGTCGCTCCCTCTCGCCCTCAACGCGAGAATCCTCCTCCTGCTGCATGGGATGAATTCCAATACCCAGACGTGGGATACCTTTGTGCAGCAGCAAATCGGACTTCCGGTGGCTAAGTGGGCGACGGATATCCGAGTAAATGAAGGTGAAATCGCAGGACAACGCCCGATGCTGAACTCTACAGGCGTCCGCTGTTACCGGTTGCAGTTTGGTGGCTATGAAAATGGCAATACGCGGATGGGGTTGGAAGATCTGACGGCTGCAATTGCACCAAACTATCTCAATAATCCGCTGCGTAGATGTGGCGACTTTGAAACATTCACACAATTGGGTCAGGAAATTGATGACGCAATCACGCTTCTGCTTGCAAGGCCGGAGTATCAAAACGCGCAAATCATCCTTGTTGGTAATAGCCGAGGTGGGATTGCAGCACGGGCCTTCCTCCAGATGGCCGATGCCAATGCCAGCAAAACGGCAGTCGTCGGATTTCTTACCACCGGCACGCCGCATACCGGCAGCCGCATGGGTCGGATATACAAATGGCTCAAGGATCATCCGAGACCCACCCCTCCTGCAACCAATGACGACTGGGACGTGGTTAAGACATTGTTTGAGGCCCCTGACGGCGGGCTCGACATACGCCGTCCGGTGAACGGCGACGTCGCGGACAATTCGGAAGCGATGGTGAACCTGAATCTGCCCGCGGAGGTCGCCAAGATGCCAGCCGACATTCGCTATGGGCAGATCGTCTATGCGAATTCCGACTTGGGCCGACTCGCTCGAACTTTCATCCCGGAAACATCTATTCCTTTCGTATACACCGTCTTAGGCAGTCAATGGAACCTAGGCCCGCAGTTGTCTGACGCGGCGCAAACATCCGTCCTTGCAGGGGTCGCGCCAGCAGGCTATCCTGGGGATGGCCTCATCCCCAGACAAAACCAAAAGTTTCCTGCGGGTGTCCTTTCCAACGGAGGCAACATTGTCACGCTTGAGAATTTGGATGCTGATGTGTTGCACACTGAAGAGCCAGGCAGGGATCAAGACTTACACCTGCAACTGATCAGGTTGATGAGTCATTGGTTTTTCCGACCATGAAGATACGCGACAAACTCATCTTAGGCATTGCAACGTTTCTGCTGCTGGGTGCTGTGGCTTGGTGGTTGTTCGTTCCTGCTCCTGCCCCGCCAAGTGCGAAACAAACCAATCGCGCAACAGGCCCGAGAACAAGCGAAACCTCGCCTGCACCAATCGCGAAAACACCCCAGCCAAAGCCCGTGCCGGTGCCAGATCCACAGGCTTCTGCGCCCGCCGACAATCCTCATCCGCAGAAGATGTTTTCCGAAATGGCGGTTTTGGAGCGGGGTAAAATCATGAAAGAAATTCGAGAGAAGGACATCAATGCAATTTTCCAGCATTTCCTCGACGCCGGACGAGTAGAGAATGATCCGATGAAACAGGGCGCGGTTCAAAATTATTTAGCTTATGCTTTGCGAGATCGTCCACCAAACCCAGTGTTTTTGAAAAAGCTGCAGGAGTTCATTGAGAGCGACGAGGCCTCCAAATTTGAACGGAAAATGGCACTTGGTGCCTTGAGTTTTGCGGCAACCAAGGAAACGGTGGGATTGCTCATCCACGAGGCGCTCAATTTGAAGGACAAGGAATTGCGGGACAGCGCGGTTGCTTGTGTTCGTGATGTTGGCGACATCGTTAGCGGGACGTTGGAAAAGGATGATTTTACGCCCAAGCTGACTGCAATGTGGTTCGCGACAAACGACCCGAAGACGATGCTTTCGACCGCCCAGTCTATTGGGCGAATTGGCTCAGCGTCGGGCGTGGAAGTGTTGTTATCAGCGGCGCTGGCTCCGGATGGGAAGGACGATGCACGAAGGGAAAAGGCGGCGTATGGGCTGCTGAAAGTCACGCAGGCCACCGCCGTGCCGCCACTGGCTGCGATTCTCGAAAAGTATCCGCCCGGCAGCCAGGAGAATACGGTGGCCTTCCGCACCCTGAATCAAATCCGGGACAAGACCGCCGCGGAGGCGGTCTTGAAATGGCTGCAAACGGCCGACAGCAGCGCCGTGCCATTGGTCACCTCATGGTACTCCGCCGCGAGAAGCAGACCCCAAATGGAGGCGGTGCAGGCCGTGCTCGACGCGAAGGCACCCTTCCGCAGCGAGGAAATCCGCAAGGCGTTCCGCGCGGGCCTCGACGCCTACCGCGCAAAATACGAGCAGGAGAAATGAGCGGCCCCTGCCGCATTCTGCCCACGCCTGAGGGGGAAGCCATTTTCTCGGACAATTTTTTCTGCCCGCAAAACAGCAACAGTGTAGCGCTCACAGCACTGCTCACGCTTTTAGATGTCCCTTCCTGAGACAAAAGAGCCAGGCTCATAGTCGAACGCGGTTCCCGAAACCGGCCGCATGGGCGGCATGAACCGCCGCGAAATCGGCCACGGCGCACTCGGCGAGCGTTCCATCGCACCAGTCATCCCCTCGACGGAAGACTTCCCGTACGCCATCCGCATCAGCAGCGAAGTGTGCGAGTCAAACGGCTCCACCTCGATGGCCTCCGTCTGCGGCGGTGTCCTCGCGCTCCTCGATGCAGGCGTGCCGATCAAGACGCCCGTCGCCGGCATCAGCGTCGGCCTCGTCACGGAGTTTGAGGGCGACACCCTCAAGCGCTACACCACGCTCGCCGACATCATCGGCAGCGAGGATCATTTCGGCGACATGGACTTCAAACTCTGCGGCACCCGCGAAGGCGTCACCGGCTTCCAACTCGATCTCAAGCTCCCCGGCGTCCCGCACAAGATCATGACCGAAGCCGTCTATCAGGCCCGCGACCTGCGCATGAAGATCCTCGACATCATGAACGAGTGCATCGCCGCGCCGCGCGCGGAAATGTCGCCCTACGCCCCGCGCATCGAGACGATCAAAATCAACCCCGACAAAATCGGCCTCATCATCGGCCCCGGCGGCAAGACCATCAAGGGCATCGTCGCCGAGACGGGTGCGGAGATTAACATCGAGGACGACGGCAGCATCCGCATCTACTCGAACAACCCCGACGCGATGGCCCGCGCCAAACAGATCATCAATGGCATGACCAAGGAGGTCACCATCGGCGAGATGTACCACGCGCCGGTCGTCAACATTAAGGAATTCGGCTGCTTCGTTGAAATCCTGCCCGGCAAGGACGGCATGTGCCACATCAGCGAACTCGCCGACCGCCGCGTGAACCGCGTCGAAGACGTGGTGAAGATGGGCGACATGATCTGGGTGAAAGTCCTCGGCGTGGACGAGCGCGGAAAAATCAAGCTCTCGCGCAAAGCCGCGATGAAAGAGCGCGACGAAGCCGCCGGTGCCGCCGCCGCCAACGGAGCGCCCGCAGCGCCCGCCCCGGCACCCGCCGGCGCGAACTAATCACGGTTGCGGCGGGTAAAATCCACCGCAGGCCCAAACTCACAAAAGGGGCGGCTCTCGGGCCGCCCCTTTTGTGTTTTAATGCAAGTTCTCCGCCGAGGTGATTTCGCGCGGCAATATCGCGAAGACTGAGACGGGCACGAAGCCGTTGATGCCGGATGGCCTGGAGAGCATCCTGAACCCACAAACTGCGGGCATTGTGATCGCGTGGATTCGCGCAAAATGGCCAAGGCGAATGGAGAATGCCTTAGATTACCAATGATGTTATTTGGCGCGCGATGTTGCTCGACCTGTTTCTCACCGCCTACGATCCCTCTGACCTGCCGGGTGGCAGTCTTGATCCCATGGGCTTCGAGCGCGGGTATCTCATGCTCGCGGACAAAATCCTTCCCGGTCTGACAAATGCCGCCGGGCACCCTCGCTACCTTGGCATGATGTGCCTCGGAGTGAGTCTCACAAAGGACGTGGATGCGGCGACACCACAGGCGCGGCGTGCGGCACGGCAGGAGACACTGCTGCGCACGGAGCGATACTGGGCTCTGGCAAACGCACTGGATACAGGAGAGGCCACCACGGGCGCATTGCGCGGAGTGACGCGTGCCAAGGCAGAAGCGGCGCGCGTCGAGGAGTCAGGAAACACGCGCACAAATGACGACTATCGGCTGCTTTTGCGCCAGGCTCGAACGGGTGTTGTCGGCATGTATGGCATCGTCGCGGAGTCGCTTGGTTTTGTGACTCCCGATGAACTGCGGCTCACGCCGGGACGCGGAGAGGAGATGGCGAAGGCATTTGTAGAAGAGACAAAAATGCCGCCCGATTTGCGCAAAGCGATGCAGCACGACACGACGACGGTCAGTGTGGAATCGCTGAGTCAGTGGGGTCAGCGCGCCCATGTGGATGGTCGGCCGAAAACGGGAGAGGCGCACTGGCTGCGCGTTGCGTTGCATGAAAATGACACGCGCTCGCGCATGATTCGTCGGCTTGAAGCCACACCCCGGCGCGATGGCGAGAACGAGCTGGATTGGCTGGGGCGGGTGCAGCGCATGATCACTCGCAGCAAGGGCGCGGATGCCGATCTGCTGGAGTTCATCACCAGCATCCTCGCCTATGAAAAAGCGTTTCGCTGGGCACTAGTGGGCTTTGAGCAATTGCTTGGATTGTGTCGTCGTCATGCGACAGGGACGCCAGCGCTCGCTGAACTGGCGAATGATGGGGTGCTGCGCGATGTCGCCGCGGAACTGCCACGAGCCGCGCAGGCCTTTGGCGAGACCCTCACGGGTCGAGTGCTGCATGGCGGTGTAGCGATGGACGATGTGCGCAGGTTTTTGAACGACATCGCAGGAAAGGACAAATCCAGCGCCGTGGTGGATGCCATTTTTGCGAGACATTCGGAGGTGCAGCAGGGCAAGGTCGTGCGCAGTCAGCGCAAGCTCCCGTGGCTGGAGCAGCGCGATGGTTGTCTCAGCCTGACGATGGCACGCAGCGGTGCTCAGCACGGTGAAGTCTCTGCGCCTGAGCACATCTCTGCGCATCCTTATCGCCTTGCCGCGGCGGAACGATTCATCTCAGCCACCCAAGCCCGCCGCTGAGAATGTCCCGCTCCTCTGCCAGTGCTCCACGCAAACTCAGCGACCGCCTGTTGCCGGATGCCCGCACGGGTGCGCTGGAGGCGGTGCTGGCGACGACGTTTGAGATGCAGCCTGATTTCGTGGACACGGATCTGCTCCCCACGCTGCTGGAGTTGCACACGCAGGACGAACGCAGCCTCGTCGGGCGTGTCGCCATAGAGCGCGAGCTGGCGCGGTTGGACTCCGTCACGCTGCTCATGGAGCCGCGCCGCTACCGGGATCGTGGTCGCTCCCGGCATCTGCGCGTGGATGTCGTGCCTGCACCGGGTCTTGAGGGGAAACTTCATGCCAAGGTCACGGTGCTGCTGTTTGCAAAGGCGGTGCGGGTGATCGTTGGCAGCGCGAATCTCACTGACAATGGAGGCTCTTGCAAAACCTCAGCCGTAAGAGGGCGAGATGCATTCACTCCTCTGAGCGATGACGCCGCGCGTCGGTGACCGTGTAGGTTTTGCAAGAGCCTCAATGGCTACCGGAAAAACCGCGAGGTGGCTCTGACTCTCACCAGCTACACCGCGCGACCCAGCGTCCACGATGCGCTGGTGCGGGAGGCATTGCTTGGCTTTGAGCAGCACCTCGATGCCGCCCTCACGGGCTCTGCGCGCGCGACGGTGCGCAAGGCGCTCGCATGCACTCCTGCGAGCGCAAGCATCGCAGACACGAGCTTCGCATGGAGCGGTCCTGGCCACGCACTGTGGCCGCGCTTTGTGGAGCTGTGGCCGGAAGATGAGGCCATCGAAAAGCTCACGCTCGTGTCGCCGTTCTGGGCACAGGAAGCAGCGGACACGCTTGGCCGATTGCTGGATGCTCTGCGCGAACGCGGCGGCATCACGCCGCAGACGGAGGTGCGGCTGATCACGGCAGCGCACGCGCTCACGCGGACCGCGTGGGGGCCGATGTTGCCGCCGAGCTTCAAGGCGCATGACTGGCGCTCGCTGGGTGTGCGTGTCACTGCGCAAGCCGCTGATCCGAGCGTGTCCAAAGAAGAAGTGGATGGCATGGAGGACTTCATTGGCACGCGTGATCTGCATGCGAAGCTGGTCATCGCTCAAGGTGCGCGACATGGCGTGGCGTATCTTGGGTCCGCAAACTTCACGGCGCATGGCTGGGGCTTTGCAGGACGTGCCAATGTGGAAGCGGGCGTCTTGCTGTGTCGCCCAAGCGGTCACGCAGACCTCGACGCGCTGGCGATGCCGGTATGCGGCAAGTGCATTGAACTTGGCGGTCCCGGCATGGATGCGATCACTGACAGCGAAGTGATCCCTGCTGATCCGCCGTGGCCCAAGTTCATTCTGCGGGTGGTGCTGAATGGCAATGCACAGGCGTATCACCTCGCGGTTGATCTTGATGTGCAGCGCGTGCCAGCGCCTTGGCGAATGGAACTGCGCAGTGCCGCAGAGTCGCCCGCAGTGCTTGTCGCATCCGACGCAAGCACTGCACCCAAGCCCCACCTCACCGTGCCTTTGAGCCCCGATCACGCACGGCGATTGTTTGTGGAGCAGCAAGTCTGGGCTGTGTGGCCGGAGTCACCGGACGGCAGCCCGTTGCCGGTGAATGCAGCCACCGAACTGAGGCACACACTGCCGCTGCTGCCTGACCAGCGCGCGCCGAACGAGGACTGGTTGCTGGCTTACTTCCAAGGGCGGGTGGATTGGCAGTCGCTCTGGAATGACCCGGATGAAAAACCGCACGCACTGCCCGCAAGTCTGGTGACGCCAAGGAGCGTGGATACCGCCGGCATCCAAGCCTACCAAATGCGTGAGTTCGTCGAAGCACTCGCGGGTGTGCGACGGCATTTGATGAATGGCGAGATGCGCACGGCGGGTGTGATTCGACTGGAACTGCTCGGCCCCATCAGCCCGCTGGCACTGGCGCGTGCAGCCATCGCTGCGGAAAATTCCGGTCAACGATCCGCGACAGCCACAGCCTTCCAGCTCGCGGAGTTGCTGACGTGCGTGCGCGATGCAAAAGCCCGCGAGATGCCGGAGCCGGTGCGGGCAGACTGGCTCGCTGCCTTACGCGAGGCGGAGACGGAGATGCACGCAGCGATGCGCACACTGGCAGTTAAGCTGGGGCCGCGTTCCGCTTTCGAGCGTGCGTATCGTCAGACTCTGGCAGTGATGCCTGCAAAACCGTGAACGCCGCATCCTCCCATCTCTTCGATCTCGGGCTCGACCGTGAACGCATGAAGGACCCGCGTGATGCTGCGCGACAGATGGCGACGGTGGATGCCTTGATGCAGCGCTTCTTCGACAAAAACGAAAGCCATCGCCATGAGGTGCAGTTGCTGGCGGACGAAGTGGGCATGGGCAAGACCTTCGTCGCCCTTGGCCTTGCGTGGGCCATCCTGCATCGCATGAAGACGGGAACCGCCTCGCCTGATCTTGCGGACTGCCAGCCGCGTGTACTCGTGCTCACGCCGGCCAATGACACGTTGTTCCGCAAGTGGCGGGAGGAGGTGGGCGAGTTTGTAAAACGCTGCGTGCCGCAGAAGCATCGCGAGATGCTGCGCTTCAAACCGGAGGCAGTGACGCGCCTGGATGAACTCGTGGAGGAGTTGCGCAAGCCGGGCAAACAAAGCCAAATCATCATCGCCAAGCTCAGCGTGTTCCGCGGAGGCAAGCTGGAGAACTATCAACTCAAGCGCCGCCTGCTGCTCGCCGCGCTGTTCCGCCACTGGGGGCCGGGCTTTCGCCATGATGCTCGCGAACGCCTGCTGAAAGGTGCGCCCGATGACTGGCCGCGTGACTCACGTGAGTTAGAGATTTTCAGCCCGGAAGAAGAAGAGCGTCTGCCGTTCGACTTCGATACGATGCGAAACCTTCTCACTGACTGCGATGAGGTGTCGGCCTTGCAGAAGATGTGTCGCGATTTGGCCGAACCCAATCGCCGAGATCGCAAGGCAGGATTTCGCGCAGTGGAGACAAAACTCAATGCGGTCTATCGCCTTCTCTGCCTTCAGAGCCTCAAGCGTGCGCTGCCGCTGATCATCGTGGATGAGGCGCATCACTGGAAGAATGGCAAAAATGGTTTCGCCGAAGTGAAGGAGCACCTGTGCCCGATGGCGCGACGTCTCTTACTGCTCACAGCCACGCCCTTTCAGCTTCGGCCTGAAGAGATGCTCAGTGTGCTTTCTGTCGCTGATACGCTGGAGCCGTGTTGCACCAAGGCTGAATCGAAGCAACGGCAGCAGGCGCTGTTTGAACATCGTGAGCACAGATTAAAGCCAGCGCTGCGGGCATCGGAGGAAGCAAGTCAGGGGTTCAGCCGCGAATGGGCGAGATTGCCCCGCAGCGTGAGCACGGAGCTGCTTGAGGAAGAATGGCGGCAAAGTCGCATCACCAATGCCACGGCGGCGCGGCACCCAGACGTGGGAGCCTTCATGCAGGCGGCGCAAAATCTGTTCGAGGCGAATGAGCTGCTATCGAAAGTCCAGGGCCGCATCGTCATCCGGCATCGGCGAACGACCAACCATCGGTGGGTGCTGGCAGGCAGCGAGTTCACCACCGCGGCGCACGGGCGCAGCGCACGGCCCGATCAGCATGTGCTGCACGCGGCTCCCGGCCTGGATGCCACGGGCGATGCTGAGCTGCCGCTCTACCTGCTGATGCGCTGCGTCTCGCTGATGAAGGAGGGCAAAGGCAAGTCATCGCTGGGCGCGAACCTGACCGGATGCTACTCCACGCTTCATGCCAGCCAGGAAGGCCGGGAGCTGGAGCGCCTGCTGCGTGGTTCGCAAGAAGGCCAGCGTTACTTGAAGATGCTGCGCGGGCTGGTGCGAAAGCAGGATGATCCGCAACATCCGAAGGTGAAGGCGCTGGCGGCCTTTGCCATGCAATGCTGGCACGCTGGCGAGAAGGTTCTCATCTTCTGCACCCGCGTGCATACGGCGGAGCGCTTGCACACCATCTTGCGTGGTCAGGTGAAGCGCGAACTGGCTGCCCGCGCCCGTCGCTGCCTGGGCGGTGAGGAAGCATTGCGCTCGCTGCACACGCGGCTCACCGGACGTGATCGCGACCTCGTGACGCTGGGACTGGATCGCGTGCTGTGGTCGGCGGCGAAAGTGTTCGGTTCAGCGATGCCGCTGACGGCGGATGAACTGCGTCTCGATGATTCGGAACTGCCGGCGCTCGCACGTTTGGCGTTGCGCTGTCGCGTCGATCTTGGTGCGGAACGTGTGGATCGGATCTTTGTGCATCGCGCCACGGAACATCTCATCGCGTTGCGCTTGCAGGCGCAAGGCCACCTGCATGAGCACCTGCAATCGCTGGCGGAGGAGTCATGGGTCACGCATCAATATGGTCTCGATGCTTGCGCCAGTGATGATGGAAAGGCCGGCGAGTCGGCGCGGTTCGACGAGCGCGGCAGTCGCAAAGTTTATAGTCTTGGCCCAGAGCCGCAGGATACCGCCATGCACGCGCTTGCCGCCAAGCTTCGCACCACGCGGGAACACGCGCGCAAAGCGGGACAGGTCGCCGTGCTCGACGCGTATGCTCTCGCGCCATCGCTCTGGCTGGGTCGTGATCCTGGACAGGCACCTGCTGTCTGCGCTAGGCTGCATCACCTGCTCTGGCAACTCACGCTCGACGACGATGCGCGTCTCGATTTCACGACGCGACTGCGGGTAACGGAGGCACTGCGCCGCACCGTTCTGCGCGATACGGTGCTGCTGCGCCTGCTGCCTAGTCACAAGGAACGTGCAGAGGAAAGCTGGGGCGAACTGCTCGCCGAGAAGTTCCATGAGCCGCTGCCACACCAGCGGGAGAGCATGGCCGATCGCTGCGTCGCCTTTCTCGAAGACCTGCGCGGAGCGAGCGGCAATGTGGCCGATGCGGACAGTCGCCGCGGCAGCCTCTATCAAGCCACGCGTCTGCGTGCCGACACAGGCGCTCCAGTCACGCTCGTCACCGGCACCGGCAGCGCGGCCGAGACGCGCACGCGAATTTTCACGGCCTTCAACACACCGCTCTCGCCAGACATCCTTATCTGCACGCAGGTCGGCCAGGAAGGCATAGATCTTCATCGGCATTGCCGTCATGTCGTTCACTACGATCTCGCATGGAATCCCGCTCTCGTTGAGCAGCGTACGGGCCGCACCGACCGAATCGGCAGCAAGACCTTCCGCGAACGCGATCTCACTGCCACTGGTCAGACGGTATTTCTCGAAGTCGGCCTGCCCTATCTGGCCGGCACCTATGACGAGCGCATGTTCGAGGAACTGCGGCTGCGCGCCCAGACCTTTGAAGTGCTCACCGGCGGTGATTTCAGCGCCGATCACGCCGAGGAATGGGAAGCCTCGGACACCCCGGACGACAGCAGTCGCCGCATATCCGCGGTGCCGTTGCCGACTGCGCTGCTGGATGACCTGCGGGTGCGTCTCGCCGTGTGGCAGGAATATCCGCGATGAGTTCGCACGCTCAAAGCAGCATCTGCGCAACTACATCACGAAGGGGACGGTTCAGTTCTTCAATCACCTCGCCGATGAAAGCGGTCTCAAGGCGCGCGCCCCCTGCTCGTCACCTTCGCCGACGCGCGCCACCGCGACCGCAGGTTCCCAGCTCCGGCCTGTGGCGCGGCTACCCGACACCGTGGGTCGTGTGGAAAGGGGGTGCCCGTGATCGAAGTCTCCGGTCCCGGCCTCACGACGCAACCGCTGCCCGCCGCGTGGCTGCGCTGCCAGAAATAGGAGCTGTCACTCCGGTCGTGAACATCAAGGAATTCGGCTGCTTCGTCGAAATCCTCCCCGGCAAGGACGGCATGTGCCACATCAGCGAACTCGCCGACCGCCGCGTGAACCGCGTCGAAGACGTGGTGAAAATGGGCGACATGATCTGGGTGAAGGTCCTCGGCGTGGACGAGCGCGGCAAAATCAAGCTCTCGCGCAAAGCCGCGATGAAAGAGCGCGACGAAGCCGCCGGCAACGGCGGAGCCCCCGCAGCACCTGCTCCGACAGCCGGAGTCAACTAGGTCCTTCGCAGGAGTTCTCTCTCAACCCCGGAGCCTTCTTTGGCTCCGGGGTTGTTTTTTTCCGTTGGGGTGAGTCGGAACAGGATCCGCTCCGCGCGTCTGCCGTCCCGGCTGAAGTGATACGGTTTTCTCAGACTGAATGCCTGAATACAGGAGGCGGCGGTGGGGTGCCGTAGCGTAGCTCTCCCGAGCTGCGCAACACGAGGCTTCCCGGGGGAAACCACCCGCGCAGCTCTGTATGCGCGGCTCTGGAGAGCTACGCTACTTTCCAGTCTCGCGCCCCATCTGGCAACAGGACTGGACAAATCGTGTGATCCTGCCTCGCAAGCATAAGAGGACGACGACAGGCGCGAAGAACGCGAAGGTTTCCGGAATTCACCGTACTTCGCGACCTTCGTAATCACCGTGAACTGCCGGTGATTTTCGCGAGACGGTGGGATTAGCCGGTGCATCGCCGATGACCGGCGAGGCGCGCCACGCGAAGCCCGCGCTGACGGTCCTGCAACGCATGGCGGGCGCGGCAGCAGCGTGGAATTGAAAACGCTGGAGCGCTGCGTGTGGATGGCGATCCACTGGCAGCACGGCCAGCGGCTGCAAGCGGGACCGATTTCGACCGGCGAACGAGTCGCCACTCAGCAATAGAAACGGCGATGGGATCCGGCACGGATTACCCGGATATTCTTTCGGGAAGGATCTCCATTTGAAGCCCATCCATGTTCGATCGCGCCGGGCAATCCCAGGATCACATTTTTTTCAACACGCGATCAGAAGCCGACGGCTGCCATGCCCGGCTTGATTTCCTTGAAGGTGCCCTGGTTCTGCGCCGCGAGATCCTGCATGAACTGCAACCCGCCGTCCGCGAGGAAGGCGACCGCATTAATCACGCTCGGTCGCGGCAATTGCTTCTGCATTTCCTGAACTGCCGGGAGAATGTCCTTCGCCTGATAGCCGCCGTCCGTCGGGACACCGTCGCTGACAAAGCAGACGGCATCGGGGTTCATCGCAAATGCGTACTTCAATGCAGCGAGTGATTTCGTGCCGGCGTGGTTGAACTTTGTCACGCTCGTGGCCTCACCGGGCTTTGGTTTGTCGAATCCGGCGGCGACCCGCTCGATATTGCGGCGTTCGGCGACGAGGTTGAGGCCGGGATTGCGCGCCATGAGCCACTTGATGGCGCGTTCCTTTTCGAGGTCATTGGCGGGGACGAGCGCCTCCTTGTAAGGCTCCACGTCACCGGCGAACGCGACGAGGCTGAAGGTCATCGCCTTGTCGAGGCTGCGGATGCCGCGGGCGATCTCGCGTTCGAGGGCGAGGTAGGTCTGGGGACCTTTCTCGGCTTTTTTCAAAGGGCTGGCACCGGGGGCCATGGAACCCGCTGCCGGTGTCCGGTTCCGCGGCG